>Ga0123357_10001909_pt1 | contig 22678 bp, 19 predicted proteins | sample TergutEmb28metaG_FD_89873 | JGI IMG/M metagenome (GOLD analysis project Ga0123357, IMG submission 89873) | Embiratermes neotenicus P4 segment gut microbial communities from Petit-Saut dam, French Guiana - Emb289 P4 | ecosystem: Host-associated > Arthropoda: Insects > Digestive system > Gut ... | reverse complement strand
TCCATACCACTATTTCAATCAACAGCCGTAATACCTGAGCTAATAGATGCTAGAAACTATATATATTAGAAATTTACACATAGCACAATCACACTGTGGTTAATAGAATTAGGCAATAATTGGCATGCCATCATGACCAAACGCAAAACAATTAATGACACAACAGGATTTTCGACTTAATTCCAGTGTAGAGTGTGGGATTAACTTCACTCTCCACACTAGACGCACATATGACCAAAAACCGAGGTTATTTACTCAACAAAACTCTTCAATTTCTTCGCCCTACTTGGATGCCTCAGCTTTCTTAACGCTTTTGCCTCTATCTGCCTTATCCGCTCTCTGGTTACTTCGAAATCCTGCCCAACTTCTTCCAGAGTATGATCGCTCTTCTCTCCTATACCAAACCTCATACGTAAGACTTTCTCTTCCCTGGAAGTCAGTGTGGAAAGAACTCTTGATGTCTGTTCGGAAAGATTCCCCTTTATAACAGCTTCAAGAGGAGAAACAACTCCTTTATCCTCTATAAAATCTCCAAGATGGGAATCTTCTTCTTCTCCTATAGGAGTTTCGAGAGAAATCGGTTCTTTCGCAATTTTAAGCACCTTACGTACTTTATCAAGAGGAAGTTGCATCCGCTCGGCAATCTCTTCAGGCGACGGCTCTCGGCCTATCTCCTGAACAAGCTGTCGGCTTGTACGTATAAGCTTGTTTATCGTTTCAATCATATGAACTGGAATACGTATAGTTCTTGCCTGATCTGCAATAGCCCTTGTAATTGCCTGACGGATCCACCACGTTGCATATGTTGAAAATTTATATCCACGTTGATACTCAAATTTATCAACAGCCTTCATAAGGCCTATATTCCCCTCTTGGATCAGATCAAGAAACTGAAGGCCACGGTTTGTGTATTTTTTAGCAATAGAAACTACAAGTCTTAAGTTTGCTTCAATAAGCTCTGACTTTGCCAGCTTTGCCTTTTTCTCACCTAGTCTTACCGCGCGAAGCGCCTGTGAAAGCTCTTTTGCATGAAAACCTGATTCATTTTCAACTTTCTTAAGCTTTCTTTCAAAAGAGATAAGCTTTTTCTCAATCTGCCCTTTCTCTTCTTCTGAAATTTTCAGGGCGCTGATTGTTTTAACTGCTCCGCCTTTCTTGATTTTCTGCTCAATCACAGCTGTAACAAAACTCTTTGCTTTTGCCCCCACTTCTTTTTCAAGCTCTGCTATCTCTTTAAGCAGTTTATCAACCTTGCTCGAAAGTTCTTTCAATCGCAGCACTACCCGCTCTATGTGGCAATCTTTCAACTGGAGGGATTTAACAATCTCCGAAAGTCTGGATTTAAGCTCTTCCTGCTCTGCTTGTAACTTGTTACGGCCCTTTGTTTTCAGGCTATCGCTATCCAACTCATGGATAATAGCTTCCCTACGGGCATCTATCATCTGTATTTCGTCCATTATCTCTAAAATACGGATACGTTGTGTATCTTCTTCACCCTCTTCCAACTCCTCTTCTTCAACTTCCTTGCAGATTTCCGAAGCGCCTATCTGGAATTTTCTGAAACGTTCCCCCAAAGCTATCATCTCTTTAAGAGTAATAGGGGTATTAAGGATAACGTTTGCAACTTCGCGCTCCCCATCCTCAATTCTTTTCGCGATTTCAACTTCCCCTTCTCTTGTAAGCAGAGAGACAGAGCCCATCTCTCTCAGATACATCCTTACAGGATCACTTGTCCGCCCAAGAGTACCAGGTTCATACTCCTGCTCTTCCTGCTCACCTTCCGCTTCCTCTTCTTCACCAATCTCAAGCTTTGCTTTGGGGATTTTTACTTTTTGGACAGAAGCGACTACTTCTATATCCATCTCACCAAACATCCCCATTACATCGTCAATCTGTTCAGCGGAAAGTACATCAGGAGGAAGGATATCATTAACCTCTTCGTAGGTTACAAAACCCCTCTCTTTCCCTTCATCAATAAGCTCTTTCATCTCTTCAACATTTTTCTTTGCCATTAACGTCCCCTTTTCGCAGACGGTCATTTATTTTACATGTTTAGTTTAATGTAATAATGATTTCCGATTTCGCAAGGTATTGAGAATTTCCATTATTTCCCAGTACCTTGAAGAGTCAGAATCAAGAGTTGCCAGCTCCTGGCGTAGCTCTTTTGCATCCCTGTTTTTAACTGCTTTCCGTTCAAGAGCCCTGTAGTAATCATTAAGCGCTTTTTCCGGATCAACATCCTTGAATTTCTTATCATCCAGCAACAAAGATGCCAATGTCTCTTTCAAAGGAGAATCTACTATTTTCTCCATTACAGAACCCCAATCAATTTCCTTCTTACCTGATTCAATCATAGAGACAAGATCAATCAAAGCTGGAACAAGCTCAGAAGGGAGCAATAACTCTATATTTAAATCTTTTGCATTTTTAAGCAGTTCAGGGTATTCCCCTAAAAGCACTAACAAAGACTCCCCTGCACCTGCTCCTTTAATTTTAGCCGATCCTTCAATGCTGCGACCTTCTCTGCTATTCCCACCCATTCTTGATAATAACGTCCGTAAATCAACTGAAAAAAGCCTGGAAAGCTCCTTAAGATAAAGATCCCGTTCTACAGGATCCGGAATTTTTTTAAGCATAAGGAGAAACTGATCAACAACAGACGTTTTGCCTGCAACTGTTCCTGTTTCGCCATTTGCTATCAGATCGTGAAGAAAATAATCAAGTACCGGTTTTGCTCTTTTAACAGCATCATTAAACTCTTCAATCGAATGATTGCTCATAAAACTGTCAGGATCTTCCCCTTCCGGAAGTTCAATAACAAAAGCAGGCAGATGTTCCGGCAATACAAGCTCCATTCCTCTGAATGTTGCTTTTTTACCTGCGCTGTCTCCGTCAAAGAGAAAATACAATTTATCGGCATACCGCTTTAAAAGCTGCAAATGCCCATTTGTAAGCGCTGTTCCGCAGGTTGCAACAACATTCTTAACTCCTGCCTGGTATAGAGCAAGATGGTCAAAATAGCCTTCAACAACAATTGCATAACCTTTTTCGCGCATAGCCTGTTTTGCCAGGTCAATACCGAATAGAACATCGCTTTTTGAATACACAGGCGATTCAGGAGAGTTAATATACTTTGGTAAACTGTCATCAAGGGCTCTCCCTCCGAATCCAATCGGTTTCCCATGCACATTCGCAATAGTGAAAATCAATCTGTTACGAAAAAGATCATAATACCCACTGCCGTTACTTCTACGCCTTACAATTCCCAGCTTTTCAGCCTGTTCAATTGATACGGAATTTTTAACCAGAAAAGATACCAACCCGTCCCAACTATCCGTTGCAAAGCCTAATCTGTACGGCAGAACCAGTTCGTTTTTTACCCCCCGTTTTAAAATATAGCTACGCCCGGCTTCTCCGGCTTTGTCCTCTATAAGAATATGGGAATAATACTTAGCAGCAAGCTCTACAATTTTTAGCTGCTGCTCTTTCTCGTCAATACGCTTTTTATCACGAAGTGTAAGTGGGCGATCCTCAATAATTACGCCAACACGTTTGGCAAGAAGCTTCACTGCTTCAGGAAAAGATACTCCTTCAATCTTCATAATAAAAGTAATTACGTTCCCGCCACTGCTGCAACCAAAACAGTGAAAAATCCCCTTTGCAGGATTTACTGTAAAAGACGGAGTTTTTTCACCATGAAAAGGGCAAAGTCCAAGAAAATTAACCCCTGATTTTTTAAGAGCCACATAATCCGAGATTACTTCAACTATCCCTGCCCGTTCTTTAACTTCAGCAACTTTATCTTCCGGGATCATCATCTGAAATCCCCTTTAAACTACTTGGAAACCTTTTTATCAGAGCTTTTATCCGCCGCCTGTATAGCACTATCCCATCCTGTTACAATATCTTCACCGCAAACTATAAACGGGTGTGCAGATTTGGATCTTGAAAGATACCCTCTGAACTTTTCCGGCATTGGCTTTGTTGTTCCAAGATACAAAGCCAGGCAGATTATAAGCGCCCCTTCCAGGAATCCGAATACAACGCCGCCCCCCCTATTTAAAGGCCCCATAAGCAGTATCTTTAAAATTGCAGTTAATAAGTATCCTAAAACATATAAAAGAACTGCAACAATCAGAAATATAAAAATGAAAGAGAGAAATGATGCAACGGCTAAAGGGAGATTTATCAGGGAACGGCTGGCTTTGGCTAAATAAACATAGTAATGCAGAGCAGCCCAGCCTCCAAGAAGAATTCCTAAGAGGGCACAGAGCTCACGCAATAATCCTTTTTGAAAACCTTTGACAATAAATCCGAGAAGTACGAGCCAGATAAGGATGTCTACAAGGTTTATCTCCATCCCTGTCTACCTCCAAAAACTGAAGTAGGGACAATCAAATCATTAAAATTGTCCCCACCTCTTTATGAAACCTTTATTGAAAAATATTGAATATCAAAGCAACTCTTTTACTATTTCATTAACAACTTTACCATCAGCCCTGCCAGCAACTGAAGGCATAAGGATTTTCATCACTTTTCCCATATCCTTTACCGATGTTGCGCCACTTTCTGAAATAGCTTTTTTTACAAGCTCCGCAATCTCTTCCCTTGTAAGCTGTTCCGGCATAAACTCCATTAAAACTGCCAGCTCTTGCTCTTCCTTTGCTACAAGATCGTCCCTGCCGGCTTCCTTAAACATACTTATAGATTCGCGCCTTTGTTTGCACAGGGTAGAAATAACCTCCATAATCCCCTGGTCATCAAACTCACGTTTTGCATCTATTTCTCTATTTTTAAGAACAGCTTTAATCTGGCGTATAGTAGCAAGACGAACTTCATCTTTTGCTCTCATCGCCTTCTTCAACTCTTCCGATAGTCTTTCTCTCAGAAGCATACTAATCCACCATCTTACGCTGTTTTTTCAGTGCACGTTTACGAGCAGCAATAGCTTTTTTCTTACGCTTAATACTGGGCTTCTCAAAATGCTCACGCTTACGAACATCAGACATGATGCCTGCTTTCTCGCATTGCTTTTTGAACTTCTTAAGAGTGACCTCAAATGGTTCTGATTCTTTTACCCTGATTCCCGGCATCCATATTCACCCCCTTTTCATGAGTAATTAGTACAACTTAGGGTACGCCGGACTACTTAAACAAAGATTAAAAATATTAACAATTTAATGACAATTGTCAAGAAATTTTACAACGTTTCCTTTAGATCAGGCTTTTCTGGAAGCTTTTTCTTCTATGCCGGAAACACCAGACCGTCTTTCTAACTCAATTTTTACATCATCAAGAGAGATATTATGTTGCGCCAGTAAAACGAAAAGATGATACAGCAGATCTGCCGACTCATAGATTATCTCTTCTCTTACTCCACCCTTACCGGCAATCACAACCTCTACAGCTTCCTCACCAAACTTTTTCAGAATCTTATCAATCCCTTTACTGAAAAGGGAAGCTGTATATGAATTTTCAGAAGGGTTACTCTTTCTCTCCAGAATCACCTGAAAAAGCTTCTGTAAACTGTCTTCACTCATAATCTTACAGACACCTCCCTCTCTTTGAGGTACTCTTTAGTCTCTCCAATAGTATACTCTTTATAGTGAAAAATTGACGCAGCCAGGCAGGCACTAGCTCCACCTTTTGTAAACCCGTCATAAATATGCTCAAGATTCCCTACGCCACCTGAAGCAATAACAGGAACAGACAAGGCATCAACAATAATTCGTGTCAGAGGAATATCATAGCCATCCTTTGTCCCGTCTTTATCCATGCTGGTGAGGAGTATCTCTCCTGCACCATATTCCTCCATCTTCATTCCCCACTCAACAGCATCCAACCCTGTAGGAACTCTTCCACCGTGGGTATAGACCTCCCATCGCTCTTCTCCCGGAACTTTCCTAGCATCAATGGCGACAACAGTGCATTGCGAACCGAATCGTTCAGCAGCTTCATTAACAAACTCAGGCCTCTGTACAGCAGCGGTATTTATTGAAACCTTATCAGCGCCGGCGTTAAGAAGGTTCCTTATATCATCCACATTTCTTACACCGCCGCCAACCGTCAGAGGCATAAATACTCGCTCTGCAGTGCGTCGAACAACGTCAATAATCGTTCCGCGCTCTTCACTGGAAGCTGTAATATCAAGAAAGGTAAGCTCATCAGCACCCTGATCGTTATATATCTCCGCAACCTCCACAGGGTCTCCGGCATCACGAAGCCCAACAAACTGGACACCTTTCACGACCCTGCCACCCTTTACATCAAGGCATGGAATAATCCGCTTTGTCAGCATCTGTAATTCCTTATTGATTACTTTTTGTTATCTTAATAGCTTCAGCCAGATTGATCGCGCCGGTATAGATAGCTTTACCTGTAATAACTCCGGTTACACCGCTGGATTCAATGACAAGAAGTTTTTCTATATCTTTGATACTTGAAAGCCCGCCGGAAGCTATAACAGGTATTGAAATAGCTTCAGCCAGAGCTTTTGTTGCCTCAATATTAGGCCCCTGCAACATACCGTCCCTGCTTATATCAGTATAAACAATAGCAGAAACCCCAAACCCCTCAAATTTTTCGGCAAGTTCAACAGCCGTAACATCCGTAACTTCGCCCCACCCCTGCACAGCAACCATACCATTTTTTGCATCAATACCAACAACAACACGATCAGGAAATAGCTTACAGGCCTCTTTCACAAACTCAGGATTACGCTGGGCAGCAGTACCAATTATAACCCGTCCTATTCCAAGCTCAAGATAGGCCTCAATTGTTCCTATATCACGAATCCCTCCCCCAAGCTGAGTAGGAATCTCAATAGATTTTAAAATCGCTTCAATAGCTCCTCTATTTTTAGGCTCTCCCGCAAAAGCGCCATCTAAATCTACAATATGAAGCAGTTCAGCCCCTTGAGCCTCCCATTTTCTCGCCTGCTCCCCGGGATTATCGCTAAATACAGTATCACGATCCATGAGCCCCTGCTCAAGTCGGACACATTTACCATCTTTCAGATCAATAGCAGGAATAATCAGCACAACATCTCTCCAAAATTCTTAATTATACGGAGCCCTGTATCCTGAGACTTTTCAGGATGAAATTGGGTCGCAACAACGTTGCCTTTCCAAATTGCCGAACAAAAATCTAACCCGTAACTGGTCAGAGAAGCTATAACTGAGGGATCATCCGGCTTAGCATAGTAAGAATGGTCAAAATAAACATTTGGCTCCTGGCCAATGCCTTTAAACAGAGGAGAATCATTACAAAAGCTCAACTGGTTCCAGCCCATATGAGGTACAGCCAGTTTTTCACCATTTTCAACCATATTTTCAGGGAAGCGGAGAACTGTCCCAGGAATAACATCAAGTCCTTTATAAAGGCCAAACTCATGGCTTTCACTGAAAAGAAGCTGCATTCCCAAGCATATCCCCAAAAATGGACGACCATCCTGAATAACTTTTAAAACCGGCTCAATAAAACCACCGGCTTCCAGGTTATGGATACAATCCCTGAAAGCCCCAACTCCGGGGAGAACGACACGTTCCGCTTCCAGCACTTTTTTAGGATCTGCTGTAACTACGGCATCGAAACCTACTTGCTCAAAAGCTTTTTGGACGGAACGGAGGTTACCCATCCCGTAATCTATAATTGCTATCATTTAGCATCTACCTTTGGAGTTATATTACTTCGGCTTTTTTGCAGTCAAAAACCTGTAAGCTCAGAATACAACCGACTTCATGTGTTTTATACACGTTTAATGGCACAGGATTTTGAGCCGGATTCAAGGCGTCTTGATGAGGAGCTTGTGAGGCAACCGTAGGGGCAGCAATCTGCCGCCCGTGTTGTCGGGCGAACACAGTTCGCCCCTACGAACCACCCCGCCGCGTTCCGCGGCACCCCTCCACAGAGGGGAATTTAACTCCACACTCCACTCTTCACACTTCACACTACTTCAGATACGGCCAAAAGTTTGCGCTATATTATATGAGCCCTTTAGTCGACATAACTCCCGTAATTCTTTGATCCAGCTGAGTTGCCATATCCAGCGCCCTGGCCGTAGCTTTGAAACAGGCTTCAAGTATATGATGAACATTATCCCCATACATGACATTTATATGAAGATTTGCGCCGAGATTATTTGAAAAAGCCTGGAAAAACTCCTTTGCGAGCTCCACATCAAACTCACCTACCTTAACTTTCGGAAGGTTTACGTTATAGACAAGATATGGCCGCCCGGAAAGGTCAAGGGCGACATTTGCCAAAGCTTCATCCATAGGAACGGTAGCTTTACCATAACGCTTTATTCCCTCTTTATTCCCAAGAGCCTCTTTGACGGCATTTCCAAGAACTATCCCTATATCTTCCACTGTATGATGAAAATCTATATCAATATCTCCTTTTGCCTGAAGGGTGAGATCAAAAAGACCATGCCTGGCAAAGAGATCCAGCATATGGTTCAGAAACGGTACAGGAGTTGATATATCTCCTTTACCTGTTCCATCAAGGTTTATACTGAGCTTAATACTCGTCTCTTTTGTTACACGCTCTATACTTGCAGTTCTTGACATAAGTTTTCTCCTTGTGACCTGAAAGTCGCTACTAACCAAGCTCTTTCATAGCCTCCAACGTCACTTCCATCTCTCCCCTAGTCCCTATGGATATACGAAGCCCATGTGAAAGCAGAGGATCCGAAAAGTAACGGACCAGTATTTTTCTATCATAAAGCCAGTCATAGACCCGCTTCCCGTTCCTGTCGGGTGTAGAAGCAAAAACAAAATTGCTGCATGACGGTATTACATTATAACCGATATTTCTGAGTTCAGCAGAGAACCACTCTCTGGTTTCAATAATCTTATTGCAACAAGTTTTGAAATATTCTCTGTCTTTTAAAGCAGCGCCGCACGCGGCCTGGGCAAGACGGTCAAGATTATAATGATCTCTTATTTTATCCAACGCTGCAATTACTTCCGGTCTTGCAACAGCAAAACCGAGCCGCATACCTGCCAAAGAATAGCTTTTAGATAAAGTCCGTGTAATCACCACATTGTCATATTTTTTAATCAACTCAAGAGCATTGTAGCCGGCAAAATCAACATAAGCCTCGTCAATCACCAGCATACCATCACATTTTTGGGCAAGCTCCTCTATATATTGCAGCGGAAACGCAAACCCAAGGGGAGAGTTGGGGGTTGTAAGAAAGAAGATCTTACCGGAATAACGGTCAGGGAAATCAGCAATCCTAAAATCATCTGTAAGGCCGAATTTCCTGACTTTGGCTCCCTGTATCTCAGCTAAAGTCGCATAGTAAGAGTAGGAAGGGTGGATATAGCCTATCTCTTCCCCTTCCGATGCGAAAGCCCTTATAAGGTTATTTAATACCTCATCAGAACCATTTGCCATGATGATCCAGGAAGGGTCAAAACCGTAGACTTCTCCCGCAATCTCTCTGAGTTTCTGACTGGAAGCGCTGGGATAGGTACGAAGAGATGCCCCGTCACTGTTTAACTCTGCCAGTATAGCGTCCACAACCTTTGGCGAAGGTGGAAAGCTGTTTTCATTGGTATTCAGCTTTATCCAGGTCGATATATCAGGCGGCTGATACCCTGGGACATACCCGGCCATCGATGCAATATTTTCACGAAGTTTTATCATAATCTGTTTTTAATATCATGCTTACAGCTTTATATTCAAGCAATAATACAATCAGTGTGGAGTGTGAAGAGTGGAGTGTGGAGTTAAGTCCAGTTCCCCACACTACAAACTATTTTATGCCGCAGATGACCATGTAGGAGGTGCACACTGGGCGCCCAGAAATAAACCGCATGTACACCATAGGCGTTGCATATCAATAGAAAAAGAAATATATGGAGCTGTAAGGGTGCGATAAATCGCGCCCCTACGTCGGTTATATACGATATTTCTATTGATATGAATGCCCTACGGACAAAGTAGGGGCGCACAGTGTGCGCCTGTGCCATCAGACGACTGGAGCGGTCGCTCCTGCAGGCGTTGAGCAATCTGCGACGACGGCAACGACACAGATGGCCAAAAGCTAAAGCCACATTTTTCTCTTTAGCTAACCGACTGATTGATTTTTTTATATCTTAGCTCAGGTTATACCTGAGTTTATCTGATTCCGACTGATTTATATTTCAGTCCGACAGGGCTTAATTTCTATAACTCCACTCTTCACACTCCAAACTCCACACTAAATTAAGCAAAAGCCTGCGTCACATAAAAAAGCAGATTCACTAATTACTATATCTCTGCTACTATCTATCCCCAAAAAACAGATACCGAACTTCATACACAGGAGTTTGATATGTCTTTCAAAACGATCGAATGGCGCGATGACAAAGTAATAATGCTGGATCAGACAAAACTTCCCCATGAAGAAAAATACAACGAATACTCTGATTTCCAGGGTGTTGCTGAAGCCATCAAAACTATGGTTATCCGGGGAGCGCCTGCTATAGGAGTCGCTGCAGCAATGGGAATTGCTCTTGGCGCAAAAGACATTATAGCGGACAGATATGAAACTTTTTATGCTCAACTAAATAATATATGCAACGCATTAGGACGAACAAGACCCACAGCAATAAACCTATTCTGGGGAATTGAGCGTATGAAAAAGGTGGCAGAGGCCAACAAGGAAAAAGACCTCAATTCGATCCGGGCTCTGCTTAAAGCTGAAGCAATAAGCATTGAAAATGAAGACCTTCAGATATGCAAGGCGTTAGGCAGGCACGGAGCTTCCCTTATAAAAGAGGGCTCCACAATACTGACTCACTGCAATGCAGGCGCTCTTGCTACAGCCGGATACGGTACTGCTCTGGGAGTTATACGAGCAGCTCATGAGGCCGGTAAAAAAATAAAGGTCTTTGCCGATGAAACAAGGCCGTGGCTTCAGGGGGCAAGGCTCACTGCCTGGGAACTTATGAAAGATAAAATCCCTGTAACCCTCATTACCGACAGTATGGCAGGGTGGTTCATGAAACAGGGAGAGATAAACTGTGTAATAGTCGGTGCGGACAGAATTGCGGCAAACGGAGACAGCGCCAATAAAATAGGGACATACTCCGTTGCAGTCCTGGCAAAGGAAAACAGAATACCATTCTACGTTGCTGCCCCTATATCCACACTGGATTTCTCTCTTAAAAACGGAGATAAAATACCTATAGAAGAGCGCCCTATTCAAGAAGTCACCACAATCCAAGGGAAAGCCATAGCTCCCGAAGGCGTAAAGGTGAGAAATCCTGCCTTTGATGTGACCCCCTCTAAATATATAACCGGAATAATTACAGAAAGAGGGATTGTAAGGGGAGATTATGAAGAAGGGTTGAAAAAGCTGGTCGGCAAATGAGTAGATATGAAGATTTTATAAACTCTCTTGACTCCGGCCTTTCCGAAAACCAAGGAACCTATCAAAAGTTTTTTTCGGAATTCCTTGAAAAGATGGGATTCTCTTACCCCGCACGTTCAGCGGTAAATTTAGAGCTTTTATCAAAATATTTCTCCACTAAAGAGCTTTCGCTAATAATAGAAGCTGCACTTGGTTCTTCAATGCCGGATATGGCAATAAATAACCTGGAGAGGATCTCATCTGTAATCCCTTTAGAGCAGTTTACAACAACATGTAATAATCAATCATTCAGGCCAATATTACTAAATATACTAGGGGCGTCCCCCTTTCTGACAAATAATATCCGTCGGGATCCTGAAGCATTTTCAGAACTCTTTATTGAAGAGACTATACATGAAAGCCGTTCTGAAGCGGAGATGTTTGACCGGCTTAACAGCAAAATTCCTGCTCATATTGAATATAACCAGCTCTTTCCAATCCTGCGTAAATTCAAGTACCACGAAATCCTCAGGATTGCCGCACGTGATTTAAACGGCTTGGCATCCCTGGAAGAAGTTACCCTCGAACTTTCATCTCTTGCATCAGCCTCCTTAAAAGCCGCTTACCGGGTTACCAGAAATCTGCTTATACAGGAACATGGAAAACCCTTGAAAGAAAATGGAGAAGAGGCTGAACTCACTATTATAGGAATGGGAAAATTCGGGGGGAGAGAGCTGAACTTCTCTTCAGATATTGACCTGATCTATTTCTACAGCAGTGATGAAGGAGAAACTGACGGTATAAAAGATGGAAAGTGTAACATCATCGGAAAAATCTCCTTGCATACCTTTTTTGTAAAACAGGCGGAAATGATTACAAAAGCAATCTCTCAGGTAACTGAAGATGGTTTTGTATTCAGGGTTGATCTTGGACTGCGGCCTGATGGTAATAGCGGAGATATGGCATCGTCCTTAAGATCAGCCGAAGTCTATTACGAGCTATGGGGGCAATCATGGGAGCGGGCGGCCATGTTAAAAGGGAGGCCCGTCGGCGGCAGTATTGAGCTTGGAGAGAAACTGCTGAAAGCTTTGGAACCATTTATCCATAGAAAATATCTGGATTACAACCTTATCGAAGATATGATGGCTATGAAGAAAAAGATAGATGCTTCATTAGTCAGAGAGCTTGAAGGTGAGTACAATATAAAGCTGGGACATGGCGGAATAAGGGAAATAGAGTTTTTTATACAGGCGCTTCAGCTTGTATATGCAGGCAAGGACGAACGCCTCCGCGAACGGAATTCAATAAAGGCTCTTTATTTGCTATGGCAAACAGGGATCATAAAAGAGTGCGACTACAATGCCCTGGTTAATGCTTACCGTTTCTTAAGAACAGTTGAACACCGTATTCAGATCGTACAGGAGAGGCAAACTCATAACCTTCCGAGAAAGGAAGAGGAATTCAAAGCCCTTGCCCGGCGATGCGGATTCAACTCTCCTGATGCCGGCAATGAGTTCAGACAGACTCTTGAAAAACAGAGAGATAACGTATCGACAATATACGGAGACCTATTCCTCTCAAGAGATGAAAAACTTCAGGAGGAAGTTGAACCAGCTATCTATCACTTTTTTGATCAAAGCGCAGACCCTGACCTTATAATGGATATGCTAGCTGAGCGGCGTTTTAAAAATGTTGAAACAGCATACAATAACTTGTTGCTACTACGAGACGGTCCTACAAATATAAAATTTACCGAACGGGCAAGACGTACCCTGGAAAAGATAGGACCAACCCTTTTGCAGGAGATATTCAAAACATCCGATCCTGATCTTGCCATGCTCAATCTGGAACATTTCATCACCTCAGTAGGCTCACGTTCCATCTTTTATGCCCTTCTTGCGGAAAACCGCGAAGTAATGGAGATAATCGCCTCTTTATTTGGCATGTCTGAATTCCTGGCAAAGATACTTATAGGTCATCCGGAATTGCTGGATACCCTTGTAGCAAGGACATTTGCCACAGCCATAAAAAAACGGGAAATTATGGAGCATGAGCTTAGTGGCATGATGAAAATGGCTAAGGACTTTGAAGCCAAGCTAGACATACTCCGCCGTTACAGACATGAAGAGTTCCTTCGAATAGGAATTAATGACACATACGGGAAAATGGGGCAGACAGAAATCGCCACACAACTTACAAATCTCGCTGAAACCTGCCTCTCTGCTGCCGTCAATATCGCTAAAGCAGAACTCACACGCTTTGGGGAACCAACGTATACTTCAGAAAAAGGCGAAAAGCATAAAGCGGATTTCGCAGTAATCGCCATGGGAAAGATGGGTGGCAGAGAGCTCAACTACCACTCTGACCTGGATATTATCTATATTTTTGATAATCAGGGTTATACTGACGGCGAAAAAGAGATCAGCAACCATGAATACTTCGCAAAACTGGGGCAGAAGATAATCGCTGTTCTTACAACACTTACAAGAGAAGGGTATGTATATAAACTTGATACGCGCCTCCGGCCTTCAGGTAACGCAGGCCCTCTTGTCACATCTCTGGAGACTTTTAAAGAGTATCACAAAAATGAGGCGGCCATATGGGAGCGGCAGGCTCTTACAAAAGCAAGAGTGGTTTTTGGAAATAATAATCTGAAAAATGAAATAGAAAAGGTCATAGAACAGACCGTTTATGGCTGTTCAATAGATAAATCGGGAGCAGAAGAAATTTACCGTTTAAGAATGCGTATTGAAAATGAAATAGCCAGAGAAAGCGATAAAAACTACAACATTAAAACAGGCCGGGGAGGAATGGTTGACGTAGAATTTATTGTTCAGTATCTTCAGCTTAAATGCGGCCATGAACAACATTCCATAAGAAGTACAAACACGCTGATTGCTCTGAAAAATATCTCTGAATCCGGAATAATAAATAACGAAGATGCAGAAACACTTATAAGCGGATATAAATTTCTGCGCAAACTGGAAAACCGTTTAAGAATCATCCATGATTACTCAATTAATGACCTCGGCGGAACCAGAGAATACCTTGACAAACTTGCCCTTAAATTAGGATATAACCCCAAACTCAGGCATCCGGGCGAAGCTCTTATAAAAGAATATGAAGAAACAAGGGAAACAATAAGAGATATATTTGAAAAACAGTTTCCGGAAGCGATGTGACTTTGACTTTTAGCCATATGCTGCGTTGTCTTCGTTGCGTATGGTTTGACCGTAGGGGCGCGATTTATCGTGCCCAATGGTGGTATGATAAACAGGGCGCGATAAATCGCGCCCCTACAGGCCGCCTTGCCTATGACTCAAAATCCTTTGTCACAAATTGTTTTGCGTTTGCAATGACATATTAATTATTGCCTAATCTTATTAGTATTTGGAGTATTAGGCAATTTTGATATTATTGTAATATATGACTCTGATTATTTATAAGCTCAGGTATAACCTCAGTTCACAGGAATTATACCACGTATAAAATGGTTAAGATGTGATTGCCTAATTGTATAAGTAAGAAGAGAATTAGGCAATTTTCTACTGCGCAGATTAGGGTGGATTTCGCTTGTGCTCTACCCACCCTACGCTGGTCTGTAAGGTGTGGAATGTTGGAGTTTAACTCCACACTCCACACTCCACTCTTCACACTCCACACTATTGCTTACCAAACAACTCTGTACCCTGCATTAACCTTCCAAGGTACTTCCATCCTCGGTCCTTTTATGTAGTCATATTCTGCGTAGAATTGTTTGTCTCCTGTTACCTGCCAGGTTATCCCTCCGCCAAGCTCGTATCTGTTGCCGGCTGAGTTTCCATTGATGTTTGATCCACCTATGTTTACATCTCCCCCGTCTGTCCAGGTTTGTCCGTACATCCCTTTTATGTAGGGTTGAAGTATACCTGCTGTTTCTGTTGTTATTCTTTTTCCTGCGACTACGCCTGCTCTTATATCATAGCTATCACTTGCCCTTTGGTTTATTTCTGTTTGTCCGCCTATATTGTCGGTTGCTGTGTAGTTGGCGCTGGTGAAGTGTACATAGGTCCCTTGGATTTGGGGCTCTATGTACCAACCTTTTTCGCTTTTTATCTGCCTTCCAAGTTCTATGCTTCCCAGTATTCCCAAGATGTTGTATGTTGCTTTGCTATAGTAGGTGTCATTTGAGTTTATTTCCGTGTTTAAGTTGCCCAGTTTACCTACTACGTCTATGTAGTATCCTTTTTGGTTTTCCCATGTTCCGTATATTCCTCCAGATATGGTATCTATGTTGTCATGCCCTGCATTGTTCCCTACTTGTCTTTTGTCCATGCTCATTCCGGCAAATACTCCCGTTGAGAGTTGACTGTTTTCAAATTGCCAGGTTCTGTCTGTTCCTGCGTCAAATCCATAGACTGTGCTTTTGTAGTTTACCTGGCTGTTGTTGGTATTCACGTTTGCCTGCCAGCCATATCCTCTTACCCAACTTTGCAGCCCGTGTTTTGCCTGGTCATAATCAGTTGTTCTTAGTTCTCCCATTCTTTGTAGTAGGGTGTCGTTTATTATCCATGAGCTTGCCATGTCGCTTCCTGCTATTACGGATTTAGCTAGGTTGGTTAGACCACTGTTACGCAGATACCAGCTTTCGGGGTCACTTCCGGATATTCCGCCTTGATATAGGTTGTAGTTATATGCTCCTGCTGTTACGGGGCTGGAGAGTGCAAACGCGTCTGAGTCAGTTGTTGCTCCGTTTAGCGCTTGTACGACTTGTATGCCGTTTCCTGTGGTCTGTGCCCCAACTCCACCGGTGTTGTTGATCTGCAATAACGTCTTGCCGGTAGCTGTTCCACCATTAATGATAAGTTCATCAGAAGGCGATCCAGCCGCACCAAGGTAGGTGTTTAAGACAATAGTACCACCTTGTCCGACGTAATTCTGAGTGGTGAGGGTTTTGTAGTTGGCAAGCATGGTCGGATCTCCGACAGGAAGTGTGAATTGGGCTCTGCCGGCTATGGCAAGCGAATGGATGTCGGAGTTACCGTTCATGATCCAGGCACTGCTAGAATCTACGGTGGTGTTAGTGTTTTGTTCGATTCCGGTAATGATAGTTCCGTTGGTCAGGTTGATATTGGCCGTGCTGTCCGCGTCCGCAACGATGTTGCCTATAGCTGTGACTCCGCTTGTAGTGAGGTTTACAAGGCTGGCTACCGGATAACCACCGCCGGCGAGCGAGCTGTCGCTTGTGACGTTCAACAGATTGCCGGATGACGCACTGATGCTTATGGGCCCCGACAGAGTGATGTTAGCGACGGTGTTTGCAGCGTTAATGGCGTCGCCACCGTGCGCAGTGATCGTACCTCCGGTGATGTTCACCGTGTTGCCGGGCGTGCCGTTGGCCGGATCGCCACCTTGTACCTGAATGGCGTTAGTCGCGCCGGTGAACGTACTGCTGACTGCGTTCAGCGCGCCGCTGGTATCAACGTGGGCAGCTTCCCGAACATCGCTTATGACCGCCGTATTGTTGAGGTTCACTACCGTATTGTCGTCAGAAACATAAACACCGCCACTTCCTGTGGAGTGTATTGTACTGTCCTGAAGATCCAGAGTGGCTAACCCACCTTGCACAACAGCCCCCCAGTCGACGGTGTTGACTGTCACATTGGTGCCGTTGACGACAACAGGAGTCGGCGACACGCCCCAGTTTTCATAGCCCCAGAGGCGGATGCCGTAGTTGTAATTCGCACCGCCTGGAGCTGTGGTTGCGGTGATGTTGACGTTCGTAAGTGTTATCGTGCTGCCCGCATTGGCCCAAATAACAGGCCAGCTGCCGTTGTTCGTCAGCGTGGAATTGCTGACGGTCGCCGTCCCTCCATTGGGATCAGTTACGAGGGTATAGGCGCTCTGCCCGTTAACGGTAATGTCGGCCTGGTCGAGAGTGAGCGTGCCGCCGTTGGTGACCCAAGCTCCGTTGGCGTTCAGTCCAGTAGTCGTGACCGTCAGCGGGCCGGCGCTTGTGATGGAGCCGTCCCAGGCGACCAGACCATGGGAATTGACTCCGCTTGTGGTTATGTTGGAGGCACCGACCAGGGTAATCTGCCCGTCGAGGTAGGCAAAAGCGCCGTAGGCGGTGTCGCCGGTGGTAGTCACGTTCAGCGGGCTACTCGTGGTAATGTTACCGCCATTAGTCGCATATAGGGCAAATGTCCCTGTTGCGGTAACGGTGCCGCTTGCTGTCTGATTCACGCCTGCACCGTCAGCAACAACCTGGGCGTGTACTGGCAGGACTGTCATCGAAGTGCACACCAGACACGCCAGAATCGCTGCGACCACCAGTTTCCCTTTGCGACCTTTCCCGTGTACTTTTGTTATTTCTGATACAGGTATCCATGCACAGAGTGTTTCATTCCAAATCGTTTTAAATACCCTATTCATTGTTTTTTTCCTTCTTTCCTTTTAAAGTTTATGAACTTGACTGTTGTCAATAATTTGTCTAATTTTATTTCTTTTAGCAAATCAATTTTTTATCAATTTTATCTATATCCAAAATTCTTCTTTTCGAGCTTTCTTATAAATTTTCTTTAGAATAACCTCCCATCTTTGGCTAAAGCCAGCAAACTTAGGACTTATCTAATTTAATATAGCTTAACAACAGTTATTACAATCAACTGGACAGAGGGAAAGTATCTTGTTATAGACTGTAGATAAATGAGGCAAAACCGTAAAGGAGAGAAAATGAAATCTTACAACTTAAAATCCCTTAGCGAAAAAAACACAGTTTATATTTACAACAAACCTGCTCCTGAGCTTTTGGAAGCCTTTCCAAACCCCTTTACAATTCCTGAGCAAAACCCATGCAGCGCAACAGGTACAATACATATTGAATGCCCTGAGTTCACGTGTCTCTGTCCAATAACCGGCCAACCTGATTTCGGGAAAATAGTAATAGATTACCAACCTGATAAATTATGTATTGAAAGCAAAAGCCTTAAGCTTTACTTAGGCTCTTTCAGAATGCATGGCGAATTCCACGAAGCCGGAGTGAATCGTATATGCAATGATCTTGTCAAACTCCTTAACCCTGTTAAACTTAAAGTATGTGGAGAATTCACCCCACGAGGCGGGATACCTTTCTGGCCTACGGCGGAGTATGTACGTTGATGCTAATATATTAATCCGCTATCTAAGAAAATTTCAGGAGTATGAAAATGGGCTTACGGATTGTTGTTATAGGAGCCAACGCCGCAGGAGGAAAAGCCGCATCAAAGGCAAAACGGTATAATCCGGAAGCTGAAGTAATATTAATCGATAAAGGGAAATTCATATCTTACGCAGAGTGCGGTATCCCTTACTATGTCGCAGGCTACCCATCAGAATCAGAAAGGCTGATGAGTACCTCCAGCGGGGTTATAAGAGATGTAAATTACTTTAAAGCCAAAGGAATCCGAGCTAGAATAAATTCTGAAGCAGTAGAAATAGATAGAAACAGAAAATGTATTGATGTTATAGATACTGAAACCGCTGAAAAGAGTGTCATACCCTACGATAAACTAATAATTGCTACCGGAAGTTCCCCATCTATTCCCAAAGTAGAAAATATAAACCTGAAAAATATACTAACTGTAAAAACAATTGAAGATGCCATCTTGCTCAAGCAGAGAGCTTTAACTGGAAATCATGCCTGTATAGTCGGTGGCGGACTTATAGGCTTTGAAATGGCTGATGCCTTAAAAAGTAGAGGCATGTCTGTAACTGTTGTAGAGATGCGGGAACAACTCCTGTACGGCTTCTTGGATCCCGATATGGCTCTTCTTCTTAAAGAGCATCTTGAGCAACAGGGAGTAACTATAATGACCGGCTCCAAAATAACAGGCTTTAAGGGAGACAGCTCTGTAAAAGAAGTAGTTGTCAATGATAAAGAAATACCTGTAGATCTGGTCGTCCTGGGAGTAGGAATACGCCCAAATATAGAACTTGCCCGCAAAGCAGGCCTTGAAATCGGAGTAACAGGGGCAATTGCGGTTGATTCAGGGCAATGCACCAGTGATCCAGATATTTTTGCTTGCGGAGACTGCTGCGAAACGACAAACCTTGTAACAGGTAAAAAAACCTATATCCCTTTGGGAACTACAGCAAATAAACAAGGGCGGGTAACTGGGATAAATGCCGCCGGAGGGTATGCTACATTTCCCGGAATTGTTGGAACAGGAATAGTAAAAGTATTAGACTTTAACATTGGAAGAACAGGCCTGACAGAAACAGATGCCAAAGCCAACGGTTTTGATATTGAAACGATAATAAATAAAGCATATGACAAACCTTCTTATTTTCCAGGCGCAAAACAGATTACTCTTAAACTCATAGCGGAAAAAGGAACCGGAAGGATATTAGGTTTACAAGGATTGGGAGAAGGCGGAGTTGATAAAAGGATTGATATTGCAGCAACAGCTATCACATTTGGCGCGACAGCAGAAAATCTTTCTGAACTTGATCTGGCTTATGCTCCACCGTATTCAACAGTAATGGATAGCCTGATTGTTGCTGCTAATGCCATCAAAAATAGACTAATACAAACTTAGACCTTATTTGTTAGCGGCAAAGAAAATGGCATCTTCGCCCCACATCACTGAATTGCTTATGGCTGGAAGCACTTCTTCAGGAAAATTCACGAACTCCCACATTTTAAGATGTTTTTGATTCATAAAATTCTCTTCAACACACTTTTTCAGCATATCCCTTAGTGGAGCATAAAAATCATTTGTATTTAAAATTACAATCGGTTTTGTAAAGCAGCCAAGACGCTTAAGAGTTATGGCTTCTAACAGCTCTTCCAAAGTTCCGCTCCCACCAGGAAGGGCTACAAGAGCATCAACATCCTCAAGAAATCTGGCTTTCCGTTCATGCATTGTTTCTGTAAATTCAAGATCCGTAAGCCCTTTATGTGCCAATTCAACTTCGTACATGAATCTGGGCATTATACCTTTGATCTTCCCTCCATGCTTAAGAACAGTATCGGCAAGTCTGCCCATTAAACCTGTACCGCCTCCACCGTAAATAACTTCTATCCTATTTTTTACAAAAATTTCTGCAAGCTTTTCAGCAGCATTAAAGTAGCTTTTATCAATTTTAGCGCTTGAAGCGCAATATACGCAGATCTTCATATCTTCTCCTCACTTATTCAACCGCGAAAAATAAAAACCTTTTTTAACCACAAGGAGTACAAAGTTTTCACAAAGGACACTATAAAAACATTCAAAATTCTTTTTTGTGTTCTTCGTGGTTTATGCTTTTTTTCGTGTTGTTCGCGTCTTTCGCGGTTAATTACCAGCTCTTCATAATTTCTCTAAGAAGAGAAGTCGCATATGCCCCTTTTGGAAGTGAAAATTCAAGGAGCAACGAATCCACCTCAAGACTTATCCTCAGATCACTAACAGGGACACGTAATGGCCTTCTCTCTCCAGGCAAATCTCTTGAATCATTAAACATCTCCCTTGTTAATCCGCTGTCAGCAAGGATTCTATCTTCTATTTCTCCGGGAACAAATTCAGGAATAAGCATCTTTGTACCAAACATCGGCCCTGTAGCGGATATTTCAAAAGACTCACTCCTTATAGCACCATCTTTTTCATCATCTACCCTAAAGCACGCTCCATTGATATGTTTATAAGCAACATCACCTTTAATAATATTGTTAATGTCCGGCATTCTTGCAGCAACTACTCTATCAAAAAGATCTGACTGGCAGGCTGACAGATAAAGCTTTATCAATCTTGGGTTAATGCTTTTAATACCTCTATCCCACTTTCCGGGAAAGCGGATCATGGTACGAGTTATCTCCATTTCGGTACGGCAATGGCTTAGAAAAAGTTCCAGACTCTTCTGCAAATCACCTTCATGAAAAGCAATAATAGCTTTTTGCCACCTATCATCACTTACAGAGTCCGGCATTCCGATAATAGCTTTAACAGCTCCCTCATAATCCTTTTGAAGCAGCTTGCACCCTACCTCAGCCGAATTTCCCTGTACACCATAACGCTGTTCCCCGAAATAATTGGGGATACCAACCCTAGACAGAACAGAAGCTATAGCAGTAGCAGATTCCACACTATTTTTACTGACTTCCCTTATACGTATTGAAAATCTGTTTCCGGCAAGATGGCCAAGCCTTAGCTTATTATTGTGAAGTTTTGCCGAAAGCATGGTGATTCCCGAAATTTTAAGCGCCATAAGAATATCCGGTGCTACCCTCGGAATAGATAGAGTCTGTCTTGTAATCCCCTTGGCATCCTTCATTCCGGCATATCCGATATCGCGTTGCTGGACACCGATGGCTTTTGCTATGCGATGGATAGCTTCAAGGGTTGTAATGCCCCTTTTCTCAAAAAAGAGGTAGCTATGTTCTCCTGTACCGCAAGGCTCATAAAGCGGAATCTCCGTTACAAGGAAATCTTCAGGACTCTCTTTAAAAACCCCGCCAATTCCTGGAATATCAGGTGTCAGATATGGATACATATTATTTTCAACCCTTTTTATAGTGGACAAAATATATTTGTGATCCCTGAGCCATGAATTTTAGCATATATTTAGAATGGTAGTAGCTACTAAGATCATGAGTATAAAGGTCAGGAGCAAGTTCATTTGCAAACCCATCCATTTTGGGCATAAAAGCAGCTACATCTTCACCATAATCTTTAAAATCAGTGGTAAAATAAAAATCACCTTCTGGGGCAAGGTAATCTCTTAAAAATCGGAGAAAATCAGGATTTACAAGACGCCTCTTTCTATGGCGTTTCTTTGGCCACGGATCAGGGCAGTTAATATACACCGCAGTCAGCGATCCGGTTGGTATATGTGTAGCAATAAACTCTCTGGCCTCAACTCTGAGTACCCTAACATTTGTCAAGCCAAGCTTCTCAATACGTTTACAAGTTTTATCACACCCCTTGTTGTAATAATCAATGGCTATAAAATTTATGCCTGGATTATCTACCGCTACCTTAGCCATAAAATCACCCACACCACACCCTATTTCCAAGGCTAAAGGGTTTTCATTCCCAAAAATAGTTTTCCAGCTAATCTGAACCCCATCCTCTTCCACCTTTATAAAAAGTGGAGATTCTATCTGTATCATTCTCTGCATTTAAGTATCCCTGTTATGTAATAATTTCAGCTACAATAGCATAATAACCACTTCATCAAAAGTGGCGAAATAAAATTAAAGTCCCTTTGAAATTATCAACCCACTAAATAGTAGTAGTTGAAAAATATAGTTAAGCAATAAGTTAGGTAAAAGTAGAAGCTCTTTTAGCATAATATGCTTTGCAACTGTTGTTTATCATTATTAGCAATTTACGC
>Ga0123357_10001908_pt1 | contig 22681 bp, 20 predicted proteins | sample TergutEmb28metaG_FD_89873 | JGI IMG/M metagenome (GOLD analysis project Ga0123357, IMG submission 89873) | Embiratermes neotenicus P4 segment gut microbial communities from Petit-Saut dam, French Guiana - Emb289 P4 | ecosystem: Host-associated > Arthropoda: Insects > Digestive system > Gut ... | reverse complement strand
TTGATAAAAATGAATTATAAAATTATATGTGATAATTATAAAATTAAATGTAAAAAATATTATGGACAACATTTCTAATCTCAATCCTCAAAATGTCTGGAAACATTTTTATGCCCTGACGCAAATTCCGCGTCCTTCGGGACACAGTGAAAAGATTACCGGATTCATTGAAAACTTCGGGAAAAATTTGGGTTTGGAGACTACCCGCGATGCAGCCAACAACATCTGTATCCGTAAACCGGCAACTAAAGGTTACGAAAACCGGCAAACGCTTATTTTACAGTCGCATCTCGACATGGTTCCCCAAGCCAATTCCGACCTGAATTTCGATTTTACCAAAGATGCCATTCAGGCGTACATCGCCGGCGATTGGGTAAAAGCCAAAGGTACGACATTGGGAGCCGATAACGGAATCGGAGTGGCTACGACGATGGCTATTTTGGAAGCAACCGATTTACAGCACGGTCCGTTGGAAGGTTTGTTTACTACCGATGAAGAAACCGGTATGTACGGCGCCATAGCTGTCCGTCCGGGATTTATTGACGGTAAAATCATGCTGAACCTCGATTCGGAATTAGACGGCGAATTGTACATCGGTTGTGCCGGAGGCGAAGATGTAAGCGTTGCTTTCCAGTATGAGAGCGAGCCGGTTGCATTTAAAGAAGCATTTGTTGTAAAGATTTCTTTGAAAGGACTTAAAGGCGGTCATAGCGGAGTGGATATCCACTTGGGACGCGCCAATGCCAACAAGCTGATTTTCCGTTTACTGAAAGATGCGATGCTGAATCAGAACGTCCGCTTGGTTTCCGTTCAGGGAGGAACTTTACGCAATGCGATTCCTCGCGAAGCCTTTGCAACTGTTGTGGTTGACGGCGAAGCAAATTATCAGGGTCTTCTATCGCTGGTCGATTTTTACCGCAATGTTTTTATTGAAGAGTTCGATGGAATTGAAGACGCCATTGAATTGAAAGCCGAACAAATGGCTTCTACGTATAATAATCTCAAAATTATTCCCTATGAGATACAACAAAAGTTGATTCATGCGATTGTTGCCTGCCCGAACGGAGTTGTCAATATGTTTGCAAAAATCCCCGACACGGTTGAAACTTCCGTTAATATGGCAATTGTGCAAGCCGGCGACCGAACGACTGAGATTAAATTCTTAGCCCGCAGTTCGTCCGAAACAAAAAAACGCGCCATTTGCAGCAGTGTGGAAAGCGTATTCATCAATGCAGGCGCTAATCAGGTTGCCGGCGGAAACGGTTATCCCGGCTGGAATCCGAATCCTGATTCGGCAGTCTTGCAAGTCATGAAGAAAGTATTCGAAACGCAACGCGGATACACCCCTAAAGTAGAAGTGATGCACGCTGGACTTGAATGCGGCATCATCTTATCGAACGTTCCCGGATTGGATACGGTTTCGTTTGGACCAACCATTCAATTTCCGCATTCGCCTGATGAACGATTGGAGATTGCTTCCGTTCAGAAGTTTTGGGACTATCTGACGGGGATATTGAAAGAATTATAAATTACGAATTACGAATTTTATAAATATTAAACTTATGACAATTTTAAAAAAATGGACAATAGCCGCTGCGGTCGTAATGATTGCGCTGCTTTCTTCCTGTCAGACAAACGACCCTACTGTCGAGAGTTTCACTCGCGACTACACTGTACGTCAAAATATGTGGGATGTTTGGAGTGATGATTCGGGCGATTATTTCTACTATACGTTTAAAGAACCTAATCTAACTTCAAATGTTTATAACAACGGCGTGATGGTTGCCTATTTATTGATGAATGACGGAACCCTCTCTCCTTTACCTTTTAACGACTATTGGAGTTATGGAACGTACATGGGGACAGAGCAGGTCTCTTGTGAATTTCTTCCGGGCTCTGTTACATTCATTCTGAAATACAGCGATCATGATTCAAGTAGAGATCCGTATTACGACTATACATTCAGGGTTCGATTTATGTGGTAGGCGCTAAGCGACTGTGATTTTTTCTACGATTGCCTTTAAAGCATCAGCTAATCCGGCGGTATTCTTACCGCCGGCAGTAGCAAAATAAGCCTGTCCGCCGCCGCCGCCTTGAATTTGCTTGGCAGCTTCCCTGATTATCTGGGAAGCGTTTATTCCTTTATTAACCAAATCGTCGCTGATCATCAGCGTTAGCGCCGGCTTTTCGTCTGTTATGGTAGCTGCGGCAAAAGTCATTTTTTCGACAAACTCACCCCGCAATTGGAAGGCAATGTCTCTCACAATTTCAGGAGGACAATGCCCTTTGATTGTGAACAGGGTGATTCCATTGACTGTTCGTTTCTCGTCGATGATTTGCTTTTTTATTTGTTGAATTTTCTCTTTGATAAATTCTTCCGCTTGCTTTTTTAACTCCTGATTTTCTTCAAAAAACTTACGGATTGCCTGCCTCAAGTCGGGCATATTGTTGAATAGCGCTCGAACGTCATGTATTAAATCCTGCTGCGCATAGAAAAAATTCTCGCAAGTTTCGGCAGATAAGGCTTCGATACGGCGTACTCCGGCGGCAATCGAACTTTCGCCGACAATACGGAATGTCCCGATACGTCCGGTGGAAGCAATATGCGTTCCTCCGCAAAGCTCAATAGATGAACCGAATTTCACAACACGAACGTCGTCGCCGTATTTTTCACCGAAAAGCGCCATGGCGCCCATTTTTTTTGCTTCGGCAATGGGCGTGTGGCGGGATTCGTCGAGCGCTATATCTTCCCGGATTTTTGCCGTTACGCGCTTTTCTACTTCCCGGATTTCCTCGTCCGTCAGTTTTTGAAAATGAGAAAAGTCGAAACGAAGTATTTCGGGAGAAACAAACGAGCCTTTCTGTTCTACATGCGTTCCCAGCACTTCCCGCAAAGCTTCGTGCAATAAGTGCGTTGCCGTGTGATTACATTCCGTAGCCCGCCGCTTGGCAGTATCCACTTCGAGAAGAAACTCGTCGTTCGGGTCGGCGGGAAGCTGATTCGTCAAATGAACGATCAGGTTATTTTCGCGTTGCGTATCAAAAATCGCCGTTCGCGTTCCTTCCGAATCCGTGAAAAAGCCGCTGTCGCCAACCTGTCCGCCCATTTCGGCATAAAAAGGCGTCCGGTCGAAAACGAGCTGGTAAAATTCTGCGTTTTTTTGTTTGACTTTCCGGTAACGAAGCAGTTTTGCATCAGCGGAAGTTTCATCATAGCCGACGAATTGAACAGGATCGACCGAAGATGCGGCGGTTTCACGAACGGCAATCCAATCGCCTGTTTCTACCGCAGCGGCATTCCGGGCGCGTTCCTTCTGCTTTTGCATTTCGGATTCAAATCCTTTTCTATCAAGCTCCAACTGATTCTCGCGCAGAATCAATTCGGTCAAATCCAGCGGAAAACCGTAAGTGTCATATAAAATAAAAGCTTCTGTTCCTGCAATCTGCATTTTATTATTGGATTTGGCTTCCTGAATGGTTTTGTCCAATAATTTAATGCCGTTCTCCAGCGTGCGCAGGAAAGATTCTTCTTCTTCCTTCATCACTTTTTCGATTAACGATTGCTGGGCAACAAGTTCAGGATAAGCATCGCCCATGGTCTCAATCAATACCGGCAATAATTTATACATAAACGCCTGTTTACGACCAAGAAAAGTGTATCCGTAGCGAACGGCGCGGCGCAGAATCCGGCGAATCACATAACCCGCTTTGGCGTTGGAAGGCAGTTGTCCGTCGGTAATCGAAAAGGCTATCGTTCGGATATGGTCGGCAATCACCCGCATGGCAATGTCTTTCTTCGGATCTTTTCCATATTCATTGCCTGTCATTTTTCCGATTTCTGAAATCACAGGCTGAAAAACGTCCGTATCGTAATTGGAAGTTTTTCCCTGAACAGCCATACACAAGCGTTCAAATCCCATGCCGGTATCAATCACCTTTTTAGGCAAACCTTCGAGCGAGCCGTCGGCTTTCCGGTTGAATTGCATAAAAACGAGATTCCAGATTTCAATCACTTGGGGGTGACTTTGATTAACTAAAGTCAATCCGTCCGTTTTCGCCCGCTCTTCTTCGGAACGAATATCAATATGAATTTCGGAACAGGGTCCGCAAGGTCCTGTATCGCCCATTTCCCAAAAATTGTCTTTTTTATTTCCGTTGATAATGCGTTCTTTGGGTAAATATTTTTCCCAATACGAAGCGGCTTCTTCGTCGCGACTTAAATTTTCCGAAGGACTTCCTTCAAAAATGGTTACATACAGCCGGTTTTTATCCAATTTCAATACTTCCGTCAGGTATTCCCAAGCATACTCAATCGCTTCTTTTTTGAAATAATCGCCAAACGACCAGTTTCCCAGCATTTCAAACATGGTATGATGATAGGTATCGTGACCAACTTCCTCCAAATCGTTGTGCTTCCCGCTTACTCTCAGGCATTTCTGCGAATCGGCAATACGCGGATACTGAATGGGAACGTTTCCCAGAATGACGTCTTTGAACTGATTCATTCCTGCGTTGGTGAACATCAGCGTTGGGTCGCCTTTGATAACCATTGGCGCGGAAGGTACGATTTTATGATTCTTTTCTTCAAAAAAATTGTTGAACGATTGACGAATTTCTTTAGCTGTCATTGTTTTTTATACCTGTATTTTTAAATATTTTATTGAAAATAATTTGCAAAAGTACGATAAATAACTTATTTTTGTGGCAATTATCATTAACATTTTGTGCTGATGAGTAAAATTTTTTTCCAATATAATCCTAAAACATTAACTTACGAACGTGTTTATATCTCTATCGGTCAACGAATTTGGATTGTCTTCAGGCAATTGATAATTGGTGTTGGAATCGGCGTGATCTTGTTTGGCATTGCCACTTATGCTTTTGACTCTCCTCGCGAAAAACAGATGAAAAAAGACAATAAACTGCTAATTACCCAATATGAAGTGTTAAATAAACGCATTGCAGAAAATGAAAAGATTTTATCTGATCTTCAGCAAAGGGACGATCAGTTTTACAGGGCTTTCTTTAATGCCGATCCTATTCCTGCCTACATTCGCCGACCCGGTTTCGGCGGAACCAACCAGTATGAAGCGCTTATGAATATGCCCAATTCCGATTTGATTATTTCAACCACCCGCAATTTAGACATCATGTCCAAAGAAATTTATGTCCAGTCCAATTCTTATGATGAATTGATGGGATTGGTGAAAAATAAAGATGAACGCATGAAATGTATTCCGGCAATAGTTCCCATTGCAGTAACTGATAACAAACAATATTCGTCTGGATTCGGCTACCGGATACATCCGCTTTCCGGCATTTGGAAAATGCACACAGGGATAGATATTTCCGCAAGCGCCGGAACGCCGATTTATGCGACGGGCGACGGAGTGGTCGAAGCGGCTTCATGGGACAGCGGATACGGAAATCGCGTGCTTATTGATCATGGATTCGGTTACGAATCGCTTTATGGGCATTGTAAGGAACTGTTGGTTAGACCGGGACAAAAAGTAGTTCGCGGACAAAAAATCGCTACGGTAGGCATGACAGGCGACGCCAATGGAAATCATGTTCATTACGAAGTTTTGGTCAAAGGAAAATACGATAATCCGGCGAAATATTTCTTCATGAATCTGAGTCCGAAAGATTATGACGAAGTATTATTTATTTCCGAAAGCAGATAAAAGAATGTGCTAATATGCTAATGTGTTAATATGAAATCTTTTAAGCAGGAAAAAATTCTTTATTCCATTCAGGAAGTTGCGAAAATGTTTGATGTGAACGCTTCCTTGCTTCGCTATTGGGAAAAGGAATTTAATTCCATTCGTCCGTTCAAGTCTGAAAAAGGAACGCGGCAATACAGGGAAGAGGATATTGAAGCCATTCGTTTGGTATATCATTTGGTAAAAGAAAAAGGATTAACTCTTGCCGGCGCCAAACAAAAAATAAAAACCAACAAAGAAGACGTTGTTCAAACCGAAGATATTGTTTACCGGTTGAAATTTGTCAGGAAGGAATTATTGGCTATAAAAGAAGGAGTAGAGAAAATGGAAAAACACCTCTCGATTTTAGAAAATTGAATATATAAAACATTATTTAACCTTTTGTCTATTAAACTTATCCGTTTTTGAAAAGTCATATTATGCGTATTTGCCTTTAAAGCAAAACACAGATATTTTTATAAATAACCATTACTGCTGTTGCGTTAAAAATTAACATAGATATACTTAGTATTAATATATTAGATGGTAACACCCGTTGTGAAGGGTGGGTATTTATAGAAGAAAATTAAGTAATTAATTTCAAATGACAGGCAAAGAAAACCCGCAAAAATCAGGAATCACTTTGATACAATCCTGTGCGATACTTTCATCTGAATTGGTAGTTGACAGCCCGATTACTTTCATTCCGGCAGCGTTCCCCGATTTGATGCCATTGAATGAATCTTCAAAAACATAACAATTTTCGGGAGAAATATTTAAGTTCTGAGCTGCTAAAAGATAACACATCGGGTCGGGTTTGCCCCGCGTAATGCGGTCGGCTGAAACGATGGTATCGAAATATTGCTGGACGGGAAGCCGGTTGAATACATGTTCTATCTTGCGGTCATCGGAGCTGGTGACTAACCCCATTGGAATGCCTGCTTTTTTTGCATCCTCAAGAAAAGCCAATGCTCCTGCAACCGGTATGATTTCCATTTTTAATTCAAATGTTTGATTGGCGACGGTAATCTCTTGTTGCGTCTTTTCGGGAAAGTGGGAAAAATAACGGGACAGGATATTAGGAAGGATTGTTCCCTTGATTATTTTTTCAAAATTTTCGATTCCGAGTTGGTATTTTTCGCCTGTCGCCTTCCAAAAAATATCGTATTGAGGTTCGGTATCAATAATAACTCCATCTAAATCAAATAAAAAAGCGGTTTTATTTATCATTTGTTGCTGTTATTCTTTTTAAATTTTCGGCAAAAATAATAAATTATTTCATAACTTTGTAGCTAATGTAGAAAGGAAAATTAATATAAAATATTACAGAAATGAGAAACGCTTTTTTTATTATTATTCTGTTCTTTGCTGGGCAATTAGCTTATTCGCAAGGAAACTTTGAAGCAAAGATATTCGTTACAACTAATAACGACACGTTGAGATACAGGGAGTTGCTTCCTGAAAACTACAATCCGCAGCAGAAATATCCTTTGGTGTTGTTTTTACATGGCGCCGGAGAAAGAGGTTCCGACAATCAGGCTCAGTTGACGCATGGCTCGATGATGTTTACCAATCCTGTTAATCGGGAAAAATATCCGGCGATCGTTCTTTTTCCACAATGTTCGGAAAAAATTTTCTGGTCGTTTGAAAAACAGCCGGAAGGAAAACCGGATACTGCAAAATTTTCCGCCAACGACAAGATTACCTCACTGTTGCAGGAAGTTAAAGACTTGTTGGATAAATACATTGCTTCGGGAAGCGTTGATACGAACCGCATTTATATCATGGGACTTTCGATGGGAGGCATGGGAACTTTCGATATGGTCTGCCGCTTTCCAGATGTTTTTGCCGCTGCTATCCCCATTTGCGGAGGAGTTAACCCCGAACGGTTGAAAGCTGCGGCAGGAAAAGTCAAATTCAGAATTTATCATGGCGACAAAGACAGTGTTGTTCCGGTTGAAAATTCACGGGCTGCTTACCGCGCTTTGAAAAAATTCGGGGCAGATGTTGAATATTTCGAGATTATAGGCTGTGACCATGTCAGCTGGAATCCGGCATTTAATCAACCGGATTTCCTTTCATGGTTATTCAAACAGAAAAAGAATGGCAAATAATAAAATCATCAAACAAACTTTTCCTGCGCTTGATATGGGTTGTGCCGGCTGTGCCATCAATATTGAAAAAGCGCTGAGTAAGCAGGCGGGAGTTTTGCAGGCTGCTGTGAATTTTGCTGCTGCAACGGCGACTGTCGAATATGATTCTTCGCTGACTTCTCCTGAGTTACTCCGTAAAGCCGTGCAAGATGCAGGATATGACCTTTTAACCGATTCCCGCAGCGACAGCATTGATGAAATTGAGCAGTTGCATGAAACTAAATACAAAAAATTAAAAAATCGTACCATCTGGGCGTTTGCCTTATCTATACCTTTATTTATAATAGGAATGTTTTTTATGAATATTCCCTACGCCAATGAAATCTCGTGGCTATTGGCAACGCCTGTTATGTTTTGGTTGGGTCGGGATTTTTTTTCGGATGCGTGGAAACAGTTGATGCACCGTTCCGCCAATATGAATACACTGGTTGCCCTCAGCACCGGAATTGCTTATCTTTTTAGCGTTTCCAATGTTTTGTTTCCTCAATTTTGGTATTTACGGGACATACCACCGCATGTCTATTTTGAAGCTGCAAGTATTATCATTGCATTCATTTTATTGGGGCGTTTACTGGAAGAAAAAGCGAAAGGGAATACTTCCACTGTCATCAAAAAGCTAATTGGGCTTCAACCTAAAACAGTTACGATAGTCAATGAAGCCGGAGTTCAGGAAGAAATTGCCATTGAACGGATAACCGTTAATGATATATTATTCGTAAAACCCGGAGAAAAAATTGCTGTCGATGGTTTGGTAACGGAAGGCAGCTCGTATGTGGACGAAAGTATGCTTACGGGGGAACCGGTTGCCGTTCTCAAAGGAAAAGATAATAAGGTATTTGCCGGTACTATTAATCAAAAAGGCAGTTTTTGTTTTCGCGCCGAAAAAGTCGGAGTGGATACCATATTGGCTCAAATTATTAAAACGGTACAGGAGGCGCAGGGAAGTAAAGCGCCTGTTCAAAAATTAGTTGACAAAATTGCCGGTGTATTTGTTCCCGCAATCATCGGTATTGCCGTTTTGTCTTTTATTCTCTGGCAGTTGTTCGACCCCGAAAGCGGTTTTGTACATGGTTTGCTGGCAATGGTGACGGTATTGATTATTGCCTGCCCCTGCGCTTTGGGATTAGCTACGCCGACGGCAATAATGGTTGGCGTAGGGAAAGGAGCTGAAAAAGGCATTCTTATCAAAGATGCTGAAAGTATTGAGATTGCCAAAAAAGTCAACTGCGTGGCGCTTGACAAAACCGGAACGATCACGGAAGGAAAGCCTGACGTTACGGATATTGTTTGGTTGAATGAAGATGACAGCAAGAAAGGACTGTTTTCCGCTTTGGAAAAACATTCCGAACACCCGCTGGCTGAGGCTGTAGTCCGTTATTTCGGAAATAACAATTCAATTACGATAGAAAATTTTGAAAGTATCACCGGAAAAGGAATAAAAGGATTTGCAAACGGTGAAACATGGTTTTCCGGCAGCATGAAATGGATGAGTGAGAATAATATTCCGATAGCCGGCAGTTTGGAATCACAGGCTAAGGAATGGATAAAAGGCGCTAAATCAGTTATTTGTTTTGCCAATGAAAAGCAGGTTTTAGCAGTGGCAGCGATTACGGATAAAATAAAAGAAACTTCGCCGGAAGCAATCCGCCAACTTCAATCTTCAGGTATAGAGGCGTATATGCTGACCGGCGATGATGAGGCGACAGCAAACGAAATAGCCGCAAACTGCGGAATAACTCATTATCGCGCAGAGATTTTGCCGCAAGAAAAAGCGTTGTTCATAAAACAGTTGCAGGAAACCGGAAAAACAGTGGCGATGGTTGGCGACGGCATCAACGACAGCGCGGCGCTTGCACAGGCAGACCTTGGAATTGCGATGGGAAAAGGGAGTGATATCGCAATCGCTGCCGCTAAGATGACGATTATTTCTTCCGACCTGACTAAAATATCGGAAGCTATCCGCTTGTCGAAACTAACGATCCGCACCATTCGGCAAAATTTATTCTGGGCGTTTATTTACAATCTGATTGCTATTCCTGTAGCGGCAGGCGTTTTATATCCAATTAACGGTTTTTTGCTCAATCCGATGATTGGGGGAGCGGCTATGGCGTTAAGTAGCGTTAGCGTAGTGCTGAACAGTCTTCGGTTGAAGAAGATGCGGTAAAATAAAGTTTGACTTTTATCTATGGAAAAATTAAAATTTTCTGACTTTTTTATAGATAAAAATCAAAATCTATGTATTTTCAAATATAAATCGTATCTTTGTCATTGAATATTATCTATGGAAAAATCAAAATTTTCTGACTTTTTCATAGATAAAAATAATATCACTGATAAAAAAACAAGTATTATGCAAAGAAAAATTATCTCTGAATTATTGGCGTGGAAAAACAATAAAAATCGTAAACCGTTGATACTAAACGGAGCGCGTCAGGTCGGTAAAACTTTTGCATTAGAAACTTTTGCAAAAGAAAATTTCGCTAATGCAGTATATCTCAATATGGAAATAGAAACAGATTTCAGAAATTTTCTTGACGGAGATATATCGCCGAGAAAGATTATTCAGCACTTGGAATTAATTAAAAAACAACCAATTACAGCAGATAAAACCTTGATTTTTTTTGATGAAATCCAAGCCTGTGAAAGATCGTTGACTTCGTTGAAGTATTTTTGCGAACAAGCGCCGGAATATCATGTTGCAGCGGCAGGTTCATTGCTCGGTGTCGCAGTTAACCGTGAAAAATACTCGTTTCCTGTCGGGAAAGTTGATGAGTATTATATGTTTCCACTTGATTTTGAAGAGTTTCTTTGGGCGTTGGATTACAAAAAATTGGCGGAAGAAATAAAAAATCATTTTGAAAGTAATGAACCGATGAACATGGCATTACATAAGTTGGCGCTGGATTTGTACAAAAAATACTTGGTTGTGGGTGGAATGCCTGCCGTAGTAAAACGATTTGCTGAAACAGAAAGTTATTTGAGTTCACAAGTCATTCAAAATGATATTTTTAACGAATATACAGCCGATATGTCGAAATACGCAGACCCGACAACAAGCGTAAAGATACGAGCCTGCTACAATTCTGTGCCTGCCCAATTAGCAAAGGAAAACCGTAAATTTCAATACAAAATCGTTCAAAAGGGAGGCACAGCAACTATTTTTGGCGAAAGTATCGAATGGCTTAATTTTGCGGGCACAGTTTTAAAATGTCAAAAAATCACAGAAGGTAATATCCCAATTGCCGTTTATGCTTACTTTCCTGATTTCAAATTATATATGAGCGATGTAGGACTACTTGCATTCAAATCTCGTTTGCCTGCCGAATTGCTTGTTGCCGAAAATAATGAAGGAAATACTTTTATGGGTTCTGTTACAGAAAATTATGTAGCACAAGCGTTCACAGCGAATAAAATTCCGCTTTTCTATTGGAAAAACGATAATACGGCAGAAGTGGATTTTATATTGCAAAAAGGCGTTGATGTTATTCCGGTAGAAGTAAAACGAGGCGTTAATACACGCAGTAAGAGTATGAATCTTTTTGCGAAACAGTATCATTGTCCGTACTCAATACGCATTTCACAAAAAAACTTTGGCTTTGAGAACAGCATAAAATCTGTGCCGTTATATGCTGTTTTTTGTATAAATATTTAAATATTACAACAAAATGGAAAAACTTCAGCGTGAAGACATTCATATACTCAGGAAAGATGGCAACTTGTCGGAAACCGAGATTAACAAGGCTCTGAAAGAAAATGTTTACAGCAACAAAGAAGCATGGCAAAAATTCATTCGACTGTTTTTTATAACTCTTGGCATTGGGTTTACGGCATCGGGTATCGTTTTTTTCTTTGCCTACAACTGGGCTGATTTGAACAAGTTTGCTAAAATCGGGTTGATTGAAGGATTAATTATTGCAACTACAATTTCTGCATTACTTTTAAAAGTCAATGCCAACATCAGGAATATCATTCTCACAGGCGCAGCGGTTTTAGTAGGCGTTCTGTTTGCCGTATTCGGGCAAATTTACCAAACAGGAGCTGATGCGTATGACTTCTTTTTAGCATGGACGGTTTTTGTAACACTGTGGGCTATCATTTCAAATTTTGCCCCTTTATGGTTGTTTTATCTCATTTTAATCAATACAACCTTTATCTTGTACTCACAACAGGTTGCCAATGATTGGTCGGAAATTTTTGTTTTCACCTCGCTTTTTATCATGAATACAATCGTACTGTTTATTGCCGTCATATTTTCCAAATACAAGAAAATATGGATTATTCCCAATTGGTTTTTAAATACGGTGGCTTTGGCTTGCGCCTCTTACGCAACGATTGGAATTATTTTCGTGATTTTTGACAAACTTCGAGACGTTTTCCCCGGTCTCATATTGATTTCACTTACAACCATAGTCTTTGCAACAGGCATTTGGCACGGATTGAAAACAAAAAGCGGGTTTTATCTTTCCGTTATACCATTCAGTCTTATTATTATTGTTTCAGCTTTGCTAATTGAAATATCAGACAGAGAAATAATATTTTTATTTATTGGTTTGTTCATAGTAGCAAGTGTTACTTTGACCATAAAAAACCTGATTAATCTTCAAAAAAAATGGACAAATGAAAAATAAAGAATATGACATACAGTCTTTACCGATAAAAATATTATCCGTTTTCGGAGGAATATTGGCAAGCCTTGCGTTTTTGGCATTTCTTCTTGTTACAGATTTTTACGAATCCGGTACAAGTATGCTGGTTGTTGGAATCATTTGCATTGCCGGCGCAATATGGCTCAACAAGATGTATGATAAAATAATCCTTGATACACTAAGCGTATCGTTCTTTATCATTGGTTTTTTACTTATTGATGTTGGACACAACTATTTAGAAATAGGAGACAACACGATTAACATTATCTTCTTTCTTATTGCTTTAGGTTCATTATTCGTTGTTCAAAACTACATACTATCCTTTATTTCTGTTTTGATAATAGGCGGAAGTCTTTTGGCGCTCATTATATCAAACAGAAGCTATAATTTGATACATGTTTATGTTTCTGCGTTTGCACTGATTATGGCTTATTGGTTTTTAAAGAAGCAAAAATAATTACAACAAATAAAATCCTGTCTAAACTTTACAATCCAGTCAGAATTGGATTGATATTCTCGTTTGTTGCAGGCTTGGCATTCCTCGGTAAAAAAGGCTTGGGATTCTTTCCAATATCGCCCAACTATATTTGGCTATCTTCCGTAATTATCATACCGGTAATCATTTACTTAATTTCTCTTTTGTTCAACATTTTGAATATAACCAAAATACAACACAAAACCGTTATTTATATTTTTGCAGTTCTTGCCTTTCTGCCAACAGTGTTTTCGCCTGCGATATCCGGCGCTATTCTCATTATTCTGTTGAGTTTTTTTGTCAATTATAAAACAGGCTTGGTTTTGGGTATTATCGCATTTATCTATTTTATTTCTCAATACTATTATGACCTGAATTTCACTTTGTTGACTAAATCTATACTTTTGTTTTCATCGGGAGTTATTTTCATAGCGCTCTATTTGTTCACCCATAAAAAATTGACGACAAATGAAAAAATATAAGTGGATTATCATCGTATTGAACCTCGTTATTCTGCTGGCATATTTTAATTATTCGGTAATAACGAAAGAGAAATTATTAAAAAACGGACAACCGGTTTTATTGCAACTTGCCCCTGTTGACCCGCGTTCATTGATGCAAGGCGATTATATGGCTCTCCGTTACAATATTTCGGAAGATCTGGATTGTGACAGTATGCCGAAACGCGGATATTGTGTTGTCCGGCTTGATGCGAAAGGAATCGCAGGGAAAGTGAGATTTCAAAAAGAACCAACGCCTTTGAATGCAGGAGAATATCTTATAAAATACAAATCGCCAGACAGATGGAATGTCAACATTGGAGCAGAATCTTTCTTTTTTCAGGAGGGACAAGCGAAAAAATATGAAAATGCAAAATACGGAGGCATAAAAATAGACAAAAGCGGAAATAGCCTGTTAATTGGGCTTTTTGATAAGCAAGGAAGAAAAATTGACTGAGAGATAAATTTAACAGCTATGCTTTTCAAATATCATATATCTTTTTGTTTAACAATATATTATCTTAATCCGTTATTTTGAATGAATATAAACAATAGCGCCCGCATAAATTTATTCCTCAAAAAAAATGCAAATTTGTAAATCTTATCTTACCTTTGCACAACAAAATATTAATTTAATTTTTAAAACAAAGAAAATATGGCTCACGTAATTACAGATGATTGTATTGCATGTGGAAGTTGTATCGATGAATGTCCTGAAGGAGCTATTTCTGAAGGCGATATCTATAAAATCGATCCGGATATGTGCACCGATTGTGCAACGTGTGTGGATGCCTGCCCGTCGGAAGCGATTATTCAGGGATAAACAGGTAAAAACAACATGCACATAATACAAGAGAGGCTGTTTCCAAAGCGGAAGCAGCCTCTTAACATATTATTATCTAAAAAAAGATTTAAGCTTGCCGGAAATTCTTTGTTTGTTTCAAACAAATTATTTAATTTTGCAAACTTGTAAGATATGAAAGGTACAAATTAGTTTATATGTCAAACATTAAAAAAATTAATAATGCGTTAATTTCCGTTTTTAGTAAAAATGGACTTCAAAACATTTTGGAAAAATTACATCAGGGAGGAGTTAACTTCTATTCGACGGGTGGGACGCAGGAATATATAGAATCCTTGCATTATCCCTGCCAATCGGTTGAAAGTTTAACCGGTTACCCTTCTATTCTGGGCGGTCGGGTGAAGACTTTGCACCCCAAAGTTTTTGGCGGAATCTTGAATCGCAGGGATAATGAGGCGGATAAACAACAAATAGCACAATACGGAATACCGGAGATTGATTTGATTATTGTGGATTTATATCCTTTTCAGGAAACTGCCGCTTCTCAGGCAAGCGAGCAGGAAATCATTGAAAAAATTGATATTGGAGGAATTTCGTTGATCCGTGCAGCAGCAAAAAATTTTAACGATGTAATTATCGTCGCATCTAAGGGACAGTATGCTCCTTTGGAAAGTTTATTATCCGAAAACGGCGTCCAATCTACATTGGAAGAGCGAAAATGGTTTGCCAAAGAAGCTTTTGCCGTAACTTCCGCTTACGATACGGCTATTTTTAATCATTTCGACCACACGGAAGGTTCGTATTTCCGGTTTGCCGAAGATAACGCCAAAATTTTGCGCTATGGAGAAAATCCGCACCAAAAAGGCGTTTTTTACGGCGACTTTGAAGCGATGTTTGAACAACTGCAAGGGAAAGAAATTTCTTATAATAATTTATTGGATATAGAGGCTGCCGTTGCCCTGATTTCGGAATTTGACGAATTAACGTTTGCTATTCTGAAACATAACAATGCTTGCGGAATCGCTTCCCGTCCGACCGTAAAAGAAGCATGGACGGCAGCTTTAGCCGGCGATCCGGTTTCGGCATACGGAGGGATATTGATTTGTAATGCTTCGATTGACCGCGAGGCGGCAGAAACTATCAACGGTCTTTTCTTTGAAGTAATCATCGCTCCCGATTACGATTCGGGCGCCCTTGAAATCCTCATGCAGAAGAAAAATCGGATTATTTTGATTCAAAAAGCGAACCTGCAATCGAAATTTCAATTCCGTTCTTTGCTGAACGGCGTTTTAACGCAAGACCGGGACGTCAGTATTCAAACGGAAAACGATTTGAAAACCGTCAGTCTGAAATCGCCGGACAAAAGGGAAATCGACGACTTGCTGTTTGCAAATAAAATAGTTAAGCATACCAAATCGAATGCAATTGTTTTAGCAAAAGACAAACAGCTTTGCGCCGGCGGAACCGGTCAAACTTCGCGGGTGGACGCACTGAAGCAAGCCATTGAAAAAGCTACGTCTTTCGGATTTAATTTAGAAGGAGCAGTCATGGCTTCCGACGCCTATTTTCCTTTCCCCGATTGTGTGGAAATTGCAGGAAACGAAGGGATTACGGCTGTTATCCAGCCGGGCGGATCAATTAGAGATAACGAATCAACAGAATATTGTAACACACACAACATGGCAATGGTTATGACAGGCATTCGCCATTTTAAACATTAAAAAAATATGGGATTTTTTTCTTTTACACAAGAAATAGCAATGGATTTAGGTACGGCAAATACCATAATCATTTGCAACGGAAAAATAGTAGTGGACGAGCCATCGGTGGTAGCTTTAGACGATCGTAGCGATAAATTATTGGCTATCGGGAAAGAGGCGCAACGAATGGAAGGTAAGACACCGGCAAAAATAAAAACCATTCGACCGCTTCGCAGCGGAGTGATAGCCGATTTTAATGCAGCGGAACAAATGATTCGCGGATTAATCAAAATGGTCAATACGAGGAGTTATTTTTTCTCGCCATCGTTGCGAATCGTGGTTTGTATCCCTTCCGGAAGTACGGAAGTCGAACTTCGCGCCGTCCGTGATTCTGCCGAACATGCGGGAGGCAGAGACGTATATATGATTTACGAGCCTATGGCGGCTGCAATCGGAATCGGGCTTGACGTTGAAGCTCCCGATGGGAACATGGTTGTCGATATAGGCGGCGGAACTACCGAAATTGCTATTATATCCTTAGGCGGCATCGTTTCCAATAAATCAATCCGTGTTGCGGGAGACGATTTGACGCAAGATATTATTGAATACATGGGACGTCAACACAATATGAAAGTCGGCGAACGAACGGCAGAATTAATTAAAATCAACGTCGGATCGGCGCTCGTGAGTTTGGAAGAACCACCCGAAGATTATGTCGTTTATGGTCCGAATCGTATGACCGCTTTACCGATGGAAGTACCGGTTTCTTATCAGGAAATCGCCCACTGTCTGGATAAATCCGTTTCTAAAATAGAAATGGCAATCCTGAGCGCCTTGGAAGCTACCCCTCCCGAATTGTATGCCGATATTGTTCGCAACGGAATATTTCTGGCAGGCGGAGGAGCGCTGTTGAAAGGCTTGGATAAACGGCTGTCCGATAAAATCAATATTGCGTTTCACATCGCTGATGATCCTTTGCACGCCGTAGCAAGAGGAACGGGAATTGCATTGAAAAACATTAACAAGTTTAATTTTCTTATTCGATAATTGAAGAATTTATTCGGTTTTATTCTCAAGCAGGTTCACTGGCTGCTATTCTTCTTCCTAACGACTTTTTCCTTGTATTTGTTGGTTCATAACATCGAATTTCAACGCAGCAAGTACTTGTCGGTTTTTCAGGAAGTAGCAGGAAGGGTGTATGCCGTTTCCAGCGGCGTACAGTCCTATTTTAACCTGAAAGCGACCAACTCCGATTTGATGGAAAGGATTGCCTTTTTGGAGGAAGAAATACAAGGATATAAAAAAGAAATGGAAAATATTTCCGACAGTATGCTTCCCGACACCATTCGATTGGGAGACAATCAAACTTCTTATCGTTATACTCCCGCCCGGGTGATTAACAAACAAATAACCGAAACGGATAATTACATCTTATTAAATAAAGGATTAAAAGACGGTATTAAGGAAGACATGGCAGTCATTTCCGTCAATGGAATTGTTGGCGTTGTTATGAAGGTATCTACTCACTATTCAAAGGTGCTTCCGTTGCTAAATTCCGAATCTCACACCAGTTGCGTCATAAAAAATACAGGGTTTTTCGGGTCGTTGTTCTGGGACGGAAAAGATCCGCGTTACATTTATTTAAGTCAATTGCCCAGCCATACTTTGTATTCGGTTGGCGATACGATTGTAACCAGCGGCTATTCTGCCACTTTTCCGGAAGGAATACCTGTAGGAGTTATCGAAAAAGAACCTCTTAAAGGTAAGACTGAGGAATATAATTCGCTTAAGATACGTTTATTTACTGACTTCAGTACGTTGAACGATGTCTTTATTATCCGGAATTCGCTTCGGGAAGAACAGATAAATATTGAGAAAGGAGTGAGTACGGAATGAAAAAAGTATCCTTTCGTCTGGCATCTTTGTTTATCCTCCTGATATTTCTACAGGTATGGCTGTTCGACCGCATTCACCTGTTTGGTTGTGCCACGCCTCTGCTTTATGTCTATTTTCTAATCAAACTGCCGGTCAACATGAACCGGAACATCGTATTGTGTCTATCCGCTTTGCTGGGCTTTATCCTTGATATTTTCAGCGGAACGTTGGGATTAACCATGTTTGTTATGGTCATTGTCGGATTTCTTCGTTACTACTTGTTAAAATTGTTTGCGCCGAGAGATATTTTTGACGATTCATTGCCTGCTTTCAGCACCTTTGGGAAATTATTGTTTGTGCGATATGCAAGTACGGTATCGTTCATTCAGGTATTCCTGCTTTATACAATCGAATCATTATCTTTATTTAATCCATGGTTGCTCTTTTTGCGCATCACAGGCAGTTTTATCCTGACAATTTTACTTATCTTTGCTTTTGAAAGTGTAAATTTTGATGTGATGAAAAAGTGAAAAAAGATTTCTTGGATTCGGGAAAAAGAAGAAGATACATTACGTATGCTATTTGCTTGATTATAGGTATTTATATTTTCCAGCTATTTAAATTGCAAATCATAAATAAAGACTATAAGCAATGGGCAGACAGCAATGCTTTTCTGAATAAAAAACTCTATCCTCCGCGAGGCGTGATGTACGATCGGAATGGAAAATTGCTGGTTTACAATCAGCCGGCTTATGATGTAATGGTCATATTTCGCGAAACAAAAGCAATGGATACGCTTGCCTTTTGCCGCGCCGTTAACATCTCCATTGAAAAATTCCGTCAAAAACTTGCCGATGTAAAAAATCTGAAAATCAATCCGGGTTATTCGTCCTATACGCCGCAAACATTTCTTACACAGTTGGGAAATAAGGAATATGGCATTTTACAGGAATCGCTTTATAAATTTCCGGGATTTTATTTTCAGAACCGTACCGTCCGGGAATACAATTATCAAAATGCCGCTCATGTTTTGGGTTATATTGCTGAAGCCGATAAAGATAATCTGGCTAACGACGCTTATTATGATCGCGGGGAATACATCGGTAAAACCGGTATCGAAAAACAATACGAGACCTATCTTCGGGGAACAAAAGGAATAGAAGTTTTGCTGAGAGATGCGCATGGACGTATCAAAGGGAAATATGAAAACGGCATACACGATCAGGAACCGATTCAGGGAAAAGATTTAACGCTTTCTATCGACATCAATTTGCAAACCTACGGAGAAGAATTGATGAAGAACAAATTGGGAAGTATTGTCATGATAGAGCCGAAAACAGGCGAAATCCTGTGCATGGTTTCTTCTCCGACTTATGACCCGTCGATTTTGGTAGGAAGTCAATTCCGTGATAATTATACCCAATTGGTAAGCGACCCTTATACGCCGCTAATCAACCGAGCAATCAACGGCTCCTATCCTCCGGGGTCAACCTTTAAACCGGCGCAGGCTTTGACGTTTCTGGAAGAAAATATTATTCAACCAAGTACCGCTTACTCATGCGCAGGCGGTTTCCCTTTAGGCGGCGGAAAGCCCGGCTGTCACGCCCACGCATCACCATTAGCTTTGGTTCCGGCTATTGGAAATTCCTGTAACTCATACTTTTGTTGGGGATTGTATTATATGCTTTCCAATAAAAAATATGGCTCTATTCAAAATGCGATGAATAAATGGCGGGATTTGATGGTTGCACAGGGTTATGGGCGTACCTTGGGAGTCGATTTGCCCGGAGAGAAAAGAGGTACTATTCCCAATGGAGAATTTTATGACAGAGTATTTAAAGGCAGACAATGGGTTCCGATGAATATAATATCAATTGCCATTGGTCAAGGGGAAATAGAAGCTACTCCGCTTCAGATTTGTAATTTTGCCGCTACGGTTGCCAATCGCGGATATTTCTACACGCCGCATGTTGTCAAGGGAATCAAAGACACGCAAATAGATTCGCTCTATATGAAGCGAAGATATACCGGCATCAGCTCCGAAAATTACGAGACGATTGCCGATGGAATGCGCTGGGCGGTTGATGGTCCGGGCGGAACTTGCCATAAAGCCGACCTGCCTGATATTATGGTCTGCGGGAAAACAGGAACTGTCCAGAACAAAGGAAGAAACCATTCGCTTTTTATGGCTTTTGCTCCAAAAGACGATCCAAAAGTAGCCATAGCGGTTGTTGTTGAAAATGGCGGTTGGGGAGCCGATAATGGCGTTCCTATTGGACGGTTGATGATTGAAAAATATCTGAATGGTTCCGTTTCCGAATACTCTCGTTCGATGTATGAAGATAGAATAAAAAATACTGCAATCTTACCCAATGCCTTACCGAAAAAGTAACACATGGCGTAGCCTCGATTGGTGGACAGTCGCGATTTACCTGATATTGGTAATTGTGGGTTGGTTGAATATCCATGCTTCCAGCTACAATTTCGACCAAGTGTCTATTTTCAGTTTGTCGGGCAGAGCGGGGTTGCAAATGATTTGGATTGCAACTTCACTCGTCATAGGCTTTTCACTCTTAATGATCGACAGCGACTGGTACGATATTTTTGCCTATTGGATTTACGCTTTTGTCATCTTTCTGTTAATCGTTACCATCGTTTTTTCACACGACATACGAGGCTCCCGTTCCTGGTTGGTTATGGGACCAATCCGTTTTCAAGCGGCTGAATTTGCCAAGTTTGCAACGGCATTAGCTATCGCTCACGCGGCAAACAGTTACGGTTTTCAATTAACCCGCATGAAAGATTTTATGAAAATCCTGATACTGTTTTTCGTGCCGATGGGATTAATCATGCTGCAAAAAGAAACCGGTTCCGCCTTGGTTTTTTTAGCTTTTTTCATCGTTTTATATCGCGAAGGAATGTCGGGATTCATTCTTTTTATGGGGTTTTGCTCCGTTTTGTTTTTCATTATAGGAGTTCGTTACGGAGATATTCTCTGGATAGAAACTTCGTTGGGGAAATGGATAGTACTTTTATTAATCATTCCTTGCGTTAGCCTTATGCTGTATGATTACGAAAAGGGGTGGCGTACAACAAAATACATTCTTGCAGGCTCTTCTGTTCTAATGGGACTTGCGGTAATCATTTCCTTATTTTTTTACGCTTTTGATTTAAGCTTAGTAGCGTTAGCCATTATTGCAATCATTATCTTGGTGTTACTGTTTCTTTTTCTTAAGCATAGAAAATCATACTACTTATTCATTGTCGGCTTTGCCGTATATTCCGTAGCTTTTTTATATTCTGTGGATTATGTTTTTGATAATGTGCTGGAACCGCATCAAAGAACAAGAATAGAAGTTACGTTGGGAATGGTTGACGACCCCGGTGGAGCCGGATACAATGTCAATCAATCGAAAATCGCCATCGGTTCGGGCGGCTTTTTAGGAAAGGGATATTTAAATGGAACGCAAACCAAATTGAAATATGTGCCGGAACAGGATACCGATTTTATTTTTTGTACGATGGGAGAGGAACAGGGCTTTGTCGGAGCCGCATCTGTTATCTTCCTGTTTTTAATTTTGATTATCCGCCTCCTGTTCTTAGCCGAAAGGCAACGCTCTGTTTTTATACGGATTTATGGATACAGCGTCGTAGCAATTATTTTTTCCCACGTAGCAATTAATATCGGAATGGTGATCGGAATCACGCCTGTTATCGGGATTCCATTGCCTTTTTTTAGCTATGGAGGTTCTTCTTTGTGGGCTTTTACAATTCTTTTATTTATCTTTTTGCGGTTAGATGCGTCGAGGAATGAACGCTTATAATCTGCTTGGAATATCCATAATGTGTCAAACTATACTTGACTCTCAATCTTATTTAATCGTGTCTGCTCACACTGTTAATCGACTAATTTTTTCTTTCAGCATTTCAAGATATGGTTGTGGTTTAAGACGTACAGAAAGTTACAAGCTGAGAATACAGGACGTTGATTTTGACAGAAAGACCGTTTTTGTGTGTCAGGGTAAGAACTGCAAAGACCGTATTGTTCCGATGTCGGCAGGGGTTTATAAAAGATTGCAGGATTATGTTTATAACTTTCGGCACAAGCTCAATCTAAAACATGACAGACTGTTTATCAGCGACAAAAACACATTACGCATCAGGCTTAAGCACCTGCAAAACAGCTGTGAAGATGAGCAGATAAAAGACAAGCGCATCACGTTACATATTTTACGCCACTCCATTGCTACCCATCTGCTGCAAAACGGTATGTCAATCGAAAACATTGCCCTTTTCTTGGGGCACGGCAACCTTGACAGCACACAAATTTACATGTATCTGATTTAAAACAGCACGCATTTTTTATATCTCTGTCGGTTATTTTTTTATACCTTTGTCACAAATCTTTTTGCAAAAAATGGGTTGCGTTAAACTGCACATATTGGACGAACAGTATAAAAGAACTGAATTAAAGGTAAGTTACATAAACAGGGAACTGACCTTGAAAAACAGTGTCGCAGAAGCATGTAGCTATTTGTTTAATGCTAAGGAACTTGATGAGGAAACAGGGTTGTATTATTATGGGGCACGGTATTATAATCCGAGAGTGAGTGTGTGGATTTCTTCTGATCCTTTGGCAGAAAAGTACCCGAATATAGGAAGTTATGTATATTGTCATGATAATCCTGTAAAATTTATTGACCCAAATGGAAAGACAGATTACGGAGTAAATGAGAAAGGTTATATTTTTAAATTAAATCCATTTAAAGATTGGTTTAGAAATACTTTTATAAAAGAAGACAAAACAGACAAACTGTTTAAAGTAGAT
>Ga0123357_10001907_pt1 | contig 22681 bp, 10 predicted proteins | sample TergutEmb28metaG_FD_89873 | JGI IMG/M metagenome (GOLD analysis project Ga0123357, IMG submission 89873) | Embiratermes neotenicus P4 segment gut microbial communities from Petit-Saut dam, French Guiana - Emb289 P4 | ecosystem: Host-associated > Arthropoda: Insects > Digestive system > Gut ... | reverse complement strand
TTTTGACGTTCTATGTAATATTTCCTTCAATGAACATCTCCCTGAAGATGACCACAACAGGTAGCCGAAACATGTAGGAGGCTACGCTGTTTATAATAAAATACGTTTACATATATGTACGTGTATATGCAATTTTGGTCATATTTCACATAATGAAATGAGTCATAATCTCCCATAAACTATAAAAGGCGTTATAGCAATATTTAACTTTCATTTTGTCAGATAGGCTTAATCATGGTGTGTAGTAGCAGCAATAGCAGCAACAGTAGTAATAGAAGTAATAGTAATAGTAGTAGTAGTAGTAGCAGTAGTAGTAGTAGCAGTATTAGTAGGAATAGGAGTAGTAGTAGTAGCAGTAGGAGTAGCAGCAGGAGTAGTAGTAGCAGTAGGAATCGTAGTAGTAGTAGAAGCAGCAGCAGCAAACTATAAGTTCTGTGACAGTTAAGATTCTCTCAGCGGTGTTGACGGCGTTCCAAAGGATCGTGGTGTCTTTTTCTTCGGAATCAACAGTCGCATAAGAGGTGCACGTATCTGCAACGCTGGGTTGTATCCCTCCTTTATTAACTTCAGCCAACACACTGGACAATAATCAGCCTGTTTATTAACCAAATAATTCATAACATTGATTATGACCGCTCGATCGTCTCTCCTAAGACTGATATTGCGCACAAGTGCAAAAAAGCGCACAACAAATTAGGTGCAATAAATGACGTGCTGGAAGGGGACGTTTCGTTTCGTATTCAGAATGTCCCAGATTCGATTCTCAACATTGCATCAGCTATATTAACTAAGTTGTATTTATAATTTGCCCAGTCCTCTCAGACAATGCGAGTGTAGAAACTGAAGGTAGTTCTCGTAACACGTGCAGTCTAAAAAATTGCAAAGGTAAAATTCACCTACAACAGGCCTCGAAGGCCCAAAGAGGAAGTAGATGTATCGCTATACTCCTTCTTTAACCTCGGCGCTATGTGGGGGGTGTATAGTCAACGCCACGTTCTGGCCGCTTTAGCCCAAAGAAAGGCTCGAGTGGGCCGTAGGACCCGTCTGGACGGGTGCGGAAAACCTCGCCAATACCGGGATTCGATCACCGAAGTGTCCAGCTCGTAGCGTGTCGCTATACCGACTGCGCTACCACGGCCACCCAGCACATCTGGTTGGAAAGAATATGAACAAAGAGGAACAGACTGCTGTCCTGTTCATCCTGCTATCGAGCCACCTATTCCTGTCCTGCACGAAGGGGTAAACCGTGTAAGATCCAGTTCTTCAAACACATACTGCTGAGTTTGCTCATCCCTCGTCCGACAATGCTCCCTTCCTTTGGCCTGTCTCCTCTACTGGTTTAATAGCGTGTGTTGATTTTACACATTCTGTCAATAATACCCCGAGTTTCTTCCGATACACAATTACAGTTACAAAACACCTCAGCGCTACGTATGTTAGTAGCAGCATGCACCGTGCACTGACAGCACACTTAAGTTGACGCTGAGTATCCAGTAACAACTTCCGAAATTCCCGCCAACCGATCAGGATAGAATAGAATAGACCCAGCGCTTTAGACTCACCTTTTGGAAGAACCCGCTTTGAATCTCAGCTTCCTTGAGCTGTACATGTTTTTCTAGACCCCTCCAAGGATAAGTCGATCAACAGTTTCAACTACACGGTACCACCTGTTCAAAGGGCTTATAAATTTCACCATTCGTGATCATTTTCCCAACTCGTCCGTTGTAATAAAGGTCCTTATATGATCTGGCAAATGTCGGTTGTCACGTCTTGTCGGCCCACTTGTATCAAGGTAGCCCAGTCAACGGAATGCCCACGCGTAAGAAGTAGACGTACAAAGACACTTGTCAGGTAAAATAACGGTCTACGGCTAAAGTGGAGATGCCGGGATAGCTCAGTTGGTATAGTGACTAGGCAACGAGGTGGGCTACCAGACAATCAATCGATACCCGACAGCGACAAAAAGATTTTTCTCTGTAAATCATCAAACACTGGCTATGCGAACCGCCCACACTTCTGTGAAATGGGTACTGGGAGAATTTTCACCATGCGTAGAGCAGTCGAAGCATGAAGATGCCATTCACCTCCACTTAAGTTCCGAGGTTATGAATGCATGGAAGTTTACCTCCATTCTCTCATATTCCTCCAAGGCGTACAATTTACCTTTTACTGTCGAAACGGTGTCGTTAAATAATAACAGTCGAAAACATTCAGACATGACGTAAGAATTATGCACACTGTGACCACTGATGAAGAACAAAAGATAGCATCGCACGCAATTCAGCATATAGAATATTGGTATAGACGTAACATTACCAGTTGTACTGTGTTAACTGCGAAAGTTATGTGGCCCCCTAGCGGAAGTAGAAATGACACTTCACTTTTGTTAAGAATGGATTCCTCCGCCTCATTCCACATTGGCCCAAGTTTATGGTTCAGTCTCTTATCAGCCCTGTCTGAAATTGCATAAACTATGGAGTCGATAGAGTCGTAATATGACCAGCCAGAACACCGAACTTCTGCTCTGTTACGCTATACACACAGTTAATTTAGGTACAGGTACTATATAAGATTAGATAATTGCTGTGTTAATTCGGAAAGCGCATTATCAGATGGAGTTACACGCAGTTACGCAATTCGCCGCCAAGTGCTTTGCTGTTTCTGAGCTGGGTTCACAAATCAAATAAGGAGTTTTGATGTGAAAACATGAAAACAGGCACCTTGGAAGAAGTGCCCTTTGTGCGAGGATCGTAATAAAACCATCTTAAAGAAGCACAATGGATGTGGGCTGGACTCAGCTGGCTGGGATAGGGATCAGTGGCAGTCCTTGGTTAATGTGGTAATGAATTTATGGGTTCTACAGAACGCAGAGAATTTCATAAATAGCCGAGGGACTATTTACTCTCAAGCAGTAAGCTACTCTGCTTCATGTACTGTACAAATTACGTGCTGTTATATCAGAGGTAAAGAGCGAGCTCCACTACAAGAGCAGTTCAAATAACATACCTGTAGGTAAGAAACGCAGAGGAATATCAGTTTCCCAGGAGAAGTTCCTGATTCTTGTCATGACGACTGCTGGAGATTTTTCTCCGTCAGACGCACGCTCCTAATTTATGACTTGTCGCCACCTCTCGGACCCAAGACAGGGACAGCCCTTGTGCCTTAAGAACTCACTTGTCCATGGCTCCACTCTTCTTTATGGCGTAATGTGTGTGTGTGTGTGTCAGGCCCTTCAAGAAGTCATGAACAAATGGCAGCATTTTTATAAAATCTGTATGGACGTCATGCCACTGCACACTTCTCTGGTGCTTATTTAAAATTCAACTTCGAAAAACAAACTGCGATCCGCTGAACTACTGCCAGACTTCCTCAAGGTAAGGCCAGTGGTGGTTTTCTGTGAATAAAGCGAAGAATTTTCTGGCTCTACATACGAAATGAATCTGATCACCTGAATAATGCGCCTACTCTAGAAAGATGCAGTATCAGTGTGCTAGTGGTTTCGAAGTTGACTAACCTACAGTGATTAATAGCGGCTGTTCAACCTGTCAAGCCTAGTGGTAACTATTTATACCGCCAGGTCTAAAACTAGAAGCCCCGCATTCTCCACACTCGATGTACTTGTGTGCTCCGTTTGACCTCAAACAGAATTCAATTATTGCTCTTTCTAGTAGAAGAAAACTGTGTTCTCTGTGGGGTACGAACTGAATATTTATATATACTATGACGTAGATGAATGTCAGCCTTCAAAGGGAGCAACAGATAACAGTACACTTGATTCCGGATTCATATCGAACCGAAAATAAATAGCTGGTAGGAACACATCTTCCATATAAGCCATCGTGGTTACAGTCTGCCACCATGCCTCGGTTTTGAGAGACTTGTCAGTGAATATTACAGGGCATGTGATGCTGAGCTTTGCGTCACGTTAGGAGTGTCTTTTTTTACGCATCTTACCGCATATATCTCACTGTCTTTTTACCAAGGATGGGGACTTCATTATCAGCAGTGTGGTGAAGTTAGTGACGGGTATGCTCGCCGTCTTGCTGTCACGTATTGCTGCCAACAAGTTCTCAACTATGGAACACAGGCCACAAATTATTGACATTCTTCGTATCTTGCGTCATCTTGTAGTCCCAGCAGGTAAAATCAAATTTTCTCCTCTTCCAAGAAGTGTACTTTTACGATTAAGCCATATACGTCTTAGTACTATTTTTATCATTAATGGAAGTTATGTTTCAGTCTTCCCTCCATACCCAGCCAGTCATCAAGTCTCACCAGTTTGCGAAGCAGTGACACCGGTACAGCACCTACAGTTCGCGATCCAGCTTTGCAACTCGTTAAAGAATGCGTTCTACACTAACGTACTGACGGCAGCTCACGGAAAGGAGCCCGCGGGAGAGGGGGGCGTATCTGGAGGGGCGTAGAGGACGATTAGCTACAGGAGGCACTACTGGACAGCTATGGGCACTAGCGACAGGCTGTTTATTACAAACAGATCGAAAAGTCAGGTGTTTCGATGTGTGACAGAGTAAAAATATACAGTTGCTTGCGGGTTTAGTAGTCTTGGAACGAATGTTTGCGCATGCGCAACAATCACATTTCTGGCAGGGACCTTCTTTACTCCTGCGATCATTATCTGAACCTTCCCTACATTCTCCCAGTTTCTGCGGTCGCAGAGCTGAGTTCCGGACTGTACTGCCACAGCGGGCGTGGTTGTTTTAAAAGGCCTGAGGTAAATCAGAATGTGACGCCAGTCATGTGGCACTCTTCAGTTTTACAGTCTCTGTAGTTTGTTCCTTGTCTCCGGTCATCGAACGTCTCGCTCCAGTGGCTTGCATTTCTACTTTATTCTCCGGACTGTGTGGATCCTGATCTCGACCGACAGACCAACTGTCCTGACTGTGGTTTTTTTGTGGTTCCCGTCACAGTACCTCAAACCAGGCCACCACTACTTCCTTCCTCACACCTCCTGATTCATTACGCACTTTACTCATTACGTCCTTCCACTCGGTGCTATCATTCGAGATTTATTGGCACTGTTGTTGAGTGAACCACAAAATAAAACGCTCTTCATTCACATCAACCCGTCCTGCTGGAAGCGGTTTTCAGTTATATCATCAATTCGAAAATGTTATATCTTCTTCGCGCTTTCGCCTCGACGCAAACGAAACGATGTTTATTTCCAAACAATACGCCAACCTCCGAGATGGTCACACACAGAAAGGTTTACTGTTAAATTTAAAATGTCCGCCCTACTAATTAAAGTTGCTGCTTGAAATGTGCAGCAGGAGCTGACATTCCTGCCGCGTTCGCTCTGTTATTGCTGTCGATTTTAAAGGCGTGAATAAGTGCAAGAAAGGCGCTAAAATTGTATTTTAAAGCAAACGTTTCCACGACCTGCACAACACAGCCTATAAGATTCCTCCCGATCTTTCATAATCGAAATTCCGTAAACTCCGAGGTTGACAGTAGATCACCTTCGATTGCTATGTTTAGATAGACTTTTCTCTGGCGTCATTTGTACCTCACAGAGAAGACAGACTGTCTTCATTATAAAGACAAATAACGACGAGGTATTAGAAATGTACCTAAACCTGCATGTAAGGTTCTGTTATTTTGCCAGGTTTTAACCAAAATCAGAACGGTGTAAACAGTATAAATCCCCTACATAAAATTTCATGATAATCCGCGCGATTCTTATAGGTATAACAACAGGCATTATGAAGGTAACAGTGGCTTCCCGCAGCTGTTTGCGGATGCGCCTAAAAATCGGTTAAATTTGTAAAAAAAAAAAAACAGTAACGAGACACACGGCATACTGGAGCGCCATATCCCGGTAGTGCTCTCCGAATAAACGCCTCTGCTCAAAGGCGTTGCCATGCCGACAATGAGTGGTACCTGTACAATGCGATCTTGTTTTATTTAATCACTCCATTATCTGGTTCACATAATTGAAACGCAATTCTTGCACTGCATATATATTACCGTTATTTCAGTTTCGATTCCTTTCATCCTCGTGCCTTACTCTCCGTACGTTCAATACATTGAAGCTGAACTGTCCATTACCCTCTAGTGTCAACATTCTGCATTAAATTCCAATTCCATGGTGTTTTCTGCATGATCCATTGCGAATGGACGTTTTATTAACTTTTCTTTTCTTTCTCGCGCCTCTCTCTGATTTGTTATGGTGTTAGTACATTGATACACCACCGGCAAAATTGGCAGTAGAGAAAGGAGAAGGCCACAACAGAGGTTATGTTGGCAGGTTCTCACTCAAACCACGTGGGGTTACTTCCCACACATAATTCAGATTAGTTAGCCGTTCTTCTATGATATATTGCCCTGCGTCAAAGGTTGTTTGGTATCTACCGTAACGGAAGTGTGTGGTGGTCCCGAAACGGAGAGCAGCAATGTGCGAGAAGAAGAGCTCAACAGCGTCCCTACGAAAGCCGAAGTCCTGCGTAATACAGAATTATTGCCAACAAATAAATCGGTTGGACATGAAATGAAACACTGAATAACAAAGAACAATAATTGTAGTATTGTTCAAATAATAAAAGAAGTTTCCGTTCCCTGTGCTTGTAGTTTGGACGAGGAAATTTACAGAAATTCTTCTTGGAAAAGAAATACTGGACTGTGAGAATGACAGTAAAATTGATATTAAGGGAAAATGAAAAGGAGTAGAATTTGCCCAGCAGGTGCCCTATTGCATGTTGAAGTATTCCTAAAGGTGAAAAAAAGTCCCATGCATAAACATGAATGTGTATGGTGGAGTGGATGTGTCATAACTTCAGCATCAGATGGAGGTGAGTGATCGGCTGCACGATCTGGACCGCTTTATTCCCGGAACAAGCGTACACCACCTGTACGAGTACATAGGAGTAGAACAGGGCGCTGGGTGGGCCCTACAGCCGGATAGTATTAATGGTGTCGAATTTTAGGGTTCTGCTCGGATCGTAGTTTTCATTAATGCACTCACCTGAGGCACGAAGAATACGGCAGACAGGATAACCAAAAATATGTCCGAGGTTAGAAAGAGATGCCTTCCGAATACCGCTGGTTTTAACGATAGATACTAATCCTTAAGGAACTTGAAGTTAGAATAAACATGCACAATGGCAGGCCTGTAAACGGCAACGTGCAAGAAACATGTACTGCAGCTTTGGTCTTGCAAGTTTTCTGCTGGCAGCGTAGGCGTGTCCATTTGCTCAATATAACGGCTAGTTTAATATCCACGGCTGAACAAATCGCAAATGTTTGCTGCTGATGAGGAGTGTTAAACCTGGCTGAGTGGTTTAATTTTATTTCTTTTTTTATAAATTAAAAGCATTTCATTGCGAACGAAAAGTAGAGAAATTAATGAAAACTGACATGTTTAAATTGAGGTAGATGTTCAGACCGTGCCGTGTCAGTTACTGTCTGTATTGCATGTGTCTGTCTGTCAGTGTCCTTTTGAACGTAAACACGGCGTGCTAAGATCAAAGATGTCTCTACTTCGTATATCAGACCTAACATGACGGAATGCGTTTCCATTTATATTTCATAGGATATAAAACACGATGAACATTATTCCGTGCAACATTACGTAGCACGAGGATAGAGAAGGCCAATTGAACATTGGTACGACGTGGAGGCTGAACTCCACCTAAGCGCGTGAATTCTTCAAGAAGGATTAGTTGGGTATGGCAAGCACAAAGGCTGGGAAAATTTAAAAAGGGGGTTTAAAACTCTCGCTTACAAGCTTTAATGGAGGGTACCACTTAGGCACTTGGAAACAGACGTCTTTATGAAAATATAGTACTGAAATAAAATTCTAATAAGCATGACGCAAAAATTATCACTGTAAGTATATAACTGGCTCAGGAGAAGGCCTGTGGCGAGTTTCCGTGCAAATCATCAATCTTGATATCACACATCTTCCGTGCAATACGTATTTAAGAATACGTTTTATTACCAACAATCTGCCCAATAAATTTCACTTATATAACAACAGAACCCGTGTCAGACGGCCACATACACGTATCTACGCAATGCGATGTAATGTAACGTAATTCACGAGTCACAAAACTCAGCATATGAACCACGGAGCAGTTTGGTGTGTCGGAAATTTTCTGGCGTTGAATTCCGGAAGTACTTGGTTCAAATATCGCCCTGGACAGCGGTCATCATGACCAAGGGCTTTAGTGGTTCTCCTCAGTCACCTTCGGAAGCACACTGACTTGCCAATGCATGATGAATTGCTCAGCGGCGCCCGTATTGACGGAAGGCGATTCTTATATCTCTTCATTGATCGTATTACGTAACCGCAATAACAAGGTACCAGAGTACATCGGACAGCCAGAGGTTACTGACCACCTGCATGTCAAAACGGCACCTTCCATCATCTTACAGCACACAGTTACCAATTATCGCTCGGTACATTGCTACATGATAATTCTGCCTGATGTTTTGTATGGGTGTAAAAGGTGGTCGCTCTCAATAAGGGAGGAATGTAGGCTGGGGGTTTTTCTGAATAGGACGCTGAAGAGATTATTTGGGCCCAAGAGGGACGAGGTAACAGGGAAGGAAGAAAAACTACATAATGAAGAGCTTAATGATCTGGGCTCCTCAACAAATATTATTCGGTTCATAAAATAGAGAAGAATGAGACAGGCAGGGCATATAGCACGTATGAGGAGAGGAAAGGTGCAAACATGGTTTTGGTGGGGAAACCTGAGGGAAAGAGACCACTTGGCAGACCCAGACGTAGATGGTAGGATAATATTAAGATGGATCTTCAGGAAATGGGATGGGGAGAATGGACTGGATTGATCTGGCTCAGGATAGGGACAGGTGGTGGGCACTTGTAAGCGCTGTAACGAACCTTCGGTTTCCATGAAACGCGGGAAATTTCTTGAATAGCCGAGAACTGGGTAGCTTCTCAAAAAGGACTCTGTTCCATGGAACAAGCAAATATATTACTACATGCCATGTAGCTTCTTCAGCTGAAACAGAATAATTAAATGATGAGGAATAACAGAGGATAGTTGCGAATGTTTGTTGGGAAAAGGGCTGAAGTACGTATTATCGTCAGACGATCCTCCGTCCCTTTAAGACTTCGTCTTATCGCCGCTCTTTTCATTTTTAATTTTAGAGTACGTCGACGCAATATGGCGCATGACAATATGTTAATTACGTTTGCCTAAAGAATTAATTCCCAAATCCGACATTACGAATGCCACCTTGTATTAATTACAAGCAGGGGTACATAAAACCCGGGTCTTAGGTCGCCTAGACGACTGAATTTTGTAAGGTGGTGTCTAAAATTTGTGGATCCCCAATATGGAACTTTCTTTATGCCGACTTACTGGCGCTTAGAATTTTGGAGTGGCTGCTAGATTTTTGGAACATTTGTGCACCCCTGAATAAAAGACCACAGAACACCGATAAGGATATTTTAATAAATGCTTTATGCATATTTATACGTGTAGGTTTGGACATAAAATGAGTTCCAGACTTCGAAAGTTCACACGTCCACCCACTATGGATTAAGCATGACGTTCGAGCGACCTCCAACAGTGGGTCGATTGGGATGGATCAGTTAGGAATTTGTGAAAGGAAGTCGCACAATGCATGCATAACATTTGCATTCGTAAACCCATAAATTAAGCAGCAGTTAGAGCAAACTCATCAGCGCCACATGTACGCGGCTGCGTATAGAAAATTGCTCCATATCACTTTATGAACACGTGCTGACATTTCACGATTCACGCCTTGAAATTATTTTCACCCATCAGCTACTGCTACCAACATCCTGCAGATGATTAATAGATTTTCACAATTACATACAACAATGGCTTCTGGCTGAATTGTGAATGTTCCGACAATCAGCCGAAGACATCACTACCAACTACGGCAGTGTTTACTGTGCGATCCGGACAAAACATATACTGAAGGATTTGAATGTCATCAGTCACGAGAATGGAATTGAACCTACCAACTGTTGACTGCTGAATTTCTCTTTCGTGTGATAACTATATTTGATGCTTGTTACACCAGCTGTGCACTACTGATATGACTGGAGTCGAGTCCCGGCGAGGGCACAGAGTAATGGCATGTTATTACACAATACATCTATATTAAGCCCATCTACAGCCAGCGCAGTCTGGCGAGCAACAGTGGGATAATTAGACGATACTGCAAATTAATGCAATTCTTTGTGGGGCATACTAGCCTTGTAGTGCTCAGGCCTATGTGTTGTGTGCTTTGACTTTCTGGACTTCGGCACAGAACAGAGCCCGCATAGCACAAGGACTTGTGTCCTGTGCAGGAAATAAATGAACACACAGGAACTGGCCGTCCACTTCCATTTCCCAAACGACTCCTCAGAATTGTTACATTTGGTGTTCGGTAGTCCATTTGAATAACTGCCAAGCGTATTTAATTCTGGTATGTATCGGTCCTGTATAAAATAAACAAATCCTGAATTCAATTCAAATCAAAATTTATTAACTTCCACTCAAAAGGGACGCCATTCAAGGGCAAGGCTTGAAGTATTTGCATGTACCTTGAAAGTTTCATGATTTTTATTTGAAAGATTTTCCTGTATTTACGGAAACACGTGCTTCCAAAACGTGTCCTGCAAAACAAAAGATTTCATCTAAAGCCCCCCCTCCCGCACTCAAGAAACTGTAGGCCAGCACAATTAGCGCCTCCCTGTAGTGCAGTACTGCTCTACTTAAGTGGCTCTATCAACAGTAGTTTTTTCCATGCAATAAACAAACCTGGTGCAGGTACAAAATCAGTAATGGTCTTTTAAAATATGGAAATATTGTACACGCAGGTGACCCATATGTTGCACGCAGGTGGCATTGGTGGGGGGGGGGATATATATATATTTAAAAACACCTCTTACTCCTAATCTTAAGCACCACTAAAACGCCAGTACTACCAAGTTAGTGACAGTAAGACCTACAAGGCGATTCCTAACAAAAGAAATGTTGAATCCTGAGCTTTAGGTGAGGAAGGAAGTGTCAGTACCTTGTTTGTAAAAGGAATGGTCTGTAAAGGAAACCAGCTGTTTTCATCCTTCACCTCCGCCATCCTAGCGCAGCAGACAGCGTCGTTATCTCCTTTGGCGACGCATTCAAATGTTACGTCTTACACACAAGACAATGGAGACGACCTGCTATAGGCCCATCGTTGCTTAGCAACACGAACTGAAGTAGCAGAAGAAACGCACTGGGGTGCCCATTATGTGTGTCTGGGGCAGCAGCGTCTATCTGAAAACATTTCTCTTTACCCTTTGTTACTGCTAAGTCTTAAAGAATTTTATTGGGCTATCTTCTTCCTGTCCCGTGCTGCAGTGGCATTACGAACGTGTAAAGTGTGGATACGAAAGATCAATGTGACACGAAATGTCACATGCTAGAAGCATTTTCCTTGACTGAATAAGCATCTCCCTGTGAACTGAACAATGGCACAGAGATTACACATTCGAGTGATTTATCTTATGTCATCACCACAATGAACATTTCTTTCGGAAATGAGGTGTCTCGAGAAAACAAAGGACTTCTTGGAGTATCCCGGTGTCTTACAATTGGAGTGCTTTAACTTCTAAATATACTAAAGTGCAGATTTAGCCCAGTGGTGTACAAATTTTCCAAAAATCTACGAACAACCTCAAAATTCTAGGCGTAAGAAGCGAGACACGAAATAAAAGCTGTACTGAGGACTCGCAAATGTTAGGCGCCAATGTACTAAATTTAGTCGCCCGGGATTTCTGCACCGCTGCTTTAGTCAACTTTTAAATGAAATTAACCAGAATTCGGGACGCGTATATTTGGTGTGGTAACTTTCCTGTACTGAGAAGAAACGGCGAAAAGATTTTAGAAGTGTCTATACCTGAAATAAAAACATCGTCTCTGAATATAAAGGGGCTAATGAAAGCTTGAAACTCTCCGTGTTTTGAAAATATTTGCAATTTTGCTCAACTACACGCATTTGAAAAGTTTGTTTCATAGGATTATTTACAATAAACCCGATTTTGTACACAGAGATACCGGCGAAACAATGCTGCTGATGTGACTGGACCACTTTTCATAAAATAAGCATAATTAGCTAAGATTCCACGATTAGTTTATTACTCACATTGTAATTAAAATTCTTAAACAGTCAGTGATGCCACAGAAACAGCCATGTTTGAAAGTAGAATTAATGTTGTGTGCGACACGACCGAATGCGGTGTTTTATCACCTACTATCTGGTACGTTGCCTTAAATATTTCGCCATCCGTGATGGGAGGCATTCACGCGGCACTTATTTGCAACGACTAAGGCAAGCCAGAAGACATGTCAGTCAGGGCAGACGTACTGATGGCGCAGTTCACAGTTCGTACCTGTCTGCTATGCCAATTACCTCAATGAGTTTCTGTGCTCGATGAGTCGTATCGGTTGTACGGAGGGAGGTGTCCCTTAAAGAAGGGGCCCGTGGTCAGTAGGATGCGAATCGCTCTATATGCTAATCACGCTGCCAGGTGGCCGCTGCCGATAACCACACAAAAGAGTGATGGAATTAATTCCGTTATGTGCAGTGATAGATCGGCTTAAAGACGGTGCTCATCTCAGCTTCTGAAGCATGCCGGGATATAATTACGTAATGAGAATTTATATCCTTGGAAATATATGATTTCCAAATTTTTTTGTTACCTGCACGTGGGGTATATAGCTGTGGAAACACAGTACCTGTAGCTAATAATTAAATGGAGTTCATTGCCATGAAAACGGATATTTGTCAAGAAATTCGTGATTGTTCCTAACGCCACGGGAACATATGATAATTACGTAATGGGAATTAATCGCCATAGATACATATTATGTATCGATAATTATGTGACGGTAGTTTATCGTCATAGAATTAGAGTGCCTGTCGATAATATTATGGTATGATAATTCGCAGTTTTGGCAACATAAATTGTAGGTATGACGAAGTCTCTCAAACCCGACCATATGTTAACAGAAGCTTACGTCGACATTCATGTAATGGAGATCGCCGTGTGACTCGTTATTCTGAGGGACGTGTTGTGTAGGGGAGCCAGACTTCCTACCCAGTATTATCCCCCTTAGTATTCAGGCTCCGGCTTTCGAGGTCGCAGTGGGCCCTTGACGAAGGGAGAGAAAAATCGTGCGCGCATAAATCTAACCCACATCCTCCAACTCGCTGTTGTTTAAATACCTCTGAAGCATCTCCATGGAGACAGTAACGTCGATAAAACCTGTGTACAACAACTAGAGTGGTAATATTCGCGGCAGCAGTATCATCGCTGCCGGAAAATAATCCGCGACTCCCAACGCAAGGAGTACACAAAACATTTATCCCCTTTTTTAAACTGGTGCATTTTGAGCATTAATGTCCTACCCTCCGTCACGTACTGTTGGAGTGGCTGTTAATAAATAACGCATTGCATACATTCGGGCTGTAAATTTCGTGAGATACACCGGGAATGACGCAGAAATTTAAGGGAAAAATATGAACCGACTCCAATGACATGCTTTGTTTCCGAAGATTGCTAACTTGCGAATTCCGTAACAAAAAGTAATTTATTGACAGAAACAGCACAGTGTCCAGCCGACGTGTATGGGAGGCATTAAGGCTACCCACATAACAGACCTTGGATCTGCATGTAGACGGGGGCATGGGAGCGTAGACGGAAGAGCGAATCTATTGACGGCTCGGGGTTCGACCTCCGTTGGAGTCAGGAGGATTTCTGTCCTCCATAATCGCTCAGACAGGCCGTGGGGCCCACCTCGCCTCCTGAACAATGGGTACCGGGGATCCTTCCTCGGGGATGAAGCGGCCGGGACCTGGCATTGACCACCAACATTCACCTATTGCTGAGGTCCACGCTGGGTAGCTCTGTGCCTCCACGACGCCAGTTTACCTTCACGGCATTTTACAAGGATGTCTTTACCTTTACTCTGCGTATGAGTATGTGGTGGGGCAACATTGAGCTTTACTCCGACATCCACTGGGCAGAAGGGCAGACGGTTTCCAGGGCTTGTGTTCTTTCGATGACGAAGATAAGAACTTCTTGTCGTGCATGGAATCAAAACCTGATCATCCAGCCAATAAGTGTTTTGCTCCAGTGAACAGCGTGGTCCTGTAAAATGGCACATTGTTGTGCGGGGAAATGACAGTGTCATCAGCTAGTGGTATGTTTAGGTTCAACCGTATGTTATCTTTTGAGTGAAGGTCGTATGGGAAAAGGGAAGGGAAATAGGAAATCCTGGGATGTTTGTGGGAATGTTTGGCCCATTCACGCAATAAACTGTTCGAAAATTGAATCATACACTTTTTCTGCTAAAGTCTATTTTATTTTTTCATGCACAAGGGGCAGTTTGAGCTCTTTTTCTAGATGTTTTATCAGACTGACATCTGTTCGCTTTTAATTAGTGCTGCGGGGCCTCGATCCGAGGCGCCCTGATGAGAGGCTGTCAACCAATTGCCTGTATGAAGCAATTATGTGTGCAGTTTTGTAATTAATGCTTTCATCTGCATTCAATTGTTTTTCCGTTCCCATGACTACAGACAAAAAGCCATTGCATTAAGTTTGTTTATGTGCGATTTGTATGCGAGAGCACTCGATGAGGAGGGATCGGAGAGATCCACAATAGTTCGACGTGCTAAATGCAGGAGACCGCACAGCGTACAAAAAATTAATTAAAATAATAAATTTGGACGGATTTCTTCTTATTTACAATCACCCCAAACCAGTTTCTTAGATATTCATACAAAACGAGATACGCCTTCACTAAAATCGAAGCATCGAAACTGGGATCACTCAGCCAGTTCTTTTGTCATGGAATTTATATGCGTTGCTACGATACCAGAATACAAGGCTCTAAAATAAAACCACTTTCTCTTCTTAGTTTTTCGAACTACCTTATTTTTTTGGTCAGTTGGTGAGTTGGTTATTTATAGCGGGTTTCAAGCTCTGCCTTAGTGCCTTAATATTCGAATTACCCAGAAGAGAGACAGTACTCCAAATAGCAGTAAGTCTCCATCCAACGAGTTCTCCAAATATGTTCACTGCGAGATGCATATCTCTTGGGCGTTTTTTTTATCCAATGCCCCACATGTCCTTGACGGACTTCGTGGTCTTCCCTCCTGGGGATGGCAGAAGTGTAACCGACTTCTCAGGTTGGGACGCCCATGAGGCGCGGTTACGTTGTCCTGAAGATGTGAGTGGTGATATAGGAGGATGTAGTGCCAGGAGGGCCCTTAAACCTAATTTCAACTAACCTACCCAGACCATGGACACCGCGGGAATCCTCCCCTTCAGGAAAAATTCCCACCGTAGAACCGGGAATCGAACCCGGGACCTCATGATCAGTAGTCAGAGACTCTGACCACGAGGCTGGTCTCTTGGGCGTTTATAACTTTACTTATGTTACACTACATCGAAGAAGCAGTCCTTCTTGGGCAGCTGGCGGTTCGTCAACTATTCAACAAGTATCCCGCATGTTACGGTACCCTAAACTTCATTATTTTTTCAAAAGGACCCATAACCTGTCCATATCCTGAACCAGATGATTGAAGTCCACGTCCTTCCGTCATAATTGTGTAATATCTATTCTATTATGCTCCCGATCATTGCATGATTCTCCAATTCTAATAACACAAGGTTATCGCAGAAATTCTGGCAAATTGTTGGAATGAACGAACTTTTCGAAGGAAAGGGCTCCTATTTTGGAGCAAGAATAAGGGGCTAAGATTTACCATTCTTTTATGGTTGTGGAAACATTGGCTTCCAAAGGCTAATAAGTATTAGCTGCGTAAAATATTCAAACAGTGATCGAACATGCAGCCGTGACGTTCTTTCCATCTTCTCTAAATGTCGCAGCGCCGACCTGCATTGTCAATATGAACCTAGAATGCAGTCGAATTTCTGGAAAGAAGAACACGCGTTGCACTTTTCCACTGCTAAGACTCTTGGAGAGATAATTTCTTACCTTTATTAAAGGCATTTGTTCCACAGGTGTTCACACAAGGTACACATTAAGTGAAACTACATGAGACAAATGTCCAGTTGAAGTGTTCAGGCCAGTACTGGCTTCGGCGAAATCATATGCAAGACAGTGAAGCTGCAGTTGTAGGACCGACAAACAACTCTGTTACCTAAGAAAAAATTCCGCTTATTCTTGTCTCTCTACTTCATATTAATAAATACGTACTGTGCCGTGAAAAAGGCTTGTGTTGGAACTTTCCTGCCATCGTTCTTATATTCGCCATATTTACAAAACAGTTCACAGCCTACAGGCTACCTAGGAAGCAGAAACACGTCGTCCGTAAACAAAAGCTAAGTGTACGTTGTTAATGAACCTTGCATAGGAACAGACTTCTGGATCTGTGTTCGATGGACTGTGAAACATACGTCTGCCCCAGATTGTCTGGCACGTACCCTACTTGCGGGTTCGAGCCATATAAAGGTCAGAAGACTGATAGCAGACACCGATTTATAATAAGTCTGTTGTATGGGAAAATCAGCAGGTAGATTCAAGTTGGTGGGCCCTAGAGCATAGAAGAAATATAGGTTACATTCTGAATGCTCATTGCCGCCATCAAAAAATTCCACTCTTTGATTCTACTACGCACTCCCTAACAAACCTAACACATCCTCACAAACACAAACTTCTCCTAATTCTATTACGACAAGCGTGCGATATTTCCATTTATCTGACACAGAATATCTGAGCCAGTAAGCTACATTAACAGGCTACAGGCTGGATGACCGTGTTCAATTCCCAGCAGGATGGGGATATTTGTTTTCGCTACCGCGTCCACGGTCCACCCAGCGTCTTATCCAGCAGGTTCTGTGCGTTCTTTCCACGGAAATAAAGCGGCCGAAGTGTGACGCTGGCCGCCGGACTCCATCACATGCCTACATTCAGAACGGGTGGAGCTAGCTGTTCAACGCCCTATGTCTTCACGGCGTGATCTTTATTAAGCACTGGGTTGAAGACACATTTCACTGACTTGTATAACTATTATTTTAGGCCTAGACTTCCAGATTTCCTGCTCTTGCCAGAACTTCTTGCGACTTTACTGTCTCCGTGTGTATTAGTGAGAATGAAAGGCAGCATCTCGCAATTCGTGTTAAAGTCTGGTTGCTATAGGAACTTGATTGTTCTACCAGACGCTCTACGGGAGACATTTTATTGAATATAAAAACGCAAGATTTATTGCCACAGCGAAACAAAAGCCGCGCGACAAGCGTCTCTGCAAGCAGTAGAATACAAATCCTGGTTCGAGTCCTGTGTGGCCTCAATTTCCCCGTTCTCTTTCAATCCGTCTTTTTTCTGCTTATGACGCTTTCTTATTAGCGCAGCATGTAATCCCGAAAGAAAAGAAGCGAATTATGATAAACAAGTTAGGAAATGTCCGCAGGTCCTATCGCTCCTGGCGCCTTCATTCTGTTATTGTCTCGCCCTGTTATTGTTTCTTCAATTTTCCTCATTATCTCCAATGGATTCTGTAAGGTGTGGGTGTTTTGGCAATATGTGTACTTGTATTTACTGTGTTTTGTATTTTTTGTACTGTGTTTTTTTATATTGTTCCGTGTATCTATATTTGTTCTTATTTGTTTTGTCTGTACTAATGTAAGGACTACTGCCACCAAGTGACACCTCAACTGCAGTTATTATTATTATTATTAGTAGTAGTAGTAGTAGTAGTAGTATTAGTAGTAGCAGTAGTAGTAGTAGTAGTGTGGTAATCAAAATCATGAGTGTAGATAATGTCATATTGTTACGTTTAGATCGTCATCTCTTCCTTTGGTCTCTGCTCTTATTTCTCAGAGAATATAGGCCGTCTCAGTTGCTATGTTTGAATCGTCAGATATTTCTTCGACCTCAGCTCGTTCGCCACAGAAAATCACTTTTCCACTTTGAAGACCGCTCACATAAATGTACATAGTATTCGTATAAAGCGTCTATCCTTCTATTCCAGGAACCAATATCGGAATATGCTAACACATTGTACCGGAAGTTTCGGCTATGGACTCCTACGACGATCGGTCCGATGGAAGTCACACGGTTCAATGCGGAGAGACGAACGGATACGACGAGATTGCTAGTCACCTCTTGCAGCTGCTTTGTGAATGCGCATAACGTGAAAGGATGTGTCATGGTATGTTCGAAGCACAAGGGAGTTACTAAGGAAAATCATGGGCAAAGTATCGGGATGGCGCGTATTTGAGCCGTTCTAGACTGGAACCGGATACTTCCCGCTCAGGGACAAGACCGTATGTATCATCGTCGTAGAAAATATGAACCGAGGCAGAAATGTTTGTTGGGACATGCAAGAATAGAGAACACCGGCGTAACTGGTAGGTAAATTGGTTCGAACCTGTTGTGAGTCTAGATTTGGTGTGTTCCGTGGGTCATGTTCGGTTGCAGAAAACATTGCACATCGCACCGATTATGCAACACATTAACCAATTAATCTAAAGATGTGCCTAATCTGAACCCACATCTGAACCTAGTCCCTTTAATACAATTAAACCAGAGACACAGGAATGCGAAATAGCTCCTGGTTATATGTCAACATCATTCCTGACATCAGGTTTACCGGGCGCAGAGCAAATTACGGTTAACATGTAGACCCGTCGCCAGTCAATTACAAGTCTCTCTTGGTTACCTGGAGACCAGCACGTTGCCTGGACAACCACACTTGATCGAATACAGAAATGAACTTATAAGGTAATTCCGTGAAGGGTCCCCTGGCTATCCGAAGGACCGTGCGCCCTTCGGAAAGATGTAGAGCACAGGGCAGCAGTTTCATACCTGAGATGTGAGTCGGGCTGACCGCCGTGTTCGGCTGGAATCATAACGCTTTCATCTATTTTATTATTTAAAAGTGTAAATGTGGTGTCTAATTAGGCCTATATGCACCACATGCAGTAACTCGTTCACCTGGGAGACAATGTGTTGTGGTTCGGAGACTAGACAGGTACTGTTACTCCACACATTGCCCAACTGTATGTACGCCGGAGAAGAAGTCACGCATTTTCTTGGAAACAGGGGGCAGATTCTTACATTTTATTTGAGTAGATTAATTTAGCGTCCAATAACCCTACTCCACTCCCTGCTACATCTCTCCAGTAGCCTCTTGACCGTAGTAATTGCAGCATTTTCATGTTGGTGGCGTGGACATGGTGTCAGACAAACCAGTCAAGAACTGCTGCTGCTAATGTCCCGACTTGCCCGAAAGTGCCCGAACAAACTGTGCGGTCAAATCGAACTCCAATTGTGTGTAACGAACACACTCTTCTACCTACTAGACTGCCTATTGCGATTTATGTACATGTACTATATCATAGCTGCATATACAACCCTTTTCCTGAAGATGAACCCTCCGGTTCGAAACATGTAGCAGACATCGAAATTAAAAATTAAAATATTAATTTGTAAAGTGTCAATTTCCTTTGTTTTTATTGTACAATCACATTACAACGTGCAGTGCAAAAAACGTAAAATTATAATAATGCATAATCGTCCTGAAAATGCAGCCGTTGTGCCAAAACTCAAAATCAGACAAAAGAATCAAGCCAACAGAAGTGTAAACTGTGTAAGCGTTTTGTTTTTATATAGTTCAAGGTGGACCCTTTGTTTAGCAAATCTAAACAACCTGCATTTAATTAAAGAAAAGGATTATTAATTTTCACGCCTCCCTGTACACACAAGCGGAGCTTTTACTTCGTTACGACTGGACCTGTGTAAGTATGGGCACTTAGTCTAACACGCCTGCGACATGAGCGACACAACCTATGCCTTTGTGCTGCGGGAGGGCTAACTCAGAAGTTGGAATGCGACCGCAAGATAACGGATAGAACGAACTGAGACCGCAGACACGCTGTGTGTGTGTGTGTGGAGAACGCGCACTCAAAGGCGAAAGGCAGCTAATTGCTCTCAAGAGAAACTCACATGTCTGTGTGTCACGTCCAACACACAGCACAAACGTGTCGGCAGGGTGTTTGTTTAAAAACTAAAGTTCTGGAAAACGACGAACCTTACAAAGTTTTCAGGGTTTGAGACACATGTCCTGAAGAGGCAGTCTGCACTTTTTCGTTAAAGATATTTGCACCTTCGAAGTATTCCTTTGAAGGATATAAGTGCTACAATCGTTCAAATTATTCAAACTCGCGACATTTTTGTGAAAATCAGCTGTACGAACGTCTGTAGTTTTCTTTTACATATACACAAACTTGTTGCACGACTCAAATCGTCACACACAGGGTCTTTCCCACGTGACTGTACTCTCCAGGCTGTCTCCCGACTTACAACATGTATTTCGCCACACAGTATTACGGAGCAGGTTAGCCCAGCGGTGACGAAACTGACTCGCACATGAGGTTACTGAGGATCTACAAATATTTTAGAAAGCCTGAAGGAGAAAATTTGGAAAACCCAGACAAAGGCGGGGAGAAAATATTAAAATGGAAGTTACGGATATTAGATAGACGTGGGGCAGGTATGTGCGGTTGAGGACAGAGACTAAGTGGTGGGATGTTGTGAACACGTGAATGAAGACCCGGATTTCATAACGACCTGACTACCTGAGAAAGTATCAGCTTCTGAAAAAAGACGCTGGTTTCCGGAATTAGTGTTAGTGTACATGTGTTAGTGTTTAGTGTAATAGAGTGAAAGACAATGTGGAGAGCTGTATATAATTTGAATGTTTCGATATGACAACAAAGAGAATATTAGTTGGGCAGATTCTTCTATAGCGACCATTGAAGAATAACGTTAAAGTGGATGTGGAAGTCGGTGTTCAGCCAGGCGAATGTAGTCTAAATATTTCACGATCGCATCCCGTGGCAGGATTTGCTATCGGTGTTGGAAATTCGGAGTACTACCAGAGAGGTAATTAATTTATAAGCTTACATAAGTGTAATTTGAAATAGTTAAGAACAAATGAAATCACGCGCTGCTACAGTAGAGATAAATGATGGAGGACATAATCTTTACGTTAACTGATGGGCAGATAAGCCGGGACAAGTTCTAGTAAGCTTTGTTGCCATAGCGACTGACAAATCGATACGCGTACTCCCGTTCCTCGCCTGTTTTACTTTCACTTCAATAATACAACAATGTGTTTCATTTGTTTCTCGAGATTCTGTTCCACTGTGCTGTCAGTGTCTGTACTGACAGACATATATAGCATTACTTCTTTACTCGCAGTTGCTACAAGCATTTTCCTTGCTACATATTGGAGATGTCAAGCCCGTCCATACGCATGCTTTCTTTAATCAGGCACTTGATTCCGTACTTTGGAATTAACTACTTAGCACAGCAGCAAGTCAACTGACATCTTATCACATAATTCCCTAAGAAAAACTGCAATATTTTTCCCATATCTACTCTGTCTTCTAAAATGTTTCATTCCCTGAGGATTTGCCATCAAAATCCTGTGTCTTCTCTTCTACCATGCCTCCCAATTACTCCTCTCACCTCACCCTCCTCGATGTGAAAAATCCAATAATATTTCATGAGCAGAATAAATGTGGAGCCATAATTACGCAGTTCTCTCTAGCCTCCTGCAGTTTATTACTTCTGATGTCCAAATATTATCCCTAGTATCTAGTTCTCGAAAAGCCATCTTCCCCTAATAAGAGAGACCAAGTTTCACACCCATAAAACAGGTAAAATTGTATTTGCTTGTATTTTAGTCTAAGAATCTCTAGGTAGCAGCTGGCGGGACAAAAGGCTGTAAACTGAAAGCTACCAGTCATGTCCCCAAATTTAACCTGTGGTCTCTTAGCTTCTTTCGCGGTTGATTTGTTTGTATAGGGAAGGCTAAACGAAGAAGAGTGGAGAAGCCGTGATAAGAAAACGGCTCGAAAAGCTATAGAAGTAGAAGAAGAAGAAAAAGGAAAGAAGAAAAATAAGGCAGTCGAATTAGGGCACGACCCCTTCTTTACACGAAGTTTAGATTGCACATTATCGATATTTTCCAATAAGTAACATGGTAAAAACATTTTCATTTAATGCTAACGCAAGTAAGGCTAAAATAAAAAGCAGTTACCTGAAGTGCTTATAGACTAACGTTGTCAAAACAATATTAAGTACAATTTACGCCTGTGACAGTTCCCATACCGACTGCTGAATTGTAAATGTACCTTTGTACGCCATGTACTTTATTTGCTCCTACGTGAAATACAAATTCCCTCTCTTATCGTAGTTTGGGCCCACAAACAAACTTTAAAGAAAGACAGTCAAATGAATCTTTAAATTTCTCACAGGATAATTAAATGATGTTACAAACTAAGACAACCATTACAGTTCACAGTCGGACCTGTATACCGACCATTACAGTTCACAGTCGGATCTGTATACCGACCATTACAGTTCACAGTCGGATCTGTATACCGACCATTACAGTTCACAATCGGATCTGTTTACCGACCATTACAGTTCACAGTCGGATCTGTTTACCGACCATTACAGTTCACAGTCGGATCTGTTTACCGACCATTACAGTTCACAATCGGATCTGTATACCGACCATTACAGTTCACAGCCGGATCTGTATACCGACCATTACAGTTCACAGTCGGATCTGTATACCGACCATTACAGTTCACAATCGGATCTGTATACCGACCATTACAGTTCACAGTCGGATCTGTACACCGACCATTACA
>Ga0123357_10001905_pt1 | contig 22688 bp, 16 predicted proteins | sample TergutEmb28metaG_FD_89873 | JGI IMG/M metagenome (GOLD analysis project Ga0123357, IMG submission 89873) | Embiratermes neotenicus P4 segment gut microbial communities from Petit-Saut dam, French Guiana - Emb289 P4 | ecosystem: Host-associated > Arthropoda: Insects > Digestive system > Gut ... | reverse complement strand
GGACCGCGCAGAAGCATTATTTATTACGTCAACTGCGAACGGATATTCATATTCGAGGGCTTTTCGGTGAATATCGGCTTTCTGCCATATATCCGTAAATGGTATAAGCGCAAATTCATGCGTATATTCGCCGTATAAATACCTGTCACCCCAAACATAATGATTCGCGTATTCAAGCGGAATTAACAATTCTCCGTTGTTATATACCGAGCACATTGCGCCTTTGTTAAATACGGCAACGCCGTTTACGCTGTCGCTTACCGCCGTCCAGTAATTGCCCTGTATATATTTCTGTTCAGTTTCCGTTTCCGCTATCATAAACGGAATATCGCGGATTTTTGTCATCTGTCCGTTATTGATAAATACGGGTGATAATGCAAAACACAATTTATCTTCATGGATAAACCCGTTTGTATTTTCATGGAATTGTACTTTTGAAGCGTCGACAACGCTGCCGATAAGCTCTCCGTTATGGAAAAAACGCACATGACATTCAAGCCTTTTAATGTCATGGCGTATACTGAGCGTAAATATTATCGATATACCGCCGATATCGCCGTGATATACCGCTTTTGCTCCGCGACCCTCCGCAAATACGTTCCATTTACCAGACGAACAGCATGCGACACCATTTATGACGCCTTTAAATAAACTGCCGTTTTCGGAATTGATTACAGTTTTTTCCGAAAGTTTGTCATAAACGCTGACAATCCCGTTTTCATTCAGTTTAACAATATAATATTTGCTGTTGATTATATTGTCCTCATACTTTATTTCCGGCGCGAACGGTTCTTCGACACCCTCGATTTTATAGCTTTTGAATGTCAGAGCTGCTGCTTTTGCGCAGAATGTTATATTCGCGCGTCTGATATACCCGCCTTTGACATCCAGTGCCTGAACGTCGCATGGGATTTTCTCATCGTCGTCAAATACTGCGTAAAAACCTTTATAGTGAAGATTCGACGCGCTTCTCGGGAATTTTATTTCAGCCGTTACAATGCTTGCACATTCCCATGAATTGGGATTAAATACATTCACATATGTGCCGCCAGCTTCATATGAAATTTTACCGGACAGATATTTTATTGATGATTGAAATGCCTTTTCAGATAAATCAAGCGATTTTGAGAGAAATTCGCGTGCGTCCGAAATAAGCCCGCATATCTGCACGTCATGATGTTGCGCTGCAAGCAGATATTTCCATGATTCCTCAATCTCCGCGCAGTTGTCGCTATAATTGCCGTTTGTCAATACGGCGACGGCGTTTAACTTTTCAGCGGTTATGACGTTTATCTCTGCGCGGCGGCAGTTATTCCATATTTCGTTGCCGCAGTATCCCCAGGGCATTCGCGCTTTAAAGTTATTCGGCGAAGCGACATATGCATCAGCCGGATTTTTGTCATATAAATCAAGCAGTTCCTCAAGCAGTATAAATTTGTATTTACCGGGATTTTTTTCTACATGACTCACCAATCCCTCACAACGTAAAGTAATATCGTCAAATCTTGAGGCAAGCAGAGGTTTTATGTCTCTGAATTTTTCGGCAAATTCTTCGAGCGAATGAGGCGTGTTGTCGGGCCAGCGCGTCAAAATTACATTGTCGAGAGTTGCTACGGCGAAAGCGGCGCCCTCACCGTAATATGTGGGAACAGTGCGTATGCGCGTCCCGTCCGAACCTTCCCACCAACCGAACGGAGACGCGTATGTGGGATTATACCCGTACATCATAAAGTGCGTGCGCATGATTGCGCCGCTGTATCCCGCCTGCGCAATAATCTGCGGGATTTGGCTGTGCAAAGCATGTTCGCTTATTACAAAAACCGGCGGCGTTGAATTAAAATACTTTTTATTTGTATATACCGCATATGTAATCTGCCGTATATTTGATTCTTCGTTTATAAAAAGCGACAATGGCTGACCGTAAGTTGAAGAACCTATTGCGAACCGATTTTTATATTTTTTTAACGCATCCTGTATGCCGGTAATAATATCGGGCGATATTTGGGAATATATATCGTAAGCGAAACATTCGTTGTCAAGCCCTATTTTAAAACACGGATATTTTTCGAGCCAGTCGTATGCGCTCTGCAACTGATTCTTCAAATATTCGCCCCATAATATATAACCCCCATGGTCATAACTCAACAAATACATAGGTTGACTTTTATTCTCCGTATTTTCCATAAATTCTCATTATCCTCCTGTAAAATTAATATAATTATCTTAGCACTTTACGGATATAAAATCAATATGTATTGTTAAAATAAACAACAATCATTATTAATATTCAAGTCTGTTAAGCCGGTATTTACTGTGCTATTTATATTTATTATCGCATATATAAAAAAAATTTATAGTGATTTTGCCTATTTTTTACGAGTTTGCTATTGACAAAATCAAAAATCGTGATATAGTATATATAATAGTTTATTGATAAATTATAACCAAAAACGATGAAAGGAACAAGATTTATAATTTATGCTTAGTTTACGAGTGAAAAACATGCAGATACGAATTATATTCTAACGTAAAATTATCTCGCAGAGTCAAATTCGAAGAATTTATCAATTTATAGAATTTATTGCGGCGTTTTGCGTTAGGGGTCATAATAGTTTTTGTTTTTACTTGTGAAATCCAGAGATTTGTCGGAACGAATTTATTCGTTAATGGTGCAAGACAAAATAGCGAACACGTTCGGATAGACGGATAAGTTCGTTGAGCAGATTATAAATGTATAACTCATCCTGGAGTTGCCGTATCAAAAAATTAGTCTGTAGTTTTAGATTAGTTTATGAGGTTCGGACGTATAAATTCACCGTTGGGGAATTTGCTGCCGCGTTATGGCAGAGGCTTTAAATAAAATTAAGAATTTTTGAGAAGCTGTAAATGAGGAGATTGTAGAATTATAAATAAAATGAAAACACAACAGATAGTTTTGCAGTCTTAAAATTAGGGTGGTACCGCGTGACGGCGATATATTTATATATTTGCTCTTTCGCCCCTATGCCAAGTATAACAAATATATTTAAAAGTTTGTTATAGCATGGGGGAAGAACGGAGCTTTTTTTATTACTTTGGATAAGATTTCCTCCATTATCAGAGCAAAAATAATAAAGTAAAAAATTTTATTTATAATTTTTCAGGAGGAAAATCAAAATGAACAGAATTTACATTTTCGACACAACGTTAAGAGACGGCGAACAAGTTCCGGGAGCAAAGTTAAATTTAAACGAAAAACTGAGAATAGCAAAACAGCTTGAATTATTGGGCGTCGATTTTATCGAAGCTGGTTTTCCGTCCTCGTCAAGAGGAGATTTTGAAGCGGTCAAAGCTGTCGCGCAAGCTGTCACAAAACCTGTAGTCACCGGACTTGCAAGAGCGGTGAAAGACGATATCGATCAGGTATATCAGAGCGTTAAATACGCGCAAAAACCTTTAATTCACATCGTCTTGGGAACCTCCAACGTACATGTGGAACAAAAATTTAAAAAAACCCCGGAACAGATAATGCAGATGGGGGTTGACGCAGTAAAATACGCTAAAACTCTTTTGCCCGACGTGCAGTATTCTACAGAAGACGCGTCGAGGAGCGAATTTGAGTATTTATGGCAGACTGTGGAAGCAGTCGTCAAAGCCGGCGCGACTGTGATTAATATCCCCGATACCGTAGGTTATGCTGTTCCTGAAGAATTCGGCGAATTAATCAGGAAAATAAACTACCGGCTGAGAAATATGGAAAACGGCGATAAAGTCATGCTGAGCGTGCATTGCCACAACGATACGGGGCTTGCGACTGCAAATTCGCTGATTGCGGTAAAAAACGGCGCGAACAGAGTAGAATGTACTATAAACGGAATAGGCGAACGCGCGGGGAACGCCGCTTTGGAAGAAATCGTCATGGGTTTGAAAGTCCGCGAGAATTACTATCAGGGATATACGGAAATCGATACCAAGCAAATCAAAAACACGTCAAAAATGGTAAGCAGTCTGATGGGATTGGATGTGCAGGTCAACAAGGCGATTACAGGAGACAACGCTTTCGCGCACTCTTCGGGTATTCATCAGGACGGACTTTTGAAATCGAGGCAGGTATATGAAATTATCGACCCTCAGGACGTAGGTATAGAAGATATGGAATTAGTTTTGACTGCGCGTTCCGGCAGACACGCTGTGAAGAACACAGTAGAAAGCATGGGATTCCATGATTTAAGCGACGATGACTTTGAGCAGGTACATCAGAAGTTTTTAGAGTTAGCCGACAAGAAGAAAGAAATATATTATCACGATTTGTATTATATAGTGAAAAATTTTTTGGAGAGCAAAGAAATAGTGCCAGATGCGCATACGGCAAAAATATATGAACTCGTAAACTATCAGGTTATCAGCAGCGATATTTTCCCGAGCGCGTCGGTCAAAGTAAAATGCGGGGACGAGGTGGTAGTGAAAACTTCGACAGGAAATGGTCCCGTTGACGCTTTATACACCGCTATAAAAGAGATTGTGAATATGCCTGTCAGCCTCCTCGAATACAAAATCAGCAGTATATCGCAGGGCGAAGAAGCTATGGGGCGCGTGCGGATACAGGTAAAGTTCGAGGATAAGACATACACGTCGAGCGCGACTGACGTCGATACAATCAAAGCGAGCGCAACCGCTTTATTAAACTGCGTAAACCAGATAAAGATAGAAAACGCGAATTAAAAATTTATACACAGGAGGCAAAGCACAATGAAAATAGATTTTTACAAAAACAATCCTGTCGGGTTTTGGAATGACACAATCAATATATTATGCGAAAACGAAGCACAGAACAGTATTATAATAAGAAATGCAATGAAATTCAAAAACGGCGAAGGCGCAGACGACTGGTACTGCGCGACTGTTAAAGACAATAACGGCGGAATAATTATAACGGCAATGTGTACGCCTCCGTGGAATGTTGCAATATACGGGACGGGCAATAATTACAACGAAGAAGCCGTAAATTTTCTTGTGAAAGAATTGCATAACGAAAGCTGTGCTTTACACGGAGTTACTGGAGAAAAAGTTTTAGCCGGAATATTTGCAGAAATTTATGCAAAGTTGACAGGTAAAAGTTCGAGGGTGCATGTGACTTTAAACGCGATGCAACTTGATAAGCTCTCCGATGTAAATTTTGCGCCGGGATATTTGCGCGAAATAACCGAAGATGATCTATATTTTATGCCATACTGGCAAAAAGCATTCAGTGAAGATTGTAATCTTGGAAGCGGTAATATTGCGGAGATAGCGGAAAATCAAAAAAATCAAATTGGGAAAAATATGCTGTATATATGGAGCGACAAAATTCCGGTTTCTATGGCAGGGCTGGGACATCAAAGAACGAACAGCGCGCATATAGGCAGGGTTTATACTCCGCCATTTTACAGAAATAAAAACTATTCAACATCGTGCGTATGGTATTTGAGTAAAATACTTTTGGACAGAGGAAACAAATTTGTATCGCTTTTCGCAGACGCGGATTATCCCGTGTCAAACAAAGTATATCAGAAAATCGGGTACAGAAATGTGTGTCTGTATCAGGAGATAAAATTTGAATAAAAATATATAAAATCTTTTCGGGAAGGAGAAAATAAAAGCATTATGAAAATCGATTTATACGACACAACTCTGCGGGACGGAAGTCAAGGTCCCGGAATATCGTTTACGACGGAGGATAAAATGCGAATTATCGCGGCTCTCGACGACTTCGGCATACAGTATATCGAAGCGGGAAATCCCGGTTCCAATCCTAAAGACGCAGAACTTTTTGAAAAAGCGGGAAAATTGAATCTCAAAAATTCTAAACTGTGCGCGTTTGGTTCAACTTGCCGCGTGGGTATAAAAGCAAGCGAAGACGACGCATTAATTAAAACAGTAAACGCAAAAACCGACGTCGTGGCAATTTTTGGCAAAAGCTGGCTTTTGCACGTCGAGAAAGTTCTCAAAACAACCGCGGAGGAAAATATTCGTATAATTTTCGATTCGGTTAAATTTTTAAAAGATAATGGAAAAACGGTCTTTTTCGATGCCGAGCATTTCTACGACGGATATTGCGACAACCCCGAATATGCAGTAAAAGTTTTGCAGTCCGCGCGGGACGCCGGAGCGTCGGCGGTAATTTTATGCGACACAAACGGCGGCAGAATGCCCGACGAAATCGGAGAAATAACCCACAAAGTCGCAGAAATAGTAAATATCCCTGTCGGTATTCACTGCCACGACGATAGCGGACTTGCGACTGCCTCGACTATATCCGCCGTGAAAAGCGGTGCGGTTCAGGTGCAGGGGACGATAAACGGTCTGGGCGAGCGGTGCGGGAATGCTAATTTATGCGTGATTGCGCCGAATTTGCAGCTTAAACTTGGTTATGAGTGCGTTCCGGCTGAAAATATGAAAAACCTGACTTCGCTCGCGCGTTATGTCGCAGAAATTTCCAACGTCACGTTTGACGAAAAAACGCCGTATGTCGGCGGGTATGCGTTCACTCATAAAGGCGGCATGCATGTCGATGCGGTGAACAAAGCGTTGGAATCATATGAGCATATTACGCCGGATTCTATCGGAAATGTCAGGAACATACTTGTGTCGGAAGTCGCGGGAAGAGCCGCGCTTATGAATAAAATGGTTCAGATTGCGCCGGATATGACAAAAAATTCGCCGGAGTTGAAAGAGGCGTTAAGTCTTGTAAAATCATATGAAAACAACGGTTATCAGTTTGAAAACGCAGAGGGTTCATTATCGCTATTATTGTTGAGATCGCTGAATAAACGCAGGACATTTTTCACAGTCGAGACGTTTAAACTTGTGCTGTCCGAGCCTAACGCGAGTAATAACAAAACCGGCGCGCTGATAAAAGTTAAAGTTGACGGTATAGAAGAAATCACCGCGGCGGAGGGGGAAGGTCCTGTAAACGCACTCGATAAAGCTCTCAGAAAAGCGTTGACTACGTTTTATCCGAAACTCGGCGATATGAAGCTGATAGATTATAAAGTGCGCGTGTTAAACTCAAATGCGGCGACGGCGGCAAAAGTCAGGGTTTTAATCGAATCGTCGGACAACAGTCATGTATGGCGGACAATCGGGGTAAATACGGATATTATCGAGGCTTCATGGAACGCGCTTCTTGATTCGGTGGAGTATAAATTGTCGCTTGACGAGGGTTTGTTGAATATATGAAAATATAGAATTTCAAAATAGGAGAAAATATAAGTGGAAATAATAATACGCAAGTTATTGCCGGAAAATGCCTATGAACGGGCTTCCTGTCACGTATCAGCTTGGCGTTCAGCTTATAAAGGCATAGTACCCGATGAATATCTGAATAATTTATCAATAGAAAAACGTGCTGAAAAATTCAAACAAAAATTACAGGAATTTAAAGATGTTTTATATTATTGCGCAGTTTATGAAAATAGAATAATAGGATTTTTTGATATGGGAAAAAGTTGCGACGAAGATAAACCGAACACAGGCGAAATATACGCAATTTATTCGATTGAAGAATTTTGGAGCAAGGGCGTAGGCAGACAAATGATGGATTATGCCATAGATACGTTGAAACATATGGGTTATAACGAAATAGTTTTATGGGTGCTGGAAGAAAACAGCAGAGCACGACGATTTTATGAAAAGTGCGGTTTCAGTTTCGACGGCACAAAAAAAGAAATCACAATAGGCAAACCGTTAATCGAAATCAGATATGCGATTAATTTATAAGAAGGAGTGATTATTACGTCAGATTGGCAGCCGAATTTGTATTTAGCGTTCGGAAAAGAAAGAACACAGCCTTCTATTGATTTAGCGGCGAGAATCAACAAAGATGATCCCAAAAGAATTATAGACATCGGCTGCGGACCGGGAAACAGTACTAATGTTTTAAAAGTCAGATGGACGCAAGCTGAAATCGTCGGATTAGACAATTCCGAAGCGATGATTAACGAAGCAAAATCAAAATATCCCGCCATAAATTGGATACAAGCAGACGCATCAGACGATTTGGATAAACTTGGCAAGTTCGATATTGTGTTTTCAAATGCCGCTATACAATGGATACCAAATCATAAAATTTTGCTGACAAATCTTTTTGGAATGTTAAATAATGACGGCGTTTTGGCAGTACAGGTTCCGTGTACAAAGTATATGCCGATTAATACGGAATTAATAAAACTGACATCAAATGGTAAATGGAAAAATCATTTCACAAATATATCATCTACTTATTCAGTACACACGGCTGACTTTTATTACAATATACTTTGCGGATTGACGGCAGAAATTGATTTATGGGAAACGAATTATTTTCACATTATGAACACACATTCCGAAATCGTGAAGTGGTACAGCGGGAGCGGGTTAAGACCGTATTTGGATTGCCTGAAAGATGATTTTACAAAAAATAAGTTCGTTAAAGAATACGAAAATGCTCTCAAGGAAGTATATCCTGTACAATCCGACGGAAAAATTTTGTTTCCGTTTACAAGAATATTTTTTATAGTAAAAAAGTCTGATTAATAAATGTTAATAAACAAAATTTAAATAAAAACAAAAAAGGAGTATAATCAAGATGATGACGTTAAGTCAGAAAATACTTGCGGCGCACGCAGGTAAAGAAACAGTAAAAAGCGGCGAATTGATAATCGCGGATTTGGATTTGGTCTTGGGTAATGACATCACCGCGCCGGTCGCGATAGACGAATTCGCAAAAATCGGAGTGGATAAAGTGTTCGACACAGATAAAATCGCGCTTATCCCTGACCATTTCACCCCGTGCAAAGATATAAAGACCGCAGAACAGGTCAAAGGTATGCGGGATTTCGCAAATAAATATCACATCAAACATTTTTATGAAATGGGACAAGTCGGCGTAGAACATGCGTTAATCCCTGAATTGGGATTGGCATTGCCCGGCGAATTGATAATCGGCGCGGATTCGCACACCTGCACATACGGCGCGTTAAGCGCGTTCTCGACAGGGGTTGGCTCGACGGATATGGCGGTCGCGATGGCAACAGGCAAAGCGTGGTTCAAAGTCCCCGAAGCCGTGAAAATCGAAGTGACCGGCAAATTTAATAAATTTGTATCCGGCAAAGACGTAATACTTGAAATTATAGGACAAATCGGCGTCGAGGGCGCGAGATATATGTCGATGGAATTTACGGGCGCGGGCATAAGCGAACTCACGGTTGACGACAGGTTGTGTATCGCAAATATGGCAATCGAAGCCGGAGGCAAAAACGGCATATTTGAAGTTGATTCTCAAACTGAGGCATATATAAAATCCGTAAATAAATCAAGCAGACCGTATAAAATCTATAAAGCGGACGCCGATGCAGTTTACGCAAAAACTGTCAAAGTCGATTTGTCAAATCTTGATTGCGTTGTAGCGTTTCCGCATCTGCCTGAAAATAAAAAATATATTTCGGATATTAAACCCGGCGCAGTAAAAATCGACCAGGTTGTGATAGGTTCGTGCACAAACGGCAGACTTTCTGATTTGCGCATTGCGGCGGACATCCTCAAAAATAAAAAAGTTGATAAATCCGTGCGGTGTTTAATTATCCCCGCGACGCAGAAAATCTGGAAAGAAGCGATGAATGAAGGGCTATTCGACATATTTGTTGATTCAGGTTGCGTTGTGTCAACTCCTACATGCGGTCCGTGTCTTGGCGGTCATATGGGCGTATTGGCGAAAGGCGAAAGGGCAGTCTCGACAACTAACAGAAATTTTGTCGGCAGAATGGGACATCCCGAAAGCGAAGTATATTTGTCAAATCCGGCAGTTGCAGCGGCGTCTGCGATTACGGGATATATCACTGACCCGAGTAAAATATAAAAATACGGATAAACAGACAATATAATAAAGGAGGAAAATTTTATGCAAAACGTTACGACTTCAAAAATCACCCGTATGGTAGGCATGGCAATTTTTATCGCAATAGTCGTCGTACTTCAGATTGTGGGCGGCGCAGTCAGAATCGGCACATTCTCAATTACTCTTGTGTTGGTTCCGATTGTAATCGGCACGGCGGTTTACGGTCCATTAGCGGGTGCTGTTTTAGGCGGGGCATTCGGTGTCGTAGTGTTGATAAACTGCGTCACCGGAGCGGACCCGGGCGGTAATGTGTTATGGCTAGCCAACCCTGCTCTCACTGCCATTCTCTGCCTGTTAAAAGGTATTCTTGCAGGATTCGTCGCCGGTCTTATATATTTGGCAGTTTCAAAGAAAAATGTATATATCGGCGTCATATTAGCCGCGTTGGCGTGCCCTATTGTAAATACGGGCATATTCATAGCCGCAATGGCATTTTTATTCCGCGACACTCTTACTGCGTGGGCGGGAAATACGTCTATTCTATACTATTCTTTTATAGGATTAGCCGGAGTCAATTTCCTGATTGAATTGGGCGTCAATATCGTTCTCTGTCCCATAATAATAAGGATAATAAATGCGGCGAAAAATTTGAAGAGTAGTTAAGAAAAATACAAAAATTTAATTATTTAAGAAAGGATAATAATTTTATGATACACGGAAAAGCGCATAAATACGGCGATAACGTCGATACTGACGTTATAATTCCGGCAAGATATCTGAACACGTCAAATCATTCCGAACTTGCGGCGCACTGCATGGAGGATATAGACAAAGACTTTATAAAAAAAGTCAAGAAAGGCGATATAATAATCGGCGGGAGGAATTTCGGGTGTGGCTCTTCGAGAGAACACGCGCCGATAGCGATAAAAACATCGGGAATATCAGTGGTTATCGCGCAGTCGTTCGCGAGGATTTTTTACAGAAATTCTATAAACATAGGACTGCCTATAATAGAGTGCGAAGACGCGGCAGTTGAATCGAGCGGCGGTGATGAATTTGAGGTGGATTTAGAGACCGGAGTTATAAAAAACGTCACGAAAAACAAAGTTTACAAAGGCGAAAAATTTCCGGATTTCATGGTTGAATTGTTCAATGCAGGCGGTTTGGTGAATTACGCGAAGAAAAATTTGGTTTAAAATCGAGAGAGGAGGGAATAATAATGGTAAAATTAGGAGTGTTAAAAGGCGACTATATCGGACCGGAAATAACAAACGAAGCAATCAAAGTTTTGGAAGCAGTCAAGAATAAATACAGCTATGATATCGAGCTTGAATATATAGAAGCAAGCGGCGAAGCGTATGATAAATACGGCGAGGTTCTGCCGCAAATCTCTGTAGAAAAATGCAAAAAATGCGACGTTTTGTTAAAAGGTCCGTTCGGAGGTCCGACAGAATTGGTAAACGACCCGAAATGGCGCAATATCGAAAGAGACGCTATACTGCCGTTAAGAAAAATTTTTGATTTATATACAAATTTACGATATGTAAAAACGGTGAAAGAGCTTCTCGATTTCTCAAACGTTAAACGTGAAGTTATCGACGGAGTAGATATTTTAATCGTGCGAGAACTTGTTTCGGGAATTTATTTCGGCGAACGCGGGGAGCGTCGAACCGAACATGGACGCGAGTGTTACGACGTGGAGAAATACAACGAATTTGAAATTGAGCGTATTGCGAAAAAAGCGTTCGGGTTTGCAATGCAGAGAAGGAAAAAAGTCACTCTGATAGGCAAATCAAACATTCTGACAAGCAGCGTCTTATGGCGCGAAGTTGTAAACAAAGTCGCGAAGAATTACCCGGCTGTCGTATTGGACTATATGCATGTGGATAATGCGAGTATGCAGCTGATACTCAATCCGAAACAGTTCGACGTGATTTTGACTACGAATATGTTCGGGGATATTCTCTCAGACGAAGCGTCTGTATTGTCCGGCTCAATAGGATTATTCCCGTCCGCAAGTTTAGGCGAAAACAATTTCGGATTATACGAACCTATACATGGCTCCGCTCCGACTATCGCGGGTAAAAATATCGCAAATCCGATAAGTTCTATTCTGTGCGTTAGTATGATGTTTGAGTATTCGCTTGGCAGACCGGATATTGCAAAAAATATAGATGACGCCGTGAGCAAAACGTTTGAACAAGGCTACAGAACTGCCGACATTGCGAAGAAAGGCGAAAATACAATAGGAACTGTTGAAATGGGCGAAATGATAAGGAGGAATTTATAATGAGTGAAAAAAGAAGCGACGCATTTACAAAAGGCGACAGCAGAACTCCACACCGTGCGTTGTTGTATGCAACAGGGTTGTCTGAACGCGAATTGAACCGACCGATTATCGCGGTTGTAAACTCGTACAGCGAATTAATCCCCGGTCATAAACATCTGCGCGAAATCGCTGACAGAGTTAAAGCCGGCATAAGATACAGGGGCGGAGTGCCGCTGGAGTTTAACGTCATAGGGATATGCGACGGACTTGCAATGAATCATATGGGGATGAAATATTCCCTGCCGTCACGCGAGCTTATCGCGGACAGCGTAGAATCCATGTTAAAAGCGCAGCCGGTTGACGGCGCGGTGTTTATTCCGAACTGCGACAAAATTGTGCCGGGTATGCTTATGGGCGCGGCAAGAGCTAATATCCCTTCAATATTCGTTTCCGGTGGACCGATGCTGTCGGGACGGTTTAAAGGCGAAAAGATAGGTTTATCCGAAACATTTGAAGCGGTCGGTCAAAAAGCGGCAGGGAAAATAACAAGCGAAGAATTAACTGAGTTAGAAAAATGCGCGTGTCCGACGTGCGGCTCATGCGCGGGAATGTTCACGGCTAATTCCATGAACTGTTTGACTGAAGCAATCGGACTTTCTTTGCCCGGCAACGGCACAATCCCGGCAGTCATGGCAAAACGTTACGCGCTCGCTGAAATTACAGGCGAGACAGTTATGGATTTAGTTGAGAATAACATAAAAATGCTCGATATCCTCACAAAAAAAGCGTTTGAAAACGCTATGGCTGTAGATTTGGCGCTCGGCGCGTCGTCGAATACGGTTTTGCACTTGGCGGCGATCGCAAACGAGGCAAAAGTTGATTTTTCACTTGATATTATAGACAATCTCGGCAAAAAAACGCCGCAGTTATGCAAACTTGCGCCGGCTTCGAGAACTTATATAGAAGAACTCGACGAAGCGGGAGGAATAAGCTGCGTCATGGCTGAACTTAAAAAAATTAACGCAATAGACGATACTGTTCTGACAGTCAGCGGTAAGCTGTCGGAGAGAATAAAAAATAAAAAAGCCGACGGAACTATCATAAAACCGATAGAAAATCCATACAGCAAAGAGGGCGGACTTGCGATTTTGCGCGGGAATATAGCCCCAAACGGCGCGGTAGTCAAACAGGGCGCAGTTTTGCCGAGCATGATGAAATTTACCGGAACGGCAAGACCGTTTGATTCGGAAGAAGAGTCGTGCGAAGCAATATTGAACAATAAAATAAAATCCGGCGATATTGTCGTGATACGGTACGAAGGTCCGAAAGGCGGACCGGGTATGAGGGAAATGCTCACCCCAACAGCGGCTCTTGCGGGTCAGGGACTTGATTCGAGCGTTGCGCTTATCACAGACGGAAGATTTTCGGGCGCGACAAAAGGCGCGTCAATCGGGCATGTTGCGCCGGAAGCGGCGGCAGGCGGGTTAATCGCGTATGTTCTGGACGGCGATAAAATTGAAATTGACATTCCCGCAAGAAGCATAAAATTGTTGGTTGACGATAAAGAGATTGAGAAGCGCAAGAGCGAAATGAAAATCAGGAAAAACACTGAACTTACGGGATATTTGAAACGTTACACAGCGTTTGTGCAGTCCGCAGATAAAGGCGCGGTGTTGTTATATGAGGAGTGAGAGCTGTGTCATCAAATCAGGACAGAATCAGGGAAAAATATTCACACGGCAAAGAGGGCGAAAGAGCTTTTACGTCACGGTCGGAAAGTCTGGAGTTTCATTACACTAAAAAAATTCTCAGCGAATATATAAAACCTGACAGCCGGGTTATCGAAATCGGGTGCGGCGGCGGATATTACGGAATGTATTTTGCGGATAAATGCACCGAATATGTGGGGGTTGATATTACTCCCGAAAATATTGCGGCATTTGAAGAAAAAATAAAAGCGGCAGGATTGTGCAATGTTCAGGCGTTTGTCGGGGACGCGATACATCTTTATAATATTGCGGACGGCAGTTTTGACGTTGTTCTGTGTCTCGGACCCATGTATCATCTTCCGCAGGAAGAACGCGAACTTGTTTTTGCGGAGTGTAAAAGAATAGCCGAAGATGGAGCAATAATCGCATTTGCTTATATTATCAGAATCGGAGTTTATGCCGCAGGATGTGTAGTTGATAAATGGAGGGATAGATATCCGAATGCTGAAGCAAACAAATATATATTGGAATATAGCACAAGTGATGATAGACCCGGGTTATTTTTTATGACTTCACCGGAAGAAATGGAACATGACGCAAAACAATATACACTTGAAGTTTTAAAAAATTGCGGACTTGATTTCATATTTGCATCATACGCGATAGATATGATGAGTGAAGAAAAATTTAATTTTTATTGGGAGCTTGCTGATAGAATGAGCGAGAGCCAGTCGTGTACCGGACTTTCAAATCACGCTTTGCTGATATGCAGGAAATAAAAGAGGGATAATTGATGTCATTGGAAAAAATGGACGATTATTTTAATTCACGGGTGGAAATATATGAAAATGATATGATCGGCAATAGGCTTGACGAACTCTATGAAAGAATTGCAAATCTTGTCGATATTGACAGCACAAGTCCGAAACTTCTGGATTTAGGGTGCGGGACGGGACTTGAACTTGAGAGATTGTTTACGAAATATCCGGACATGAATGTGACAGGAATTGATTTATCGTCTGAAATGCTGAACAAACTTAAAAATAAATATAAAGATAAGAATATCAATTTGATTTGCGGTTCTTATTTCGATATAAATTTCGGCAGTGATTATGATGTTGTTCTCTCCACTTATTCGTTACATCACTTTAATGAGACTGAAAAATTATTGATTTATAAAAAAGTTTATGACAGTATGAAGTCAGGCAGGCTGTATATCGAGGGAGATAAAAACGCAAAAACAGAAGAACTGCAACAATTTCACCTTTCCGAACTTGAACGTTTGAAAAAAGAACAAAATGTGTCTGACGGCAGTTTTTATCATTACGACACGCCGCTAACAGTGGAAAATCAAATTAAACTGCTGAAATTGGCAGGATTTACGAATATTAAAATTATGAGACATGTCGAAAATGAAACTATAGGTGAATCAATTATTATTGCCAGAAAACCAAATTATAGTTATCTTGTTGATTTTGACAATATGGATTGGAGCGAACCCGCAACAGGATTAAAATTTAAAGCATTTGCAAACGGCAGTCAGCAAATCAGACTTGTAGAATTTTCAGAGGGTTTTGTCGAATCTGATTGGTGCAAAAAAGGTCACGCAGGATATGTTCTTGACGGCGAATTTGCAAACGATTACAACGGAGTTTTAGAACGTTATAAAAAAGGCGACGTGATTTTTATCCCAAAAGGCGAACAGTCTAAACATAAAGCAATTTTAGGGAAAGGCGAAAAAGTTACGCTGTTGTTATTTGAAATTATTGAATAAAAATAAACCAAGGGAGGAATATAAAATTTGAATGGCGCGGAATATGTAATAAAATTTTTGGAACACAAGGAAGTCGATATAATATTCGGTTATCCGGGCGGTAAAGTATTGACTTTGTACGACGCTTTGTATAAAGCTATTGAAAATAAAAGCAGATTAAAGCATATATTGACAAGGCACGAGCAGGGAGCGGCGCACGCGGCGGAAGGGTACGCCAGAACAACGGGGAAAACCGGAGTTGTTATCGCGACTTCGGGACCCGGGGCGACTAATCTTGTCACGGGGCTTGCAGACGCTATGCTTGACTCTACGCCGATTTTTGCGATAACCGGACAGGTAAACGTGCCGGATATCGGTCACGACGCTTTTCAGGAAGCCGATGTGGTAGGCGTAACTATGTCTGTCACAAAACACAATCATTTGCTTAGGGATATAAAAGAACTGCCTTATGTTCTCGAAGAAGCGTGGCAGATTGCTAGAGAGGGCAGGTTAGGTCCGGTATTGATTGATATACCGAGCAATCTATTTGCAACGGAGGCGGATTTCCCGTCTCCGGGCGATGTCACTTGTAAACTCAAGAAACGCGAAAAAATCAACTCGTTTGAATCGCAGAAAAACGCAATTTTAGACCTGTTTACCCATTCGTTCAGACCTGTTATTTTAGCTGGCGGCGGCATGATAGTATCGAAAGAAGCCCCCGGTCTTATGCGCAGATTTATAGAAAAATACAATATACCGTGCGCCGTTACTCTCATGGGAAAATCGGTAATCGACCAGTCGCACCCCCTCGCTCTGGGCATGGCTGGAATGCACGGACATCCGGTGTCAAACGCCGCTCTTTCCAAAGGCGATTTAGTAATCGCTGTCGGCGCGAGATTTTCTGACCGGACTGTAGGCAATCCGAAATTATTTTCACAGACCAAGAGCATAATTCACGCGGATATAGATATTGCCGAAATTTCGAAGAATGTAAAAGTAAATATTCCGGTTGTAACGGATTCGGCGGAATTTTTTGCGAATTTGCTTGATTTGGATATCCCCGAAAGTAAAATCGCAGCATGGAAAGAATGGCATAATGAACTCTTAGACGTCGAAAAGAAAATGTATGAACGGAATGCGAAGATAGCAAAGACATTTTATTTGGGCAAACTGAAAATGCGCGAATTAATAAGAACAGTAACGGATTTATGCGACAACCGCGATGTGTCGTATGTAACAGACGTAGGTCAGCACCAGATGATAGCCGCGCAGGAAACAAGGCACAAAACTCCCGGCACTTTTATAACTTCCGGCGGAGCGGGGACAATGGGGTTCGGACTTCCCGCGGCGGTCGGCGCGGCTTTCGGAAAAACAACCGGACAAGTTATATTATTTTCCGGGGACGGCGGGATTCAGATGAATATTCAGGAGCTCGCGACTGTCAGAAAGACAAATATACCCGTTAAAATATTTATTCTTGACAACAACAGGCTCGGCATGGTCACTCAATGGCAGAAAATTCTGTACGGCGGCAGATATTCGCAGACAGTGCTCGACGACAACCCGGATTTTGCGGCAATAGCGGCGGCTTACGGAATAAAGGGAATAACAATCAATACCCGGCAGGAACTGAACGAAAATATAGAAGATATTATAAACAGTAACGAGACAATTCTCGTCCATGTTCTGACAGACCCGGAAGAAGACGTATTTCCCATGGTTCCGTCGGGCAAAAGTAATCACGAAATGATATTGGGATTGGAAAAGGAGGGAGAATAGCCGGTGAGCGTTGATAAATTAAAACATATAATCGTAGCGAAAGTTGACAACAAACCGGGCGTGGTGTCGAGAATGTCGGGATTTTTCACCCGCAGGGGATACAATATCGAGAGTTTTGTGACAAGCGTAACGGACAACCCGGAAGTATATCATCTTACTTTTTCGGTTTTATGCTCCGAGGATGAAGCGCAGCTTTTAATACATCAGTTAGGGCGTATAACCGAAGTAATAGAAGTGTATGACGCTGCGGGAAAAGACGTTACAATACGGGAGTTTATGCTGATAAAAATAAACTGCCCAGCCGAAAGGCGATCCGAAATACTCCAGACCTGCGATATACTTAAAATAAAAATAGTAGGGATAGGCGAATTTTCGGCGACAATAGAAGTTGCAGGAGACACTCAGAAACTTGACAACACAATAAAAACTCTGGAGAATTACGGTATTATAGAAATAGTGCGTTCCGGAGCTATCTGTGTTGTAAATTAATCTTGCAGAGCAAAAGTAAAATTATATAAAAAATAATAATAAAAAACAAAGGGGAATTTTAATTATGAAAATGTATTATGACCATGACGCTGATATTAATTTATTGCAGGGCAAAACAATCGCCGTAATAGGCTACGGCAGTCAGGGACACGCGCAGGCGCAGAATTTGAAAGACAGCGGCTTAAAAGTGATCGTCGCGCTCCGTCCTGATTCCGCAAGAGTAAAAGTCGCGCAGAACGACGGATTTGAAGTTCTGACGGTTCCTGAAGCTGTTAAAAAAGCTGATTTTATTCAAATACTTATTCCGGATGAAAAACAGGCTGAAAATTATAAAACTGAAATCGCGCCGAATATGAAAGACGGACAGATTTTATGTTTTTCGCACGGATTTAACATTCATTTCGGACAGATTATCGCTCCGTCAAACGTTGACGTGGTGATGGTTGCGCCTAAAGGACCCGGGCATATGGTCCGCCGTTTATACACAGAGGGCACCGGAATACCGGGGCTTGTTGCAGTCGAAAAAGACGCTTCGGGTAAAGCGCACGATTACGCTTTAGCTTACGCCAAAGGAATAGGCTGCACGAGAGCCGGCGTGCTTGAAACCACGTTCAAAGAAGAAACGGAAACTGATTTGTTCGGCGAGCAGGCTGTTTTATGCGGCGGATTAAGCGAATTGATACGCGCCGGATTCGACACGCTCGTCGGGGCGGGTTATCAGCCGGAGTCCGCGTATTTTGAAGTATGCCACGAACTTAAACTTATAATTGATTTAATTTACGAGCACGGCATTGCCGGCATGCGTTATTCTGTATCCGATACAGCAGAATACGGCGATATGATGGTGGGTAAGCGCATAATAAACGAAGAATCCCGCAAAGAGATGAAGAAAGTCCTGCAGGAGATACAGAACGGTACTTTCGCCAAAAACTGGATATTGGAAAACCAGAGCGGACGTCCTAATTACAACAGGCAGAAAGCGATAGACGCGGCTCACCCCGTCGAAGAAGTAGGCAAAAGACTCCGCGCTGCTATGCCGTGGCTCAAAAATAAAAAAGATTTACAGTAAATTTTTATCCGTAAGATAAAAATTATTATAGGGGCGGATTAAACCGCTCCTATAATATGTTTAAGATTTTCAAAATAGTAAATTCAATTATTTTAATAGAGCACGACGTAATTTGTTCAACATTTCATTTAAATCCAGAGGTTTTCCGATGTGGTCGTTCATACCGGATTTTAAACACTTCTCGATATCTTCCTGAAAAACGTTCGCAGTCATGGCTATTATAGGGATCGTTTTAGCGTTCGGAATGTCGAGAGCCCTGATACATTGCGTAGCCTCATAGCCGTCCATTTCGGGCATTTGTACGTCCATCAAAATGACATCATATTTTTCCGGCGCTTCATTGAACATTCGGAAAGCTTCCGCGCCGTTTTCTGCGCTGTCAATGGCGACAAGTGTCGGCTCAAGCATTGTTATGACAATTTCACGGTTGATTTCCACATCATCTGCCAGAAGAATAAAAAATCCGTCGAAGATGCCGTAAATATCCGATTGATTTTCCGTAGATTGCATTTTGCGGATTCCGATAGACTCATTTATGACATCGGTGATATAAGAAGGGAAAAACGGTTTAGATAAAAATTTATCAACACCCGATTTTTTAGCGGTCTCTTCGATTTCGCTCCAATCTGCAGCGGTAATCAGAGTCACAACGGAGTTTTCCCCGGCAGGTGCGATTGATTTCAAAGTTTTTGTAAGTTCTATACCGTCCATACCAGGCATTCTCCAGTCAATAAAAAAAAAGTTATATGAATTGTTTTCAATAAGCCGGAGCGCAGCCTCGCCGCTTAAGGCGGTATCGCAGTATAAACCTAACCCTTGTGCGGTTTCCTTGAAAAATTCTAAAAATTCGGAGTCGTCGTCCACCGCGAGGATGCAGATATTATCCCAGTTTATGCCTGAAATTTCTTGTTTTTGCTCGACCACGTGTTTAACTTGTACTGTAAACGCAAATGTGGAACCTTTTTCAAGTTCCGATTCTACCCATATTTTCCCGCCCATCATTTCAACTAAATTCTTAGAAATCGCAAGCCCCAATCCCGTGCCGCCGAATTTGCGTGTTGTGTCAGACTCGGCTTGCTGGAACGAACGAAACAGACGTGCCTGTTGCTCCGGGCTTATTCCTATACCAGTGTCGGTCACGGATATTTGTATGGTGCAAAGACCGTTTTCTTCTTCTAATAAGCGAGTATCTAAGTTTATTGAGCCGTTTTCAGGCGTGAATTTAACGGCGTTGCCCAATAAGTTTGTTATGACCTGCGATAACCGCTGATCGTCTCCGATCAGGAATTTAGGAATATCCTTGTCAATGTGCACAGTGAATTTTTGACGCTTTTCATCAATGCGGAAATTTACGATATTGACAATCCGCTGAAGCATTTTTTCGAAAGAAAATTCCGCATAAAAAAGTTCGAATTTATTGGATTCAATTTTGGACATATCTAAAATATCGCTGATGACGCCGTGCAAGTGCCGCGAAGCGTCTTCGATCTTTGCGAAACAATAATCTTTGCGCTCTGTGCTGACGGCAGTTTTTCCGATATTTGTCATGCCGATAATGGCATTCATCGGCGTGCGGATTTCGTGGCTCATATTTGCCAAGAATGCGCTTTTTTGTCTGCTCTCCGCATCAGATTTATTCTTTGCTGCATCTATGCGTATTAAGATAGCGATAAGAAAAGCAGCAAGAACCGTGCCCAGAGTGCCGAGAATAAGAGCCATATTTGTCGCGCTTTTGTAATACGGACCTTTTGGCGTCATAAGTAAAATATGCCATCCATTAGGAAGCTTCTGGGAAAATAAGACGCATTCTTCGCCTTTCCAGTTATTTACCGGGCACTTTGAAAGGTCTGTCCCGTTAATCAAATCGTCCGCGTAAATATGAATCGGCAGATCTTTGTCGCGTATATTTCTGCCTACAAAATCCGGATTTGGGTGAGCCAGGATTACCAAATCCTGGCTTAACAATACTCCGTAACCTCCGCTCGAAAGCGCAGTTTCTACGATATTCTTTCCGAGTTCATTAATCGATACATCGACTGCGACGACGCCTAACCGTCGCCAATTATTATCATAAAGGCAGCGAGCGTACGTGAGAACGGGGTTACCGGTAATACTGTCTATATACGGCGGGGTTTTGGCAATTTCCCCCTTTGACTCCACAGCTAATTTATACCACGGACGTTCCTGCGGTATATAATCTTCCGGCGGAATCCATCCGGCGCCGTTTATATTTACAGGACCTCCGGGCAGCGTCTCAAAATATCCGTAAAGGCCGTTGTAATTCGACATGCGGCTCGCGTTTTCCCGCATATATTGGGTCATGTCGACAATATATTCCCGTAATGCTGCCTTATTCGCCCCCTGTAGTATCATGGCGCGCACCGTTTGAGAAAAGCTGCCTAAAGTCGATTCAGGCTCTGTCAGGTCAGATGCGATTTTAGACTGTTCAAGAGACAGAACGTTCTCCGTATTGTTTTTTATGTCGTTGCGGACGATATTTACTGCGAAAAGATAACTTAAAACAACCATGATAAAAAACGCCAGCACCGTAAATATGAGCTGTGCGTATAACGCTCTCTTTTGTTTAATTCTCTGCATTGCTGAACGTATCATTGGAATTTTCCTCACGATTATGTGAAATATTTACATGATAAAATACAGTATTTATTCTTTCTCATATAATTATAAATAATTCGCTCTATGCAAAGTAAAATATTACCATAAGGACACCGACTGAGCGAAGCTCAGTCGGTGTCCCTCATAATAATTTATTTATTGATTACTTTCAATTTTTTCTGAATTTCTTAAAGAAGCTGTCTTTTTTAGTGTGATTTTTATTTCCACAGCTCTCGTTGAATTCGCGAAGGATACTTTTCTGCTTTTCAGTTAATCCTGTAGGGACTTCGATTATAACCTTAAAATATAAATCCCCGCGCTGTTTTGCGTTATTTATGTGCTGAACCCCGCGATTTTTTAATGTAAATACAGTCGAAGTCTGAGTGCCTTCGGGAATAGTATATTTTTCACTGTTTTCAAGCGTCGGAACGTCTATTTCGGCTCCGAGCGAGGCCTCGACAAACGTTATGGGAATTTCGCAGAATATATTATACCCTTCGCGTTCAAATACGGCATGAGGGCGCACTCCGATAGTTATAATCAAATCTCCCGCCGCACCATTATTCATACCGGCGTTACCCTGATTACGCACTACGACTTTCTGCCCGTCGTCTATTCCTGAGGGAATAATGACTTCTTTTTTGCTGTTTTTGCGCACAAGACCATTTCCTTTGCATGTCGGGCACGGGGATTTTATCACTTTCCCGGAGCCGTGGCATACTTCGCAAGCCTTTGACGACTGCATAATCCCCAAAGGCGTTCTTCTCTGCGTCTTAACAGTACCTGTTCCGCCGCACGCGGAACAGGTCTCGGCTGACGAACCTTTTGTCGCTCCCGAGCCTGAACAGTCTTCGCATGTTTCTATCCTCGAATAATTTATCTCTTTGGCACAGCCGAAAACAGCTTCCTCAAACGATATAATCAGTCTCTGATGAATATCGTCGCCCCTTTGAGGCGCGTTTCTGCGTTCCGTCGTTGAATACGACGAAGAAAACCCTCCCCCGAAGAAGCTGTTTAATATATCGTCCACGCCGAAATTGCCGAATCCGCCGCCGAAATCAAAACCTCCGCCGCCCATGTTCATATTTGGGTCAACGCCAGCGTGCCCGTATGAATCGTAGCGGGATTTTTTTTCGGGGTCGGACAACACCTCGTATGCCTCGTTTACTTCT
>Ga0123357_10001903_pt1 | contig 22691 bp, 13 predicted proteins | sample TergutEmb28metaG_FD_89873 | JGI IMG/M metagenome (GOLD analysis project Ga0123357, IMG submission 89873) | Embiratermes neotenicus P4 segment gut microbial communities from Petit-Saut dam, French Guiana - Emb289 P4 | ecosystem: Host-associated > Arthropoda: Insects > Digestive system > Gut ... | reverse complement strand
TCAATCACAGTCTGACCAGCAACAGCAGACCCATTAACCAGAGTTGACGAATCAACCGTGCCAGTCTTCGCAACCGTTAGTGCCGGGTTCTGCTCAATATCAGTAGTGACCGTGTCATCACCCGTGACCGGGCATGTCGGGTCAACACTCGGGTCACAACCAGGCGGGTTACCCGTGCCAGTCGCTGTATTAACAACCGAACCAGTATCAATATCAAGCTGCGTCAACGTGTACGTCCCGGTGCAAGTGATCTTTTCTCCCACCGCCAGAGTTGCATCAGTCTTATCACAAGCCCAGTCCGGCATCAACGACGACATCGGGTCAGTAACCGACACACCCGTTAGCGTGACATTGCCCGTATTGGTCGTCTGAACGGAATAATCGATCTTCGTCTGCTCAGCCACCGCAAAACCATTAGCATCCAACGTGGACGGATCAACAAGCCCGACCTTCACAACACTAATCGCTGGCAAATCGATCATGGTTTCCACCTGATTCGAGTCGGCTGCATCGGTCGTGTCGTCTTGCGGATTTGTCCACGAGACATGGGCCGTGTTATCGGCATACACCGGACTCGTTGTTGACGGGTCGGCAGCATCTGCCTTCACCTCAATGTTGAACACCGCCTGTTGCCCAACATCAAGAGTCGGTATCGTCCACATCACCGGTAGCGCCGTGATCGTGGTCGACGGATCGATGCCCGTCGCCGTCGTATTGCCAGTGTCTATCGAAGCACTAACAAACGCCGTATTCGCCGGCAGCGGATCAGTGACCACAACATTGGTCGCAGGACCGGTACTGCCAGTATCGACATTCGTCACTGTGATTGTGTAGTCAATCGCGTCACCATTAGCCACCTCGCTTTGCTGCACAGACTTAACAATCTGCACATTCGGGGTCAGCGGAGTCCAAATCGCATACAACGTCACATCGCCGGACGTAATTGGCAAGCTGTCGCCACTCTGGTACACGGTGCCCGACCCATCCGGCGACAGGCTCCAACCGCTGAACCGATAGCCATTCACGCTCAGCGGGGTATTGCTGGTGCCGGTTGGCCCAGTCGTCTCGGAATCCATCTCCGTCGCGTCATTACCCTGGATGGTCGCCGACGTCGGATAGGCGCCAGAGGCTGATCCGCCCTGGTCGGCATACTGCTGATTGTTGACGGGCACAGAGCCTGTCTCGCCCAGGCCACCCGTCGGGTAGTTGGGATCATATGTCACATTCGCCACCCACTGGGCGTAGACCGTCGCGTTGGTGGTACCCAACAACGTATCTTCGGCGAAGTTGGTACCGGTAGCCTGCACACACGAAGGATCACTGGCGCATCCGGCCGTTAGCATGTCGTTCGTCCCACTACCATCGGGCATCGTGTTCCAACCAACGAATGTATAGCCAGACCTGGTTGGGTCGTTCGGTATGAAGCCGTTCAACGCAGGAATATCCCCGCTCGCCCCATTTCCCGGGTTGTTCAGCGGGCCGTAAAACATCGACTCACCTATCCAATCAATGGTCGGCTGACCGACGCTGGACGGGTCGCTGATCTCGGGGCTTTGCAACTGTGAACTGCCAAGCATGGTGCCGTCATTTTGCATGAAGAACACCTTGATGGTGTCTGACATGTAGTTGATGTCGTAGTTGTTGTATGCCGGGGCGTTGTCATTCATGCCAATGTAGGTAGCCATCACCGTCGGATCCAGGCTCACAGCAGGGTCGACGTTGGCTTGGTATGTGTCCCAATCATTAGTCGGCAGCACTGAGCCGTCTGTTACCCAAGTGTTGTCTATCGGCTGGCGCGAGCGCATTGATGGCGCCAAGTTGGCGCGGAACACCACTGGTGCGCCGACGAACAGGTTGGCATACTTTTCGGTGTAAATACCACCGCCGGAACCACCGGCAACCGTCGCCGCAGGGTCAACCTTTGAGCCCGGAAGATCTGGCCCCGAAGCTGTGTTGTTTTCAATGGTACCCGCATTGACGTTGGCTATGGTTTTTGCGCCTGAAGGGGATGAGGTTGGTGGGTTCGCCACATACATGCCGCCGCCTAGAGCCGCGGTGTTGTTGCTGATGGTCGCGGCGTCTCCATTGCCGTCAGCGTTGATGTTCAAGGTGCCGGTTTCGAATTCGATACCACCGCCGTCGGCCACAGCACTGTTGCCGTCGATCAGTATCGGTCCGGTCATGTTTACCACAGTGTTACCAGTGGCAGGGACTCCGCCGTTGCCGGTGCTGTTCTGCATTTGATTCTGAATAAGGACGCCACCGCCATTGGTGGCTGCGGTATTGCCCGTGATCCGCACATTGCCCGACAGAGTGAACAACGCGACATTACCGTCAATCGAGAGACCGCCGCCCGGGCCGACGGTTGCATGGTTGTCGCGAATGTCCACATTTCCCTCAATGGTGTACCCGCCCGCGGAGGAATAACCGGGATTCGTTTCGACGAAGAGACCACCGCCGGACGTCCCGTTCCATGGATGCGTCCCGTAGGCGGTGTTGTCATAAATCTGGACCGCCCCATCAGGGTCATCGCCGTTGATCGTGACCGTGCCGCCATTGATGCACAAGCCGCCGCCGTAGGTGGCAGATGAGTTGCCATATATCTGCACATCACCCGTGATGTTGACCGTCTTGGACTGGTTCGAATAGCTTGTCAACGCCAGCGCGCCGCCGCAGGCGTTCGCCCCGAGGGCTTGGTTGTCGTAAATTTGCACATTGCCTGCGAGATTCAACACAGTGGTGGCACCGGCGGTCCCGTTGTTGAGCCAGATGGCGCCGCCGTAGTTGGACGAGTTGCCGTGGATCTGCACGTTGCCGTCAATGGTGATCACGCCACTGCCCGCCAACCCGACCGCGCCGCCCAGGTTAAGAGCGGTTGGAGGGATCGTGTCATTGAAAATATCCACATTGCCTGTGATCTTCGTCACGTTGCCGGTGGCTCCGACGGAATATATCGCGCTACCGTAATAGCCAGCCGAGCTGTTCTTGAACACGGCATCGCCCGAGACGTAAAGATCGCCTGTGGCATAAACATCGCCGCCAAATGATGCCGTACCGTCCTCGAACATGGCGCTGCCGCTGATGTTCACGGTGGTGCCGGGCTGATTGCCGCCAGCGGCCACCCCCGGCCACTTTGTGATGCCCGCCGGGTAATAGGTGGCGGCACTGATGGCGCCACCTCCCACGCCCGCGGAGTCGCCCTGGAACACTGCAGTGCCGCTGACGTTCACGGTGGTGTTGTCAATCGCCACAATGGCGCCACCGCAGCCAGCCAGGGCGGTACTTGCCGATGCCGTGTTATTCTGCATCACCGCGTTGTCGCCCACGTTCACCACCGCGTTGCCGGAGGCAAAGATGGCGCCGGCAAGGGAAGGGCTTACCGTGTTGGAGAAGTTCTGCATCACGGCATCCTGCGCCAAGGTGACGCTCGCGCCAGCACCAGTGACCGACACGCCGCGGAACCCCATCACGACAGGCGACGCCATGGGATTGCCGTTCGGCTGGGTGGCTGACGGCGCATAGTCCGACGGCACAGCCAACGGCGTTTCAGAGCCAGCACCGTCCAACGTCAACCCGGTGATCGTCAAAGAAGAACCTGCATTCGGCAAATCGAACATCGGGTCGGTGTAATAGTCGAAACTGGTCGCGGTGATCGGGCTATCTGGCGACGGATGGAACTGCAAAGCGAAGTCCGGATCAAGCGTCAAGCTGAACGGACCGCCCGCTCCCGCTGGATCGCTCTCCAGCGTGACATCGACACCGGCGGGCACCGTCACCGTGGCCGCAATAGCGAAGCTCGCCTCAACCTCGACCGTGACTGAATCACCGGATGACAAGCTACCGCTGCCGTCATTGGTGCCGGTCGTCACGCAAGCGCGCAACTCGGCGTCATTTGCCGCCTGGCACGCATACGGGATGGCCTGTGCCTGAGATGCGACAAGCACCGTCAATCCCGAAACCGTCATGGCAATGGCGGCGGCGGTTGCTACCACCTTGCCGCGGTTACTACCCGGCCGTCGAGAAGAAGAAAATAGGCCTGCGAACAGCCCCCGATTCTGTGTCAAGTTCTGCATTGAAAACTCCCTGTGCTTCAGCTGCACTACATGTAGTTGCACTACATGTAAAAACATCTCCCTGTGTCATGTAGATGCTGAGCGATAGCGTATGCAGTCATAACGCCCCCAATGCCGTCTCCCAACAACCGTGTACACCAATAGTTATAGCACTGTCTTCTATGTGCGTAACCTATTAGTTGAGAGTTTTTGTTGCCCAACTGCTGCCGTATCACGCGAACCGCGAAAGTTTCTTGTGCTCCTCAGCGATTCTTATTCGAACCGCTTCGTCACAACGACGAGTGACCGAGGAGTGCTCCTCAGCGGTTCTTATTCGAACCGCTTCGTCAACAGGCTTCAATCGCCTCAACACCGCGAGCAAGCTCGCGTGCCCTCGGCTCAATCGCCTGTGCTTCCGGCCGGATTCGAACCGGCACTGTACCGAGTTTAAGTCGGCTGCCTCTGCCGTTGGGCTACGGAAGCTTGGGTGCTGGACCCCCGCGACGCAGCAGGTCAAGCGCCGCTCCGTCCAGAATATCGGTTTCCCGCACCAACATGTCACTTTGCACTCGCTGTGCCACCTCGTCGCAGATCAGAGCACCGGCGCAGATGACCTCGGCGCGCATCGGCTCCAGGAAGGAATATCTGGTTTTCACCGACGCCACCGGAGATACCAGCAGGTCCTCCGCCATGCTACTGATCTCATCAACCGCGAGAGACGAGTTATGCACTCGCGTCGAGTCGTAGTCAACCATGCCCTGACGCATTGCCGATAGGGATGTGTTTGTCCCAGCCACGCCGATGAACGTGCCGACACTTGTCAGCGGCACAGCGCCGCCGTCAACCAGGGACGCCACATAATACCTTGCCGCAGCGATCTGGGCGGCTGTGGGCGGGTCGTCGTGCAGAAACCGCTCGCGCAAACGCACCGACCCGACATCGAACGACTGGGCCGCTTCGACGCGTCCGCTCGCGTCACCGCGGATCAGTTCCGTCGACCCACCGCCGATGTCCATGACGAGCACCGGCCCCGTCTCGTCAACCGGGCCACCGGCCAGGGCCCCCAAGAACGACAACCGGGCCTCCTCATCACCCGTTATCACTTCGGGCGTCACCCCAACCCGAGCCTCGACGCCGGCGAAGAACTCGTCCCGATTGGTGGCGTCGCGTGCGGCCGACGTCGCCAAAAACCGCAAGCAGTCAAGCGGTCCGTGCGCCTCCATCAGCGCCGCGAACTCATCCAGCGCCGCGAAGGTGCGGCTCAATGCGTCGGGATGAAAACGATGCGTCGCATCGACCCCCTGCCCCAGACGGACGAACCGCAGCACCCGCACCAGGTCGACCAGGTAGGGGTCGTGCCCGGCTTGCCCTGTTGAGACGGCCGCGTTGTCGGCTATCAGCAGCCGGACGGTGTTTGTGCCGCAGTCGATGACGCCTACCCTCATGGTTCGTCCCCTTCCAAACAGGGCTGACGCCAGAACTCGCCGATCGCCGCCAAAGCTTCATCCCCGAAGGGGTTGACGCCCGGACCGGCCGCCAAGGCGTGCCCGACCAGCGCGTGCAGGCATTTCACGCGTGACGGCATGCCGCCGGCGCTGTCTTGCGAGCGCGGCACGTCGTCCACCCCGATGGACGCCGCCAACGCCGCCCGGTCACGCAGGTAGGCCTGGTGCGCTGACTCGTAGGCGGCCTGTAAGTCAGAATCCGACGTTAGCCGAGCCGACATCGGCGCCATGACGCCCGAGGCTTCCAGCCGCGAGCAGGCTGCGACGGCGTTCGGGCACGTCAGATAATAGGTCGTTGGGAAGGGGGTGCCGTCAGGCAATCTCGGTGCGGTTGCGGCGACGCCGGGACGTCCGCAGGGGCACCACCAAGCCACCCCGGCGACACCGCGCGGCGTCCTGCCGAGTTGCGCCGCCAGCGCCGCAAGGTCGTCGCTGCTGGCAGGGGTTATGGGCACCCGTCCATTTTGCCATCAAACCCAAGTCAGTGCGACAGGTCGATGGCCGTGCCGATCATCTCGCCGATACCCGCTATTGCCACCATGATTGCCCCAACGCCAGCCATGAAACAGACCCCCACAAGCGGCAATGTCACCCACGGGACGGACGCCGACCACCGAGTGAGGTCGGCGTTGAACTGATCGCTCCTCATACCGTAGACCGCGCCCGGTGCCACCAGGACGACGCAGAACACGATGATGCCGGCCACCCGTCCAAGCCGTGCGACCGTCCAATCGAGCACCAGCCGGCGCACCATGGCGACGGCGACAGCCGCGCAGATCACGCTGCCAACGAATCCGACGATACCCAGCCAGACGCCGCCGACTGTCAGCGGAGTCGCCATCGTCAATGCGCCCAGCCCGACGCTAACCGCCAGCCAAATGATTGCTAAAACCCATGCTCGGCCGGCGCTACGCGACTTGCCCAGCAACACCGGTAGAGCCGCCTCGCCCTGAGGTGTTGCGGCCAATTTCGGAAACAGGCTCACTGGCATCGTCAGTTCGGCGACTCGGTGTCCGTCGGCGTCGGAGTCGGCGTGGTGTCGACCGTGATGGTGGGGTTATCAGAAGGGGTTGGCTGCTCCACCGGGGCCGGGTTGTCGGCCGCGGCGGCCGAGCCCAGCAGGCGTCCCCACCAAGTTCCCTGGTCGTCACTCGCTGGGATGTCCGCCGGCGCGTTGATATTGGCGGCGGGGCTCAGCGGCTTGCCGTCCGGACCGATCACCTGAAAGCCGACCTCGCCTGGCACCACCCAGCCAAGCCTGGCCCTGGCCTGAGCCATGACGTAAGACGGGTCTTGCCAACGCAGCAACTCGTCGTGGAGATCGCCGATAGTCTGCTGATTGGCCTGAATCTGGGCCCGGGCGGCCGCCAACTGTGACTGCTGGTTGAAGTAGACGCGCAGACTCGACGCGTAACTGATGAACAAAACCACCACCACGGCGACCAAGGCAATGAGACGCCATGTGAACCGAAAGCTTCTTTGTGTTGCCGCCGCCACAGCCTGCGCGACCCTGCCCGAATCTTCAATCCCGTCGGGCAGGTTTACGCGTCCAACCCGCGCCTGGCTAGCGCGTTCACGCGGACGAGCGGCCGTCCGCGTTGAGGGTGTGCCAGTCGACGGTGTTCCGCTGGGCGGGGCAGGAAGCCTGCCGGACGGGGAAGCCATATCTCAATGCTACGCGCTGATCAGCCCGTCACGGCCAGGGACGCTATGGCCGCGTCCACCTTGGCGCCTCTAGCGGAGTCGCCTATCGAGTAGGACGAGAAAAACAGGCCCAAGTGGTCCTTGCCACTGCCCAGGTCGACAACAATGATGTCGCAGACATCGCCGGGCACCTGTTCGCCATCGACGTAGATATTCGATTCGATGCGCCAGGCGGCGTGCCCAGAAACTGAAATTTGCTCGCCCGCGATGATATCTTGCCGCCCCGTGAACTCCAGGTAATACCCGGAGGACGCGAAGCATTCCATCAGCTGTTCGGCCGATGTCGAGATGTCTACAAACCCGTCCGCGTTGCTCAGCAAGCCGACGGCAATGTTGCTCATCCAGCCCGGATAGACGTCATCGGTTTGTGCATGCAAGTCGTAGACGGGGGCAAGCGCCATTGAGTCCAACATCCACCCGTTGATCGTATCGACGGACAACGTATCGGCGGACAGTTTGCCGCTCACCTGCCGGGTGTTGCCGATGTGCGTCGTCTCGGGGCAGCCGACCATCTGGCCGCCACTTTGGATGGGCGGAGGCGGGGTCGGCGTCGGCGTGCTGGTCTCGTCCCAGGCGCTGACGGACGGCGTCGACGAGTTAGTGTCCTCTTGGGCCGGGCGCACTCCCCCGCCGAGCCCGCCAGTGCCGCGCAATACCAGCGCCACCACCACGGCGGTGATGACCGCTAGTACTCCCAGCGCGATCAGCCAAGTCAAGTTTCCGCCGGCACCAGCAGATTTGGTTGGAGGTGCCGCCTTTGGCGGCGGGGCGGTAGCCGGGTCGGTAGTCGTCTCCTCGGACCACGCCGAGCCATCCCAATAGCGGAAGCGCCCGCGCACGCCGCTTGGGTCTGGGTACCAACCATTGATTGCCACAACGCCATTCTATCTGGGAACGGGACGGCATTAGGGTCTCCTCAGCTCACCTCAAACTGACTTCACAGCGTTCACCGTCGGCTAGGATCGTGTTGTGCCGTCAAACCGTCCTGCCAAGCGCCAGCCGACGCGCCACCCCAGCGGTGCCACACCGCCCGCCTGGCCGGCAGGCACCGTGCCTGCCCACGTCGCCATCGTCATGGACGGCAATGGGCGCTGGGCAAAGCAGCGTGGGTTGGCCCGCACCGAGGGCCACCGGGCTGGCGAGGATGTGCTCTTTGACGTCATCGAAGGTGCCATCGAGGCGGGCGTGCGGTACCTTAGCGTCTACGCATTTTCGACAGAAAACTGGCGCCGCAGCCCCGACGAGGTGCGTTTTCTGATGGGCTACAGCCGCGACGTCATCCACCGGCGGCGCGACCAATTGGACGCTCTCGGCGTGCGGGTTCATTGGGCCGGAAGGCGCCCCCGCCTGTGGAAATCCGTCATTGACGAACTTGAAGTCGCCGAGGCCCAGACCCGCGACAACACGACGCTCGACCTACAGTTTTGCATCAATTATGGGGGACGGGCTGAGATCGTCGACGCCGCGCGCGCCCTAGCCAGGGCCGCCGCCGCGGGCAAAATCAACCCCGACCATATCAGCGAAAAGACCTTTGCCGCGCACCTTGACGAGCCCAGCTTCCCCGATGTCGACTTGTTCATCCGGACGTCCGGCGAGCAGCGTATTTCGAACTTCCTGCTGTGGCAATCTGCCTACGCCGAGTTCGTCTTCCTCGACAAACTGTGGCCCGATGTCGATCGGCGCGACCTTTGGGCTGCTATCGACACCTACTTGGCTCGGAGCCGTCGCTTCGGTACTGCTTGATTGGCGCAAGCGGCCGTAAGCATGCCACTAGGTAATACCCCACCTCCACGTCCGTCCGCCACGCGTAAACTGGTAACCCTAGAAGGGATTTGATCTTTGTGAACGCGGTGAGCCGACAATTGGGCACGACGTTCGCATCACTACAGTTTTTCAACTACCGAGCGTGGTTCTACGGCGCACTGGTGTCGAACATGGGCGCTTGGATCCAACGAGTCGGCCAGGATTGGCTCGTCCTTCGAGTGCTCACCAATGCCAACGGTTGGGCGCCGGCCATTGTGACCGCACTGCAGTTTCTGCCATTCATCGGACTTTCCGCATACGCCGGCTTGCTGGCTGACCGTCTGCCGCGCCGAAGGCTGCTCGTGCTCACCCAGGCTGGGCAGGCAGTGTTGGCGTTCTCCCTGGGAATCTTGACGCTGACGGGTGTCGTCCAGCTTTGGCATGTTTACGTCTTCGCGTTCCTTCTGGGCTGCGTCACCGCGATTGACAACCCGGTGCGTCAGACATTCGTCCAGGAGATGGTGCCGGGCGAGATGCTGCCGAACGCTGTGGGGCTCAATTCGGCGTCGTTTAACTCGTCCCGTCTGATCGGCCCGGCCTTCGCCGGCCTGTTGGTGCAGGCATTCGGGTGTGGCGTGACCTTCGTTATCAACGGCTGCACCTTCATCGCGACGATCATCGCCTTGATGCTGATGCGCCCCAAGCTGCTGTATCCGGTGCCCAAAGCCGAGCGCCACAAAGGCCAAATCAAAGAGGCCATTGAGTATGTCCGGGGACGGCGCGACCTCGTCATGATCTTCACCGTCATGGCCGTCATGAGTTGCCTAGCTTTCAATACTCAACTGACGAATGCGTTGATGGCGACGAAGGTGTTTGACAAACCAGCCGGACAGTTTGGCCTTATCAGCTCGGTGTTCGCCATCGGTGCATTGCTCGGCGCACTGGGAGCGGCACGACGGCGCCACCCGCGTCTGCGGCTGATTCTGACGGCTTCGTTTTTCTTCGGTATCGCCGCTACGCTTTCAGCAATCGCACCTAATTACCTGCTTTTTGGGCTGGCGGGCATCCTGGTCGGTTTCTGTATGTTGACGACGATGACGGCAGCTAACGCCACTATCCAGATGAGCACCGAGCCGGCAATGCGGGGCCGTGTTATCTCGCTGTATCTGTTGATTTTCCAGGGCGTAACGCCGATTGGCTCGCTGGTCATCGGCGGCATCGCACAACACATCTCGACGCGTTGGTCCGTCGGCATCGGGGCCGTTGCCGCACTGATCGTCACGATCGCTGCCCTTTGGTGGGCCCGCCGCAACTGGCATGTCACCGTCCGCTTAGACCAAGTGCTGCCGCCCCGCGTCAGCGTTGTGCAGCTGCCGGACGCCGTCCGTTAGCCCGCCGGTCCGGTGGCGTAGGCTGTGCCTGTGAAAGCCAAAGGGGACGGCCGGGAGATTCACCCTGTCATCGAACTGCGCTCAGTCACCAAGGTCTATGACTTGGCGGCGGGCCCGGTCGTTGTGCTGGATAATGTCGATTTGCAGGTGCCGGAGCGGCAGATTGTGGCGCTGAGGGGCGTGTCGGGGTCGGGCAAGTCGACGCTGTTACATCTGCTCGGTGCCATTGATCGTCCCACGTCTGGCACCGTCTTGGTGGACGGGTATGACGTTGGCGGATTGAGTATGGCGGGGCAGGCTGACTTTCGCGCCAAATCGGTCGGATTCGTCTTTCAATTCTTCAACCTGATGCCCACCCTGACGGTCGCCGAGAATGTCGCCAGCGGGCTGGAACCGTTGCATTGGAAACGACGTGAGCGCGACAATGCTGTTCAGGCCGCCCTGGCCAGCGTCGACTTGCTGGACCAGATTGACAAGTATCCGTCTCAGCTATCTGGTGGGCAGCAACAGCGGGCAGCGATAGCCCGGGCTGTCGCCAAGAAACCACCGGTGTTGCTGGCCGACGAGCCGACCGGCGCACTCGACCAGAAGACGGCCAAGTTGGTGCTTGACTATTTAGCGCGGTTGCGCAGCGACATCGGCTGCACGGTGATGATAGCGACGCATGATCCTGTGGTGGCAGATTTCGCTGACACCGTCTATCGGGTGGGCGGTGGCGTGTTGGATCGCGAGCGGTGACATGCCGTCACCATTGTTGGCACATACCGTCGGGTCAGCGCGTTCAATGTGGGGACGCCTGCTGGCTCTGGTGGCGATAACGGGTTCCTGTTTCGGTATTTTCGCTGGTGGTTTATCGGCCATCGATTCAACTTTGAAAGCTCGTGACGGATGGTTCACCGAAGGGGCCTTAGCTGATCTGGAAGTGCGTTTCGCGCCAGTTCCAGCCGCTCAGACGCCCGACTTTTCTTTGGTGGCTGGCGTGGCGTCTACTCGGTCTCGAGCAATTGTGTTGGGCACCGTGGACGTGCCGGGCAATTCGCACCTGAACATGGAGGTGGTGGCTGGCCAATCCGACGGTAATCTATCTATCAACAAGCTGGTGCTGTTGCAGGGCAACTATTTGGCGTCTGACGACACAAATGGGGTTTTAATCGATTGGCACTTGGCCGACTCGCACGGCGTCAAGGTGGGTGATTCGATTACCGTCACATTAGGCGAGTCAGCCACCTCATTGACTGTGCGCGGTGTGGTACGTGACGCCGAGTTCTTGCTGGCGCCGGCCGACCCCAGCTTGTTCATCCCGACCAAAGACTCGTTGGGCGTCGGGTTCATAACGTCGGCGGCTCTTGACAAGATCAACGGTTTCACCCCGGTTAACTCGGTGTTGTTGCAGCTTCAACCCGGTCAAGATCGCGGCCAGGTACGGCAGTCGGTGTTGGCTCAGGCAGGAGCGGACGGTTTGAGCCAGGCCTATGCATTAGGGCCGGACGAGCAATTCTCATCGCTATATCTGGAGAAGAATCTGGCAGCGTTTTCCGCCGTCGTGCCGGTGATCGTCTCTGTGACTGGACTGTCGTCCGTATTCGTCATTTTCTTCTTACTGGCGCAGTGGTTGGCGCGGGAACGCCGGGCCTTTGGCGTGTTCTTGACACTTGGGCACACCTGGGGTGCTTTGGCACGGGCTTTCATGGTGATTCTGGCTGTGCTGGCCATGGCTTCCATGGCGTTGGGTGTGATTATTGCGTATGGCTTGGCTCGGGTATTCGTTTGGCAATTCGCGACGTCGGTCGGCATACCTTTGCCGACGACAATTCTGACTGGAACGTATCTTTGGATGGGTTGCCTGGCAATAGCGGTGGTCTTCGGGTTGGCCGGTGTTTATGCGGCGGCGCAAGTGGCTCACATGACGCCGTTGGACGCGATCCGAACCGTCGCTGGAGCTAGCCGACGTCCCGGTTTGGCGTCGGGTTGGCTGGGCGCCCATTTGCCGACCACTTGGTTGCGGATTGCAGCCCGAAACACGGCGCGGGACAAAGCCGTGTCTTTGCTGACGGTGGCGTCAATGGCATTGGGCTTTGGTATCACTGCTAGTTTCTTCATTGCTTTCTCGTCGTTGGTATCAACAGCACAAAGCCAAGTGTCGTCGAGCACCTGGGATTTGCTGGCAGATTTCCGCGCTCCTATCGACGCCGCCACCTACACCAAATTGGCGGCCAATGCCGGGGCGTCCGATTCGACGGGCGAGGTGCGCGGGGCCGTCCAAGCCACCGTCGGATCGGTGCATGTGAACCTAAATGTTGGTGGCTACGATCCGGCGAAGCTGTGGTACAAGGTGCCGATGATGTTGACCGGGCGCGACATTGATGCCAGCGACCCAACCGGCATTCTGATCGAAATCTCGACTGCCAACCAGTTGGGTGTAAAAACCGGAGACCAGGTGCGGCTAGATTCGATGTCTGGACATTTCGAGGCGCACGTCATCGGCACGTTTTCCAGTGCTCTGCCTGGCGAGGCGCGGTTTTATGTCGGTTTTGCTCAACAGGTGTTCGCTCTAGATGGTCAATACACTGGGATGCTGCTACACGTCCAGGCCAGCAACATCGACCAGGTGATCAGCCATCTGAACGCCGACGACTCCGTCGCCCAGGTTTTGACACGCACGGAAATCAGCACCGAGATCACGCAGCTTTCTGACCAGATAACGTCGATCATTCGCGTCGGGTCGGGAGTCGCGGTGGCCGTGGCGTTGTTGTTCGTCATGGCTTGCCTTGGCTACACGGTGTTGAAGAGGGCACCCGACTATCACCTGTTGCGAAGCCTCGGTTACCGCAATCGAGTGGTCGTGGCGACGATTCTTTCCGAGGTCGGCATCCTTGGCGTTACGTCGATCGTCCTAGCAATTCCTATCGGCGCTTTGGTCGCGCAGTATACAGACTGGAAAATATCGCAAGCCTGGTTCTATGTGGTGACGAAGCTGACGGTTGCCGACTACGCCTGGGCGCTGGTGCCGGCGATTATCCTGCTACCGGCAGTAGCCCTGCCGATGGCTCGTACGGTGGCCAAGGCGCCCTTAGACGAATACATGCGTTCCCGCGACCTCGGCTAGCCGCCCGTACCCTGGGCGCCCGGCTGATTGCCGCCGAAATTACCTCCGCCACCGCCGAAGTTTCCGCCGCCACCACCACCGGCGTAGACCCGAGTGGTTGTCCCACCGCCGCCAAGGGCGCGCGTCAGGCCGGTCAGGCTGGACGGCAATGCCTCTTGAGTATCGGCCACCACCACGCGGTCGCCGACCTTGATGCCCGTACCGATAGCAACCTGGGTTGCACCGATAGCCGCGATCGTCACCGGCACAGTGCTCAACGTGTTGTTGGCAAGCACCTGGACGGTGCCAGATGTGGCTGCGGACGAATCGAGCACGACAGCGCTGATCGGCACCACCACGGCACTGTTCAGCTGACCGATGGTGATGACCACGCTAGCCGATACGCCAGGCAACAGATTGACTGCGTCGGCACCCGAGGCCGCCACCTCGACCGTGTAGTTCGAACCACCCGAGGACGACGGCGCCAGTGCCTTCATGCTGACGGTGCCAGACGCCTGCCCGACGCCCACCTGCGTGATCTGCGCCGACTGCCCCTCCTTGATACCAGCGATCTTGGCCACGGGCACCGAAAGGGTGATCTGGATGCCACCGTCGCCAATGATGGTAATCGCGGCGGATGCCGAAACCGCGCCACCGACGGTGAATGGCACTGTGGCAACGGTGCCGGAAACTGGCGCTGTTATGGTGGCGTTGTCCAGGTTGGACTGCGCCTGATCGAGAGCCGTCTGCGCTTGTTCCACAGCGATTTCGGCTGTTGTCTGCTGGCTAGCGGTGCCGCCCGTCGCACCCGACGCCAAAGCACCTTGCGACTGGGAGCCCCGCGCCTGTTGCATGGCCTGCTGCACAGCCGTCTGCAACTGTGTGGTGCACTGTGCTTGGGCGGTCTGCAGAGCGGTCGTCATGGCTTTTTGTAGTTGGGTGGTCAAAGTGGACATCTGGGTGGACGCCTGGCTGACGGCCTGATTATCGGCCATCATGGTTTGGACGGCGGCCAAGCAGTCTGCGGCCGAACCCCCCGAGACAGTATCGGCCGGCGAATCGGTGGGCGTGCCAGTTGGCGTGTCGGACGGCGAGTCCGTCGGCGTCTCGGTTGGTGTGTCGCTCGGCGTATCAGTAGGCGTATCGCTCGGCGTATCGCTCGGCGAATCGGTAAGCGAGTCAGTGGGAGTATCGGTCGGCGAGTCCGTCGGGGTGTCGGTCGGAGTCGCAGTCGGCGAGTCAGTGGGCGTGTCGGACGGTGACGGTGTCGGAACCACCGGAGCAATGCCGGGCAACACATCCGCGCAGGCCGCCTGCATGGCCGCAGTGTCGGTAGCCGCCTGGGCCTGAGCTTTCGCCAACGCCGCCTGGGCCGCCGCTATCGTCTTGGCCAACTGGTCAGTTGTTTGACCTTGCGAACCGTCCGGCTTTGTTCCACCACCGTTGCCGCTGCCCGAACCGTCCGACGATGTCGATGTCGACGACGTCGACGAGTTGAGCTGGTTAAGCGTCAGGTTGGCTTGGTCCAGATTAGCCTGGGCGGTGTTTACCGCCTGCTGCAACGCTGTGGTGTCCATGCTGGCCAGCGGTTGCCCAATATCGACGTGCTGACCAACGGTGACCTGAACGCCCGTCACCGTGCCTGCCGCAGGAAAGCTAACGCTGGCCTGTGTGGCCTTGGCCACCGTGCCGGTGAAGGTTTCCGTCTGTGTCAGATCGCCGGTCGCGGCGGCAACAGTCACATAACGTTTGTCTAACGGCTGTGGACGGGTCGATGCGTATGCCGCCCCGCTGCCGATGGTGGCGAGCACTACGGCCGCCACGATGACGGCAATGATGGCGCGCTTCCTGGCGGCCTTGCGCCGAGCGGCACGGCTGACGCGCGTGCTGGCCGATGGTGCGATGTACTCGGGGGCTTCCTCGTCAACCAGATCGGTGGCGTCCATGCTCACTCACTCCTCAATGCGTCGATGGGGGCCAGACGGGCAGCCCGGCTGGCTGGGTAGACGCCCGCGATGATGCCGACCAGTGCCGACACTCCCAGCGCCAAAAGACTTGCCGCAAACGACATTGAAACACTCATGCCGATTGCCTTCGATAATAGGGCCGCAGCGCCGTAACCGACCGCAATGCCTAGAATTCCGCCGACCAGTGCCAGTGCCACCGCCTCCATCAAGAACTGGTTGCGGATGGCGCTCGGTGTGGCACCTAGGGCTTTCCGCAAGCCGATCTCACGCACCCGCTCGGTGACGGACACCAGCATGATATTCATGACGCCGATGCCGCCAACCAGTAGCGATATTGCCGCCAGTGCGCTCAGCGCCAGCGTCAGGGTGCCGGTGATTGAGCTTGCCACATCCAGCACCGACTGCAACGAGGTGATGGTGAAATCGGCGTCGTCGGCCGTCACCCCGTGACGTGCCATCAGTGCGGCACCGACCTCTTGGTAGGCGGCGCTCAAACTGGCTGTCGAGGCGGCCGAAACATAAATGGTCGAGACGGAATCCCGTCCGCTCATCAGGCGCTGTTGGGCCGTCGTGTAAGGAATCAACGCGATGTCATCTTCGTTGCCCATAGCCGACGACCCGCCCGAGCTCAGCACCCCAACGACGGTGTAATCGGCCGACCCGATGGTGACGGATTGGCCAAGCGCTTGGTCAACGGTGGTGAACAAGTTGGTGGCGGTGGTCGGCCCAAGGACGACGACGGCTGCCCCGTTAGTGATGTCGTCGTCGGTAAAGAATGCGCCCAATTGAAGCGTCCGCGACCGTACCGGCAGCCAATCGGTGTTGGTGCCATAGACGGTGGTCGTCCAGTTGGTGGAGGACGTTTGGATGTTGGCCTGAATAGTCGATACTGGCGCGACGGCCGAAACGTCCGGCGCCACCGTCTTATCGGTCAGGGCGCTGGCGTCCTCCATGGTCAGCGTCGTCGCACTGCCCATGCCGCCGCGAACGCCGCCCGAGGTGGTCGAACCGGGTGTGACCATCAGCAGGTTCGCCCCCAACGAACCGATCTGCTGGTTGATTTCGCGCTGCGTGCCTTGCCCCAGCCCGATCGTCAGAGAGACGGCGGCGATACCGATGAAGATGCCGAGCACCGTCAGGATTGAGCGCATGCGGTGCCCGATGATGGCCTCTAGTGCCGTCCGCAATGTCTGGACGAAATTCATCGCTTGGTCACCTCCTGGACGAGTTGGACGGCGTCGCGCCGTGACTGGTCGTGGGTTACCTTGCCGTCGTGGATCTCGATGATGCGACGTGCCGCACTGGCGACATCAGTATCGTGGGTGATCAGCACCATCGTGCGTCCCTGACGGTTCAAATCGCCGAATAGCGACAGCATGTCACGGCTCGATGTCGAGTCAAGGTTGCCAGTGGGCTCGTCCGCCAGTATCAGTGTCGGGTCGGTGACCAGCGCCCGGGCGACGGCAACGCGTTGCTGCTGGCCGCCTGACATTTCACCAGGACGGTGTTCGGCGCGGTCCGCCAGGCCGACCTGATCTAGTGCATTCATGGCCCGCCGTTTGCGGGCGGTCGCCGAGACGCCGGCATAGCAAAGCGGCAGTTCGACGTTGCGCCAAGCCGACATTGTCGGCAGCAGGTTGAACTGCTGAAAGACGAAGCCGATGCGTCGATTACGGATGTCGGCCAGGTCTTCCTCGGTCATGTCGAAGACGTCCTCGCCGTCCAAGTAATAGGTACCTTTGGTCGGCACGTCGAGGCAGCCGATGATGTGCATCAGCGTTGATTTGCCTGACCCGGATGGCCCGATGATGGCCGTGAACTCGCCGGGCGAGATATCCAGATCAATGCCTCGCAGGGCGTCCACTTTGATGACACCCGTGTCGTAGATCTTCCAAAGGTCGCTCATCGAGACGACCGCGGTATCACTCACTGGGTCGGCCCCGATCCGGGCTGGAAGTTGCCCCCACCACCGAAGTTGCCCCCACCACCGAAGTTACCGTTGCCGCCGTTGCCGCCGAAGTTACCACCGCCCGACGGGAAGCCGCTGGGACGCTGACGCGCGCCACCACCGTTGCCGAACATCGAGGCGAAGGCGCCCGGGTTGGCATTTGAACCACCTTGCACAGTTATGGTGACGACGACCACATCGCCGGCATTCACGCCTGACGTCACCTCGGTCATGCCACCCGACGTGGCGCCGGTTTGGATTGGCGTCTGCGTCGTGTTGCCCGAGCTATCCTGCACGTCAACGTACTCGTTGGGTCCTTGTCGGGTTATGGCGGCGGTCGGCACGGCCAGCACGGTACGCGAGGATGTGATGATTGAAATTGACGCACTGACGCCGGCGTACAGACCGTCCTGCGTGCCCGTTACGTCAATGACGACGGGGAAGGTTGCGCCCGACGCCGACGAGGACGACGCGACGACGCCCACCGACGCAACGGTGCCCTGGAGCCTGGTGTTGGTGCTGTCGGGTGTGATGGTGCAGTCCTGGCCGGTTTTGACGTTGGCAACATCGGCGCTGCCGACTGAGGTCGTCACCTGGTAGGTGTTGGTCGTGATGACGGTGATCGCCGCATTGCTGCTGGCGTTACTGGCGTTACTGCCGTTGGTGACGTTGGCTGGGTTGCCGCCGCCGGACCCGGTGCTGCTCACCTTGTCGCCGACGGAAACGTTGACGATGGCCACCGTACCGTCGAATGGCGCCGTCAGGGTGGCGTTGGCCAAGGCCGTTTTGGCGTTATCAAGAGCGTTCTGTTTGGTCGTCAACGTCGACTTGGCCGCCGTCTGTTGGGCCGACGAGCCCGAGCTGAGCGCAGTGTTGTAGTCCGTCTGGGCCGCGTTGACGGAGGCCTGCGCCTGGTCGACGGCCGACTGCAAATCCGTGGTGTCGATGGACGCCAAGGCTTCGCCGCTGGTGACGGTGTCGCCGACCGACACGCTCAGGTAAGTGACGGTGCCGGCGCTGGTGAAACTCAGGTCGGCCCGCTGTGCCGGCTGAATGGTGCCCGACGCCGAGACTGAGGTTTCCATCGTCGTGGTGGCCACCGTGAACTGCTGTGTCCGGGTGATCGTCGTCGGCTTGGCCGGTGTGCGAAGCGCGAAGTACAAGATAACTCCGACGATAACAACCACCGCTGCACAAGCACCGATGATCCACCAGAGCTTTTTGCGGCTGAGATTGCGGGCTGGTTTTCCGGCGGCTGGCGGCGTCTCGTCTGGGGCGTTTGCGTATTCCGACGTCTCCACGTCGTCCACTGGCTCTGGCTCGGTGTCGGGGTCACTCAGCGCGATTGAACTACTCATGCCGGCTGGACGCAGTTCGTCGAACTTTCCTGGCGCCGCGTCCAGAATCTCGGACAGAGAACGCCCGGCCGACGGTGTGCTCATGAGGGCCTCCTTTTTGAACTCTGACTTCGATTCAATCACCGCCGCGTGGTGCCGCGGTAGGCAAGCGCTGTGTGTCGGCTGTGAGCCATTTGAAGGGGAATGTCGAGGTTCGCGGTGGTTGTTGTAATAGATCGTAAACAATGGTTGGACGTATCCCCCGGTGGGTATCTGATAAGCGGAACGAACCATTTCGCGAAAGATGAAGCAACGGGTGACCTAACGCTGGTCGGTTAACAATCGTCCAACCTAGTCAAAAACAGATTAAGCTCGTCGCAAAAGTCTCAAGCAACGCGGTGATTTGACATTGACAGTACTAGCGCTCAAGCGTAGGTTGGAGCGTGGGAGTTAGTCGTGTGACTTGCCATTAGTGCACTACTTGCTAGGAGGGGCGAGGGGCGCTGCTAGCTATCCAACATGACCCAATTTGGGTTGTAGGAGTTTATTCGAGGTAATTGGATTTGTCATGAAGAATATGCAGGGAGCGGTGGGAAAGGTTCACAGGGCCCACCGAACATTTCGGATTGTCGCACTAGGCGCTGCAGCAGCGCTAATTCTGCCGATCATGGGTTCGGCATGGGTCGTGCCCGACGCTGGGGCGTCCGGCGCGGATTCGACGCCTGGCACTCCGCAAGTGCCGCAACCACCGACCGTTGTTTATGCGGAAAACTTCCAAAATGTAGCGGCTAGTGGAACACCCGAGCCGTTGAGCAGTTACACCAGTGCCACGGGCCAGGGCTATACAGCAGATCCATCGTGGCTGCCACCCGCACAGCTCTGTAACGGGTGGGTGCTGAATTCTAGTGATGCGGTGAGTCGAGCAGCCAGCGACACGGGGTGCAACGCTGGCGGAGGAGCCACGGGCAATACGAGCGGCGCTAACACATCAGCCTCGGCATGGTTCTTCCTTCAACAAATGACGAACCAGCTAGGCATAGCTGAAGTGAACGCTGCCCAAGGGCTGTCAATAACGGGAACGACAACAGGTGTTGATCCGAATGCGGTAGCCAGTGCCCAGCGCGACGGTGTTTCAAATGCGGCCGCGAACAATGCGGTATCGTCACAAACCAACGCCGGCACGGGGGCCATGACACAGGTAAAAGGCGTGCAGGTTCAGACAACCGGAACGCCAGTCCAGGCCATTCCCGGCCATTATTACGCAGTATCAGCCTGGTTCGCGGAGGCTCACTGCTCGGGTGATGGAACAGCTGCGCAAAATACAACTTGGGCGAACACGAATGCTCTGGAAGACCTCAGCTTGATCATTAACGGCGATACAGCTAACCCAGTGACACTGGAGAAGGCCTATAACCCCTGCACTGGCACCAAGGTCACAGGTACTTACAACACGCCGATCCGCGTTTCCTTTGTTCAATCATCCGCCGTGTTGTTAACGACTGCTGAAAACCTTGGCCTCCAGCTTTACAATGAAAGGGGTGGAACCACCGGCAACGATGCTGCCTTCGACCTTCCCGAGATCGTTGATGTCACCCCACAGGTGGACAAGACATTCGGCACTGTGGATGATCCACAGACAACGATTGAGGCCGGCGTTCCAGTGCCCATGACATTTACGATTACTAACACCACTGAACTGGCAGCCAAGGACGGTTGGTATTTCACCGACACCATGGATCCGACTCTTTCGATCGCGCCGGGAACCACGCCAACAACCGACTGCAATGATTCTTCCTACACGCCCGGTGGCCCCAATAACAATCCGGCTGACGCTAATCCCAATGGAACGGTCCAGACGGTCATTAATGACGACGGCAGCACGTCGCTCAAGGTAACCGGCAATTTGGCCCAGGGTATGGCATATTGCACTATAACGGCCATGGTGGTGTCTGAAAAGGCTGGCGAATTCACAAATAGCTCCGCGAATTTCTCAGACTATGCGGGTCTCGACCTACCCTCTGCAGCCGACTTGGATGTTACGCCACCCACGCTGAGCATTGACAAGACAATAACAGCGATTGAATATCCAGTCGGTACCACAGACAGTGGAGCCGCTATAGCTGGTGACAGCAAGTCGGCCTCCGGCTTGAAGGCTGGCGACGTGGTGACGTACTCCTATCAAGTAACTAACACCAGCGCCGTGACGCTAGACGATGTTTGGGCACTCGAAGCTGATCCGCCAGGCTCCACTACGGCCATCCACTACCCATTCAATGGCACGTTGCCCAATGGCACGCCACCAAGCGAGAGTCAACCGGGATACGCGACAGCCGACGAACTTGGCGCCAGTTTCAACGGGTCGGACACCACCCCTGTGATTGGATCTTGCGTTTACGATCAAGATGGTGCTTATGGAAACAAAGGGGCATCCGTAGACAACGGCGCCATTATGTTGGACCCGAACGAATCGGCGACATGCACAGCAACTTATGTAGTGACACAAACTGATGTGGATGCCTATGCTCAGGGCGCCGGCGGCCCCACTCCCGACGGCGTGGTCAACACATCAGTGGCGATCGGCACTAACTATTACACCGAGGACGATAATCCGTCGCAACAGTCCGCCTCGGATACGTCGACAGCGACCATCACGTTCGACACCACCGCCACACTAGATGTTACAAAGACACCGGCTACTCAAACTATGACCGCGCCTGGCAACGTCGACTGGACAGTCACCGCGACAAACTCTGGCAAAGTGACATTGTCAAATGTGACCGTAACTGATGCGACCATGTCAAATGGCGGCACCGTTTCATTACACGACTGCTACCTCAACGGCGACGAAAATGCGACTTTCGCTAATGACGGCACAGAGTCATTGTCACCAGGTGACGTCGTCACCTGCACCGCCTCATATGCGGTGACGCAGGACGATATCAGCGCGGGTCAACAAATCACCAACACGGTGAACGCCACGGGCACAGATCCGTCCGGTGACGACATCAACGCCACCCCCGCAACGGCCGATATTGAAGTGGCGACCCTGCGCCTGCAAAAGAAGGCCGACACAGCCGATTTGACAGTCGGCGACATTGTCACGTACACCTTCGAATTGACCAACACGGGCAGCGTGCCCATCACCGGCGCCACCATCGATGACAGCACATTCAACGGTGATGGCAGCCTGAGCGCCATTAGCTGCCCCACCTGGCCGTCGGGCACTGTCGGCACAATCAACCCCAACGACACAGTGCAATGCACAGCCACCTACACAGTCACACAGAAAGATGTCGACAACTACTATGCCTCCGGCAAGACGGTTCCGCTGACCAACAGTGCCACTGCTACGGGCAAAGATCCGTCCGATGACACGGTGACTTCCAACACGTCGAGCGTGGAACTTCCGTCGCCAAGCAACGCCTCCATCTCGCTTTCGAAGACGCCCGACAAGACGACGGTAACGGGCGCCGAGCAAACTGTGACGTACACGATCAAGGCCACAAATGACGGCACCGTGACGCTGAGCAATGTGACCGTAAGCGACGACGGCGTGACCACCCCAACCACCACGACGCCAGAGGCGGTCACCGTTTCGCCCGACTGCACAGTGACATCGGCGGCCGGTGTTGAATCGCCGGCAACCAACGGCGCAATCACACTGGCGCCAAACGAATATGTGACGTGCACCGCCACCTACACCACGTCGCAAGCCGATATCGATTCCGGCGGGCCTTTGACCAACCATGCCTCGGTCACCGGCGATGACCCGTCAGGTGAACCCGCCACCAGCGATATCACCAGCGACGTCAACGTCACACAGGCCCCGTCTTTGGCGATAACGAAGTCGGCTGATGCCGCTGCGATGACGGGTAACGACGTCGCCGGCGACACAATCACATACACGTTCGATGTCCACAACACTGGCAACGTCACCATTAGCAATATCTCCGTCGATG
>Ga0123357_10001902_pt1 | contig 22692 bp, 9 predicted proteins | sample TergutEmb28metaG_FD_89873 | JGI IMG/M metagenome (GOLD analysis project Ga0123357, IMG submission 89873) | Embiratermes neotenicus P4 segment gut microbial communities from Petit-Saut dam, French Guiana - Emb289 P4 | ecosystem: Host-associated > Arthropoda: Insects > Digestive system > Gut ... | reverse complement strand
CAGGAAGATATTTATGAAAAATTGTTTGAAAAAATGAAAACAGAACAACGTGATTTACAAATTCAAAAAAGTAAGTATGGTGAATACGAAAAAGATTTAGATAAGTATGTATCTTTCGGATTAACCTTGCTTAGCAACATGGATGTATTTTATGATAAATCCCCTATAAACACAAAAATACAATTATTGGGTTCATATTTTACTCAGAAGTTGATTTTTGAAAATGGAAAATTCCGAACCCTACCATTCAATGATACGATAAAACTTATCTACAACTATAACAAGGAATTAAGACAGTCAAAAAATAAAGCGGGAAGCCTCTTTTTAGAAAACTTCCCACTCTGTACTCGGAGCGGGACTTGAACCCGCACAACCGCAATGGTCACAAGATTTTAAGTCTTGCGTGTCTACCATTCCACCATCCGAGCGAACCAGAAAACAATTAAAAAAATTTCAAATTACTTTTGCAAATTTCAAAAAGAAATTTCGCGGACAAAGGTAGTCCTTTTTTTGAAATAATCAAATATTTGTTGAGGAAAAACCGGCATATCTGAATTTATTATTAACTTTGACCGAATTTTTAATACAGAGGCATCTACAATATTGAAATATATGAGAAAACAATTGAAAAGAGTAGCAGCCATTCATGATATATCAGGATTCGGCAAATGTTCATTAACAGTTGCATCACCAATTATTTCGGCGGCAGGGATAGAAGTTAGCGTTTTACCTACGGCAGTTTTGTCCACTCATACAGGTGGATTTACCGGTTTCACTTACCGCGATTTAACGGAAGATATGCGTCCTATTACCGAGCATTGGAAATCGCTGAATATTCATTTTGACGCTATTTATACCGGTTTTTTGGGGTCTTTCGAGCAGTTGGATTTAGTTACGAAGTTTTTTGAAACATTCAAAACGAAGGATAATCTGATTCTGGTTGATCCCGTAATGGCTGATAATGGAGAATTGTACAGCATTTTTTCTCCTGAGTTTCCTCTGGGAATGCGTAAATTGTGTGAAAAGGCGGATATTATCGTTCCTAATCTGACGGAAGCCGCCTTGTTGGTGGGAGAACCGTATTGTCAGGGTCCTTATTCCCAATCGTATATTGAGGATATGATGAAGAAACTAAGCGCGATAGGACCTCAAAAGATTGTTTTAACCGGCGTTTATTTCAATGACGAAGAGTTAGGCGCAGCCGCTTACGATGCAGCGAGTGGAGAAATTGCGTATTATCTTGAAAAGCGGGTTCCGGGTTATTTTCACGGAACAGGCGATGTTTTCGGTTCGGCGCTCTTGTCGGCGCTCCTGAACGATTTTCCTTTGAATGAATCAATGGCAATCGCCGTTCGCTTCACCGTTTCAGCTATTCGAAAAACAGCTCAAGCGGGAACCGATGTACGTTTTGGCGTCAATTTTGAACAAACGATTCCTGAATTTTTGAAAGACTTATGTCTTCTGAAGAATTGAAAAGACTGTCTCAATCCCTCAATCCTTCAATGATATAGGTGGCGAGAGTTATTTTTTCTTTCGACAATTTTATTCCAAAATTGCTTTCCAAATCTTCAATCATAAGATTGTCGTACAGGTAATGAAAATTCCAATCGTGCAGACGGGTATCATTTCCTTTGTAATAGTACAGGTTTTCTTTTACGTCGCTTAATAGGTTGGCAACTTCTTTCAAAGTCATATTATCGGCTTCGATGCGGTCGGTTCCTATCAAATAGTCCGGTTTCAGTTCGTTGTTCCAATTGATTTGTTTATCGTCCCACAATTTGTTTGGATTGGCAACGTTCAAGATGTAAGCATCCATCATTTTACTTCCTGTTTGAAGCGTGAGCGACAGACGTTTTTCAATTTGCTGCAAAACAGCGGCTTTTGAGTTTTGCAGCTCAGATTCGCCACAGCTCATTGTAACGGTATAGTCTGTAATACCCTTTAATTCAATCTGATATTTTGAGCAATCCAGCAAATATTTGAAAAGTTCCGAAAGAGGTCCTGCATAATGAAACACGCCGTTTTCAATATACATTCTCTTTTCCGCTTGCGGCTGTTTTGCAATAAATAACTCTTTATCTTTTTGATTAATAACACTTTGCGAATTTTTATTCTGTACTGTGTAAAACAGGTCGCTCCATTTTTTCACAGGCGGCGTTTTTATCTGCGAAGCGTATTTATCAATCATTTCCGGAGTAATTTCCGCAGGATGCCCTTTGTACAATATCTTTCCGTCTAATGTCATTAATACTGAATACGGACGGCTTTTCACCTTAAAAAAATCAATCATGCCGGCGAGCGAATAATCTTTCAGAACGGCAAGTTTGATTGGAATTTTTTGCAAATAAGCTGAAATAATTTCTTCTGTTTCGTCGTCCACAGAAACAATAAACACCTTGTCGGGTTTCGATTCCTGCAGTATTTCCAACTGTTTGGTCGCAGTCACGCAAGGCGAGCACCAAGTCGCCCAAAAGTCGATAATCAGAAGTTTTTGGTTATTAAAGTTAACTATCTTGTTTTGTGAAATGACTTTATCAATCATAAAAGGCGGCTGGCTTGCAGCAGAGAGTGAAAGAAAAATCACGCCGGCAAAAAGAATAAATTTCAAGGTTTTTTTGTACATATACTGTTTTATAATAAAAAAAGAGGCTGTCTGACAGCCTCTTTTAAATACTGTTTGCAGCTTATTGAAGCACTCTAAATTCGGTTCTTCGATTTTGTGCATGTTCAGTTTCCGTACAATCCACTCCATTGGAGCAACGATTGACTAATCTTGTTTCTCCATAACCTGTCGCAACTAACCGGTCGCGCGAGATACCCTTGCTTACTAAATAGTTAACCACAGATTGCGCTCTTTGCTGCGATAAAGCCATATTGTAGTCGTCATTACCGCGAGAGTCGGTGTAAGACGAAATTTCTACTTTTATTCCCGGTTTTGAGTTCATCAATGACAATAATTTTTCGTCAATGATTTTTTCCGCTGCGGGAGTAAGTTTGGCGCTGTTTAAGTCGTAATAAATAGGAAGTAAATTGCCGCTACTGCTTAATAAAGTGCAATCAACTTCTTCCCAAGTTGTAATTCCGCCTTTTTTAACTAATTCCTTCTTTGTAATAGTTTTTGTTTCAGCAGGAACAACTGTTTCTTTCACTCCTGCGGGTTGGTCAACTACCACTTTCCTTACGGTTTGGTATTCGGCAGGAACTTCAATTTCTTCAACGCTGGCAGGCGTTTTGATTACCTGTTTTTTGTAAGAAGCTGTTGTTGCCGGCTTTGTTGTTGATTGCGTCGTTGCGTTCGCTACCAACGTGGTAATAGGAATTGTTTGGTTCACTTCCGGCAATTCAACATAACAGGCTACCATACATTCATCTTTGTTGACAGAAGGACAGTTGTCTAATTTTTTATACTCCCATCGTCCTGATTTGGGTTGTACTTGAACTGTCTGAGATGAATTTCCAAATTTAGCTGGAATGACTTCCATCAAAGTTTCACCGGCTTTGCTGTCGTAATTTTCGGAGACGGTTTCATAAACGGCAGGATGAATGACATACTTTTTGGATGCTTCCTTGACCAATACTTTTTCATCGACTGTCTTGTACGTTGCCGGCGTTGCTGTTAAAACTTTGTATTCCGGTTTAATAACAACAGTTTCGGTAACGTCTCTGTATTCGTCCGCTGAAATACATTTTACATAACACTTGCCCGGTTGAGCTGTTGGAGGTAACTCCTGATCTTGTTGCGCAATTACTGTCCCCATAATAAAAGAAGAGGACAAAAACATTAAAGTTAAACGTTTTACTGAATTCATAAATAAAATAAGTTAAGTTATATAATACACCTTTTTGGGTTAAAAAACGGTGCAAAGTAAATAAAAAAAACTATAATAATAATAATTTTTGTTGTTTTTTTTCATATTATTGCAAAAATAATTTTTTTTACCTCGTAAAATTTATCTTGACATTAACTCCGAAGCTGGTTTTTGTCAGAGGGTAGGCGGTTGAAGAAATCAACGGATTACTGATTTGTTTATCGAAGAAGCCCTGAAGCGTAATCATTTTACTTAAATTATAATCTGCCGTAAGTTTAATCATCGTTTGAGAATCCCCGCTAAGCGCTTGCGTCAACTGGTCTTCAATGGTACGGATTAAACTTTGCGTCTTGCTGTATGAAATCGTTGCATCAACTCTTAAGTCGTTATTAAAATTAGCTCCGCCGGTTTTTTTGAGTTTAAGCACTTTATTAAAATTATCAAACTTGTATCCCGCGGTCAACGAAAAATTATTTTGAAGCATTTCGGTGACTTGGTATGACGAAATATTCAAATTGACATTGCGCGTCCGGTTGTATTTGAGCGATAAACTGACATTATTCTGTAACGTGGAAGTTAACCCGATTAATGGCGAGAACGCTTCTGTGATGCTGACTGTGGTAATATCGTAGGGTGAAGAAGGGAACGGATCGTTGGACGTAATGCTCTGAATAAAACCAATATCATTATTGCCGGTAGCATTCACCCAATTCATCAGCGAATTGTATGCGCCAACGGCATAAACGCTTGAATACCGGTGTTCGAGAGTAAACGTCTTGAAGCGTTTATTTATAAAAGGTATTTGCATCAGCCCGTCATAAGTAACAGCCCAGTTTGGAAGCAGCTTTTGCAGCGCAGGGAAGGCTGACAATCCGACCGATTTAGAGCTATTGCTCGAATAAGCGGCTATAAAAGCAGGTATCAATACATCTGCGGAATTTATATTGATTGAACCGACTGACGGGTCGTATGGTTTTCCGGCATAATTGCCATTGGCGAGAAAACCGGAATTAGGGTAGGAGCTTTGAGCATAAACCTGTTCCAATCGTCCGGCAATGATATTTCTGTTTTGTAAAAACGTATTAAACGCCTTTGAAAAATATCCGTTAGAAGGATTTGCCGATTCAAATGCTGAACCGATTGTAATAGTGGTCATTTGAAAATTTCCATTCATTTTTGGCGGCATGCCGTCGTACATAAAATAGTATTGTTTTTGATTGGAAGTGGTTCGACTGGCGTTAAGAGTGATGCGCATGCCGACAATCGGTTCTATTTGCGATGTAAAACTGAATTGCTCCGTTTGATTGAGCATTGCCGGAGTGATGTTTGTGCTATCTTTTATTAGCCAACCGTTACGGTTAGCTTTTTCTATATAATCCGTACCCGCAAATCCGAATGCAAAATCCAGACCCGGCGCATTTCCAATCGGCGTAGAACCTTGCCCGATAAATCCGCCGATATTGGGACGAAAATAAGGAACCGCCATATCGGAACTTTGCGTGTATGAGAATCCCACCGTTCTAACCATCATTAATCCGCGAGCGACTACCTGAGCTGTTTTATACCACATGCTTTCATCTATTGGAGGCAACTGGGATACAGTCAGTTTCAGGCTTACGCTATCTTTATTTTTAATCAGAATGGAATTATTATCCAAGACCTTGAATTTGAGATCATACAGTTTTCCGGCTTGATTTCGCGCCGTTATCCGTAAATGCTTATTATCCAATTGGTGCTTCACGATGGTGCCTGAATCTGTATTAAGCGTAATCTGTCCTTCAAATTTCTTCTTCTTTTTTTCGTCCGCAGCCTTTTGATTCCGGGTATCGGCGGCTTGACGGGTATTGGCTCTCGCCGAAGCTGTATTGGTTGTCCGTTTCTGCGTAAATTTTTTGTTTACGCCTTCAAGAAAGGGGAATTTGTTATACAGAGAGAGCAGATTAACCGTTGCGTTGTTAATTCCGATTGTACGGTTATTCGAGATTGTATTCCCCAACTCAATGGTTGAATCTTCAAGGACAGCTCCTTTTTCCCATGAGTAAGCGCTATTGAATTGGATAGCAGCGCTTAAGAAGTTAAGTACCGGAATATTCCTGAAAGGTATATCATAGTTTGCCGAAAAAGTTTGTTTATATTCCATTGGCGTGCCCCAATTACGGATACTTTGCCAAACGGAATCTTTCCACTCTGCATATTGGTCGGGAAATAATTGTTTGTTTACCTGAGCATAAGGAGTTTCTATCCGTGCGTGCGTATTGGAATTAAAAGTAAGATTCAAATTTTTGGTCAAGTCCCACTGGGTAGCTATCGAGCGGTTCCAGAAAAAATCTTCTCTAAAAGAAGCCGGTATAAGATTTTCACTTGTATTGCTCATGTCGCTTAAATCCCGCAATTGCAACTCATTATAATCTCTGGAAATATCCGAAGAAAACATTAGATTTTTCGGCAAATAGCCAATTTCAATATCTTGAAAAAATTTGGTTACTGCATTTGTTTTGGATTTTGTATTCGCATTCGCATTCGCAGACCTGTTAGCTCCTCCCGCAACGCCTCTATTCGCAGCGCCTCTGGGGGCTACAGTCGAACTGCCGCCGCCTCCAAAAGGATGCCAGGGCTTAAGCGGATTGTTATAGGCATAATTGGCAATAAAACGGGTTTGAACTGTGTGGTCATATTCCGTAGTCGAATTTTGCGCATTGTTATCGGCAAGCGAATAAGTGAAGTTGAAATTTGCCGGATCGTAAGGCATCGGCGTTTTACTCCGGATATCTACTTTTATATTATTCAGATTGATGGACTTGGTAGTCGTTTTGTCTTGAGCGAAATTTAAAATAGAATCCCTTTGCGCTTTCGTATCGACTGTGTTCAATGCGTCGCTAAGCAATATGTCCTGATCCAACGGATTATATTTAGGACTAACGACTTGTTCCTGATAGGAATAATAAAAAGGAATGCTTACTTTGGCTTTTTTAGGGAAGAAGCGCCCCAAATCGGCTTGAGTAGATACGCTGTATTGGTATTGGTCGTCTAAATTTCGATCCATGACTCCCTGATCCAAACTTCCGAATCCGGCTGTTTCTTTTCTTCCCGCGAGATTAACGGAGCCTAAATCGGAAAGACCGAGAAATAGATTGGCATTGCCAGCCCATCCGCCGTCTTCATTAAATTCGGTTAAACGCAATTCGTCGAACCATGCTTCCAGCGATTGCACGTTTCTCGAATTGTTACGAACGCCAATCATAATCACTTTAATATCCGATATGGATGGATTTCCGACTATTGTTACTTTATTCATCGGTTTGTTCGGGTCGAAAGAAGAATAGGGAGTATAAAAAGTGACGCCCGAACCGACTGTCTGTTTTTGTTTGTTCCGTTCCAATTTGAGATTGGTCAGCACCGAGAATGGAAAATCGAACATATTGGATTGAGGCCAAACGGTTTCCCTTGAATCATTCGTATCGATATAACGTCCCGGAGGCGTCAGTTTTGCCGGCACTTCGTATTCGTAGTAATTATTTGTATAATCGGAACCTAAACGAATGAAAATGGAAAGATCATTGTCCTGCAAAGTCGATGTATTAATTAATTTTTCCGCATGAGAGAACATTTGAATCCGGCGATATTGACGGGTATCCAATGCCGTTGATTTATAGATGGCGCGAGCGTCACCCGGCGACAAATCGGTTATTTGGACGGCAAGCGATTGTTCGTTTTCCTGTCGTAACTGCGGTTGACCCGGGTCTAAAATCCGGTTTACGCCCGGAGGCATAATGTAATTAACCGGTTCTTTCTCTCCGCTTTCTTCCACATTCACTACCGATAAACTTATGCTTGCATTTCCTTGCGGCGGTAATTTAGGGTCGGATAAATTTTGCGTATAAGTGCGCCAATCGCCCCAAACCAATTCAAACGTTCCAAAGCGTAGAATTACCGAGTCGGAAAAATTGGTTAAAAACGTCCGCATAAAACGGATAGATTTGAAATCCCGCAAACCGGGGGATACATTATCAAAATCACGGATGGGAATTTTGAACTGATACCATGTAACCGTCTCATTTTTACCATTTTTCAAAACAGGCGTCACTACTAATTTTTGAACGATATGATTTTGTCCGACTTGCATATCCTGCGGGCGAATGTGGACTATATACTGGAAATATTTTTCAGTCTCATTCAAGGTATTGTCTTGATTAATATCTTCCACATCCGGCGTTAGTTTGGCTGCCGTACTGTAATTTTCAGGCGAATCGTTAACATCGGCAGAGTTTCCTTCCGTTCCGTTATAACGTTTGTATCTTGCTAAAACAGGCATTTGCTGCTGATCGTAATCCGTGCCTCTATAATAGTGATAAGTATCGCCGGCAGGGTCGTTAAACGGGGAAAACGGATCTTGTTGCATTGCGTCGATAGTTGCCTGAGGCAGATTGTTTTGTAATGCCTGCAAATAATCGGCATAAGCAGGAAAGGTTTTTTCCTGTTCCGAGCTTAAACCGTTTAATCCGACATCCTGTATTTTCCGCGCGCCCTGCGTATTGTCAAAAGCATATACCGTAGATTGTTGCGTTGGCACCAATCCCCACACGGTTTTTTCAACCAGAGTCGTATCTCCGTTGATAGGCAATCCGTTTTCAAAGAATTTTTTACCGTCTTTCAGAATATCTTCCGAAATATCTCCCAGTTCAAAATATAAATCGCCTCCCGAAGAAGTCGTATTGTAAATAAACGGGTCCATCAGCCAAAATTCAATTGTTTCAACATTATTGGCTTCAAAATCAGTCATTCCGCTTTCAATTCGCCTCGTGATACCGCCCCAACGTTTCTCAGGCTGATTTAAGCGTCCTTGAGCATTCATTCCGTCAGAATCCAGATTATACGGACCGCGTTCCTGAGGATAATAGGCGAGATTTAAAACGGCAATAGTAGCCGGCTGGCTGAATGCAACGTCTTTGTCGGGAAAAAGTTCGCTTTCCAATACCTCTCTCACATAATGATTGGATAATTGGTTTAAATCGTTTTTAATATGAATAGGCGTCAACGAAGAACTGCGGGTAAACAGCGGATCGATGTTATACCACGCAAGTAACGCTCTGTTTTTGCCATAATCCACCTTAGTTGACGTAGCTTCAGGAAATATGGTTGGCGTTGAAGACAGATTCCACGAATAGGGCGAAAGTAAATTAATGGTTCGTTTGGTTTGCTCAAAATCGTCTATATAAGAATAATCGCCTCCATATTTACTTTTATAATGACCGGGTACTAAACGGGCATATTCGGCGCTGAATGTAATTTGCGAAGGAGCTGTCGCATCGAGAAGCGGTATTTTATCCAATAAATTGGTTAAGGCTTGCGACTTCGTTGTATAATTGGTATTAAAACCATACAGGGTATTATTAACGGATTCTTCTCCCGGATTGGTTTTCATCGTGACAGGCATTTCGCTCATATTCATGATTGTCGCTCCAAAGTTGAAATTAGGATTAAATGCATAGTTCAGATTTAAACCCATCATGGTTTTCCGCTGCATGCCATAATTGCTTTGATTTTCGGAAGATGTTTGAATATTAGCGTTTTGATAAGCGGGATTAATAATGGTGACAGCGCCGGTGGAATAGTCAATGATGTAATCCGTATTTTCCTGTAACCGTACTCCATTGGCAGTCACGACTACCGAGCCTTTAGCGATGTTGCCTCCTCCTAAATTAATGTTCGAGCTGGCGGAACCTTTGTATTGCCCTTGAAGGATGAATTTATTTTTTGAGGCAATCTGGCGGGCGACCGTTAAGGTAGAATCGTATAATTCCGAAAAAACATATTTATCGGCAATGGTATCAATATTGAATTTTTTCCGGAGATATGAACCAAATGGTTCAAGTTCAGGGAAAATGATTTTTCCGACTTGGGAAAATACGGTTTGACCTTCAACAAAATCGAAGAAACCATCGGGGTGCGGTTCGTTTTTCGAATCGAGCCGGTCTAAATTCATTACGCGCAATAAAAGTTGGTTGGCGATAGCGTCTTCGGTAATGTAATTAACGGCAACGCCGGTCGTATCGTTCTGATATTTAATATTGAGCTGAAATTTATCATTATCCAGCGCTTGTCCGTTCGTTATGGAATATACATTTTTCATCATCAACCGCCATGTAGTAGGATAATCGGGGGATACGGTTGTTCCCTTTAACAGTTTGACATACAGGTTATCGGTTGTATTTGTCGGATTATCGGTCGAAAATTCGCCGACTTGATAAGTAGTTCCGTTGTAAGTATAAGAATATGCGACCGCCAACACTTCATCGGGTTGCATGGGAACACGCAATGATATATAACCCAATTGCGGATTGAAGGTATATTCCGAAGCGTCTAATTTTCGCGCCCGTTCTATTTTTTCGTAATCGGTACCCACTGCTAATGTCGTTCCAAATATTTGGGTTACTTGACTGATGTCTCTTGCGCCCTGAAAATTAGCGATGATTTTTGAATATAAATCATTGGCTTGATTCGCCGGAATAGGACTGAAACCAAGAGGTTGTACAAAATTTTCGTTAGAGATATGCACATTTTCTCCCAGATCGGTAAAAGCGACAATATTTCGCGCCTGAGTGAAATTCGACTGCCTGTTGGTCATCCAAACCTCGATACGGTTGATATTGACTCCCGACTTAATAAAAGGGAATGTAGTCATAGCTGCATCATAATTGTCGTAAAAGTAACACCCCAGCAAATAGTGCATATTCTCGTCGTAATTATCGACGGTAATCTGAAACGGCGTTGTTTGAACGTTTCCGTTAGACGAAGTGGTTTGGGATTGCGATTCCTGTTGTGAAAAAATAGCGCCTACCGTGAGTTTGCCGAATTGTAATTCCGTTTTAATACCGAAAAGCGCCGCTCCGCCGCGAATCAGCGAATTGGTTGTATTCATGCTGACATTACCGGCTTCCAGCGTTTTAACGATTTCATCTTCTTTTCCTGCATAAGCCAATTTGATTTTCTTAGTGTCGAAATCGAAAGTTGATGCGGTATTGTAATTCATATCATAATTCAACTTATTGCCGACAGAAGCGTTGACATTTGCTTGAATTTGCGTATCAAAATCAAACGCTGTCCGGTTTTTTTGCCGCTCGCTTAAAGTTGGATTTTGAGTAGAAGTCCGGGTAAACCCTATTTTAGTGGTAAGGCTTCCATTGGCTTTTAACTGAACGCCGCCCGGTCCAAAAATTTTATCTGCCGGACCCAAATCAAACTTGAAATCAAAAATAGAGAGCGCATCTTTACTTTTGGTGGAATCTTTTCTCTGAAACTCTTCCGAATACTTGTCGAGATAGAAGGCATCCATGCTTTTTTTCAAGCTATATTTATAATATTCTTCCGGCGTCAGCGAAATAGGAGTAGATATGTCTGCGTCTCCGATTTTTGAGCGTAACTCATACCGGTTTGTCAACGGATTGTATTGAAAATCAGGCGTAAATGTTTGAGGCGTTTTTAGATCAATCGGATATATTGAATCAAGTTCGTTAAAATTTTCGGGGACGATTTTCGCTACCGGAAATTTTGTAGCGACCGCCGTATCATTGGCAGCAACTTGTTGAGGCGTTGGTTCGGGAGCCGGTTCGTTAGAAAAAGTAAAATTGCCGGAAGGAGCGTCTAATCCATAGATTCCTCCCGTTAATAAAAGAATTAACCCGCTTAACAGTATGTATTTTTTACGAAATTTCATTAAAGCATTTTTAATGCATTCTTGATTATTTCTTCTACAGTAAATGCCGGATGTTCTTTTTCGATTTTGGCGACTACTTTTTGAGAAGCTAAAAGATTAAATCCTAACATTGTCAATGCGGCAACAGCTTCTTTTGCCGCCTCGCTTGAAGCGCCGGGCGAAGTTGACGCAAAAGGCGAATCTTTGCTCACTTTAATTTTATCTTTCAAGTCGATGATGATGCGTTCGGCTGTTTTATTGCCAATACCTTTCACGGTTTTCAAAGCATTTGCATTACCGGAGGCAATAATGCCTTCCAATTCGTACACCGCAATGGAGGAAAGCACCATCCGCGCAGTATTTGCTCCGACGCCGGAAACGGAAATCAAATGCAGAAACAAATCCCGCTCGCGTTTTTCCATGAATCCGAACAATTGACAGGCATCTTCCCTGATAGATTCATAAATGTATAATTTACACGATTTTAATCCGTTCAATGCACTGTATGTATTCAGTGAAATATTTGTGAAATACCCTAATCCTCCGGTTTCAATCACTATTGAAGCGGGAGTTAATTCGACAATTTCTCCTTTGATATAATCCAACATATCCTTTTTTTATTAGCTAATATGTAGATAATAACGGAGAAAAATTAAAATTATTTTAGAATTTGGGTGCGAATTGCCGTTGAGTATTGTATCTTTGTGATTTGAATTTAATTCTTTCGCGTAGGAAATCTACATATTATGTATGTTATATGACTCTTATACAGCTCTTTAAAAACATAGCCCCGTACGTCCGCCCTTATAAATGGTTGGTAATACTTGCATTAGCCTTGACTTTCATCGGCGCTTTGACGGCGCAGGTCAATGCCTACGTGCTGCAATACACAGTCAACAGTATTACTTCGCTTGTGGAACAACACAAGCCTTTGAAAGACGGTATAAGCATTGTGGCTGTTATTTCTATTATTCTGTTAAGCAAAGAATTAGTAAATATTTTCATCTCTTTTGGGAAAAATTTTTTCGGCGAGAAAATCAGGATTATGATTTCGCAAGACCTTGCCCAACGGGTGATAGAAAAGGTTTTAACTTACAGGATGGCGTTTTTTACCGCCGACGAAAGCGGTTCAGGGAAACTGCAAACCCGCATTGATCAGGGCGTTTCAAGTTTGACGCGCACGGTGCAGAGTTTTTTCATTGATATTTTCCCGCTTTTTACGTCGGCAATAGTGGCTTTAGCAGGTATGTTTCATGCCAATTTCTATGTGGGACTTGTAGGATTGTGTATCGTGCCTATTTACTTTTTTATCAGTCAAAAACAGGCGCAGCAGCTCAAAGGCTGGCGACGCAACATTCGTACTTACAGAGAAAACAAGTCAGGCGGGATTATCAATATTTTAGAGTCAATCAATGTGATAAAATCGTTTAACCGCGAAAATATTGAAGCGAAAAAACAATTTGATTTGCAAACCGCTATGACCGATACGCAAATGCGCACCCGTTCGACCAATTTCAAGTTCGACGGACTGAAAACCTTTACCGAACAATTCGGCGTTGTAGTTATCATTATATTAACCGCTTACCTTGTACTGTCGGGACAAATGAAAATCGGAGCGATTATGCTTCACATCATGCTCTTCAACAATGTTACCGCTCCTATCCGGCAACTGCACCGCATCTACGACGATGTCAACGACGCCCTGATTTACGCCGAAGGCTTTTTCGATATAATGAATTCCGATTATCAAAAAGAACAATCGGGCGAATACCGTCCCGAAAAAGTTTTTGGAAAATTTGAACTGCGGCATGTCGATTTTACCTATCCAAACGGTACGCAAGCTTTGTTTGGCGTCGATATGACTATTCTTCCGAATAAAATAACGGCGCTGGTGGGGCTTTCGGGTGCAGGTAAAAGTACGGTCATCAATTTACTCGACAAATTCTATGAGCCGGGCAAAGGTGAAATTCTGCTCGACGGCGTACCTCTGCAAGCGTATGATACTAAATTCTTACGCGAAAACATCGGGCTGGTTCTGCAAAAAAATCATATTTTCAGCGGTACGATAGCCGAGAATATCCTCTACGGTAATCCCGCCGCTTCTCATGAAGAAATGGTGGAGGCTGCCAAACAGGCTTACATTCACGAACAAATCGCCGCATTGCCAAACGGTTACGAATCTTCCGCCCTATTGCTTTCGGGCGGTCAGCAGCAACGGATTGCCATTGCCCGAATGTTTTTGAAAAAGCCGCCTATTATCTTTCTCGACGAACCGGCGGCAAGTCTTGATGCCATTGCTACCGAACAGATTAAGAACAGTCTCGATGCTATAAAAAAAGACCGCACGGTAATTATTATCTCACACAGTATTTCGCAATTTATTGATTCCGATATGATTTATGTGATGAAAAACGGTCGGGTAGTAGAACACGGTACGCATGAAGAGGTTTATCATCAAAACGGGACTTATAAAGAAATATTTGATGCTGCGGCGAGAAGTTTGAATGTGGAGAAAATTAGTGGGACGATGAATTAAATAATTCCAAACTATGTTTTTTCAAAAAAACACCCTAATCCTTATCCTGCTTGCGCTATCCGGAAGTTCTTTCCTGACGGCGCAAACAAGCCTTCCCAACAGCAAACGCAAGTCTTCCGAATTATACGTTTATAAAGCAAATATTGAAAACCTGCGGCAAATTTATCTGAAAGGTATAAATCCTGATGGAAACATGCTGCAAACGTTTGTAACAAGTTATGCAAGAAACGAAAAAGAACCTTCTCAACAAAGAGGAAATTATCTCATTGTCGGCGCCGACGAAAATAATCTGGTTTTCACCGACTATACGGTTGATGATTTTAATTTCAAAATCATTCCGGACGAACAGATGAAACTCTGTCTTTATGATTCGCTGGGCAATATCATTCGTGATGCTGAGGTGAAATGCGGTTCTTCCAAATTAAAATTCGACCAAACCACCAATACCTACAATGCCAACAAAGTAAAGGACGGACAAATTATTGAAGTCAATAACAAGGGTGTATTGCATTATATTGAAATAGAGAAAAAAGAATCTTCCCGCTATTATTCAAACAGCAACCTGTTCAAAAAAAGCTGGCGGATAATCAAATGGAAGTGGCTTAGTTTAAAGGAAGATATTTCAGGGCTTTTCAATCCTGATGATCGACCGGTTAAAAATAAATATACGGGATTCATTGTTTTCAGTAAGCCCAAGTATAAACCCGGCGAAACGGTGAAATTAAAAGCTTATATGACAGATAATAACGGCAAGTTATATAACAAACCGGTAGATGTTCGATTATACAGCAATTATTATTCCGATAAAACAGATACTACGCTCATAAAAAATCTTTCCCCCTATCGCCCCGGCATGTATCAATGCGAGTTTAAACTGACCGACAGCCTCAATCTGAAATTGGACAATCGCTATACCATTGCATTAAAAACAAAAAATAAAAAAGACAATGAACTCAGCAGCGCTTTCAAATACGAAGAATACGAATTGAAAAGCGCCAAGTTTTCCGTTGAAACGCAAAAAACGGAATATGCAGCAGGAGATTCCGTCAAAATAAAATTCAAAGCTACCGACGAAAACGACATGGCGTTATATGGAGGAAAAGTGGAAATAATGGTTACTCCGGCAAGATATGGCAACCCGAATTTGAATAAACAGCAATCGGCATTTATACCTGATGTTCTATGGACTGAAACCGTTGATATGAGCGAGGTATCGGAAAAAGAAATCACCATTCCCGATTCGATTTTTCCGGCGGGAGTTTCGCTCAATTATGAAGTGAAATGTACCTTTCTTAGCGCCGACAACGAAAAGGTAGAACAGTCGAAAACGCTTTTCCGAAATGCAAATGACTATCTTATCGACTTTTCTATGGAAAAAGGCATTCTTACTATCAATGAGCTGAATAAAGGAGAACATCAACAAACGCAGGCGACAATCAATATCTCAGGCGAGAATCGGAAAACAATTTCAGAAAATGCTGTGACCTTGCCATATAAGTTGACCGTACCTTGGTTTGCTTCCAATATTACGGTAACGACAAACAATTCAAAAGGTTATTTTTCCCTTGAAGACGTTAAAGACGAGCAGCTTGGCTATCAATTCTACCGTAGGAATGATTCTGTTTTCCTGAAAGTTGAAAATCCGGCAAATATTCCTTTTTGGTACACTGTGCGAAAGAAAAATAACGGGATTGCCAAAGGATATGCCACTTCGCAATTGACTTATTCCGCAAAAGATAACGGCAAGGAAGGATACAGCATGCAACTTTCCTATCTCTTTGGAAAAGAAAGAAATATAGAAGAAAAGCTGCCATTTGTCCGGAAAAATATGTCGATAGACGTTTCCACGCCAACAACCGTTTATCCGGGGCAGAAAGCGAATGTTACCGTATCGGTTACCAACAAAAAAGGTAAACCGGTTGAAAATGCCGATATTACCGCCTATTCTTTTACGTCGAAATTTAACGACTATTCCATGCCTTACATTGCAATTAAAGGGAAAGCCCGTTATGCAAAACAATTCAAAAATACAAGGTATAATCCCGATGAAAGCGGAATAAATAATCAGAAATCGTCTTTAACTTGGGAGCGTTGGAAACAATACATGTCGCTTGATACCATTGAGTATTACAAATTTCTTTATCCCGACATTTTCTATTCTTATGAAGAACCGAGCGCTGACGGAACTACTCAAATTGCTCCATACGTCGTAATCAACGGCGCATTGCAAGGCGTTCATTTGCTTTGGATAGACGACAGGCTGTATTATGCAAAGCAAGCCCAACAATTGGATACATACCTGTTCCGCGTTACTCCCGGAAAACATAACCTGAAATTTCGCACTTACGACAGGGAGGTATCGGTCTATAATGTGATGATAAAAGAAGGTACAAAAACGATTCTGTCGTTTGATGCAGGGATTCCATATATTCGTAAAAATATTTACGGAGATTTGACAACTCCCTTTGCACTTGTTTCCAAACCTGTTAGAAAAGAAGAACGAGGAATGTTAAGCAAAAATGAAATGGATTATTTGGCTACACAATTAATCACGGTTAACAACAATTTCGGAATCATGGAATTTCCGGGAGTAAAAAAATATCTCGAATTGCCTGTTTATATCAATACCGGAAATAACAATTATTACCTTGATCCCAAACAACGAACAAGTTATGAAAACATATTGCGCGCCAATGTGAATGCTCCCGTTTTGGCTGGACCTTTTCCTTACCGCAACACAATGAATGGATTATCGGATATGGCAACCCTGTATGCCGACATGAAACCTTTGACTAACTTTCAAATTGAAGGAGGATACAATTACACTTTATATGAGAATTTCCAAAAGATGAAAAATTGGGAACGTTCGCCTGTTGAGAAATGGGCGAATGCATTTGTTCCCGAAACTGATTTCAAAACCAAGTTATTGACTGAAAGAAATATCAATGAATATTTCAATACGAAGATTACAAGCAATTTAAAATCTCTTTCCGGCAGAGTTGATGCCGGATTAACAGCCGATAACGACAAAAATAAAGCTTGTCGGCTTAGTTTATTATTGAATTTTGAGAACAATAGAGATGAGTTGAAGCCTGCTTTTATATTTATTGTACCTCAAAATAAAGAGGATATAACGGAATACAGTCTTTATTACGGAGAAACCCGCGAATTTAGCGTATTACCCGAAGGCAATATGAATATTCACATCATCTTCGGGGATACTACTTCTTGCAGCACAAATATAACCTTGTATAAAAATGGGCAAAACTATTTACGGCTTGATTCTATCAGTCGAGACGACGACAATAAACCGGCAGTAACCGCATTTAATCTGTTTCGACGGAATACAACGAAACGATTTGCCGCTAATCCTTACGTCGATATACAGAAAAATGCTGTTGTTGAAGTTGTTCCTGTTAAACCAACCGGTATAATTAAAAAGAGTAATCTGCAAAAAGGCGTTATTACAGGCGCTGTAAAAGACAGTTCGGGAGAAGCTCTTATAGGCGCAACTGTTAGAATAAAAGGAACATCTACAGGTACTGTTACTGATTTTGACGGACATTTTGAACTTAAAGGCGCATCAGAAGGAAATAAAATAGAAATTGCATATTTAGGCTATATTACTGCTGTTGTCAACTATCAGGAAGGATATGATTATAATATTGCGCTGAAAGAAAGTGTTAGTCGGTTAAATGAAGTAGTGGTAATAGGGTATGGAGTTCAAAAAAAGAGTTTAATGACAGGAGCGGTTATTACCAAAAATGAAGATAAATCGGCTTTACAGTCGCTTGATGCTCAGGTATTACAAGGACGAGTTGCCGGTTTAATGATAAGGGGTGTTGGCGCTTCAAGTACAAATGAATTGGACAATCCACTAATTATTGTCAACGGTTTGCCTTACAACGGATATTTGGAAGACATTGACCCCAGCAGCATTGTTTCGGTAAATATTTTAAAAGATCAGACTGCAACTTCCGTATATGGCGCAAAGGCGGCAAACGGCGTGATCATGATTCAAACCAGTGCCTTGAAGAAGGGTAATGAAAATCAAGGAGAAAACGACCCTGAACAGGGCAACAGTATGCGGCGGAATTTCCACGATGATGCTTTCTGGCAACCGGCATTAAAAACGGATAAGAAAGGGGAAGCATCGTTTGAAGTAACTTATCCCGATGATATTACAAGCTGGAATGCCTGTTTTATCGCTATCGGCAACAAAAAACAGACCGACAAAAAACAATTGAGCATTCAATCGTTCAAAGCGCTGACCGCTCGACTTTCGACGCCGCGTTTTGCAATCCGGGGCGACAGTTTGAATGCTATTGGAAGAATCGCCAATCATCTAAATGATTCCATTGAAGTGAACCAAACCATAACTGTTGGAGGAGTAACTCAAGAGAAAAAAATCGGTATGACCACTTCCCACGTAGAACAAATACCGGTAACGATTTCCGGCGAAGACAGCATTACGATTGCTTATTCCTTGAATCAGCCGAATGGTTATTTTGACGGAGAAGAACGTTCTTTCCCTGTTTTTGAGAAAGGAATGTTGCAAACCTTCGGGGAGTTCAAAGTTATTAACGACACAACCACAACAACTTTCAATGTCAATCCCGATTTAGGAGCCGTCACGCTGCACGCGGAAGCGTCGAGCCTTGATGTTTTCCTCAAGGAAATTGATAAGATCGACCGCTATCCCTATTTTTGCAATGAACAAATGGCTTCCAAAATAAAGGTGTTGTTGTCGAAGAAAAGTATAAATGGTGTTCTTGGTAAAGAGTTCAAAGACGATAATAAGATAAGAGATTTGATTAATCGCCTCAAAAACAACAGTAACGCTGAAGGATTATGGGGTTGGTGGAACAAAAATAAAACCGAATTTTGGATATCCAAACAAATAATTGGCGCTATGTTAGATGCCGAAAAGGCAGGATTTAAAACAGGAACCGATACGTTGAAACTCCGTGCGGTTGTGGAGCAGCAGTTGAAAGACGGTTTGGCAAAACTTCCGATGATGGCTCCTTACGAAGGCGCTTTTGCCAAGCAAGAGTTGCTTGACCGGTTGCTTTTGCTCAAAAAACTCAATGCTCCGGTCGATTATCCGGCTTATTATGCACAAATTGATTATCAATTGAAATCCCTGACGATCAATGATAAATTGAAAGAAATGCTCTTGTTTTCAGCGCTTGGATTGAATGAAAAAATCAACATGGACACATTGATGTATTATGCCCGCAAAACCATGTTAGGCTCCATGTTTTGGGGTGATGAGAAAGGAAACAAATATTATTCGCCCTGTTACAACAATGTTGAAAATACGCTAATGGCTTATGGCATTTTGAAAAACTTAGGAGGTCACGAGCAGGATTTGGAAAAAGTACGGAATTATTTCTTTGAACGCCGCCACGATGGTTCATGGCAAAATACATACGAATCGAGCAGGATTATCGAAACAATCCTGCCCGATATGTTAAGTCCGAAGACAAGCTATTCGGAAGTGTCAATGAACGTCAACGATAAGAAAGTTTCCACATTTCCATATACTGAAAAAATAGATGCGAACCAGCCTGTCAGGATTAAGAAGGAAAGTACTTTGCCGCTTTTCGTTACGGCATATCAGCAGGAATGGAATCGGAATCCGCAACCGGAGTCTTCTAAGGGATTTGCCGTTCAAACTGTTTTTAAGGAAAATCATGATACTGTTTCTATCCTCAAAGCGGGAAAACCGGTAAATTTAGAAGTCACAGTTAAAGTGGACGCCGATGCCGAATACGTTCAGATAGAAGTTCCCATTCCTGCCGGTTGCAGTTATGAATCAAAGTCTGCCGGTTTCTACGGTAAAGAAGCTAACAGGGAATATTTCAAGGAAAAAGTTTCTATCTTTTGTAATCAGTTAACAAAAGGCGAACACAAATTTACTGTCGAACTGATTTCGCGATTTACAGGAAGATATACGCTCAACCCTGCAAAAGCGGAGTTGATGTATTTCCCTACATTTTATGGAAATGATGAGGTTAAATCAATGGAGATTTATTGAAAATATTTAAAGCGAAGGCATTAAATCTACCAATCGCGCATATTTCCCCAATATTATCCCCTTGTTATCGTTCAGCAAAAATCACAGTCCAGACTATTTGTAACTAATAATCTGTTCTTTTGAATAGCCTGTAAGTTTTACAATTACTTCTATTGGAATGTTCATCTGAAGAGATTTTTGAATGATAGAATTTTTTTCTTTTTCAATACCTTTTTTGATACCTTTTTTAATACCTTTTTCCATACTTTCTTCGCGAGCACATTCCATAGCGCTACGAACATCCTGATATTCCAATATGCTTTTTCTGTACGTTTCCATATCTTCTGCTGTTAATCGTTTTCTTTCTTTTTCACAAATTCCCCACTGTTCGGAAGGAAGGTATCGAATATCTGTAATCAGACCTTCTTCCCTGATAATTTGGTTGAGAAAATCTATCAAAAACTTTTTATTTGATTCGGGTCCGAAAATCCTGTGAAACCCAAAATCAGTCAACGGATTCAAATACCGTTCTTCCAATATTTCCAACTTTTTCATTTGTTAAATGTTTTGATTAGTAAATTTATTTGACAAAGGTATAGGTTTTTTCCGGATTTAACAATACCAGTAGTTGAAAAATTTATTTTCTGAAAAAGTTGCCAAACTTCATAGTTTTGATGATTTGCTTGACCCTCTCACAACTTTATCGGAACCCCATTATAAAAATCCAAAATCTTCGTGCGGAAAATAAAATCGTATTTCGCTTGAATTTCCTGCGACTGACTTTGTATATATTTGCTGCGGGCATCATTAAATTCAAAAACAGTCGATTTGCCCGTTTCATACCGCTCTTTAGCATAATTGAATGATTCGGATGTTGATTTAATCGCCTCCTGTGCAGCTTTATACTTCTCCTGTGAAGAAACGGCATTCAGATAGGCGGTTTCAATTTCCTTATACAGCGATTTTTTGGCATTTTCCAATGTTAATTGCTGGTTTTCAATATTGAAACGGGCGTTTTTTACCTGATTTCTAACAGAAAAACGGTTGAATATCGGGATACTCAGACTTAATCCGATATATTCTCCCAGATTGCTTTTGAATTGACTTGAAAATGAACTATTAGTCATTAAAACCAGTTCACCTGTGAAGTCGACAGTATAATGCTTGCCATACAAATAATAATAAGAACTACCAATATTCATACTTAAACTTAATGTCGGATAATAACTGGATTTTGCAATGGCTAATGATTTTTCAGCGCTTTGCACCTGCAACTCTTGCGCCTTAATAACAGGTTTAATTCGTACTGCATTATCAAAAACTGTTTGCGTCGGTTGAACGCTACTCATATTTTTAACTACCAATTCGTCACTTGATGGGGCAACAATGTCAAAATCATCATTTTGTTGCAATTCAAGGCTTTGCATTAAATCCAGCATCGCTGTTTTAAGATCGGTTTCCGATTGGACAACCGAAACTTTGTCGTTAGCCGCTTGAGCTTGAATATCATACAATTGCGATAAAGGTACTTTTCCTGCATCTACTAAAGCCTGTGTTCGTTCAATTTGCGCTTGGCTTAAACCCAACTGTTCCTGATTTACTTTCAAGAGTTCCTTATTGAATAATACTTGCAAAAATAGCGAGGCAACATTCAATGCTAAATCTTCTTTGGCTTTTTCAAGATTCTGTACGGAGGTTTCCAAATCCAGTTTATCTCTCGCGATCTCATTTGGAATCCGGAATCCGGTAAAAAGAGGAATCGAACTGCCAACAGAAAAAGCAGTCGTAGATTGAATTAGAGTAGTAGTTTGCTGGTTTTTATTTTGATATGTGCCGTTTTCTAATTGAACTCGTCCAAAACCCCAATTTGGTCCTATGCTGCCATTTAAATCCGGTAACCGGCTCATTTTGGAGGTATTTAAATTCACTTCGGCAACTTTTGTCTGAATAACCAACTGTTTGATTGTAATATTATGATCAGTGGCATATTGTATGCAATCTTCCAAACTCCATTGCTTGCTTTGCGCCGAAATCAATGAATATGCGCAAAGAAAAAGAAGGATAATTAAACTTTTTATTTGTTTCGTTTTCATCGTTTTATCATTTATTTCTTTTGTTCATCTTTTTTCTTCTTATCCTCAATGGCATTTCCACGAATTTTATCCTTCGCGGTTAAACCTTCTTTCACTTCAACTTTGATGCCGTCGGAAAGTCCAACTTTGATAAAATGTTTATCAAATGTTTGCAGCGGTTTTTCCTGTTTCACCATGTAAACATACGCCGAGTCGTTGCTAAATTCAATCGAACTTTCAGGAATGGTCAGAACATCGGTAGCCCGGCTCTTGACGATTTCGGCATTGGCGCTGTATCCGGCGCGGATGAAAACCGAATCGGGCACTTTGATTGCCGCTTTGATTTCAAACAATACCGCTCCGTTTTGTTCCTGCCCTTTCGGGGAAATATATTCGAGCGTAGCATCGAATTTCTGGCTGTTAATTGCTCCGACAGTCAATGAGATAGGAACGCCTTCCTTTATTTTACCCACTTCCGTTTCATCAATATTTCCCCTGAAAATCAAATTGTTCATGTTTGCTACGGAAGCGATAGTCGTTCCATCATTAAACGTATTGGCTTG
>Ga0123357_10001901_pt1 | contig 22703 bp, 15 predicted proteins | sample TergutEmb28metaG_FD_89873 | JGI IMG/M metagenome (GOLD analysis project Ga0123357, IMG submission 89873) | Embiratermes neotenicus P4 segment gut microbial communities from Petit-Saut dam, French Guiana - Emb289 P4 | ecosystem: Host-associated > Arthropoda: Insects > Digestive system > Gut ... | reverse complement strand
GGTTTATAAGATGTTTGTGGCGGTTGGCAAGTATTTTGTTTAAGTGGGGTCTTTTTTTGTACCGAATTTTCTGGGGATGTTTTTTAAAAAGTAGGAAAGTTGGCATTAAAGTTGGAGGGTTTTTTTTTTTTTTTTTTTTAAGTTTGTTTGCATGTATTTTTGTGTTAAACTTTTCCTTGCTGGTATCATCCCATTTTCCTTCCAGAACATTTAAATTCAAGATGCTCTCTGTACTCGACAGGAGCTCTGGCTTGCTTAGTTACAGTCCAGTCCCGAATACTGTATGATTTTGAGTCTTATTAAAAAACCTACTACACTGCCTACACGTAGGGTGCTTAATATTACATATTATTGGACGCATTTGCAAAATTGCAAAAAGCGACTCTTAGCTTCGTCACATCTATCCATCCTTCTGCATGGAGCAACTCGGCTCCCACTGGATGGATTTTCATGAAATTTTATATTTGAGTATTTGTCAAAAGTCTGTCAGGGAAAATCTAGTTTCATTAAAATTGGACAAGAATAAAGGATGCATTACACGAAGACCAATATACACTCTTGATAATACCTCGCTCAGTTCTTCTTAGAATAAAAAATGTTTCAGACAAATATTATAGAGAAACTCAAAACACACATTTTATATTCAGTAACTTTTTTCGCAAACCATGCCGTCCATGAGATAATGTGAAATAATACTGTAGAGTGGGGCAGGTCACAGATAACAATATGGTGCCTGCATATTATATGCTGGATATCTGAGGCTACAAATTCACACACAGTTTGTGTAATACTCATTGTTTTCCACTGCAACAATGGTTGCATGAATGTGCCTCAGTGTTACTTTCTATGTACATTACCTGTCTTGTTTTTAAATTAAGTCCATGTTAAAGTTACCATTATCTAGTTGAGAGTATTATGTATGCCAGTGAAAATGAGTGAGTTAGCTGAAGTGGTTTTTTTCTGTCTGGAGTGAGTCCCAGGTGGGACTCCTGACCATCCTGGCTGAGGTTTCTCATCTTTCCTCAGTCCCTCCAGGCAGACACCAGGATAGTACTGGAAATTGGCCGCAACCACTTCTTTGTCATTTGCAGTTCAGTATTCACTAATCATCATCATCATCATCATCATCATCATCATATCTGACGTTGTGTCTAGTTAGGTTATTTAATGTAGCACCATTAAGATGGAGGCCTGTTTATACAATATGTGTTTTGTTCTTCCAGAAGTGTCTGTTATTTAGTATGTGCAACATTAATATGTGTTCTTAATGTCATACACTTGTGATTTTCTGATGTGTCCTGTCTGACATTTTTCACAGTTTGTGTACCTAAAGTGATGCTCTGTAATTGTAGCAAATCATAGCATACTTAAATAACACTTTAAAAAAAACTAATGTTTGCTTGCAAGTTCTTGTTATGTTGTGTATATTGTATTGTTTGTTTGTCTGCAAAAATACCATTATTGTTTTTTTTTTTCGGTCATACTGTTTGCTTCTATTTTAAAGATAGTAGCTCAAAAATCTTAAAATTACTTTTTAATGGACCTTCAGATTTTACAAGGTAAGGGATTTCTCAGCTCTTTGAACTGCCATTAACTTCTACAAACCTTTGTTCCATGATGTTAAATGTATAATTGGTGGCATTGTAACTCAGAGACCAATGCTGTCTCATTATTTAAAATTTATTTCAGTAAAAACAGAGAAACTGAGGAGGAATCTTTTGAGATTACTTCCAAATTCAAAGTTCAGTATTTCTACCTTCCTACTAATTTAAAATTCAACAGTTTTTAAATGAGTGCGATGAAGCTGTTTACTTCTTTTCTGCTACTGCACAATCCTGCTCAATAATGTAGGCCGTGGTAAAGATAGAACAGCATGGTTTCTTCTGCAGGATTACTGTGTGACTGAACTCATCAGTATTCATTATAATTCGTGCCTAATTTGGTGTTTTTATTTCTTCTGCCTTTAAAAATTTGTAGTGTTGATGTCATTTTGGTACTGCAAAAAGGCTGAAACTTGTCTGCCTGCTGTAAGTGTATGTGTTTACGGTCGTCAGTTACTGTACAAATATTTCATGTTCAAAGCTGTGGAAGTAGTTAACTCAGCATTAAATTGATGGTTTAATGTGTACTTCAGTGTCAGTAACAAAAGATGCTTGATAAAGTGCCTGATGTTATAGGTAAAGTGTTCTGTCTGTACAGCGTTATTATCAAACAGTGCTTCCAGAAATGTATACACAGGGAAGTGCTGAGATGATAAGTGAAGTTTTTTCTTTTGATGCCACAAAAATATGTAGGGGAAGTAGTTCTACCCATTCTTAATCTTGGCACTAGATGGAGGCAAGGAGTCAACATCATGCCCTGGCCACTTTACTCATGGGAAAGAACCAAGGTGCCCAATGAATAGGAGGCTGTGTGGGCCCTGGAGCCAATCTGGACATTTAAGAGAGAAAAATCTCTTGCCCCTCCTAGGATTTGAACCCTGGACTGTCCATCCCATAGCCTATTCACAGTGTTGACTGGATTTTTGTCTATTGTTTTGCTGTCATTAATATAGAATCACCACCTAATATTCCCTAGGGTAAAAGAGTGTGTGTGACTGAACAAACTGGACACCCCAGCTATGTGCTGTACCTGGCTCAGTACGAATTTGGTATTGAATGCTGCGTGGTTTCTGTGGTAGGAAGTGTGGGAATGGCATGCTTGTTCACAGCTGCACCAAGTGGGTGACAGAAAATAGTGACGCTTGTGATATGAGATCTGGATCATGAGTCAGAGTCATGTTTCGGCTATCCTATTCAGCCAGCCAGTCTCTCTTGGTTTCAAGCTCATATGGGGGCTCATGACCTTATTTTAATCTGCATGATTCAGGTTTCCACTGCAAAGTAGATGAGAACTGCACTCTCCTGGGTTGTAATGCGACGAGTGGTGTTAATTCCTTACCATCATTTCAGGACACTATGGCTCCCATCTTCAGGGGTCAAGAACTTGCTGTGTAATAACCCAGAAGAGCACATTTCTCATATTTTGATCTGTTTGTGAACTTAATGACTCACTGTTCTTTCATCATCATGTGCCCCTCTGATGAGTGGGTGAGTTGGCTGATGAGAAAATTATTTGTATATGTTCTGTGGTTTGACGAGTTGAGATGTGACAGTGAGAAGAACTACACTTATGTGCATATATATGCAGTGGTACTGTTGGATGTGGGCTTCAGAGAAGGTGGACAGCAAGGTATATTGGTAATGGTGGCATGCCCAAATATGCATCGAGTGAGGACATGGAGCAGATAGACTGGATTTTTTTTTTTAATATGCTATATTATTGGCATGAAAATTGTGAAATATTTTTATGTTTTCATTTCACCCCTTCCCCCCCAACTCCTAGCAATTATTCATAGAAGAGGGGTTCAGAGTCATAGAGTGGATCAAGCAGAGTTCTCAACTGCAAGCAGAGTCTGTAAAAATATTAAGCCATGGGAGTTGCAGAACTTATTCATTGAATGTAGCACGTTTTAATTTGGAGTTATTTTTGTGGTAATTTTAAATTTGTGATTAGGTGCTTGAATGGCTGTGTTAGTAGAGCATATGTCTGTATAATATTAAAAGACAGCACTAGATACCATGTATGGAGCCTTGAAAATCTGCAGTAAGATTCTTTGAAAACATTGTGAAAGTGATCCAAGACGGTACTGAGTCACTGATCTGTAGACATACATGTTCTTTTCTCTCCTCAGGGCCCCCAGATCCAAACAAGTCTGTGTTTGTGCGTCACAGTTCAACAGTGGTTTGCACTGCAGGAATCCCTAACTCACTTGCTATTGAGCCGAGAGATGAGTTCAATAACCTCTGCGTTTTCCAACCTGATGAAAACCCAACAGATGGGTACAATGTGGCTGTTACTCAGGTAACAGTTTATCAAATTTATCTTAAGGTGTTTAAGTTTGCCTTGTTTGATGGTAAATATGAATACCAGTTGGCAAAATTTTGCTGTGGGCTATTTTACTACACTGTCAGTCACTCAGACTATGTAACATCAAATGGTAGGTTTATTCATGATGGTGAATTGAAAAGGATTTGGGAAGAAATAGTCATGACTCAAAGTACTGTGCTGGCATTTTCCTGAAGGGACTGAGTAAAGATATAATAAAACTTTATTCAGGATAGCCAATGACCCAGCCATTCTTTGAGCCAGGTATCTTCTGAATGTAAGTCCACATTATTACCACTACCAACCAGTTTGTTACCATGATTTTATTTGGCATCTTATACAACAGTGATCCTAACAAATGCATTTTACTTTACAGAGATTTATCACAATACAAAATTTCAGGTTCCATGACACTGTTAACACATTCTCCATGTTTGCTTTGTTGAGAAACATTACTCTCTTGACTTAAACATAGAATAATGTTGTGTATAAAGTGACCGCCTCTTCACAACCAACAGTTTTCAGGAAAATACTTGTATTGAATGTCTGTAACTTTATGCATGATTTTGAAGCCACCTCCAGTTGTCAGGTGGTGAATTAGGATAAAACTCTCATCCTATAATTTGGTAATTATGTTAAATTCAAGTGTCGATTTTCAAGTTCTTTCTCTTAATGACATGAATAGTGAAGAGAATGTTCAACACAGCAAGCACTGCAGTCCACAGTGGGACATGATCATGGTTCAGTTACCTTCACCTTAATTCTCCTTATTTTCAGTTCAGTCCTAAAATTAACCTCCTGCTTCCCTCTCTTTATTCCAACTGTCCACTTCACAAGACATTTTTTCCTCCAGCTGAAATTTGGTATTCATTTTCATCTACTTCATTTGAGGTGCATGTTTAGCCTGTTGTTTTGTATAGGTGTGAAACTTGGTCTCTCACATTGAGGGAGGAATGTAGACTGAGGGTGTTCAAGAATAGGGTGCTGAGAAGGATATTTGGGCCTAAGGTGGTTGAAGTAACAGGTGAGTGGAGAAGACTCTATAATGAGTAGCTTCATGAACTGTGCTCCTCACTGAATATTATTCAGGTGTTCAAATCAAGAAAAATGAGAGGGGCAGGGCATGTGGCTAGTATGGGAGACAAAACAGGTGCATACAGGGTTTTGGTGGGGAGACCTAAGGAATGGAGTCCACTTGAAAGTTCCAGACTAAGATGGGAGGAAAGTATTGAAATGGATCTCAAAGAAAGTGGGATGAGGGAGCATGGATTGGATTGATATGGCTCAGGATTGGGACAGGTGGGGGGGGGGATCTTGTGAATGCAGTAATGAACCTTCGGGTTCCATAAAGTTCAGGGAATTGCTTGGCTAGCTGAGGGCCTGTTAGCTTCTCAGGAAGGACTCTGTTCTATGGAGTGAGTGAGGGAGTTAGCTAATTAGCTAATTGTTTTGTTGGTTGGTTGGCTGTAACCTATATGGTTTCATGTGCAATGTCCTGCTGTCCCACAACATACATTGTATTATGAAGTCTGTTATGGCAGTTCCTCCAGGTATGTGACTGCACATGTCATATACTGTTAAGTGCACATAAGCATGGTGGTTCTGCCACTACGAAGCTCGTGTCAGAGTTAAGAATTTGGTGTGGGAGAACTGATGTTTAAAAGTAAGGGGAAGGTGGAGTCATTCATATACTTCATCACTGTACCATAGTGAAGAGGGAGATAAGGAATGTTGGACACATTATATAGTACTTTGTATGTAACAAGTGTTAATTATATATGATTTATTTTTTTCAAATCTTGTGTTTCCATTTTTGTAATTAAGTTTAGTGCCACCACAAAATACAAAATATCACAAAGATTGGGGTACTTGCCCATTGGCTATATGAAGGCAAATTGGGAAAACTCTTGTGAATAAGCATTGATTGGTGTTCAGTGGCCACTAATGTTATAATGTTAATTTAACCATACATTACCCAAGGTTGTACGAATTTTCCAAAAGTCTAGACATCACCTCAAAATTCTAATTGCCAGAAGGGTTCTCATGATGCAAGCTCCATGCTTAGGATCCACATATGTTAGATGCCATCATATGAAATTAGTTGCCCAGAATTTGTGTACCCCTGCATCTAACTTTCTTAATGGTTCAATATGTAATATCTTATCTACCTGAATATAAGATGACCCCCCTCCCCCCCTGCACTGTCTTCAGATCACAGTTAAGAAAATAATTTTTTTCTTATTTATGTTAATACAGTACTTTCCAGCTGCATGTACTAATGATAGGCCTGCTGTTACCTTTGTTTATCTTGTGTCTTTTTTGGTCACATTATGTACTAAGAAACCTGCTGTTTTACAAAACAGGTAGTATGTGAACTAGGCTTCATTTAATTTTTAGTGAAAACTGTTAGTTTCCAGACATACATAAACTGAAAAATGAGATTTTTCAACAAATTAGTGTATTCCAAGATTTCACACCTCTTGCTAGCAGGCATAATACTGCCTAACGTGAGTAATGAGGCCATTACCTTTCCTTTGGAACACTGGCATTGCATGGTTGATATATTTGTTCTGTAACTGTAGTTTAGGCATTGTTTGTCCAGCATGATGAAGTCACATGCAGTGTACATTTTGCTGCACCTTTGCTGCACGATGCCTTGGTTCACAGATTGGCAGCCCTGAACCTGTTGAGTGCTCGGTAATGCTTGAATATGAGGAGGCTAGCCATCGCATCAATCTTCAGATGCAGTTCTCTTCAGAAGGCTGCTTTCATGCTTCTGTCTCCTACAGAGGCATCGAGCTACACAGCGGAGACTTTGATATCATTGTACTGAGTGGTGAGTGCAGGTGACAGTAGGAGGGACGTTCGAGACCACGTGTACGAAATCATGAGTCCAGGTGACATTAGGAGGGACATTCTGGACCATATGTACCTTATAGCAGGTTTTAAATCTGTATTTTCCAATTTGATCAGTTTGATTTAGTTGCTGCTCTAAAAGCCATGTGCAAATAAAGGAATCACTCTCATCATCCAAGTGTATTTTGAATTTGTATTTCATTATTTTGCCAACTTTGTCCTTTCCTGTCTATGTGTTAGTATTTGTCTCTATCTGGCCCTATTTTCTGTCCACTCCTTCACCCAGACATTCTTGTCATTCTTTGTCTCCCAGTAGGATTTTGGACAATCCATAACCTCAGAGCTACTCTCGGTGTTTATTTCTGTCTTGTTACATGACATGGCTAAGCCACTTGATTGTTAGTTTTTGCAATATTTCCTCTGTCTGTTATCCAGTTCTCTTATGCCCCATTTCAGTGTACAACTTTGTCTTGTTCGTTGACAGCAAGTGATGCTGCATTGGTGAATAAAAACGTTGCCTCAAAGAATCACAACATCTGCTATGAGGCAAGGCTTGTGGGAATGCAAGGTGAACGACTTTCTAAGCCCAAAAAAGTGTTTTGTTATGTTTCACCAAAACAGCTGACTGTCAAGGAGTTCCTGCTCAAGTTCATACCCAAGAGAGTTGTCACATTCCGATTGTGCCCTTCCACAAAGGTGAGTTGCACAAATTGAACCACACTCTTTCTGTGCTGCTTTATGTGAAGCTAAAATGTCTTTTAAAGCCAACTGTAAATAAATAGCAGAAAGTTCAAAAATGTTCCCATATGATTAACAGATACTTGCTGTTTTATTACATATCCTGCTTTAAAAAATTCCCTGCCTACATAGTATGAAAATTTCTTGACACAATGAATTTTTCACTCACTAGGTATATTTTGTATCCAAGTTTTGACATGTTCCTGTTCGTTAGTTTGTTACCAATTCAAAGTGATGAAATAATGCTTTAACTTTTCAAATATTTATCTTAAAAGTCATTTCACAACTGATTGGATGTGCAGATAAGCAGTTCAGTGTTAATCCTTAGAAAAATGAGAAATCACATTCTGACTGCACTGCGATCTATTTTCACATGTGCATGTCATGCAACATCATGGCCTGTGTGTGATTTTTCATTGCTAATCAGCAAAGGTTTAATAGACCTTTTTGTGACTGACTGTTTTACTTTTATTTCAAGAATATGCAGTATTTTATTTGCACAATTTATGTACTTTTTTGTTCACTTCAAATTGCTTGTGCATATACAGCTGTTGTTCTGCTTGTGCATATACCGCTGTTGTTCTGCTTGTGCACATACAGCTGTTGTGCATATACAGCTGTTGTTCTGCTTGTGCATATATAGCTGTTCTGCTTGTGCACATACTGCTGTTGTTCTGCTTGTGCATATACAGCTGTTGTTCTGCTTGTACATTTACAGCTGTTGTTCTGCTTGTGCATATACAGCTGTTGTTCTGCTTGTGCATATACAGCTGTTGTTCTGCTTGTGCATATACAGCTGTTATTCTGCTTCACTGTAATATGTTGTTGGATGATTGGTGTCATGCAAGTTTCTTATATTGCAGTTCCACTTCCACAACAGTAGCAATAACAACAACCAGCACAATCACCCGTCATTCATCGTGGATGATGGCTGTCAACCTAAAGTGGAGCTGGTAGCTAAGGACAGGAATGTTATTGCTGCTACCTTTATTCATTTCTTGCTCAAAAACATAGGTAAAGTAACAGCAGCAAATTCATACATTACTCTTTATAGAATGTGCAGGACAATTTTCATCCCACCTTGGTATTTGTTTTTAATTTTGCATGTTTACCCTCATGGAGCCCCATATTTTTTCATGCTACATGACATTGTCAGTGGGTTATTGTCTTATCATTATTGCTACCTCACATCCAAATTATACTTGCCACTCACATGGATCAGTCTGAAATTGTAACTACTGTATAACTAAGAAATGTCTTATGTATATTGGACCGTGCATCATTGTGATAGTTGAAGAATAGGAGACCAACTTGATGTCGCAATTTATTAAGTTTTATTTCGCTTCTTCTGTGCTCAACATGTTTCGGACATTAATACATCCATCATCAGGAGCCTGCGACTTTTCTATTGTATCACCACGTTGGTTGTGTGTTCTTGTTTCGATGTGTGTTGGAGTTTCAGTGTGGTTGGTTGGGGTGGTATCCGTGTGACAGGCTGCCACACGGATACCACCCCAACCAGCCACACCAAAACTCCAACACACATCGAAACAAGAACACACAACCAATGTGGTGATACAATAGAAAAGTCGCAGGCTCCTGATGGTGGATGTATTAATGTCCAAAACATGTTGAGCACAGAAGAAGTGAAATAAAACTTAATAAATTGTGACATCAAGTTGGTCTCTTATTCTTCAACTAAGAAATGTCTGTTTCTGTTACTGAAAATGAAACACAGTGCAACACACATAATGTGTTGTGTTGAAATTAGTATTGTGAAGAAATAATTTAAGAAGTCTTGTAGAAGATCTTGTAGATAGTGTCTGGGCATTTCAGTCCCTTTGAAAACAACAACATATCAGATGGTGAACAGTTTTTTAACAGCAAGTTGTTAGAGAGACAGCAGGATTGAACTTGACACACTGTTGCAGAAGGAATACTACATAGTGCTTTTGCTGGTTTATATCCTTCCCAACAAGAGTCATTTTAAAACTCCTGCCTGCCCCCAGTTATTCATTGGTTACAACCATAAGAGCAAAAGAAAAATCTCACGCAGTTATCACCACTTTATTTTATGTTCTACATAAGTAGTCAATAATAAAAGGTAATGCATTTTTCCAAAATCAGTTAGCAGACATCACTGGAAAACTTCCAAGTAGATGGCAGTAGTGGTGTCTCTTTTGTCATATGTTCATTCATTTGCCAAGTTGTTAATATAATTGATGGTAGGAAATAAAGGTACAACGCTAAATTGTTAACATGTTTTATGAAAATGTTGAACTGGTTGAAATAAACTCCATAGACAGAGACTGAGTGGTGATCTCAGAGCTTACTTTATCCCTTTTGGGAGGAAAGTGATCAAATAACAATCATGTCACCTGTTACATCACTTCTCATGTGAAGATGATACAGATATTGAAAACTCACATCATACCAAATTAGCTATTCATTGCATCCAGTTGCACTGAAATCTTCAAGTCTTGTCTTCCCATTTTGTTTGACACTGTATGACACCATCACATTGAACAGTATATGTCATGAAGCTGCCAAAGTGATAAAATCCAATATAATCTTAATGGGCTGACAATGACATTGGGTGGTTCAAATGCATCAGCGTTTCTGTGACCTACTCTGCCTCCATAAGCAAGGTTCTGAACCCAGATGATGGAGATGAAGTCACTTGATGTGTTTGAACTGCCTGGCATGGCTGCAGAAAGCAGATGATGGAGACATATTTTGTGCCTGAAACTTTGGTGTATTTGAACCACCTGATACTGGTGTCAGTCTGAGATTGTATCAACAGTGTTTGTAAATGATGTAAGGTAAGCAGGAGTGAACAACAATGCTTATGTTACAGGTGGATCAGAAACATTCAAGGACAAGCAGGATTTTTTCTACCATGAAGTACGGAAGTATCACCAGAAACATTATCATGAGAGGTTACCATTGAAGGTGAACCGTGAAAAACTTCTTGAATCTGTAAGTGAGCATCTTACGTTTCATTACTACTGTTCTGATTACCCTCTGTCAGCCACATGCGATAGACTTGGGTATCAATAAAAGAGTGCAGTAGTGCGGGATGCCATAGTATTTGTACATGTGTAATCAAAGTGCATTCTTTTATCTATCATTCCTTATGTAGTGTAACTACTAAGAAGCGGAAACTGAAAAATCATGGTCAGTATAGTGACTAAGCAGTGGACTGGGTAATCAAGGAATCAGGTTGTTCCAGCCTTCCTCTTATTCAACTGGTACAGAGATATTTTTCCCCTGGAGTGAAACAGTTGAAGCTTGTAGCCTGCATGGGGTGCATGGAGAAAATATGATGGTAGCCCTTACTGGTAAGATGCACCAACAGTATAGCCTCCCATACTGTAATGCCAACCTCAGCTTTACAGGGTGTATCATGTTGTTACAAACAAGGATGTGTTTTGTGACATTGTAATTGTGTTTGACATCTTTCAGTTGATTATCTCACATATCTAAAACCATATTCCTATTTTGTGGTTTTCTTTGTTTTATTAAAGTAGCTCCAATTATGATCTGTGTTTCTACAGTATTTCCAGTCCAATTTGTTACCACATCATTTCATATTTTATCTTTGATGGTTGTTCTTGTGAAACTTATTGCTACATCCTACGTACGGTAGATACACCTTCTTCCAGAGTTTGGAAGTAGATTCTGTTGTACCATTCCTGACAATAACATGGACTGAAGACCATTCGCATAGGGAAAGTTGATTAGAATCTGCAGATCAAGGATAGTTTTGGGATGAGGTTAATGTAACTCAGCCTGTTCACCTTTCCTGTTTTTACAGTGAATTCTGACTATCCTCCAGCCACAAATCAGAATTGAATGATAGAAGTACTTTAAGTTATGACATGAAAAGGTTGTGTAAGAAAGCAGCTGTGACCTGTTTTAGGAGTGACTTGGCATTTTCCGGGAAGCTGAGCTGTGAACAAAATTGTCTTGTATATTGCACAGAATGTGTGTAATATTAAGTTATGTGAACAAAGATTCAAACTCGTAACATTAATCCAACACTCCAGTGCAGTGTCCAGTTGGTCCATGTAGTATTTCCACGTATTAATACTGGAACTTCGTAGGAAATGCATTATCCCAGTCTCCATGTTTTTGGCCTGTATATTGCGTAGTAAACCTCAGTACAGCCAAGTTGGTTGTGTGGCACTAGTCCATACTTCTGTTCAGAATATACCCAGTTTCAATGTGAACCATGTAACCAGTTATCCTCAGTGACAATTTTCATGGCTTTCCTCGGGATGTCTAGGCAATTGTGGGGCTGCAACCTTGAAATAGGTCACCATTACCACCTCCTTCCTAATCCTTCCCTTATTGACCACTTGTGATCATCTTGTAATCTCATTTTGTGCCTTGTAATCCCGTGAATTGAAGTATTATCACTACAAAACTGAAGAATTAATACTGTGTGAGTTTATCACACCTCTTCATATAGTTCTAGATGGAATGAATCTCAGAATGTCATTAATTCCCTATAAAATAAAATTTTTAAATTCCAAAAATGTGGCAAGCACACAAATCACACAGAAATTCTTTGCTGTTTTCCAAGAATAAATGGGAAAAAAACATATTCAACAATAAATTGTTGAATTTCCATTATTAAGTGCAGTATATTTTTTAAAAATGTATGCATAAGAAACTAAAAAACGTTAGTTACAAGTTGAAACAGTGCGTGCACCTATGCACCTTGTTACATTTGAACACTGAAATAGATGGTGCATATTGTATGTTTTGTGTGAGTTGGTAAAGAGGATGCCGTAATTTAAACGTAAAAGAACAGTCAGTGTTTGTTCACAAGTTCTTCCAGTAAAAGTAACTGAAATTTCCAAAATGTGTGTTGAAACTGATGTCAAACAAAAAGAAATGTGAAAGATTGAACTGGTAACATTTGAATGTATTTTCAGAAAATAATTCCTAAGAATTCCCAAAATTTGACCCAGGATTTATTATAGAAATGTTGTCTGACCATGTTTATGACACTAAACGAAAAATAAAATGTGGCATGTTTTCTTCTGTTGTATATTCATGGAAATCATTTATTTTAAAACATTTTGGCTTATGGTTTGCAAGAACATATCTAGTTACTGTGTAAATCTTATGATAATGAAAGATTCTCAAGTGTGTGTATGTGTGTATATACATTTTCTTTTCCAGTCTATGAAAGCAACAAAAGGCTTCTCAGTCAGTGACTGGTGTCGGAATTTTGATATCACATTTCAAGGGGAGCAAGGTAAAGCATCAATTATCTGGTCAGTACTTAAAATAAATTAACGTAAACTTTGAATTGCTTAAGAATTGATCTATCAATTTTCTATGGTTATTAGGTTTGGACTGGGGAGGTGTGCGCAGGGAATGGTTTGAGTTGACCTGTGCCTCTCTGTTTGATGCCCGGAACTGCTTGTTCACAAGTTTCTCAGACAGCCAGCAAGCTCTCGTGCACCCAAATCCACAGCGACCACCCCACCTGAAGCTTAAACACTATGAGTTTGCAGGGAAAGTGGTTGGAAAGTGTTTGTATGAGTCAGCACTTGGAGGCTCCTATCGTCAGCTGGTCCGTGCCAGGTTCACACGTTCCTTCCTGGCACAGATCATTGGCCTTCGAGTGCATTACAAGGTGAGAAAGAGTTTTAAATGCCTTCTTCTTCAATGTTACATGTTTTACATTAGTGCTTCCCCATAAAAAAAAAAGTGTAGTTTTTGTGAATGAAGGATTTTGTTACAATGCAAGGCAACAACATGGCAACTGTACATAAATTTTATCAACTTTCAGTTTTATGGCTGCAACTAATGAACCACTAGAGCTAGATACCTGAAATTTCATACAGAGGTAGACCTTCAACATACTGTTAAATATCGTTTGTAAATCAACATTACGTATGTGGCAGTGGTGTGAAAGTGTAATTTTTTTTGACAAGTTCAACTTATGCATTTAAGTATAGCTTATTCATGATATGAACCAAAGAACAGCTACAATACTAACACATTTGTAGGCCTAGAAATCTGTACAGTAGGAAAGTAGGCAGTGTTAGTTCTTATAGTCATGTTACACTTTGTGCAGGTTTTTTATTTGTGACTTGCAGGTATATTTGACATCAAATAATGGAATTTCTTTCTTACAGTATTTTGAGCAGGATGATCCAGATCTGTACCTGAGCAAGGTGAAATACATCCTAGACCATGATGTGGAAGAGATGGAACTTTACTTTGTGGAGGAAGAGTATGACAAGTTTGGTCAACTCCTGAAGGTTAGTGAAAAGCTTCACCAATAAACCCTATTATAGTTGACATAAAATGAAGAATTGTATAAGGTAATTCACAAGTAATTAGAAATTCTCATTTTCACTTGTAACTTGTGCAGTACAGGTAATGCGTAAATTTTTTTGCATTTTTAAATGTTGCACAAAATCTGTATTTATTACAGCAATATTGTTGGCACATGCCTGGAAGCACAGACAGTTGTTTTTAGTAGTCACATTACTCAGTGTCATTCACATTCTACTCACAGTTCCTTCAGTACAACTCTGTACATTCGTGAACACCCAATGGCACAAGTCTTCTGAAATTGTGTTACACATCTGAAAGATCATGTCTCAAGTTCTGAGCGAACCAAATTTCATTTAGTACAGTATATATTCTGTATGTCTGTGCTGTGGGTAGCCAGACCCTGTCCACAACCATAGCTTCCTGGAAAACAATGAGATGCCACTCATGAACTAAACATTTAATGCAGAAAATTAAGCTGGGTGGCCTGGCTCCATCTTGCATGAACTGTTACATATTGATCACTAGTCCAATTGCAGTAAGTTGTGGCATAAGGTTGTTATACATTGTGGTCAGGCAGTGATTAGAATTGACTATTTATTGAAAAGAATGGCTGACTTATGCCAAGGCAAAATACAGTAACCCATTCTGTAATTTTTTCAGCAAATTTTCTCTCTCCTGAAGTTGATGTGAATGCTCCTTGGCCCAGAATCAGTAGTTTTTTTTTTATGTACAAATACATGAATGACAAAGTATATGTTCTTTTTGAAGAAACAGACCTATTTTGTATCTGCCTGACTTGCTTAGAATTGCATCCCAGGAATATGAGGACCACAGCTGATATTGATTTCAGAAGGTTTAAATGGACAGTGTTTGCACACCACTACATCCCTTTGTGCTGCACTTATCCTTCAATCATCAAAAACCTTGCAGAATAATCATTCGGACATGTTTAGTGTCATGTCTAAGATTTACAGTGGTGGAGGCACTGTAAATATGAACTTCCCAATCATATCAGACTTCCTTCTTCATTTGCACTGGTCGAGTTTTCTCTTGCTCATTCCACCACTTCAAATTTAAAGACATTGTGAATAGGTGCTGTATTGACCATAACTCACTGTACTTGCATTACGTCAGCTAATAAATACTACTGCATCTTTTTATGAGAGCAAAAGGAGATTGATAATTGGTAATGATTATAAAATGGAATATACATTTTTATGAAAAATTAAAGTGCCAGATTTTCTGTAACAAAATAAGCATCTGATCGCTGCCTAATTGTGTATGACTATGATATATCAAATATGTAAAGGTCTTGCTTTCGGACAGTCCCATGTTTGATTCCCACGTGGATCAAAGTCGAGATTATTTTGCATAGTGAAAATTGATCATCCCTCTTTATACATTGTGGTTGTGGAACGCATCAGATTCTTACAATTTTTCAGATTGTATATTAAGCAGTATGTCTCATATACTAGTTTTTGTTCTGACCATCATGATGTAATTGCGAGTAACAAAATTTACCTCATGATTTAAGGCTTCCGCCACGAAGTAGATGAGACTTCACTCCTCTGGGCTGTTTCACAGCATGTAATGGTAAGGTACCTGTACACGCTGCATAGTAGCCTAGAAGAGTGCAGTTTTAAAAAGTTACGTCATATTTGTTCTCCCAGTCAAAATCAATTCATTCATTTCACCAAAGGAACAAAGGTTGAAGGCCTTAACCATTAACACCATAGTTGCAGGTATACCCATCAAGCAGTGTAATGCCCAAAATGCAAAACAACAGCTAAGCTGACAGCCTGTCATGGTGTTTATTATGCAGCACTGTGTATCTGTGATTCTGTCTGCCAGTATCAGGACTGATCTGCCTGCCATTTCAGTAGCTTACCACTCCAACACGGTAGTCTGAACACCAGGCCTATCAAAACACATAAGCCATATGTGGAACTTCAAACATTTATGTTTTTGTCACTGTCACATTGGAACACAGACATTTTTATTAGACACTTGAAAATGAAGATTGTCCATAATTTTTAGGAATTTAATTTGGATATAAAATATAAAAATATTGTGTGATAATAAATACGTTATTTATAATTGTATAAATCACTATGTCATTTAAAATTAATTATATAATGATGTGTGTTAGTTGTATCAAATTCTTGATATCAAAATCCTATTTGATTACTCTTGTGATGAAGTCTAAGCAAAATTGTAAAAGTGGGCCAGAAACATATATAAATTTGATATGGTTACCTTCAGCCTTTTGGCCCCAAGTTCTCAAAATTGAAATATTTGTGGCAAATCTGAATGACACACTTGTTCCCCCTATCCCCACACCCTGTTTAATTTGCCTTCAAACTTCAACACTGATACCGTGACCACACCTGTACTCCCTAATGTCAGGTTCACTACTCACTCTGCTTTGTTTTGTGCTGAGAAACAGGTTGTGGAGTTGGTGCAGGGAGGAGCAAAGTTGCGGGTGCGCAATAGTACCAAGCATCAGTACCTGGATGTATTGGCACAGTACAGGCTTGCCAACAGTCAGAGGGATGAGATGGAGCATTTCCTCAAAGGACTCAATGAACTCATTCCAGACAACCTGCTGAGCATATTTGATGAGAATGAACTGGAGGTGAGACTGTATGAACTCTTACACAAATTATTGTTTTGACTTGCATACCAGAGGTAATAAATGGTCTCTTACTGGGGTTTTACAGTCAGTATTTTTTATGTTGATATCATTTCATCTATGCATTCATAATTTGCATCCCATTTTATATTTTCCATTTAATTACATTAATAATACTTGGGGAAAAAGATATGCCATAAAATCACTTATATTCCTGCTCTGTAATATCTTGTACATCCAAATAAATAAACTTCTCATCACATTGTTGTCAAAGACTCTTAGTATCTGTATATTAGAAATCCTACAAGATTTTCTTTAGACTTCTTGCACTTAGTGCTTCTGCTTCCTTTTAATAACTTCAAGCCTCTATAACAGTATTCAAGTCCCTTGGTTTTTACGGCTCACATATTATTTCCCATCTTACTTATTTAAAGTTGCTTTTAGTGTATGTTTTCCACTGCTTGTATGGGTGTGAAGTAAACAGGAAACTGTTTAATCCACACCACACACACACACACACACACACACACACACACACACACACACACACACACACCTAACCAGGAATTGCATATGCAGCCACATTTACCAAGAATTTATCATAACAACACTCTACTGTATTGTATTTAATCATTTAATAATTCATAACTTTAGCTAACACAACTTGTAAACTCCCTGAAGATGGTGTGTTAACACCATAACATGTTGGAGTAATTTTAATGTAAGTTTACACCACTTATTTGTGCATATGTTGGTGTATAATAAACATGTATTATTCAATGTGCATGGTATGAACATAAAAGTAAATGACGATTACTATGTGTGTAATTAAATCTGTTGCTGGTCACTAATTGTTTAACAATCATGGTGCAGTTTTTTTCTTCTGCTTTTTACAGCTGTTGCTATGTGGAACAGGTGAGTATAGCATTGCTGACTTCCGCGCCAATCATGTGGTTAATGGAGGATCCTCAGAATTTCGGCGTATCCTGGACTGGTTCTGGACGGCAGTGGCCAACTTCACACAGGAAGAGATGGCTCGTCTGCTGCAGTTTACAACAGGCTGCTCCCAGTTACCGCCAGGTGGTTTCGCAGAGCTGAGTCCTCGCTTTCAAATCACAGCTGCTCCCACATTTGGCAACCTGCCCACCGCACACACTTGGTAAAGTTCACAAGTGCTTTCATTTGTGTGTCATTATGAAGGCAATGTAGGACAAACAAGTCATCATTTCACTAAAAGTTTTGAGAAACCTATCCAAGCTATTAGAACATATTCAGGATTATTAATAATTCATGGAGGTTTTAGAGACTGGACATATTTTAAATGGCAAATTCAGGGAAATATCTGCTCACACTAAAGAGGTTTTGCATATACAAGCAGACAAGTCAAGCATATGGATGAATTATATGTTAATACATATAACACAGTATTTAAAATTGTCAGCACTGAAATATATTCGGATGAAAGTATGCCTACAAGTGCCTTATATGGGCAGCACGTGGAGACAGGAAGCATGTACAAGTATCGGCTAAGAAATAAGTCAACATGTGAAGTCTAACATGCATACTGAGGTTTTTGTGGTGAGTTGCTGGTGAATTGCCAATGGATCACATGAGTGTGATCCAGGAGTCCTGTATTGAAAAAAACATCAGCATTCACCATCTGTGGTTGCAGGGTTTTGTGTGTGTGTGTGTGTTAATGTAATGACGTGTCAGAAACATGGGTAGTAATTTACTATAACAGAGAACTGATATTGGATATTTAGTGAATGTGGATATAAATGCCATATACAGTTACAAAGTGTTGCCTGCTGTTGTGACTGAATTTTGTTCTCATTTGTGGTCTGTGAGTGCAGATATTATATTGAAATAATTCAGGTTCAAGTCACAGTTTTATTAGCCTGCAAACTATCAACATGTCAGTCTGCATATCAGAAGATGTCACAGTATTGTAATGAGGAATGGGTTGCGTTATGTTCCTCATGCTGTAGATAGACTTCTTCCTGTATGTAAGGGGCCAAAGAGTCTGCTATAGTTTCATTTATTTGTGGAGCCAATTAGCACAGCAAAGTCATGTTTCTAACCTCTGTCTGCTTTGAAACCTAACTGATCCTTTCTCAACAAGTGTCTTCCTCTTTATTTGATTGGGGTTACCAGGGCTGAGCTTTGAACAAAAGACGCAGGGTGATTACATTAATGACGCTGAATGTCATAACATAAGCCACTTGTACAATTATGTATTCATAAATGTAAAGCTGTGGTTTTCTGTAGTTTATTATGTGATGATGTCAGTGTCTCAGACTACGTAGCATCTGTGATAGGATAATGTTAGAATTAATTGGGAAAGATGTGGAAGGAAGATGTCTGACCTAATCAAGGTAATGTTGTAGTATTTGCCTGGCGGAATTAAGAGAAACCACAAACAACTGCTGTCAGGGTCGTGAGTGTCACAGCCAAGAGTCAAACCAGGCGGCTTCTTCAGACAAGTCTTGACCAACCTGCTTGATGTAAAATTGTAGTATGATAACTTTCCTTAATGGTTGAAAGCAGTTAATCTGTTGTATGATTAGAAAGCACATTTTGTATTGATTCTGGTAGTGTATTTTACTCCTCAGTAAGTATGAATGTCCAAAGAAATATGCTGTACAGAAGATCTACTCTTCGACCTAAAAGACTGCTTAGACCGTTGGCATGTAAACAAATTATACCATACCTATATGCACAGCCGTCTTCCCGAAGGTGAACCCTTGGGTTTGAAACATGTAGAAGACGTAAAAATTAAAATATTACTTAAACAAAGGGTATTTTGTTGGTTTATATTATATGATTATATGATCTACTGTCTTCATGTTGCAGTTTCAACCAGCTGTGTCTGCCAGACTATGAGAGCTACGAACAATTCGAACGAGCATTAATACTTGCAATCAGTGAAGGCACAGAAGGCTTTGGAATGATATAACACTCACATAAGCTCAGTATACAGTGTAAGTACATACAGATGTAGGAACTAGGTATAGACTTTCTTGAAATTAGGGGCACGTTTTTACCCCCGTTTTTCTTCATCTGTTCACACACCAGCATATAAAGGGGGCCTGTACTTGCAGCCTGTTAAACTTGATCTTACCAATGGCTGTGGTGATTTGTGTTGCGTACTTGTACCTAGCATCTTGTGGATGAATTTTGTTTCACATTTCTGAGGAAAACTGCAGTTAGACAGTGCTCTTGTAACTTTGTTCACTAAGTCATATCTAACAGCTATTATTCTCATGGTTGTGTGCAATCCACAATACAGTTGCTCACACCTCATAAAGGATTTCTTCATCTTCTGTAGAAGATACCGTAGGAACTATGATGAGACTATAACAACCATTTTAGAAGATATAAATAACTACCATAACATGTAATTTTCTCTTCAATTGAAATTGTTCTGAATTTTCTGCTCATATTGTGTTTCTGTAATGGACAATAACTAGAAATGAAGTCAGTTTTGCACAGTGTATTGACACTGCTGTTCAGTGGGAACAGAAGTTTGTTATGTTAGTGTACATTCCAGAGGAGCATGTAAAACATTTTCATCTAAAATTTGTAAGGGCCCTTGATGTTATTAAGGCTCTTTTGTGCCTCATGATTCTTACAGGAACATAGTATCTCCGAAAGCCTTATATCATTTTTAAATATACAATTCATTAAAGTCAATTGTGTGTAGCAAGTAATCAAATAAAAACACAGCATTCTGTAACTATTCCTATTTCTTCATGTTTTGTTTTTCATTTGTTTCATCCGTAATAGTTATTTTATTTTTGATCGTTCTTCAGTTTGTCTTCTTTTCTTACCAGACTATACAGTAATTCTACTTTGTCTACTCCATTTTCACCTCTCCACCCCTTAATGGGGCATTTAAGTGACCTGGTGTTACAAGTGGAGTGCTAGTTGAAATTTACATGTCTGTCCCAACTTGCCATTTTCTTGGAAATAATAGGATATAAAGACAAATAACTGCAGTAACAACAGTGAACAGCTGCCCGAACCTAGTTTAGTGACACAGAAAGCTTACCTCCCTGACATGTATGCAAGTAAAATGGAAATGAAAATGAAATGCCAGGTGTAATCGACATGTACTACCAGGTATGGACTGTATTTTTTTTACTGGCATCACCCAAAATTTCCACTTGGTTGGTTGAATTTTTCTTTCAACTTAACTCAGTTATGGTTTTTACTGCCTTCCTGGTGTTTACTGTTGTCTTGTCAGCACGCCTCTTGTCTCATAGGATTTAATACATTCAACATCTACTTCACATTGCTATACAATATACATGAATCTGGTTGCCATTAACTTAAATAAGTTTCAATGGTGTATTAAAAAGCAAACTGGGTATAACTGGCAGTGAAGTGTGTGAAAAAATGCCTTACTTCTGTAAATTGCTGTCTCATTATAAGATACTGATGTCTGGGTGCTGAATTTTTAGTGCCTGTGTTTTAATTAAATACAAATATGTAAAAATTTTAACTTTTCCTTGACATATGTAAACCAGCTTTTTTTTTGGGAGGGGGAGGGGTGGTGGTTAAAAATATGATCTGGGGTGTGGAAAAAAAGTGCTATTAAGTTACATCTAGCCATACCAGTTGCAAAATTTGAAGTTTGCACGGTGGTGTTGATGAAGGTTCAGGTCTCCTAGGATGTTACACAGCATTGACTGGAATAGAATATATAATGGGTTTGAGCCCTTAGGGACCTGATGCACGTAGGATGTTGGCTGGTAAATAATTAACCAATGTTTTGGAGGTGCACAGTTGCAGAAGACTTGAATCTTCATTAAACCATCTGGAGGAGACTTCTGACTACAGATGTGAAAATGTAGCACTGGACTGCTATGCTCTTTTCTTTCACAGTTCGATACCATGTTCTGAACCAAATTATGAGTCAAAATGAACATTATCCATGTTTTTTATCTTTATGCCAATTGAATTTAGTAAGACATATTTAAGTTAAACAAAACATGTCATTTTGGATCTCTGATCAGTATTTTGTACATGCTTCTATTGAAATAAACTAATTAATAGAAATGTTTTGTAGCCAGTGAGGCCTGGTATGATCTGTAAAGAGTGCAGAGTCTGAACACCATGTCTATGTGCATTGAAAATATAAGTATAGTCAATAATTTAATTTGAGGTGGTGAGTTGTGAGTCTGTGGTGTGCAGCAGAGCTTTGGCCTTCATTGTTTCAAGATGTCGGGGTCCCTGTTGTTGAATAGATCTGTGCAAAATGTGTGTCAATACTCACTTAAATTATTTGATACTGAAGAGATACGATACATGAAGTCATTTGCCTCTTTGATTAAAGATATTTGTCTGTGACATGCAGTGAAGTCTGGTGTGCAGAGAAGGCAAAGTAAGATATTCTGGGTGCTGTTGATATGTGAGCTACTTTCTTGTTAGTTAGTTGCTTTGCACTGCTGAACAGGTCCTGGACTTGTACTTTAGCCTGTTGGCAGTTGTCTGAAACTCTACACAACTGCGAGAAAGACGATAACGTCATTAATTTATATTATTCCAACACTCACATCTTTAAGACTGTAGTTACCTACCATATTTAACAGTACAATTAAAAATAATTCCTTCATTAAAATACTCATATACTGATATATTTCATTTAATGCAATTTGTACTTAATTTTTCAAAGCTTGTATATGTGGTTTGATTTCTGGCTGGGACTTGTTCCACCCACACAGTAGCCCAGGTGGTACAGATTGCTGCTGCTTTGACATTAGTGTGGTTTTCTTGTTGAATAAACAAGGTCTTTGCCGATAATCTATCTGTGGCGTACATTAATCCTGGTGCTTGTTGTTCTGCTGGCCAGACAACAATACATTTTAACAGTGTCTTCATTCAAGCCACTTACTTATTACTTACTTACTTATTTACTTAATTACTTACTTAGTTATTTACTTACTTAATTGCTTACTTAGTTATTTACTTATGTACTTTACTTACTTACTTAAACTTACTTACTCACTCACTCACTCACTCCATGGAGCATAGTCCTTGATAAGCTAACTGGTTCTCAGCTAGTCAAGAAATTCCCCATATTTTATGGAACCTGAAGGTTCATTACTGTGTTTACAAGTGCCCACCATCTGTCCCTATCCTGAGCCAGATCAATCTGGTCCATGCCCCCCCCCCCCCCTTCCCCCCCCTGCAGCCCCCTCTTATTATTATCCTCCACCCTTTCCCTGGATCTCCCAAGGCGTCC
>Ga0123357_10001899_pt1 | contig 22714 bp, 20 predicted proteins | sample TergutEmb28metaG_FD_89873 | JGI IMG/M metagenome (GOLD analysis project Ga0123357, IMG submission 89873) | Embiratermes neotenicus P4 segment gut microbial communities from Petit-Saut dam, French Guiana - Emb289 P4 | ecosystem: Host-associated > Arthropoda: Insects > Digestive system > Gut ... | reverse complement strand
TTTTTACTATTTTTTTTTTTGTTGGGGGGGGTGGGGGTCACCTTAGATTTGGAAAAATATATTTTCCCTTGATAGACATGTATTACTTGGGGGATCATTTTAGATTAGAGTCATCTTGCATTTGGGCAAATAAGGTACACAACAATACAAACACAGTACGTTACAGAATCCTGCATCTTGTTTATGTCACTGTTAAGAACAAAATTTAGATGCTGCCTGAATTACGACAGCATTCATATACAAAACTAAATGCAAAATCTCAGTAGCTGGAAAAAGCAAAAATACATCAGCATTACCAAGTGTTTTAAAGCCACCTTAATAATGCACATGACCCCAACAAGAGTTACAGTCCCACATTATAAGAGCACAATTTCTTGACAACTCAGGGTCAGGAAAGCTGATGAGCATTCGATTGCAAAGAAAGTGAAATGATTTCTTGCAGCAATCCTCAACTTTCTGAATATGTATTTCATTCACTTTTCATATAACAAAATTTCAAAAAGTCACAATTTACTGTAGCATATCATGGACAGGTGAGAAATTACTTGGTGATAGCATGTTCAACTGAGGAGTTCATTTTTCTCCATCATAAACACACTTTCAGAGTGCAGACCATGATGCTACTTGCCATGGCTACTCTTGCTTGCTTGCCCACGGTCATCAGCTGAAAGGTTGTCAAACAGATCATGCTCCCAGTGGGGTGAACTCGGCCTAGTAGCATACCCTGCAACCAGAGCCCAGTAGTTCATTAGCAAATACTTGCTTAAAAATTTCAGCCACAAGCTGAACAATATTAATAGTCAACCCTGCCCACTTTTCATTAAAAATGAGGGCATATCTTTCTATAACCTGTGACATGTTTAATTTGGGCTCACTATACAATTACTGGTGGGTGGTGTTTTAAGCCTGTTTCAGTATACACGGAATTACAAGTCAAACATTGCAAACAGTAACCTACATCTCACAACCATGATACAAACTCATCAGCTACACTTCTCAGCATATACGTACTAATGTGTTTTCTGCAGTCAAAATGAATCTGTATCCAGAAACAAATGAGATAAAGCTGATTTTTTAAACAATCCTTCTAACAACAAAATTTGTTAGAATTTAGATCTTAAAAACCTTTTCAAAATCCAACCCACTGAGGGCAAGGTATGAGTTATAGATAAAGATGAAAAATGTTACAGGCAAACAGTGAGATCTGAAACTGAACATCCACTGCTTTTCTTCTGGAATATCCTCTTCTTGGTTTGGTATGTTCCTTTAGTATCACTCAGTCTCAGAACCAAATTTTATTTTCACCTTATAAATATAGCATAATGGAAATTCCTTCCACAGTGCAAAACATATACATATTCTGGGTTTGTAATGAAAAACAAAATATATAAATATTGGTCTACTTCATGCTGCACCCATGCCCTTTCTCATAACCTGAAGAATATCCTATACCAAATCTTGTTTTAGTCCCAAACTATGATGTCTTTAGACAACATCATGAACAACAACTAACTGACAAGTATTCATGATATGTATTGTCAGTTTGTCCAGTGGCAGGGTGTACCAAGGGCCTGACAGGTGGATCATATTGTTGTGGACCTCAAAAGATTAAACAAATTATGTTAAACAAATGTTTTTTTTTTTTCAAATAAAAGAATAAAGTATTGGTACATTCCATAATTACCTAAGTCTGTAATGATGCAAAATGTCACTGCATAACACTATACCAACCAGATATAATTAACTTCAAACAGTGAACAAAGGACATACTAGTGGAATGACTGGTGCAGGGAATACAGCAGTAACTCTTATGAAGTATATGGTAAAAACAGCATCATGCACAAACCAAGTGGAAATGAAAGGCAGATTCTTAAACTGTCTCTGCTCCTATTATTTCTGATCAAAAACTAAAGTTACAAAATATGAAGATGGAAAAAATCTCTGCTGTCCTATGATGGAAACACGATGGCATTTAATACTGCTGAAGGATAGATGTTGTTTGCATCGAGTGTTGCTTTCCAATGCAGTGTTAAGCTGCATAGTTGAAAATCATTGGAAGAAACAGCAGTGCACAGAAACTGTTTATACACAGCTCTACAGATCATTTGTAAAATATCGCATGCACTGAAAAAGTTCAATGATGTGTGTGGCCAAGAAGCTACACTTAATAAATCAATAATGCAAATTTTCAGTTCTGTAAACTTAAAAAAAAAACACAATATAAGTCACAATTCATGACAGATGGCATTCCAGTTTGTTAATCTGATAGCTTCAATAAATTTCTTTTTCATACTCATAGGACAGTTCCTAGATGATGAGAAAACTGTTACATACACTAACTGCAATATATATAAATGAAACACAAGTTAAGTGTCACAGTGTATCATCCTTCAAACTGCTTTGCTGTCACTTTGTCTCCCAACCACTGGCTGACTTCCAATCAATGCAGAAACTCAAAATCTAACCCTTTGTCAGTTAAAAAAGTGTCCTTTTCATCCAATTACATTTGCTGGGTGAAAGGTTCCTGTCACCATCAGTACATACTGACATATCCTCCTGCAACAAGTGATCAAGTGAACAGTATCTGAAGCAGTCACATGAAAATCTACACCACTGTGTCTGTCTAGGAAGCCATCTCTGTAACCTAACACGTTCTATCCCCACAGGTCACATTTACCGCAATACTAGCTGCCTGTAATTTCAGGAGATGCCTAAAACAAACACTTATACAAATACATAAGAAGGGATAAATATATTTGTTGTTAACTCAAGAAGCTGAAGCTGATATAAATATCATCAGATGCAAGGGGTGAAGTATCAATTCATAAGTGGACTGTATATTAATAAAAATGCCCCTTTGAAAATAGCACCTTAGAACAGACTTGATTTCCATTACAAAACTGCAAAAACCAGCCATTTAAACATACACACTATTCTTGAGGACCTGAACATGCAATGCTAACAGAAGTAATAAACATGCAGATTATCATGCAAACTGCACTCCTCCATCGCTTGAAAACTGAGTTCAATTAATGAAGTCTCTCTTGACTAAGGCACAAAGTAAAAAAATTTGATTATTAACAACAGCACTCATATGAGAAACTGCTATGCACTATGCTGGTTCCAATCCAAGTGAGCAGAGGAGGGAAAAAGACATTATAAATTCAAAATTTGAACACCTTGATGAACAAGTCTTGTAGAAGAAACAATGAAAGTAGTCAAATGCATGCTGCAATAATTTTAATTCCATTCTCCAGGTGCAGAAAGGAAGACAAAGCAACACACTAATGTCAAAGTACTTTCAGTTTTGTTTGGAGACAATTATTCGGCCCCTCTTTAGGGGTAATAATAAAATATGGAGACAAAACGGTAAATGAGGAATGATAAAAGTAACACCACCATCCACTCTGCTGGCATGACTATGGAGTGCCCAGAGTCCCCCACAATCATGCCAGAGAAGCACAGTGCCCCTACATTCAGGATCAAGCAGTCAAAAAAATTTTGTCCTAAAATATATGTATAATTAGGGTTAGAAGCTAGTAAGAATGGTAACGTCAAACAGTGGGTACAGCCCTGGCAAAAATGGCAGGAGGGTTAACCAACACAGACCATGTTCTGGGGTGAGGTTTGGAGACACATTTATGGATGGAATTTGTAGTGGAGGTGGTAAGTTTTAAGAGGTGATGAGAGAAGGAGACAGCATGGATATTATGTAGTCCTGAAAAATGCCATTTTCCAGTTTGTGGCCCTGAAAACAGCTGCTTGCAACCAGCAAGGGGAGGGTTCCTGTGCTCTCTCTCAGGGCATGACTGAGAGATTATCATGACCTGCAGAAGTGCTGGCTACTCTCCCTGTTCATGCTGTTGGGATGGAGCTCAACCTGAATGGCCTCCCTTATGGTATCATCTAAGTAATGGGATTTGGTGAACAGAAGTTTGGTACCCCAGAGCTAAATGTGCCAATGGTGTCTGCTTTTTGCTCTTGCTTCAGTAGACTGACCTGCCTGTCCAATGCAGACCTGACCACACTTACAGGGTATACCATACACAACTGGAATCTTCAGTCCCATGTTGTCCTTCTCAGGGCAAGAAAACTGGAGATCTTGGGTGGCTAAGCAACACAATGTTGTGTCTGTAGAGCATCCCACTGTGATTGAGGTTATATTGAAGCTGCATCCTCCTAAGGCTCTTTGGTAGATGATGGGCATAACAAATCTGTTTCTAGTTGTAAGCACCTTCCCTGACAGTGACCTTGAACAGCTACAACTTATCCTTAAGGAAGGCTCCCAGGCACTGTGTACTAAGCAGAACTGAACGGTGTGCATGATAAAGGGTGGAAGCAAAAGCTGGAGTTAAGCCAGCAGTCTGTGTTACTGGTTTTCCTGTAAACCTTGTGGTCCAGCAAGCCATTGACTATTGCAAATGCCGAATGTCAAGGTATGGAAGATGGCCATCTCTCTCCATTTCCATGGTGAATGTAATGTTCTGGTGGACACCATCCAAGAACCATTCCAGCCTCTCTGATCCATGGGGACAGATCACAAAGGTGTCATCCATATAATGAAACCCACAGAGGGCCTTGAGGGCTGTTCGATCCAGTATCTTCTCCCTGAAATCCTCCACTCAAAAGCTGGTGATCAACAGAGGTGATAATCCTACCAGCACTCCATCAGTCCACTCACAAAACTGGCCACCAACGCTTAAGAAGGAACAGAACAGGCCATGGTACAACAGTGTTAGTTCTCCTGAAAGTGTTCACCCAGGAGATTAATGGCCTTCCTAATTGGCACTCTGGTTGTCACATTATGTTGAATCTGAACATGATATTCTTTGGTCAAATCCACAGAGTACATGTGGATGAACTCGGTAACATTCCCCACAATGGGGTCAGCATATTAACATGCCTGGACAGCTGGTAGGTAGGGTCTGCATGTTGCAAACACACCTCAGGGGCCTCCATCTTTGTGAATTTTAAGAAGTCTGTTAAGCTTTGGATACCTTAAATTCTTCAGAAGTAACTGCTAGCAGACCTCCCCAGGAACTGAGTGCTCCTTGAGAACAGCAATCTTACAATCAAAAGTCTCAATATTCCTTGGTCAACCTCCTACAAATTGGTTTGCCAACAGGGATTCAGTCTTCCTACAGTAATTGGTATTGTCCATCACTACTAAAATGCTGCCCATCAGCCAGGACAGAGAGGTTACTATTGGTTTGCAGGGCTCTGAGTGGTCAGGGTACTGTTCCTTCTTTCGACTGTCACCTCTACTACAACTTCCCATCTCCGCTCAATTTCCCATCTGTACATGCCCACATTGCAAGTCCATCACCACATCTTGTACATCAAACTGCAGCACAGGTCAATCTAGCTCAAACTCCTGCCGCTGCTACCTAGGCTCTGCCCAGTACTTAACATTACCACTCCCATTGGCTTCCAATCCCAACCATCCTTACCTCCACTATATTTAAGGTGCCTACTGCACTAAGCTATATGCAAAATATCTGCAGAAATGAAAATCTCAAAGATACAGGCTCTATAATAAAAGAAAAGGGGTCTAAAAATGTTCATCTTTTATAATTGGGAGAAAAGAGTGAAAGTATTACAGGTATAGAATGCTGTAATGCTACAGGTCAATTTCTGTCCCCTGTTCTAATATTCAAGGACGACAACAAGAAACAGCGCTGATATTCACTTCGTCCACTCACAACACCTCTCTAGATTCACTGAGCAACATATGTGTGCAATGTGCAGAGGACTGCCAGAACCCACCAAACTAAGAATGTGCCATCTCTCCCACTACACCAACTCTCCTGGAATTACTATATGTAATGTTAGAAATTTGATAGTGTTGATGATTCTGCTTACCATACTGAAATTCTCTGTAATTAAAGGAAATACTTCTTCCTCCATCATGGTTACACTGTAGCTTCAATAAAAAATCATTTGATTTCTACAAAACTAAATTCTCAAATAAAAGTAACACCTATATGGAATTTAAGGTTTTCATGGGACTGAAAATTCATATTGCAGTTTCTTGGTTATGACAACATGTAGTCTATTAGAAGGTTACTGATATTTTGGTGAAACATACTGCTTACACCTTCAAGGCAGAAAATAGGTAAGTTTGTTACTTCAAAGAATGGTAACCACATATCATACACAATGGTATTATAACCCAGAAAACAACATGAAAAATAACACCTATTGAGATGTACCAGAATGTTTAGATATCTGTATTACCAATTAGCTGTACTACAATGCCCCAATATTCACTAGAACAATGAACAGCAAGACAATGATAAAAAGTAAAGGAACTCTAAATCAATAGGTGCAATAAACTGCAGTTTCAGCTGATCTTACTCATAATTATCAAAACTGACAAACAGATGTAGCTCTCAGGAGAGATATTAATAACCATTAAGGTTATGTAATGCTCAACTCAGTGTTTACACTGCAGTCATTCCTACCCTTTCATAAGCGCACCTCCCTGCGTTTCTCACAGTTCACTGAGTTCACTGGCGGTGACGTTCATCCAGAAGTTTGAAGTCATTGTGCTCATCGTACTGTCGCTCACGAGGACCATGGTCCACATTGCGGTCATGGCGAGACTTACGTGGTGGGTATCCTCCTCGTCGACCACCAGAACGACCCATGAAAATCCGGGCCGGTGCTCCACCTCTGAAAGGCCATCCACGCATACTGCTACGACCACGCATCCCTGCATTTCGCTGACCCATCATCCCACGGACTCGTCCTCTCACAAATTCATCATCCCGGTTGTCATGCTGCTAACAATGTATCTTATTTATGTCGATCCTGTTCTTGGATGCTGACACCGTGGAAGTGGGCTGTGTTGCCTATGTGTCAGCAACAGGCTGCCTCCATTTTCAGGGTTAAAGTGAGCAGGGTTAGAAAGTGTTTCAGTTATAAGGGAAGACAGTTTGTCAGACCCAAAGGAGAGGGAAAGAAGCAAAGGTTTGGCCTACTCATTGGAAGATGGAGGTAGCACATTTCTCTGAAATGTCAGCAACACAGGCCACTTTCAAATGGTGCCAACACACAAGAACAGTGTCAACATTAACACTGCACCACCGTGAAAGCCTACCACCTAGCACTGACATTAGGAATGGGTAAAGCAATACCTCTGCTCCCCCTACATGCCTTCATGGTGTGAACAGGGACAACTTGATCTTTACTTTAACCTTTACCTTCATGAATTATTGGGATGGGTAACTAGTGCTCTAAATAAAAGGAAACTGAAACTAGTGCACTGTTAAAATGTGAAAACCAAATCTGAGTTAACTCTTGTTTTAAGTTTCTTTAAAGAAAAATACTCCAACAAAGCAACCAGGGGAGAGGGGGGGGGGGGGAAATATATATATCTGGAGGGAATTTAATACTAAAACTGCTGACTTAGAATCAGCAAAATTGAATCTTAGATGATGTAAAGTTACAGAGGGTGATTAACTATATGATTTCAAAGTAATAATTATCATGTGTTTTCCTTACTTCAAAGTAGGCTCGTCCTTTAGGTACATGTTCAGGATTTGAATCCCAGGACTTGTAATGGAATCTATCAGACTGTTGATTGGAGAATTCTGTTGGTTCCTGACGGAATCTGTCTGGGACATCATCACGACGATTTATTGGTCCTTCAGGATGAGCTACTCGTCCACCTCCACCATCACCGCGCATTTTACCATCCCTGATTGAGCGACCAAACCCTTCCCCTGGTCCTAATAACAGAGGCAGATATACTATTAGTGTATGAACTTGTGTGTCTGTTGTGGCTAATGCAGCACAACTTGTTAAAATTAAATGACCCTGCCACACTAAAAGTACAAAGTAGTAGTTAGACACATCATTTAAATTAACTACCATATTTACTCCAATGCCATGGATGGGATATTTCCAGCTCTACTGCAAGAGGGATGGAAGGTCCTTATTCCTTACCTGGTTAGGATCTTCTATGCCTGCCTGGCAACTGGATACATTCCAGCTATGTGGCACCAGGTTAAGGTAGTGTTCATACCTAAGCCTGGTAGGAACTGCTACAGCGGACCTAGGGACTTCACACCTATCAGTCTCACATAATTTTTTACTTAAGACCATGGAGAGGCTGGTGGATAGATTTCTAAGGGATGAAATTCTGGCACTTAAGCCACTTCATCCCAACCAACATGCATACCAGGCTGGAAAGTATGTGGAAACAGCTCTTCATCAGCTCGTGGTATGGGTTGAGAAGGCTCTTGACCAGCAGGAGATAGCCTTAGGCATCTTTCTTGATATAGAAGGGGCATTTAACAACACCTCTTATGACTCCATGTGTACAGCACTTGCTAAACATGGAGTAGATCACACCATTGTATGATGGATTAGAGCCACCCTGGAGGGCCGGCTGGCCACGGTGACCCTCGGTGGATTCTCCAGAAGTGTTGCGGTGTCTAGAGCCTGCCCACAGGGAGGTGTCTTGTCACCTCTTCTATGGTGTCTTGTTTTTAATGAACTGTCCGCAAGGCTCAATGAGGGAGGTGCTTATTCACAAGGACACGCGGATGACATTGGTCTTCTAGCCATGGGAAAATTCCCAAATATGGTATCAGGGCTCATATAATGGGCCCTTTATACATCGAAGCGTGGTGTGACGAGCTCGGTCTGTCGGTTAATCCAGACAAAACTGGGCTTGCTGCATTCACAAGAAGAAGGAAACTCCCAGGGTTTTTTGAACCTGGGACTACCTTACCTCGCTCCATGTCAGTCAAGTATCTGGGAGTGATCCTGGATTCATGGCTGACCCAGAGGGAACACGTGGATGTTAAGGTGAGGAAGGCTCAAAATTTGTTGTGGGCCTGCAGGAGGGCCTATGGTGCGACGTGGGGCCTGGGACCCAGGGTGGTTCACTGGCTCTATGTCTCTATCATCAGGCCATCCATCACCTTTGCATCCTTGGTTTGGTGGTCTGGCTGTCAGACGGCCAGTGCCAAGAAGAAACTAAGCAGGATCCAGAGATTAGCATGCTTAGGGATTAAAGGAGCAATGCACACTATTCCCACCAATGCTGTGGAAGCATTTATTTGCCTCCCTCCACTGGAGCTAGTGGTACTAAGTGAGGCGAGGTCAGCTGGAGTCTGGAATGTTGGTCTTACCTACGTCCCGATAGAGGTCACAGTAGTATCTTGATGCGGCTTCAACACTCAGATCCCATATTTAATATGGGGGTTGACATTATGAGGCCAGCATTTTATCTTGAACCCAAATATAGGGTTACTATGCTGACTAGGAAAGATTGGACCAAAGGCATAGGCACTCCTCCTGCAGTTAAGGGGTTCATCTGGTTCATGGACGGGTCCAAGATGAGGGAGGGGACCGGGGCTGGAGTCTATGGGCAATCTGTAGGAAGAAGGCTCAGCTTTTCCCTAGGCAGAGATGCAACAGTTTTTCAGGCTAAGATATATGCTATCTTGGCCTGTGGTTACGAAATTCAATTTCAGAACAGACCAGAGAAACATGTGAGTATATGCTCTGATAGTCAGGCGGCCTTGAAAGCTCTTCAGGCCATCAGAATGTCTCCTTTAGTCCAACAGTGCCAAAAGGCATTGAATAATATCTCTACCCTGGCATGCAGTGGGGCTATTTTGGGTCCTTGGACATACTGGAGTACGAGGTAATGAGATCGCCAATGAGCTTGTGAGGGGCGGCTCTGTTTTGGGATTCTCTGGACCTGAGCCGGCTCTGGGAGTCTCTAGATGAGATATACAAAAAAGGCTTAGTCGTTGGTTAGTCAACCAGCTTTGGGTAAAATAGCAAGGCCTTGGCGACACCCAAAGACAGGCTCGAGAACTAATCTCAGGACCTAGTCTGGGTGCCAAGGCTAAATTCCTGTCCTTTAATAGGACTCAATCCAGGATTTTAACTGGCTTACTTACTGGACATAACACCCTGAGGAGACATCTTCACCTACTGGGGCTCCTGGACAGTACTGTGAGGGTGTGTGGAGTGAAAGAAGAAACCTCGGCCCACATTCTTTGTGATTGTGAGGCCCTGGCGTCACTCAGACATGCATATCCGGGCTCCTTTTAATTGGAGACTGTGGATATTAAGAGTATAAGCTTGGGAGCCATCTGGAACTTCAGGAAAGTAATAGGCTCCCATGATTTGACATGGGGCACAAAGGGCCATTAACTAAGGCCTTGGTGAATTGGGACCATGAGGTCCCGAACCCACATGTAATCAATCAATCAATCAATCAATACTCCAATGTCAGGCAAGGTTTTTTTCTTGAATTTGGCACTTAAGTATTTGAGGTCCTCTTAAATTTGCATACAAAGCACTGAACTGTATCACTGTGAACTGGATCATGCACAGCCAAACAAAGGCTTGCAGTGCCAAATCATGTGAGACCTAAGCTCTTCTGAGACATTACACAGCGTAGTGTGGTAATTCTGCACGGACTTTACAGGACAACCCATCAGTCCCAGCTTCAAGGGTCAAGAAATCCAAAAGAGAGAAAAGAGCACGATTGAAGCTAACCAAAACAATCTTTTGGTTTTGGGATTTTGTCCACTGTCTAATAAATTTAAGAAGTATGACGTTTCAGAATATGGTTCTGTTTCCATTTTCAGGCAAAAAAGGATTGAACCCGGTGTACCACTTAGATTGCATTATTCTCAGTCACTGGGCACCACAGAAACAATAACTTGTTAAGATATGCACCTGAAAACAGATCTAGTCCAAGGGTAGTAACAGTAAAATGGCTATTGAAAAATTAAAAATTAACTACAAGGCTCAAAGCAAAACCTAGACCAAACCACAAATTAAAAAAACATAAAGAGTGCCATGAATTCACATTGATCAGACCACAGACACAACACAAAAATCCAGAACACATGTATTTAAATTCTTAACACCATCAGTGGAAAAAACTGTGAATCTTCATGGATTCAAGTACATGTATAAAGCAAGAAATATAAATGTATTACAGTAGGGTCTCATTTTGAGACGATTCATTTTATGACAATTCACTTTTATGACCCCTGTTGTGTCGGACTGAGCATTCCCGACTTATGGCGCGTCACTGTCGCAACTCAAGCGTCCTTTCTCTACTTAGTGCACTTCTAGCTCTTTTCCGGTGTGCATATGTTTCTTCTTTTTCAATTCTAGTGCAGTTCTTTTACGTTGATTGTGATTTTTCCACCCATGACGTCCATCAAAAAGACAAATTTTCCTCTGTTGCAAAAAGGAGTGAAAAGAACAAGGAAGACCGTAACTTTAGAGACTAAAATGTTAGTGATCAGAAAACTGGAAACTGTCGAGAAACATGCTAATGTCTGTAGTTCCCTCAGCTTGGCGCCAGCTACTGTATCAACAATCATGGCGAACGCTGAAAAAATAAAACAATCCGCACAGAAAACTACAAAACTGTATGTTGCACTAGAAATTTTAACATAGAAAAAATGAAACCATTACTAACACTATGGGTTGATGATTTAAATAAAAAAAGAATTCATCTCACTCAGCGTGCTATTGCTGCAAAGGATAGGAGTCTTTTTGACGAAATTCAACAAAACGAAGGTGGAAACGAGACATTCAATGCTAGCAAAGGATAGTTTGCAAGGTTCAAGCAACGCTTGCAAATTCATTGCATACAAATTAGTGGAGAGGCTGCTAGTGCCAACATTGAAGCAACTTGCACATTCACCGCCGAATTTAAGAAAATTATGGAAGACAATGATTTTCCACCAGATCTTGTTTTTAATGTGGATGAGACAGGGTTGTATTGGAAAAAGTTGCTACCAAGAACTTATATCTTGAAGGAAGAAAAATCAGCGCCTGGCTACAAGGCATCCAAGGACCAAATTACTCTGCTCCTTGGAGGGAACACATCAGGAACTTCAAAATTAAAGCCATTACTGGTGTATCACTCCGAAACTCCCACAGTAATGAAAGGCATTCTAAAATCTTGTTTGGCAGTCATTTGGACTTTAAACAGAATGGCTTGGGTCATGCAACAAATTTTCTCAGAATGGTATTCTAAGCACTTTTGCCACAGTTAGTTTTGCAATCAAAACAATCTGCCTCAAAAGGCTCTTCTGTTGCTTGACAACACTCCAGGGCATCCACCACACTTGGAAAATGTTAAGTCAGAGCTGTTCCAACCAATGGACCAAGAAGTAATAGCCACTTTTAAGGCGTATTACCTTCATCAATCACTTTAAGAAACAATACAACAAAAATGGATACTTACGGGGTCTCCCTGAAAGAGTACTGGAAATATTATAACATTTTAAAAGTTACTGATAACAAAAAAATGGCATGGGAAGAAGTAACTGTGTCATGTACGAAAGGTGTGTGGAATAAAATCAGGCCTAGCTGTGAGAATTATTGTACAAAATGTGATAATCTGGATATGCTGATCAAAGAGATAAGCGAAATATCAGAAATGTTGATCCCGTGGGCAACACTGAAGTTTTAGAAAGTCACTCCCAGCCACTGTCCAATGAAGAACTTTATGACTTGGCCCAACAATTGACTGAACAGCAGAAGGAAGATGAAGATGAAGAGGATCGTGGACCAAAGAAATGAAGACGAAGGACCTTACTGATCTTTCTGCTACAGATATGGCAGCTGAGAAGTTATTTGATATTGACCCTGACTGGGAATGCAGCTCTACAGTAAAAAGAAGCATAAGAGCCATGCTACACCCTTATTTTGAAATCCTGCAAGAAAAGAAGAAAAAAAATCAGAACAGTCCACGTTACACTCTTTCTTGATGTCTTCTGAACCACGGCCTGGGCCTTCTTCAGCAAAATAAAAAAGTGATTTGATTGATATTTTTTTCAATTGTCTGTGTAATTTTCTACATACTTAATTCATTAAATTAAAACTGTATGTCATAATGTAAAGAAATATTGTAAATTATAAAATGATTTGACTAATTTGTTTGGCCCATGAACCTATTTTAATGGTACTCATTTTACGATGATTCAATTTACAACCAAATATTTGAGAAGGTAACACCCTCGTAAAACAAGACCCTACTGTAATTTAGTTAATGTGGATCATAACGGCATGGCAGCGCATCTCATCAGAAGTGATTGTGGAGAGTTTTAAGAAGTGCTGTATATCCAATGCAATGGACGAGACTGATGACGATATGTTGTGGAATGGCAGTGACGAGGACGGGCATGTTAGGAGTGGGTGTGAAGACAAATAAGACACTGACTGTGAAGATGGAGACAGTGATAATCGTTGGTAAAGGTAAATAAAATCTGACATGTTTTGGTATTAAGTGTATGAAATTAATAGTAAAATATTTTTTCTTAGCAGACATTTTATGTTCGGGGGGTAGTCTTAAATTGGGATAAATACATTTTACCTTGGCAGATGTGTTTTCTTGGGGACTCATCTGAGATTAGAGTCATCTTTCATTCGGGTAAATAGAATTGTGTTACTGTCATGATACAGGATAATTCATGAGAATGCAGAATCAATTGCAGACACATGAACATTTCACAGCGGATTACTACTGTCATCTTAGATGTAATGCTGTGTAGCCTCACAGACATATTCCTTTGAAACATAAGCACATATCTACATGGTGTCACATCCCAGAAGACCATAATCTTCACAGCCACTGCTACAAGGACATCAAATATCACAAGATTTCCCATAGTCTGTATGAACATTCTGTGAAAATGCAATTTGTCAAAAATCTTTGTATAATGGAACCAAAGCGATATCATGTTCATATCCAGCAATTTTTTTTTTATTGGAGGAATATACATTTATGTACATCACAACTTCATCCTTCATACCTTTAGTCAGCATATTTTAAACTCCTACCATTACAGTGTTTTGATGTTAATGGTTTCTAAACCAACTTATAAAGGTAAAGGACATTCTAGTCACTTATCACACTGGAAAGACGGTGATGATGATGGACTGATGGGACCACGAGGCTGAAATGCCTACTGAACATGCAAGGTATACGTTTTACATTCACAAGGATACAGAACATATGTGGAGAACCTGGAAATGTACTGGAAAACCTTGCACCCTGAGTCCTTTTGTATGTAAGTTCAGCCTTACTTCTAAAGTGACATATTACTCATACAACTTTATCTTGACCATATCCATGCAATGATGACATTATTTTACATAAAAATCTGACCAATGCACTTAATAATATCATGTGCATTAGGTGTATTAGTCAGATTTTTGTATGACACAATGCACTTAATAAAATTAAATGCATTACTCATAAAAGATAGGAGGAAACATTCCGTATTTATCTGAATGCAAGACAACTTTAATACATGTCTGCCAAGGAAAAATGTATTTATCAGAATCAAATACAATCCCCCCCCCCAGAATAAAACCTCTGCTAAGAAAAAACATTATACTATTAATTTCATACACTTAATAAACAAAGTACATCACATTCTATCTGCCTTTACCAATCAGTGCACTGGATCCATCTTCATGGTCAGTGCCTTTATCTTCCTCACACCCACTCCTAATATGCCCATTCTATTTACTGCCATTCCACATCATCATCATCAACAGTCCCACCCACTGCACTGGATATACAGCACTTCTTAAGACCCATCACAATCACTTCTGGTGAGATGCTCTGCCATGCCGTTATGATCCACACCGACTAAATACTACATTTGTATTTCTTGCTTTATAATTAAAACAGTCCCATTACAGACCCGGAGGGGCCCAGAGGGTTCCAGGAAGTTAAGGTTCCCAGATTTCGTGACAACGGCACAGGATGGTGGTAGGTTGTCAGCCTTACGCAATGGCCGCCTTTACCCCCAGGAAATACTCCTGGTGCTCATTTCTGTTGGAGGCTGAGTCAACCCCAGGGCCATAGTGTGATCGGAAGGATTTTACGTCAATGAAAAATCCACTGACACCAGCTGGGATCGAACCAGCATCCTTCCGATTTGTAGCACAGCACCTTAACCACTGTGCTACCGTGGTCCCCACTGCTTGATTTATAAACTTACTTAAACCAATGAAGATTAACATTTTCTCCACAAAGAATTTAAATACATGTGTTCTGGATTTTTATGTCATGTCTGTGTTCCGATAAGTCTTGAGTTCATGGCTCTTTTTATGGTCTTTGATGTGTGGATAAGTCCAGGTTTTATTTTTGAGCCTTGTAGTTTTAATTCTTCATTTTTCAATAGCCATTTTCCTGTTACTATGATAATGGGGGCTATCCTTATTTTGTGGGGTGGGTTATATGGCCCTAAACATGCATGGGAATACCACAGCGGTAGCTGTGTCTGTTGTGGAGGCAGGATCAGGTAGGATCAGGCTACAGGGTTTTTACTTGCTGCCACCACTCAGCTAGGAGCTGAAAAAATAATGCTCTGACATGTCTCGTAACACTACGCCTAAGAAGAAAGATTGGATACCTGCTGTCTTATTCTTAGAGTGCACGTACAAAATTCTTACTAACATCAACTTTACTACTTGCTCTGTCAAGGTAACTAATATAAACCCCATATGACACAAATTATTACTGGAAGTTATGTCACCCAAATTACTCACCGCGCAACCCAGACTGGTATCTTGCCACCTACTACAGTTTAAGTAAAATGATTCTGGTCAATTTACAAAAACTTTCTGCAAACTAAAACAAATGTCTGAAGAAAGTGCCAAAAATGGTCAGGTTCCTAACGATCAACCAAATGTTGCTCTAAGTTAGAATTTTGGAATATTCACTTCAACAAAACTTACCTTGGTAAACAAGAACGATGGAGATCTTTCTTGCCACTTCGTAATTTTGCACTACTACAAGGCCACTACCACAATGTGTAAACCTGTCAGAACGCAGAATGAGGCTGTGGCATATATCACGTGGGATTATATTACCTCAGAACAACCTCCTGCCTCCAAGATTCTGGCATGATAATCACACCACCATCAGTTAATGCTGCCAGCCAATCTCCGAAACGTGCACTGTTCGCTACCCATACAGAAGGAAAAGTCAGTAGACTGCTTCCTGCTTGTACCAGACTGAGTTGTATCCCACCAAATTGAGAAAATAAAATGTCTACTAAAACATAATCTAGAAAAAGTATGTATCAATCATTCATTACACTACCCTTGGACTAGATCTGTTCTCAAGCATATATCTTTACACATTACTGTTTCTATGGTGCCTAGTGAATGAGAAAAACTCATTCTAAGAGGTCCACCAGGTTAGGTGTTTCTTTGCCTGAAAATGGAAACAGAGCCAGCTTTCAAAACAATGTGCTGCATTAAAAAATGAAACAATGAGCAAAGTCCCCCCCCCCCAAAAAAAAAAGTTTGTCAGTCAACTACAGTCACACTCTGCTGCCTCTTTTGGATTTCTTTACTCTTGAAGATGGGAGCAATATTTAGTCTTGCAACAATGATAGGGAATTACCACCCTACACTGCATAATATCTCAGAAGAGAACACATCTCACAAGATGATTTGGCGATGTAAGCCTTGGTTTGGCTCCCCACAGTCCGGGTCACAGCAATCTGGTTGGCACGTCCTATGCAAATTTAAGAAGACTTCACATATTTAAGCACTAAATTTAAGGAAAAACCTCATCTGGCATTTGAGTAAATAGTGTATCATTTCCTTTTCTCAAATACATTGAGTTAACGATAGAAAGATCGCATGGGAAAGCAATAACATTGTAAATGGCACATTTCAATACTATACCCATGCTCGAAGGCATTTCCAATACACTGAATTACTATTTACCTCGTCTTCTATCACTGCCTGGTGGGGAAGGCTGCATAATGCCCCTGTGACTTCTTTCTCGCTCCCTCTCTCGCCCCATAGACTCAGGAAGATGTTCCATCACACGGGAGTGACCAGAATCCCTATCATCATGACGATCAGTCCTCTTTTCATTAATTCGCATCCGCAAATCACTGGATCCCCTGTCACATTTAAAAAATAAATCCATCAGTTGCACCTTAACTTTCATTAATTAAACATTTTATTCCTCCAAGTACCAATGAATATACTGCTCTCTGTGTACAAATGTAAATGGATATACTACAATGAACAGAGCAGTAACAGATGGGTGAAATGTGAAACTATTACAAGGTCTTCATTAAGAAAAAGTCTTTCAGTAAATATAATCACACAACGGTATAAAGCAAAGTAATGAATACTATTCTCAGCAATAACAGTCAACACTCATTAAACTGAAAGGTTAACAAGTTTCTGTCCACCCTGGAAACTGTTCAGCCATAATTAGAAATACAGGCAGAAAAGTACAAAAGGAACATAAAAATTCTAATATTGTAATGAATAAAAGAAAATCAATAGCCAAACATACAAGAAAAAATGCTATAGCACTTTTCAAATAAATACACTAGACAAAGCAATGTCATGCACGATTGCAGGCTTGAGCCATGATGGAGATTAAATCTGCAATATTTTAGGAATTTACATAGTGTACAGTGGTAATTCTGTACTAACGTTTTGGGACAACCTATCAGTCCCATTTTCAGGGGTCAAAAAGTCCAAGAAGAATGCCAGTAACACTTAGGTATGCAGTTTATACAAGGAAAGCTGTGGGCAGTGATTGATTCTCAGTAAACGTGATGCCAGCCATCAGGGTTGATGCAGTGTGAGGGAGATGGGAGGTGGAAGTCTAGTATCTCAGTGTGACTCTGAAGTACAAAAGCCAGGGAAAGTAAAGCCACTACCAAGTGCAAGATGGGAAGACAAACGAAAATCAAATGTGACAAAGGACAACATATATATATATATATTTTTTTCCTCTGTCTTCCCACCATGAACTGGTAGTGGCTTTACATACCCAGGCTGTCTTACTTCAGAGTAGCACTGAGCTACTAACTGCTCTCTTTCCTCCCACCTCCCTCACACTGCATCAAACTAGTTGGATGGCATCATGCTTACTAAGAGCCAAACACCACCCACAACTTTCCCCACATAAACTGTGCACCTAAGTGTTCCTGGCATTCTTCCTGGACGTCTTGACCCCTGACGATGGGACTGATAGGTTGCCCTGAAACTATATGCTGTATAACATCCTAGAAGAGCACAGGTTTCAAAATCAATGTCAATTTACATGTGTAACAACAGTATGCTGGGAATACTGAACTAAATGGAAGAGGACCCAAGAACTTATGGCAAAGTATCCCACCTGTCAGAGTCGGTCCTGTAATCCATGCTTCTCTCATAGCGATGTCCATCTCCTTGAGTTGAATACCGACTGTCATCACGCCGACGCTGCTCAAGTTCATGTCGAAGATCTTCACCTCGTCTGTAATTAAGTACATGTTACTGAAGGATCAGAGCTAAGGATTTATAGCACATTTCCATTTCCCAGTGATAGATGCCTTATACCAAGTTTAGACTGTCAGTGTCAAACACCCAAAAATTCAACAGCCTAAGGGAAGAATGACAAGGAACTGCAGGGAAATAAGCTAGTTATAACTGACTGACAGGAATTATTCATCTCACACCAGAAAGCAGTTCTGAAACCAGACAATAGAACGAATTACTCATTAAAAAAAAAAGCTCCATTCCAGTGTTAAACACAGTGCAATGCACTGTTCTGGTTTCCTTTCCTATGACTGGTTAGTTTGCACGGTGCAATAATGAAGAGCAACCACACTGCACTAGTGTCAAAATTAAATCACAATAAATAATTTAGGAAACAATGAAATACTACTATCTTTTACATTGCAAATGTGTACTTTTGAGCAAACACAATAAAAAGTGCATATATGACTACACACAAAGTTTTAACCATACCCATGTTAATCATGGGGTATCACACAGAAAACAATGGACCTTCATGTCTGAACTCACTTTGGTTTCAGAATATCAATTGGGGGGGGGCTGCAACCTTGGAACTATTTAAAGTCAACAACTCTATTGAGTTTTCATTACATGATTAACTCCCGACACACACAGCAACAATTCAGAGCTATCAAACAGAAAATAAATCATCAACAGGAAGGTTTTTAAATACAAAACCAGTATTACAAGACTACCTGTAATAATCAATAACCTCTATAAAGCCAAATATTTCATAAGGTGATGGCAGGTATTTTTGTTTTATGGGTTATAAACATTATGCTCTCTGCTAGGTGGACGCCCACATTCTGAAGGAACATATGACTCCACCTAGCACCCTGCACTTAGTTTCAAATTTCAATATCCAAAAATAGCCAAAGGAATATGTATGACTCCTTACCTATCTAAAGTACACTAGTCAAATATGCAAAGCAGGTATCTGACTGCATGATTAGGAATTAATAATAATTTAAAATCCCTAACACTAAAAACAATTCAAACAATCCATGTAATATTGACTGACGTTAAAAATGACTGTACAAGGTATGGAGGTATGCTGTAGTTCAGCCTTAAATGACAAGTGATATTTTAGGTTATACAGTAAACTTGATATTTTCACGCTATGTAGAAAGGGTATAAAATTGGCTACAGCAGGTACTTCAGTAATGAGCCAAATATTGTTCTTCTTCCATGTACCAATACAGACACACACACATTACGAACTACATGAAATTCAAAGCTACACAATTTCCTACCGTTCAAAGCGATCTTCCATGCTTCTTTCCCTACGGTCAAAACTTGGAGCCAGTGAGTGACCACGGTCATAATCTCGTGAGGAATGTGCGTAGTCACGTGGTGGTTCTCGCTCTCCACTGGGATAAAAACCATCATGTAATCGCCCTGGAGCATCGGGATAACGCCCCGGTGATTCAAATCGAGAACTTCCTGAAATATAAGCATGTATAATACTAAAGCCCTGCATATAATATCTAGCTCGAATGGGACAGGGCATGGCAGATCACACACATCTAACAATACACCACAGTTCAACCATTTTGAACCAAGGATGTTGCAACATACCAAGAATAAGTCAAAATTAGTTCCACAATCAACCAAATGATTCCATCAAACACTGACAAATATGATCATTCAGTTAACACTGCACATACCATACACATCCTGTACAGTTCACAGATAAGATGAAAACAGCCATAAATTACTATTTGCCAGGAAGTAAACAATGATAAAACATATGTCCCTGAAGATCCATTTTCACATTACCTACTCAATGCCTAAGTCTACCAAATATTCAGCACTTCCACAACTAATATGCAGTTTTTTACATTAGGGCATTAAAAAAATAAATAAATAAAAAAATCCCAGCTAGTGTTGTTTCAGTGGAATGTCTTGTCTGACAATCAAAAGTAACCATAAAACCTGTTAAGTTCAATGTACACACCATTACATACACACAAGTTCAATAAACTATTCTGTATTTATGATGTGAGAAGCAAGGTGGTACAACTGCCAGTCCACAGGTCAATATGGGGCCCACAATGGTCACAACAGTATCAGTTTTAAAACGAAGGCACTTGTGGCAGATTATTATATGCATGACCATTCTCTTAGACTTCCTAGCCTGTAACTTAAGGGTTTTAAGTCTCTTGGTACTGTAGGCTTTTCAGCCATAATTAATACAGTCAGCAAAATTTACTGTCCAGGGACAGGTGACATAAATCAGTTTCACAGGGATGGTTACCATTTTCTCATTCAAGTATAATTACTGGTATCAAAGAACTGACACTGCCACATCTCCCCTCTCCTAGCAGATAAAATAAAACTGGAAATAGTCCAATACAAATTTATGGTCTCACTTTCATTGCTAACTTTAAATATAATAATGTGTGGTCCATGAACTTCAAATTTGGTGTCCACGTGACCCTCAACGCTGAAGATGCTGGATGACACTAATGCAGGCTACATATTAATGTGATTACCGCGTATCATACAAATTCCTTCAATAGAAAAAGCCACTTCAAAAATCAATCAACTAAATGAATATCACATACTGTCATACACATGAAAGTAATACTGGTCTTCTAGCCTTATCTCCTAAATACCTGGGGCCTGTATTGGAGGTGCTTCATCCACAATGGCTACCACTCTACGATGCTCATCAATCAGACCGCTACTTGGTCTAGTAGATGCCTGTACAATCTCTTCACGCGCGAAGATTGGATGCGTTCCCTCACCTAATAATGTATTAAACACAAGTTGTGAAAAAAACTTTTGAACCAAATCTGCCATAACAGCAGTTCTGCTTGTGAAAGCAAAACTGCACCCATTACTAAATGCTCACAACATTTCTCAAATATGCTTATGTTCTTTATCCAGTAAAAATGGAACTAACATCAAATTAAACCCGCTCAAGCATGGATCTAATTAACTGAAAGTGCACTAAGACTTTATGAAATCTAATTCAACCAAATACAAATTTAAAAAATGTTTACCAAACTTGGATTTTGATTACTGAAAACACGTGGTAATGTTATAACTGTATATAAATTTCATATGTTTCTCCCAAACAGCAAATATTAAAAGTAGTTCAAAACTTGTGGCTGCTACAAAGAAAACAATAAGGTATCTATAAGCAATATCTTGACATTAAGCAGTAGGCTGATGTGAGAGTTACAGCTCCTCCTCAGATGAAGCCCAATCATGAGCCAAGAAAACCTTTCCTTCCCTAGCCAGTTGCTAATGAATTTACCCTGAAGCAGCCAGCATTGTAATATGCAGTCATTTTACTTGAAACATGAAAAAACAGCACTGCATTAGACACAAGCATTGAAGATCACTGTCTTCTGGAATGTGCCACAGTATAGTCTAGAAGAGTTATGTTCACAACACAGAGGACCCTGCTGCCTTCATCATGGCAGGATGGTCTACAGTGACAATGGTGGCAGAACTATCCCCTGACATGTTGGTACACCTTTACTAGACTATATGGTATTACACCTCAGAAGACTAATCTTCACAGTCAAGGCCAGGGGAACAAGTGTCTTGCACACAACTCAAGCCCTGTACATGTCAAGTTAATTACACACAAACTAACGCGCGCGCACATACGCACACACCACAGATAGAGAAGTTTATTTAAAAAAAAATCCCCAGAACATGCTGATTTTCACCATAAATGTGTCTGCTTGCTGCAGGGACATGTAAGGCATTTGGAACATTTTGACAAAAAGCAGGACAGTGACAGTATTAGTTTCAAATTTAAATGATGTGACTTGACCATATCATTCACCTTCATCAACTTCTTGAATTTTTAAATACTTAAAAGCAGCCACCAAAATATTACATATGTTTTCATGGAAGTTAAATTGGGAGTGAGAGACTGCAGAGAAGTACTGCCCCAAATATACTGGGCACATCACCATGTCAAATATCTCTGCTGAGATCTGTAACAGGAATTCAATAATAGCAGGAGATAAGGGCCTAAAAAGAACTTCAAAGAAATTAATAATAATAATAATAATAATAATGCATATCTTATCTGTTATCATCATGCCTGAATCAACCAAGAAAAAAAAAAAAGATACTCTACAGGAACGTTATTAGAATAGCACTAAGGTACTGTAGTATGTGAACATGTTCAAGAAATTGACATGAAAATGTATAGTATATATAGGACATTACTTTTCATTCATTACCACATTTTCACCAACCTACCAACAAGCTAAAAAAAAAAAAAAAAAAAAAAATATTTTTTTATTTTTTAATATATTTAAATTAAAAAAGGGGGAAGGATGAAAAATAGTATTTAATATTATATTTACTATTATTTTTTAAGAAATAAATAAAAAATTATCCCAAACTAACA
>Ga0123357_10001898_pt1 | contig 22720 bp, 17 predicted proteins | sample TergutEmb28metaG_FD_89873 | JGI IMG/M metagenome (GOLD analysis project Ga0123357, IMG submission 89873) | Embiratermes neotenicus P4 segment gut microbial communities from Petit-Saut dam, French Guiana - Emb289 P4 | ecosystem: Host-associated > Arthropoda: Insects > Digestive system > Gut ... | reverse complement strand
GGGGGGGCGATTGAGGAAATAGGTATTCGTATCGTTGATAAAACCTGTCCTGTGCTCTCCGACCCCTTGCGGGGAAAAACCCCCCCCCCCCCCCCCCCCAACCTGTGCTGTCAAGGTCAAAGCTTTGCTTTTGGGTAGACAATAGTGTGAATGATCTTTAATGTTCAGTTGAGAGAGCAGTGGTTTATTTTCTTGAACACGAGAATAAGACTTGAATATTTTATCATTTCTTGTAACAAATTTGATCATTATTCACACCTGTTATCACTATTGCATGTTTCTTCTTGCAGTAAAGATAATATAATCTTATTAACAATCCACCCTGAAGTGTAAATGTTTATTTGAGAGGGTTGGTACTTAAATTTTAACACATGGTATTTTAAGAATGTGAATATTATTTGAATAGAAAAAGATGAAATTATGAAATCAATGGCATTTTGTGGAAAATAAAACAGAGATTATGCAATTAGTCTTAAAAATGCAGTGAGTTTCCTTGTTGCCCAACTGTGTCGAATAAATTTTAGGGGTGCAGTGTATTAGAGGTTAGTGCTGTCATCGTAGCTGACACTTTTGCTTTATAATACCAACTGTAAGTTCATTTCTGTTATTCAAATTTCCTATGTTTCAGATTATTATGGTGAAAATTTGTAGTCCAAAATTGTTAAACTAATACATGTTTCCCTCTGCACTTACTGGTAGAATACATTCAACTAAGTGAAATGAAGTTACACATGTTCCAAGTAATTGTAGTAAAAGCAAAAATTTCTCTTGTCAGAGATTAATCCATTGCTTCTGCAGTAGTGTCCACAGTATTTGTCACATGTTCTTTTGTGACACAGTTTGTCACAGTGTGGGTACTGTTTCTTTTCCCATTCTCTGAGCTGTGCAGAAGGAAGTAGTATCTGTAATTATTAGTTGAAATAATGATTCTTTTATACTTTCCTTCTCTGCACAGAATGAGACAGATGTAAATCTGTATCATTGTCTGGTTTCCATATTATTTTATCTGCCTAACTTGCAGAATACTGTACATGAGGGTCTTGTTGACTACTGAACTTGAAAGGAAGCAGGTGTGACTGTATTTAATGCAGTGTCATAGCTTTCATCTGGAGATACTGAGAAAACCATTGGAGAACCTCACACTAGCTGGTCTCATGGAAGAGAATTTAACCTGAGTTATAAAACAGACATGCCAACCATTATCTCTGGTTTTCAGTCCAAGATGTGGCAATCAAGGATATTTTACTAAGGTTTGCACATTATTCTCATGCTGTCAGAGCAGGTAAGTAGATTTTCACACAAGGACCAACATCGAACTGTGGTGCACCTCTTTATCATGGATATGTTACTTTTTTCATTAGTACAAGGGAGAGTCAAATGAAAACCTTAAATATTACCATTAAATTTAATGGTGATATTTAAGGTTTTCATTTGACTCACCCTCGTACAATTGTTAGCATGTAAAATGTTTACATATTTTATAGGTGATGTGTTATAAAATGCTGAAATAAAAAGTTCAGTGTGTGTTTAATTTTTCAGGGCAGCTGAGGTAGTAGACAAGTGTAGCTCCATGCACAGAGAGTTCTTCAATAAGTCTGTTTTGTTGCATTTCAGTGGCCTTAAGACATTTCAAAACAAGGTAAGATTGTGCTCTGTTCATAGTAATTTGGGTGATGTGTTTAGCACAGTGGCCTGAGTTTGGCCTGCAGTCTCTATGCACTGTTCTGCAATAATGCATTAATTGATTATGTCATATTAATTGCATGATGTCTATCATCCCATCACATTCTGGTATTCCTGAGGTTGGTGCTCATTCTGATCAATGCTGTTACCAGGTTCTGTTTGCTAGTGTCCAGGAAAGTGATGCATTAGAAGAGCTGCAAATGATGGCCACCAATTTAGAGACTTCACTTCAAGAACTGACAGGGTCACCCGCAGCAAAGAAAGAATTTAAACCTCATTTGACGATTCTGAAACTTTCCAAAGATATTACACTTAGAAGGAAGGTAAAGTATGTAGTTGATTAAGTTTCAGTATATTTCATAAGGTTATAGTCATGGAGAATGTCAGTTTGAACAAAGACATAGCTTGCATATGTAACAGCTTGTTTAACTAATTTGTCTACTGTGATGCATTTTGTGCCTAAGGTAGAAAATAATACACACATGCATATTATCACTATACATACTATATGTAATATGTCATGGTTAAAGATACCAAGTAGGCAATGTAAATAGGAAATATGGTGAAACCACCTGAAGATATTCTTGGAAACATTAAGCAAATTAGACTTATTAACCAGGAAAATATCTTTGAAGGATAAGCCTGTTAAGATATTTTTATTTTGTGATTCTATATTGAAATTACAGGAATGTTTTTTTCATGTAAATTTTGTATGAAATGATTCATTTTCATCATCAGATTATATTTTAAATTTTACCTTCTTCAGTGATTTTGACACATCTTGAACACGGTGACACATTTTGCGAGCAGAAATTGTAAAAATAGAGCCCATTTTTGCTCTAACTGTGCCATAAGTACTAATTGTACCATCCTATATTTTGCTGTTTATATCTTTATCCAGCTTGGCTGTGCACTTACAGACCACTTGAGTATTATGTCTCAGTTTAATGTAACCACATGTAAGGTTGACACAAATGCCCAGTTCTTCTGTGATTTCTTTTTGCAAGAATTTTGTCAGTAGCTTCCTCTTTCTTTACAATGTCCAGCTTTCCTTGAGTTCTCAGCAGCTTACGTGTTACACTGGTTTTCAGCGTAGCCATGCGGATTATGTGTTCAGTAATTAATTGGTCTCTTGGACGAAAACTGTACACACATTCACAGTGTGAAGTGAACACAAAATGTATGTAAATTTTGTAGACAGAACTTCGCATTACCGATATTAAATTAACAGTTGCACAGTCACAACATGCGTCATTAAATCCACACTTCTTTACCCTCTAGATTTCTATGAACAGTGATGTTGCATCTCCAAATTTTAAGCTTTCTTAATTTCATTAACAGTGTTTTGGACCTACAGTCCCTTGTTAGTTTTCAGCATTAACATAAGAATAGTTGACAGATGCATGTGTTATCAAGATCTGGTATAGACCTTGTAACAAAAACTGGTCTCAAAAATGAACAGGCTTTACAAAGACAGTCCACTGACTGACCAGTACACCACATGGTGCACATCACAAGCAGACCATATGTGCCATGCCATTTGAAAGGCACATGTGTGGAAATGACCTTGGAGATTCACCTGTGGGAATTTAGAGCATCAGTGGGTCACTGTTTGTTTGAAACAAATTAAATGAATGGGAACTTCAGGGAATTTTGTAAGATTTTGATGTTGAAAATATGTTATAAGGATGACTAATTTGCTGCATCTTGAACTTGCCATTCTTCTTTGGCAGAAAATCATTTTTATCAGGAAACTTATTAAAAGGATTATGTTTATTTTAAACATATTGGAAAATCTTGGCACTAAGTTACCCAGTGTCTTAAGTGGGGAAACGTCTTAACCAGGGTTGCTTGAAGTGGGTTACATTGTAACACTTAAGTGGGCATGATTCATTATACATTGTTAATTTCCATTGTTATTGGATTGTGTTCTTTAATCCACTTTCCTTTAAATCTTTGTATTTTTTATTTGTTAGTCATGTCACCACTTACAAAATGCAGTAATTTTACGAACTATATGTGATCAGAAAAACAGATAGATTAGATTCAAACATAATTTTTATGCAAAATTATTACTACGTGGCATCTGTTTATACTTAGTGTAATATTTTATGAATTATTTCAACCAAGGGTAATATTCATATAAATTATGTATCGCTGTTTTGGAAGAGAAGTATCACAGAAACTTTTAATCCTAGAAGAAAACTTGTGTCTTGCAGACTTCAGTACTAGATACGAATGTAATTTTAAATATTTTATTGTTATTAGTATTACGTCATCTGTGTCCAGTATGTCACTGTTTCTTGTAGTTCCTGGATACATCATATATTGCAGTTCTTACAATGTTTTAGTGCACTTTACAGTCACTGACTTTAGGGTGAATGAGATGGAAACATGAATTGGCCAATATGTAAGTTGTGAGGGGGAATAAGAGTGGTCCCTTACATTGGATAGTGTCTTGCTCCATATCTCATCTGCACTGTCACTGTCAGACCCATATGTTAGTCTGCTTCATAATTCCACCTCATTCTCTGTCAAGATGATGACTGCATTATATGCCAAAACACAGGAACCACTTCTACATATTAGGTGAAACTTCAGAAGTCAAAACTTGCACGTTTGTGTTACTACATTGGGAGCACTATTGGAAAAGTTTAATTCTATAGACATAGATTAAAGTTGTCTTGGATATTATGCCATGTTTATTGGTAATTAGTTACTGAGGTTTCAAGAGTACCTTCCTGCATTTGTCTTTAAGGTAGTCCAAGAAGAACAGTTCAGTAGATAATTATTGTTGAAGGCATATGCAGCTAGCAGTAGTTGCATTGTCTCAAGGCAATCATAAATCCAAGTAAGGTATTGAAATGAGGATTAAAGATTTACACATTAATAAGTTCAAAAAAATATATAGCCTGTGCAAGAGTTAAAGTTCTGAAAGTTGAAATTATGAATTGCACAGCGTGATGTCCTTGCAGGGTATCTCAAAGATCTGTAGCAGTTTGTACTCAGACATGTCTGATATGGTGTTTGGAAGTCAGGTGGTACAAGGAATTCAACTGCTGTCCATGAACAAACCGAAGGACTCAAACGGCTATTACTACTGCAGTCACCAGGTTACATTTGGTTAGTGGCTCTTAGTTATCATAGTTGAAAGAAGAACATATAATGAAACTTATTTCCTTTCTTGAGCACAAACTAATAGCATGGACTAGTTCCATCTGTGTGCCAACTTCACAGTCTGTCATCTGTAATAGCAAAACATGATCATGAACCAGTTATGTCCATGTACCATCCTCACAACTACCATACATAATAGCAGGACATGATCATGAACCAGTTATGTCCATGTACCATCGTCACCACTATCGTACATAATAGCAGGACATGATCATGAACCAGTTATGTCCATGTACCATCGTCACCACTATCGTACGTAATAGCAGGACATGATCATGAACCATTTATGTCCATGTACCATCCTCACAACTATCGTAAATAATAGCAGAACATGATCATGACCCTCTTATGTCAATGTGCCATCCTCACAACTTATCACACATAATAGCAAGACATGATCATGAACTATTTATGTCCATGTACCATCCTCACAACTATTATAAATAATAGCAGGACAAGATCATGAACCAGTTATGGCCATGTACCATCCTCACAACTATCGTAAATAATAGCAGGACATGATTATGAACCAGTTATGTCCATGTACCATCCTCACAACTATCTTAAATAATAGCAGGACATGATCATGAACCATTTATGTCCATGTAGAATCCTCAAAACTTATCATACATAATCTCAAGTCATGATCATAAACCAGTTCTGTCGACTGTTGTCATGTGTTAAGAAGGTCCCAGGACTGCTCTTAAGCTGGAGGCTGGTATTTCAAGACCTTGCGTGAAGTAAGGTAAGTTGAACTGCAGGGGGGCAATAAAACTCCTGTGACAGCTGCCATACTAAGGGAACATATTAGTAGAATGCTTTGTAGTTGACCATTTGAGTGTAAAATTTGACATATTTCTGCAATAAATATCTTGTATAAAGTTGTGTTCCAATCCCAGAGTAATTTTTAAATTAAATGTACAAAGATGTGTTAAATTCTTTGTGTATTTTACTGTGATTTCATTGAACATTTGTTTAATGCTACTTGAGGTTGGTACTGAAGAACTCCCCATTCTAAGAGCCTTCACTTGCATGTTGCACTTTGCAGCATGTGACTGACCAGTGCGTGAACTAAGACATATACTGTATATGGATGAATGTGTGTAATGTATATACGTAACACAACAGCAGGAAGCAACAGGTTGCAGTGTAAGATTTGAGGTATTCACAGCAGTAAATTTCAGGTTATATTTTTCTGGTTACAACACTGTGTTGCAGCCTGGTTTATGAGTACAAATATTTCAGGTGAACATGTGGCCTCCATATTCATAGTAGAAATGAACAATGGTGAACAATGTGGATTAGAGAATTGCAAACAACACTTCAGATATTCTGTGCACTTCCAAGTGGAGTTTATTTTCTGTTCTGGTTTACTGGTGATTGAGTAATACATTTAACATCAACCTCAGTTCAAGATTATTATGAATGGCATTGCTCAGTTACAGGCTGTTATGTTGTGTGATTTCACGTAGAGTAGCAAAAACATAACGAGACTTTCTGAATGTAATGTACTTTCAGATGTGACCTGCCCTGCGGCAGATGATCATTCTGTATGCTGTAAGGAACCACTGTCCTTGAAACCAAAACTGGAAAATGTATCACAATTACAGTGTGCTATCAAACATGAAAAAGATGTGATTAAACGGAAGTTCCACTCCATGAGCCTGGCAAGTCTGGCCTCTGTGTTCAGCAGAACAGATGAACCTTCATGCAACACACATGAAAGTACTTCATTGTTAAAGACTCTTTTGCTTGTCAGTGCTGCAACTGTTGCCATCCTGGCAGTTATGCGAGGGATGTCATCCAGCCAATGAACACTGATGTTACCTCAGTTAGTTAGCATTAAAAAAAATTGAGATCTGTATAGAAAGGGGTTATTTCTTTTGTAACAAAGATAACAGAGTATTACAAAATACAGCAAGTTGCAGTAGATGCTTTACTTATGTGTGCACCTTCACAACACTGTACAGGTAAGAAATTATGAAAAGGAAATTACAGAGTTGTGTCTTAGAGCAGACAGTTGCTGGCCTCAAACTGCAGAGGCCTGGTTTCAATCCCACATCAGTTCATGTGGGATTTGTGATGGACATGTTGGTGCTGGGACACGCTTTTTCGAAATGCTTTAGTTTTCCCCTATAACTATCATTCCTTCAGTGCTCCATATTAATTTATTAATCTGTCACCAATGTAATCTTAGCAATTGAATGATATTTCTTATGCTTATAAATGAGAGAAGAAGGAAAACTATTTAGAATTATGTATGTGAGCCAAAGGAAACCATTTCCAATACTTTTTCTAAATACAATGTGAAAACCTAGTATGAACAGCAGTACATTGAACTACAACACAAGGAATTTGATGTATGTTTGTCCATGCATTGTAGTATAAGCGCAGAGAAGAAAACCAACTAGATGCTACTGAATGCTGTATTGCACTTATAATCTGCTCAACATGTTTTGGGCACTTATATGCCCATCATCAGGACTCGAGACTATACTTGTGTTTATGCCCATCATCAGGAGCTCGAGACTATACTTGTGTTATTGCCGCATATGGTGTGTAATGCCTTGGTTGCTGGTGGTCGGCTGTTAGGAGCAGGGCGGCAGGCTATGCGTCCAGAATGAGGGAAATTGTGTGACCTGTCACACAATTTCCCTCATCCCGGACGCATAGCCTGCCGCCCTGCTCCTAACAGCCGACCACCAGCAACCAAGGCATTACACACCATATGCGGCAATAACACAAGTATAGTCTCAAGCTCCTGATGATGGGCATATAAGTGTCCGAAACATGTTGAGCAGTTTATAAGTGCAATAAAGCATTCAGTAGCATCTAGTTGGTTTTCTTCTCTACGCTTACAACATAAGGATCCTGCACTCACAGCAAATTGGAATATAAGCAGTTTCTATGATGAAACAAGACAGTGGGAGTGTAGAGTGATGCTAGATGTCAAATAAAAATATATCATAGTATAAAGCCATTTTCTTTGAAGTTAGGACTGAATCATAGAATTATTTTTGATAACTGATAAGTGTGAAAATGATTTGTTCTTATTAGTTTTTGTAAGTGATCTTAATGGACACGAACTTTATTTTGCTTGCTTCAGTTTCATCATGTGTTACAGAGTCTTTTGGAGATATTCAGCAAACTACAAAAAGCATTCACCGTCCTGGAAGAAAAGTACTGAATTAATGGCAGGGGTAACAAAAATTCTCCTGTAGGAGTTATTTGAGAAATTTAATATGATTCCCTTGCCAGTAAATACCTGTTCTTAATACTCTCTTTTATTTTACGCAAGTGGAAAGAGTTCCAAAACATCCATAAAAACGTATAAAAACAAGACATATGCTTGGCTTCTATGTGCCAAATGCTAACATAAGTAGTTAACATCAAGGTGTGTACTATGCAGGAACTGAACAATACAGTGTTCCTCCCTTTACCATTAAAGTCATAAACCATGATACAAAAGTATTTAAGTCAGCACTGAGAGATTCTGTATTAGCAAATTCCTTCTGCACTGAGAAAAGTGTTGTTCAAATGAAGGCTTATCAGCATTGTGCATATTGCTGAGTACTTTTTTGGCACAAACACCTTGCTATGTGCAAGTTTGAATTTTTTAGCATTATGGTCACATATGATGCAGCATCAATGGGTCATTGGATCCCAACATTTCAAGGGAATGTAGTGCCCCATCTTCAAAGATGCTTGTTGTCTGTGACCTGTTGATCCTTGAAAATGAGGACAGTGTGTTACCTGGCAATGTCCAGATTCAATTTTCCATTTTCGCAGTGTCATATATTGGAAGAATGGAGTGCTCACCATGCCATATGTTTAGTTTTATGATTTTCATGCAGGTGTGTATATACAGCTGTGCCAACTGCATATTTCCTATTTGCACTGTAGATCTACTGTAATATTATCTTGTTATGTACATCCAAATATCTGAAGTAGCATCATTCCTTCTGGTCATCTGACAGAAACTTTGTATGCATTTCTCATGTTCATTAGGCATGCTGCATTCCCCATTCACTTTATCTTCCTTTTTTGATCAGCTTAATAAGATTTTGTAAGGAGTACAAAATATGCAGCTCATTCTTCCTCAGCACCCTGTTTCCAAAGACTCTGAATGTATTTTCATCTCTTACAAAAGACTGTAAAGTTACATTTTTGTGTATTTTAGGCTTTACATTTCTTGCAGAGCATTTGGTACAGTAATTCATAACATACCAGGAAAAAGAATCTTGCTCATAACATCACAAAGTGTAGATCAGAGCTTTCATTACCTGCAGTGGAATGAAAGTTTAGTAATTGCTGTTAGGTTGAGTAAGACGATTCAGTAATATTCACCCATCATTTTTGTGGTTAAACCATCCATTCAGACTCTTTTGAAGGGTCTGCAGCTGCTGTTCTATACTGTCCAGCCTGTCTGTCAAGCATCTGTCCAATACTTCTGTCTTCTTTTCAATAATATCCATGGCAGATTTCAGAACACTACGGTCCATCTTACAGCAACCACCAGGAAACCCACAGCAATCTCTCTCCAAAGCTGTATCATAATCTGGTGTTTTGTTTGGGTAAACTGTGTTAGGGAAGATGACAATTCTGTGGCCAAGATTAGGGAATATCTTTAGTTGACTGTTGGGCAGTGAATTTGGAAAAAGGAAAACATTCTTGAACAAGTTTTGTATACACCTGAGTTTGGGGTGAATGTAGTTGGGCCAGCAGCAACACTGACATTTTGCTGCTACTGGACAGGTGCATGACAGTGGGTCACCTAGGAGCATGGTTTCAAAGTAAAATATTGTGTCAATCATGGATTCAATGCTGACTAGTTGTGCATCGTTCTCAATGGCCTGAGTATCACTCACTGCCAGGCCATTCAACAGGTTTACCATGACTAAGGGTACCAAAAACACAAATAAAATAAATATTACATAACTCAGGCCAGGTACAAGATCAAATGGTACACTGGAAATATCAAATTCACCCATTAGCATTATAAGTGTTCTGAATAAGGACATAAAGGGATGCTGAAAGAAATTATCTTCAGCATTATTTTCTCTGGACTTTATGTTGTCATGAAAGAGTGTATAGAATCCAAGACCAAATGCAATGATGAGGAGTATATCCCATACCAGGAATTTTAAGTAGTTACACAGGACCCTACGCATCATCTCATTGTAGGTGGATAGGACATGGATGTGACCAATCTGAAGGAACAGTTCTGTCCAGGCAAGGAGTATTGCAATGGTATCAACAGGTCGGACACAACGCTCACCCCATTCTTTGGACAGAATAACAAATGTGAATACAATCAAGAGCAATTCAATGCAGTTTTGAAAACCACAGAAGTACCTTTTTGGTGACGTAATGATTTGGAACAGTTCTCTTAGCATGAGGCCTGTCAGAAGAATGCTGAGAAGTACCCAGTTTATTCCTATAAACTTTGTTTTAGTTTGTTTAGTGATCTCTGAGCTGGAGATGTTCCTATTCTGTTTTGTACAGTCGCTAAGGATGTGAAATGTCAGCAGGCCTACAAACATTGCATAAAATATAAGGTTGGTGTAGAAGAAGATACGGACATAGTTCCACTTGAGGTGCAGGAAGCTGAGTAGCACAGGATGTGTAAGGAGTGGCCTGAGATCTTGAGACTTGCTGATGTAGTGAAGTGGGTACAGCTCAGGAACAAGTTTGTGTGAATTTGTGCTTGGTCTTCCTAGTTGCCCACTTTCTTCAGACTGGATATATTGTACATTTTTTTCAGGTGCAGGTGGTTCAAGGAATCCATATTTAAATGTTAATTCATATTTTTCATCTCTCCTGAACTTCCCATTGCTTGCCAAACAGTCATCCAGGAAGCTCTTGAGAGTTACTGGATCAATGTCTGCCAGAGGAGAATAGCCAAAGTGGTTCTCTAGCCCTACATATGCCCCAATCTTAAGCAAAGCTTTGGTATAGTGCTGGTCTTCTTCCTTGACTGCATAATGCAAGGCTGTGTTTCCATTGATGTCTGTAGCATTGATGTCAAGTTTTAAACTCTCCTTTCTTTCTAATAGTAGTTCAAAGCATTTACGATAGTCTCTGCCATCAGCTGTTTTTAGCTCTTTGTCTTTAACTACAGCATGGAGTAGTGTTTTTCCATCAACTGCTGCAACGTTTGCTTTGTATTCTAAGAGCAGCAGCAGGATGTCATAGTACCCACCTGAACATGCAAGGAATATTGGGGGCTTCCTATTGGTAGGTATTGTGGCATCAGGATTTGCACCAATGGACAAAAGATATTTTGTTATATCGTACAGACCATGCTGACAGGCATACTGGAGGTATGTAAATTTCCCATCATCAGCATCTACTAACAATTTCTTGTCTGCAGTCTGAAATTTTGATTTAAAATCTTGGCACTGTTTGAAGTATAGGTGTTCAAATAAAGCAGTAGCCTCCGTATCTTCTTCTCCTGAAAGCCCTTGTGTTTTTGGAGGAGGCAGATCTAAATTAGGGAACTTCTCTTGAATGAGTTCTCGTATTGTCTTTCCACTTTGTATGTCTCTGTTTTCAATAATAACATTACTTTTACCATATCTCAGAATGGTTTCAACTGCAAGGTTACAGTTTCCAAGTACTGCTTCATGCACTGCCGTACGCCCTTTCCTGTTACGCTTGTTGATTTTTATGTTGGTCTGAGTCATGAGTTCAGCAATACATCTCTCCATGTCACCTGGATTCTTCATGAAATGCTTGGCTGCAAAGTGTAAAGCTGTGCATCCAAAGTTATCTTGAATGTTGACATCAGTTCTACTGTCGTGCAGCAACACAGTTATTGCTGTGTAGTTGCCATGCTCAGTTGCGACATGCAGTGGCGCTTTGTTACGGATGGGATTAACATGATTTGGATCTGCACCAGCAATCAGCAAAGTTTCAATGAAGTCTTTGGAGTCATGCTCTTTACAAGCCAGTTCCAGGCACGTGGCATAATGAGGATCACCGTATTCATGGTCAGGGTTCACGACCTTTTTACCCTCTGCAGTGTATTCCTGTAAAAGACTGCTGAATAGAGTGATGTTCTTGTCTTTGAGTGCTGTGAGGAGCTGTGCTTGAAGATCTGGTGGCCCACATACGCTGCATGCATCCCTAGTATTGGACATGGTTCCTGAAATGAGAAAAAATCTTTCATATTGTATATACATTGGTATATGATGAACAGTTGTCCAGATGGATGCCTTATACTGGCGAGAGTCTGCATCAGATGAGAACATATGGAGAGAAATTTTTCATAACCTGACTCTGTCACTTAAGTCAATTATCTGAGTGTACTTATAATAGGATAATGCTTGCAGACTTTGGTATATTCTTACAGCTTACTACATGAACACTTGAAATCACTCTGCATAAGTTAGTTGCAGTTATGGATGATTTAAAAAATGTGTATAATGTAGACATATTCTGTTATAATTGAGTTTATATAATGCATTTCAAATAGCTTGATTTTCCAGTGCAGGATTTTGGTACCAGAAGTTTCTGTTTTTGTGTGCCATAATTTGTTTTTGGTTATATAAAATTTAAATGATATAGTGCATTTGATTGAATTCATTTGCTTTGTTTGAAGTTGGTCAGCAAATGGTCCACATCTATTCCACTTTATTCTGTTGGGACCAGAACCATCCTGGAAATCCACAGTTCTGTAGGACAGAGATAACAACATGTTGCTTCCATCCTTTTTCAGGTGACAGGATGAAACAAGTGTTTAAGACAGAAAGCTACATGAATTTACATACTGTATTCTTGGGTTATGGCCTTTTGTCTGTTAGGTAGATATGCAAGTTTCAGAGGGACATGTTGCCTCCATCTGTAGGTTTGGATGAAGGTAGAGGAAGTATGTTCTGTACAATATTGGTACCTTATTACTAGGCTGCTTGATGTCATAACCCAGAATAAGGCAATATGAATATTTTTTTGATGGAAACATCAGATTTTGAAGAGGCACAGGAAGTTCTAAATAGTAAATTTTATTTTCTTATTTGTTTATTGAAGTTTTAATTGTTTAATTGTGTTATGGTGTCTTGAGTTTATTATGCTGCTGTTATAGAGAATGTCAGTGACATATGTACTATAAAGCATTACACTGTTTCCTATCGTATGTTCAACTTTTAAATGACTTTGTTGATATTTAAATTTTAGTGCATGATTTATGACAAATATGAGTATTATTTGATCAGAAAAAACTAAAATTATGAAATAAATGGCATTTTGTGAAAAATAATACAGGCCTTATGTAGCATGTCTTAAAATGTAGTAAATTTCCTTGTAGCCTAAATGTATAAAATTAATTTGTAGGTGTGTGTATGTGCATTCACACATGCCAACATAGGTCATTTAAAGGGTAACTGGTTGATTTCCATAGTTTCCTTTTTTTAAGGTTTTGGTTATTATTACAGGTGTGGAGAAGTCCATGTTGATCCCTATATGTGGTTCATATTAATAGCATTTGAATTGGATGTGATTTTGGTTCAGCAAATTTATTAGTCCAAGTATCAGTTATTTCTATACTGAGATTTCTACTTCTCTTTTCAGGTTTTTTTTAAAAGTGATTTGTATGGTTTCCTGCATTGGCAGGTTTGCATATGTGTCCATAATGTCTAACATAATTTTTATGTTTTTTACTTTCTTTGGTATTTTTGTTGAATACTTTGTACTGTACTGTACTGTGTGTTTATTTGTGTGTTTCAGATGATTCTTACTGCAAAGGGCACTTATTTCCAAATACTAATTTAACCCATTGTTTTATGTGATGATTTGTGTGAAGGTGGGAAGGAAGTTTTAAATAATATTTGGACAGATGTAGGGTTTTTAAAGAATTAATATTTATTCTATGACATCTGTGAAATGCCTCTCCTTATGCTTGCTTGTACGTGGTTGCAATCGATAAGTACAGTTAATTTTGGTGTAAATGAAGCCACAAGAGAAGTCTCGTTACTTCTCAGCTATTTTGCAGATGTACTTATTAGTATTGTTGGTAGGTCTGCGCAATTTGCATTGATCACTATGCATCTGGTGGGAAGAGCGCACAGTGCGAGATAACACGGACCACGAGGCCGATTTTCAAACCCTAATATTTCGACAGTTTACGCGACAGATGGCGATGATATGGACTTCATATTCCTTGGTATCGTGCATTGTGTTTTTGGTCCGTTCTGGTTTCCCCGTTACTACGTTTATGTGGCCATGAAACTTTTTTGGAAGGTGAAATTCTTTATTCTGTGATTTTGAGCACGATTTGACGATTGATGGCGCGCGGGAGTCCATAGTTAGCGCACGCGGGTTATATTAGTCGTTTTTATTGTGTTCTTTAGATTTTTATCTGTTGTAAGACAATGTAGCCTTTAAAGTGATAAATTATGGCTAAGAGTTGTGTTAGTAATGAACACGTACAAAATTTGATTGAAGAATTTAGTGTTGTTGAATGTGTAATGAGAGGTGATGACTGCGGTATTGACAGTGACGTTTTATTAGCTTAAGATAAAGTGATTTAACCCTTTAAACTCCGAGTCAAATCCCATCTTCCATTTGCCAACATTATTCGGAGCTCACCATATTTTCCACGTTAGCAGGTAAAGGGTTAAGCAGCACCGATTTCCATTGCTGTTAGTACAACCACCAACGACAATTCTGATGGTGAAAATGAATCAGGCGACACCAGACACTTGGATCAATGTAAGAATAGACATCTGAATTTCCGGTTTCAAGAATTCACTGATCCTAAGCAGGCACCACGTTCCATTGTAACTCTTCTTCACTATGTTCTTTTTATTCACTGCATCCCTTCTGTCTGAGACAGATATGCAGTACTGTTTCTGGAGGAATACCAAATTCTCTCTAGAACCAAGAAGTAAAAAAAGGTAAAGTGATCCCGTTACAGGCCCAATGTGGCCCAGAGGATGGGTCGAAGTATAGCTTTACTCTTCCATCACCGCGGCACTAGAAGGGGGTGAGTAGAACCAAGAAGTAGGGGGGAAAAAGTTACTGTAGCTCAAATCAGGACTTTCATAGCATGCATTTTGAATGTGGGCGTAATTTGCAAACCACCAATGAGAGTCTGTTGGTTCATGTTAGTGCTTGGCATGATTGATTACACTGTTCCTCAGGGATAGGCTTCAGATGACAAATTCGTTCATGTGGTCAACAACTCAACTTTCCAGGTCCATTTTAGTCTGGTTATTTACGTAAGCCAATTTTTTATTTAAATTTCTGATTTTTTTCAGGACGTGCTAAATATAATGTGTGGATTACAACTTTTTGTCATAAAAGTATATGAAAGCATTACGAACTGTCAGAAAACGATTTACGTTAGGAAAATTAATTAAAAACTTGCAATTTTAAATTTTGGACTTTTTTCAAATGAAATTGTTGGTAAAATGAAATATATGCCTAATCTTCTAAAACCACAATATTTCTAATAGCAGCTATAAAAATTCAACTGCGTATCATGCTTGCAAATCCTTAACTGAAACCTTACATTTTATTAAAGGTGTGGCTTACATTTTTAGCGACAATGCAGGCTTGTACATTGGCAGCGAAAGGGTTAATTGCAAAGTAGAGAACACAACAAAAAACTTAATTTCCCTTGAAATGCATTTTTCTCCAAACTCCATTCAGTAGAGACCTTCTTGAGCAGCCAATTGTCGTGTGTCTAGTCAAATCACGATGGAGTCTGAAATACCGGCGTCATGTTAACAAGAGCCTGCTATTGGTCCCTACTTTGAACCACCCCATTCCAGTCCAAACCCTCTTGCCCTGTTGCATTAGTATGCAAGTTAAAATTATTCTACCGCCCACGCCTAGGTATTCTTACGAAAAAGAATTTGTTGAGAAAGCTGGAGGGAAGAACAGAGCTCAAAGAAGGATAAGGCAAGTGGGGCACTCGCTCCAGGCGCAGTATATATATACATATATATATATATATATATATTGGTGGGGGAGGGGAGGGGTTGATGAATTAAAAGTGGACAGAGTATGTGCGTTTTATTGTATCAAAAATTATCATATTATGATATATTTTACTAGCACATATTTGGATGGGGTGCCATTCAGGTCAGTGGCTTGTCTCAGGTGCAGAAAAAATTAAACAAGGCTGCGTGAGAACTGGGCGTCGTAAGAAGTGTATGCTACTGTATAGGGGCATTTCTGCTAAATGCTCAGCAAGACGGCCAACCGGCCCGGGTAAATACAACAGATTAACTATGAAGTGTGTTTGTGTTTGTATCCGTGTAATTGTTAATGACGGAGACATGCGCTGTACACTTGTTCTGGCGTGTAACGTCTATCTGTGAGGGCATCACGTGACGCAGTTCATCATCATTTAAGTTTTCATGTAGCGACTATGGGATGGACGCGTTATGACATCGATTCCTGCGGTTTCACGTGGCCACGTTGTGGAAGAGACGCTTGATTTTTGTGCGGGACGGCAGGATCGTTCGTGGATTGCGAGTCGGTAAAAAACGGGACGGTGCAAGAGATCTCTCCCAACAGGTTGCAAGGGTAGAAGTATTTTTTTAGGGAAAGTTTATTTCATACTAAGAGATTAAAAACTGAATTTTTTTATCCATTAATGATTATAAATTAACATTCCAAATGTTTTTAGAAACAACATTTCTGTTTAACAACAGACTAGCGTCAGTGAGAAGCTTGCCCTGTTTCTTTGGCACCGATACTTCTTAGGAAATACACGGAACCTCGTTCTATAAAATTATGAGTTAACACACTTGCATTAATTAATATTTAAACGTAGCTAGACCTGAAAGAAGACGGGATGGTACAGTTTACTTCTCAGTAGTTTTCTCTCACCTCCCACTGAAAATTTTTCAACACAAGACTTTCTCCCATGTAATATCCACGAATTTCGGTACAACTCAATTGTTGACCAAATTTTGTTGTGCTTGCTACGTTGTACGTACGTTCTGACGGGGAATGCAGTTTGAGTGTGTTAAGAAACTTTCGCGGGCCGCAGACGTATCTTCGGTGGGCCGTGGGTTGTACATCTCTCCTTTAAAACATTGGGGTTATATTTACTGCTTGCCTTAACATTCAAAGGACCCACATTTTACCCGTATAATGTACTTACTCTTCATATGGCTGTCACAATTAATAGCGATTATTGTTTACAACAGTTTGAACGGAATGGTCTTTGTAAGGGGAAATCAGTGTGTGTTCTTTTGGTGGAAAGTTCGTTCTTGAAATCTTGATTTGATGCATTTCAGTCTTAAAAGATTTAAGGGAATACAAAGCTGTACAAGGCATAAAATATGGCTGCAGTTATAGACTAGTCTCTTAGGTCGCTGCAACCCAAACTAGCTATCATTAACAAATTAAATAATTTTACATAATAGGACTTTTGTCTGAAAAATGTACCGCTATATATACTCACAAATTATACAATGGTCTTCAGAATCTTGAACATTCTTTATTTTATCAGAATGCAGTATGGCATAATGTTGAGCTCATATTACTAAATTACAGTTGGTTTCTTATGCAACCGGTAACGAAAATTCGGTTTCCATAAAATTCGCGGAATTTCTTGCATGCTTAAGGAATTCATGGCATCACAGTAAGGACATTGTTCCATACACCTAATTATTTAAATATTTAGTTACAAAAGTTAGGAATTAGTACCTCAGTACAGGGACACTCTAAAGACAGCGAAAGTTTTATTGGCCGATCTTTATAATATTCTTTGGTTTATTAATTATATTTTGGTTGCATGGCTTGTTAAATTCAGAGACCTAATTTATGAGGTCCTTATTTGAAGTGTAGTTCGGAATAAGTTCAAAAGACCTCAGTCAGTTACTTTTGCTTAAGAAATATCCGTTTGAAACAACTTTTGTCGTAAAATTTTACTCTTCGCCTCCCTTTTGCGTCGACTGCATTACCTTTCCATTTTTACCCTCTAACACTCAAAATGGGACAAAAATAAAACAATATAACTTTTTGTAAATGTGGCTGACACTTTTTGCTTCGTGTTTTATACAATTATTCAAAATTTCCTTGAAGGAACATGTCAATTCTTACATTTCATTGTTAATCAATTAGTTTCTTATTACAACAGTGCTGCTTTCAAAATCCTTCAAAACAATGGACCGTAGGACACAATGGCCTGATAAAAGTTCAGTTTGTTTCACCCGTAAGCTTATTTTTTTTATTTCTTAATATGTAACCTATTATAAATCCGCAAATCTTGTTATTTTAAAAACGTTTTCAATTTCAGCTATCTTTTATCTTACTTCTTGTGGTATTTCTGACCTCCCTGTCAATGTATCCAACCCGTCTTGCAGTCGTACACAAGTTATTTCAAAACTTACCCCTCTGTTGCGTGCGGCCTCACTAATCGCTTCGTGTAAAGTGATGCCGCAAATATTTACTTTGTGATGGTAACTGTCTCCATAACAACCAATCGATACCCTATTGTGCGTGACAACCTTTTTGACGGATAGATTGATTATGCTGTCCCTCTGTGATTGTTGTTTCTCGTCCCTAATAATAAGGGACGTTTATTTGTATTGTGTGCGAAGACAAGGCAGACGCGGACTTTAATGGCATTTGACACGCCTAATTAATTACAAACTCCAGCATACAGATAGCACCGTATATTGTGGAGTGTAACTCCATGAAGCATTCAGGCAGCGGGATTTTTCTGCAGACTCTGAGGCACTTTTTTTGCACATCTGCGCTGCGGCGCCGGTACTGGCGCCACATTAGTATCTTTTCTTGGTGTGTTGCCAGTCGGAACTTCGAATATGTCATCGCCGTGTCTTGATTTATTACACTTGTCCATAAGTTTCGCAGTTCCTCTTTCAATTTGATTTATTTAGTTATCTGCAATTTCTCTAGTTCCTTTGCCATTTGTTCATTATTTTCGTTGTATTCTCTTGCTTTCGTTTGTTTATGTATTAAAGGTAACGTTCACCCTGGAGCATACCATGAAGGTGGAGGGACCGAATAGATGTATAACTCTACACTTTATTTAACCTCGGCTGTAGACGGAGTGGGTGTTAAACGCCCCGCTCCGGCCCCTTTAATCTAGAACAGAGACACGTTACCCTTTTTAAAGGAGTCTGGTTGGCCGCAGGGCCGGTCTGGACGGGTGCGGAAAATCTCACCGCCCACCGGAATTCGATCCCCGGACTGTACAGCCCGTAGCGAGTCCCTATACCACCTATGTTAACTTTGTTTATGTATAATCTTCCTCATTTCGGTGAGCATGAAGCACAGTTTTCATAAAAATGTTACACAAGCACACACACAGTGCTTGTTAGATCATTGGAGTTGATTTTCATTTAGCCTAATCCAGTGATATACAAATACCTGGCGCCATGTTCTACAGACAGCTGTGTACTGTGCGGTGGTGCCTGATATTTGTGGCTCCCCGTTATGGGACTTACTTCATATCGCCTTTGATTCCTACTTTTTGGAAAATTTGTGAACTCCTGGCCTTAGAGTTTGAGGCCAGAAACTTGAGGTGTTCTTCCATTTTATGGAAGGAGAAACCTGTGTGTAAGAAGTGCAAGAAGTCAAAATTTGTGGTTGGAGTTATTTTTCTATCATCATTAACTATCATCATCAGAAGACTGATTATTGTAGATTATTTCCATAAGACCAGGGTTTGCTGCCCTAACAAATCATTAATCTAGTGCATGTAGTATGCAGCTGCTGTCTGGTGACAGGTGATGGGTTGCATGACAATAAGACTGAAATTTTGGCTGATGTTTTGTCCCTTGTGTTGATTTATGTGCTCATGGCAGGGTTGTTTTCTGTAAAAAGCAAATCGTAGATAGAAGATTCAAGTCTTCTATAATATAGCGCTGTGTCTCTGGGTTAGTACACTAGTTCCTGATATTGCCTTCGTCTTCAGGACCTTGGGGATGAAGGCGGTACGGCCCTTCGAAACGTCAGGAATCAACATCCCAGCGATGTCGCATCCCAGAATACCTGAATCTTCTGCAACATTACCTGAGAACCTCGAATATCGCACATTCCGTGGTTATTCAAACTCCTTTTTTAGGGAATTACCTGATTGAATAAAGTTCATTCAGCAAGATGTCTATGTGAACGTCGGAAGAAGAGAAATTCTTCTGTGTGTGTTTACGTTAGTATGCCCTAGGACACGTATTTATATCCGTCGCATCTTCTCAAGCACATCCAGTTGCACAAAACTACGGTACCCGGTCTTTCTGGTGATCCTCCTCGTCACAGGGAATATCGGGGGTGGGGGGATGGAGACGACAGGGAAGATACGTCAAATCGAAATTACAGCAAACAGCCTCTTTTATTGAAGTCGAACCACTTAATATTTACCAGAACACACACACACACACACACACACACACACACACACACACACACACACAGTCTGCACGCTGCCTTGATATTTCCGTAGTGATCCCGTGGATAATGCTTTCACCACAAACGTCGGTTGCAAGGCCACCTGACATCCATTCTGTAATACGATCCCCGCACACCTGCAACAACGGTTGCTAAGCGGAGAGCCCAAGGCCGAAATTAGCAGAGTGAGCAGAACAAACGTTGACTTGCCGATGCAAACATTAAAAAAAATGGGTTTTACATAAAACGGTTACACCTCAAGGAAGAATGTTCCCGGGTTGGAACCTGGAAGGGACGGCTTCACTACAGATACTTCTGCTCTACATTGCATAATTAACCTTTTACTCGACACAAACATTAGGTTGAAATGGTTTATGTAAGATTTAATCAGTTTAGGTCTAGTCTCATTACGATCGGTTACGCGCGTTGTAACAGAGGCTGGGATAGCTCAGTCAGTATAGCGACGTGCTACGGGCTGGACGGTCCGTGGTTCGAATCCCGGTGGAGGCGAGATTTTTCGCACCCGTCCGGACCGGCCCTGGGGACCACCCCGCCTCCTATACAATGGGTACCGGGTCTTTCCCGGGGGTAAAGCGGCCGGGTCGTGGCGTTGACCTCCCACCCCCATCTAGCGCCGAGGTTGAAGGAAGAGTAGAACTATACATCTGCTCCCCCTCTGGGCCTTCGTGGCCTGTTCTAGGGTGAACTTTACCTTTACCTTTACCTTACGCGCGTTGTAACGGCGTGATGACGTCACATCGGATGTGCATCTGCATTCACGTCATGTTCTCATCATACATCACAAATTTCGAGTTCTGAATTATTTCAGCACTTCAGGAACTGCATGCTGCAACCTGCTTGACAGCCGATCACTCAATCCGAAGACTGCTGCGAATAGGGTATCGCAGCACTGATTTTGGTATCCTGTTTTCTTATAAATGCGTGGAAATATTAGTGGATTTGTACATGCTTCTATATCGCTTAAGTATGCAGATAGTTCTTTGATGTAGTTGGGAGAAAAATTTATGTGATAGAAAACTGTGAAATTAAGCTTTGTTAGATTAGATTTGGTTAGTTTATATAAGGTTAGACTAGTTTTTCGGCACACTCCCAAATTGCGAAAATCGACTATTAGCTTCATTATGTCTGTCTGTCTGTCTGTCTGTCTGTCTGTCTGTCCGTCCGTCCTTCCCTTCGTCCAATGCAACAACTCGGCTTCCATTGAAAGGATTTTCATAAAATTTGATATTTGAGTATTTTTTCGAAACTCTGTCTCGATAATTTAAGTTTAATTAAAATCTGACGAAAATAACGGGTATTGTACATGAAGACCTGTGTAAATTTTAATGATATCTTGCTCAATTCATCTTAGAATGAGAAATGTGTCAGCTGAAGCTGTAGAAATAAATAAAAACACATTTTATATTCAATAACTTTATAGAAAATCTTGCTGTTTATGAGAAAATGTGGAAAAATATTGTAGAGCTGGACAGGTCACAGATGACAATATGGCACATGCGCATTGCATACTGGATAACTAAATCTACACACACGCGGAATGTTGCTTTTCCACTGCAACAGTTGTTGCACGAACGCGCCTCAGTGTTACATTTGTATACGTACTTTGCCTGTCTTGTCTTTCGTGAGTCTAGTGTTTGTGATTTCGCTTTAAATTTGGTGGGATTTGTGTAGATCGTGCAAGATGTAGAAGCGCCGGCGTCTACCAGTACACTGTAATAACTGTCCTCTATAAATCTAGCATACTGATGGACGAAGGCTCTCGGTTTATGCTTCGGTATCCGTTCAGGCGTCAACCCGTATTTTGTGTCTGTATTTATTTATCTACATATCACACAGAAACGCATTCCTAAATTTATATCCCACCGAAATATCTGCGTCTGTTTATACGTCATACAGTAACGCGTTCGTAAATTTATGTCCCACCGAAATATCCATGTCTGTTTATACTTCTGCCTCTGCAACTCTTCCTGTAATCGTTACATACTACATTCTGGGATAAAATGGACGACCTCGTCGATTCAGGCTTCTGCATTGAATGTCCTTTCCCAGTTTCCTTTTATATTGTCAGCTCCATATTCAATCCCCTTCAACAGACGACTGATTACTGAAAGGGGCGTGTCTTTCTTAGTCATTCCCCATTTTGTAAGTCAATGTTCAGTGATAGGTAGCGTTGAAATGTCGGCATATTTGAATCATTGCTGGCCAGGAGTGTGGTCCCATCAAGTAGGCTCTAAACTTGCTCAAGAAACTGAAAAGAAGACATAAAGTGGAAAAGAAGAGGAGGAAGACATAAGGAAGACAAGCGCGCGGGATTTGAGAGACACTACATTTGTTAGAGGTGTACAGAAAAATGCTTACTACTCTGAAGTTTCGCGGGCAAGTATATGCTCAGCGTAAAAGGGCATTATTTCCCGGGAGAGAGAGAGAGAGAGAGAGAGAGAGAGAGAGAGAGAGAGAGAGAGAGAGAGAG
>Ga0123357_10001897_pt1 | contig 22722 bp, 14 predicted proteins | sample TergutEmb28metaG_FD_89873 | JGI IMG/M metagenome (GOLD analysis project Ga0123357, IMG submission 89873) | Embiratermes neotenicus P4 segment gut microbial communities from Petit-Saut dam, French Guiana - Emb289 P4 | ecosystem: Host-associated > Arthropoda: Insects > Digestive system > Gut ... | reverse complement strand
AGTATGTTCTTAATGAGCTGCACACCAAATAACTTTTTGTGCTACTTCATGAACACTTGTTAAATTGTGGCTCAAACTATTGTTTAACCAAATGGATCCTCAAATTTATTGCACATACAGTGTACATAACACAAGACTTCTATAAAGAATCAACTCCTTTTTAACTGTGAAACTTATTGCAGACTAAATTAATTAACTAGCAAAGTGCATTGTAACTGGACTCTGTAGATAACAGATACACGTTTACAAAAGATACACATCTCACACATACATACATTACACCACACATACTGTGAAACATTGAAGCATTCCCCACCAAAGTTGTCCATCACATTTCCTCAAGAGTGTTACTAATATGATATGCATCTGCATTAAAGGCAAATTTAACATATCTAGTGGTATGAAATGTTGGGCTGTTTCCTGAAGCTTTGTCCAACCACTGTGCCTTTCTAGGCTGGATACACCATGACAAAACATAACATCTCTTTAAAAATCCACTTTCCAAACATTTTTTTTCCCCCATATAGTGCAGTTCCCTTGAACATATGTAGATTATCTGCTATTAATCTTTTACCATTTGTTTCTGAATTGTTTCCATGCAGTAAAAATGTTTGGGGTGGAGGTATGACACCATCAGTGTATTGGAAGGGAACATGTCAACAAGCATGAGAGATTACAATGAAAATACTAAAGGCAATCCATCAAGCTTAAATAATCAAACGATGGTCCGTATAACATGAAACATGTCATGACATTTTCCAAGTGAAATGGGCAAAAAAGTTATGTAATTAACATGAATTATGTACAGCTGAGCTCTAAAATGACAGCTCCAACAAAATATGTACATCAATTGTCATAACATATAATTTCTTGCATATTCATTACACTTAATATCAAGATGTACATTTTAATTTCAGATATACATAAACAGCTACGTGACACTATATAAACCAAATAGAATAAAGGTACATACAAAAATATATTATTACATAACTAGTGTATTCTAATGTAACCTTCAAGATTACTGTGATGTTAATGCAGTGGAATTTAAAGAAAGCCATTTCATCTGGCTAGGTTTCAGTATCTGTAAGACTGGAAACACTACTGGACTAGCACTTACCCACACCACCATGTTTCATGCTCAGCATGAATGAGAAAAAAACATAAAAAATTAACTGCTCAACATAAGTTTCCAGCTTGTGTACCATCCTCAGCATGCGATGCACTTGAATTTTAGTCTCTCAAATCTCAAGAATCTCAAAATCTCACCACTGTCTCAATTTTGTGCAACTACAGTAGATGTTAAACTTACAACAGAAAATCTTGTGCTGCCATGCACATGGGCAAAAGTTTTGCATAAATCATCATAAAGTAACGTTACTGGTTTCATGATGATTGAAAGAAATACAACACAATACACTTCCAACTTTGATATCATGTAAATTTTACCTAAGGAAAATTACATAAACTTGGGGAGAAAAAATATCTACAAATATACTCAGAACTGATGTGAGACTGCATGTAGGACCACAGCCTGCTACAACCCACTGTCTGATCAGACAGCAATAGTACCGTTTCTTCTGGCCATGTGCATGCAATACTCTTGAGAAATGCTTACATGCATTTCTGCAAATATGCCAAACATAAAGTCCCTTCTAAGATCATGAAGCATACATTCGATTTATCTCGTGCTGATATCTGTCTTGTATGTCTTTTCTCTTCAGTTTGAAAGCAGCTGTAACTAGTCCCATGTCTGGTGACCACACTTCTGTGCACAGTTTCACAGCAGCAGGCACTTCAAATTTTTCCAGTTTACCTAAATAAACAAAGTAAATGAATAATGTGTATCGAGAATCAACCAAATTCACTTAATTCTCCTCAAGTATTTTTATTGTGGCATTTTCACCCAAATGTTTCAGCCGGTAATCTGGTCATCTACAGGGTGACATTGCTGTTACAAGAACACAGTGTGATCAAATGAGTCAAATTAATCCATATCGAAATTCATATGATTATTGGTTAGAAGTTTCTGTAGGATGACAGCATAACATAACATACATAAAATATAGATTATAAATGTCAAAGTTAAAATTATATAAGTTTGGCGGGACTTTCAGGACAGTTCCATCAGTTTCATCAATGTACATGAATTCTACACTAGAATATGTAGATTTCATATGGTTATACCACCATGATATTTTTCTATTTCATATAATGGAATCAACAATGAAGGTTAAATTTATGGCTTCCACAAGGGAACCATTATGTTTAAGACTGACTGTTAATACATCACAAAAATTTTCATTTCTGCTTGTTACCTCCATAATGACATAATTTTATTACTATATATATTTTTTTCTTTTTTACATTTATCTCATCAAAGAAAGAGTTGTCAATTCTACACTTTAACTAAAGACATCATATGCATGATGTGGTATCAATTTATAAGGAACATTTCTGCAGACAAAAATGTAATGAATTTTGTCTTTAATTCAGAGTAACAACTCGGTACTCTGCAACTACATTATCCTTATGACAAAGTTGGAAGAATTTTGGAAAATTAAGTATGAATGCTGCCTTCCTCCAGCTGTCGTCTAGTTTCATGGAGTCACCCATGGCACACTTGTTTTCCTAGCCAAGTATTTGCCAGCACACGGCATTCAAGATTCCCCATCCAAATTACCCCGTAGTACACTCAAGAAACTGGAAAAACATCTTGTAACTAGCATTTGCATTGCAAAAGATTACATACAACTTGACATGTTGGTTTAAGTAAACAATGAACTTACATTTTTTCCCATGTTCTCCAATTTCACGAAGCACAGCTTTCTCGACAGCTTGGTTTGCACACAACTGCTCAAAATTCAGGGAGTTCAAGCCCAACCTACTTCCCAGGCCAGCCAACTGAGATGGATTAGGTACAACCAATGCCACTGTGTACTGCTTTGTAGGATCACCATATACGCAAATATTCTCTACCACTGGACATGTTTTCAGTTCTGTTTCCACCTTTCCCAGCGAGACATATTCACCCAGTTGCAACTTAACCAGATCCTTCTTGCGGTCTGATAAAAAAAGATATTAATAAAATAAAAAATAAATAAAGTTTCGAATTAAAATGAACACTACAAAACTACAAAAAGTCACACATTACAACAAACAGGTTTTGATTCCACACTGAATCACTGCTGTCTCAGAAGTATCAAACTATAGGACCAGGCATCTTGAGTGATATGTTTTCTTTGGGTTTTTCTCCATTTACAAATGTTATGCCTGCATTTTAAAACAGATTATCCTCTGTCCAAATTTTTAATTACACTCCAATGTTACTTGAGCATCCAACACTTCAAGGGTATTGAGACATAACCCACATGTCACCAATACCAGAAAGGAAGAGGGCTAATACACCCATACGTCATAATTAAAAAAAATCTTTCACAAAGCATTTAATATTTTATCAACAGTTTGCAAACATTCCATGCAAAACAGTTGAGATGCCTCAAATTCTTGGCCATTTACACCAGCACCATATGCTTCAACTAACTTGCACGTTCAAGAGTACAGTGACGTTCCTGGACACTTGGGTAAAATCCATAATTAAGGTTAAGATAGTATGTTGACAAAATAAATATTTCAGTTAGATTTGGGATGTCTGAAGGCAGAAAATGGCCCCTAATGTATACGTGTGGTTGCATCCACACATGCCTCTCCACTGTGCACCCTAGTATCAACTTTCTTTGTCTGTTGATGCCAATTTCCTGCCCTCTAATTAAACGCAGTCAAACTCTTACACATGAAAGATACTATTTGCTGAGTCAAAACCTGTATGGAAATGGAGAAGTTCAGATATTTTAAAATTCTTTTACTGGTTTTCAGAAAAACATTTTGTATTCAAACTTTTATTTACAACAAATGCAGGTAATAATGAAGTGGAGCTACATCAAGTGGGAGTATGATGTAACAAGAAATTAGTGCTGCTGATATTTACGCGAGCAATCACAACATATACTGATAAAGAATTTAGAGTTCCGAGACACAGCTTTTGTGCAACGGTCAAAATCTGGAAAGATGACCTGGCCCACACGGTAAAATCTGTACCAAAATACGTGACTCTGAATGTGTTATTTTAACAACCAACAAAAAACTGTTGTGCTTGCTAAAGAGACTTGATTCCTGTCATTCCATTAACTCTGCTCCAGTAGGTTCATTTTATGACAATATATTCAATTATTATTCAAAAAGTACAGATGGTGACAGAAAGATATTTGGAACATAAATCCATTTCACATGCTTATCTCCCAGAAATACTAAATCCTGCCTTTTTCAGTCTCCAACATCAGCACATAAAAGGTTCCAATGGGATCAGACTTAAAATCCTAAGACTGCCACACATGAAAATATGTATTTAATTCAATTTACCAATGATTTTCATTACTCCATCAGCATGGAATTCACCAATATCCCCAGTTTTGAACCAACGTCTGCCTCCTTCTTCAAAGAACTCTCCTTTTGTTTTGTCAGGCATTTTATAATAACCTGGAGAGATATTATCCCCACCAATAATAATCTCTCCTCGAGGAAATGGTTTGTCAGTCACTCTGTAATTGCCTTCTTCCCAATCAACCAACTTTATGTCACAGCCAATTGTTGGACCTCCAACACGTCCAGTGGTTCTATCATGACCTAATACACAAACACACACATCAAAACTCCTAACTGTACATAACAGAGTAACATGGTAACTGTATCACACTCTATATGCGACAAAGTTTCAAAATCCAAATATGGCTACTTCTCATTAAAGCATTAAGCTTCTGCTCAGGAAATTAAACTTGTATACCATCCATAAAATTATTGAGGAAATTAAATTTACAAACTGTATGACCATGCTATGAAGATGAACAAGTAACCTGTTTAGTAACTCTTACTGAGCAACTGATATTGAGAACAAGAGATAGAGAATATTACTTTTTACATTTTTTATAACAATTTTTAACAGCTATTTCATTAGTCTTTGAGTTTGTCAAACTGATTCCCTATCTTCTCCTTCCTCCCAATGTAACAACTTAATTCACAAACCACTTCCATTGAAATGGAGCTTCTTCCTGCAAATAAAGATAAGTGCTACAGCCTATAAATCAAGGTATCATTAAGGCCCTAAAAAAATTTTGCAGATGCCTTGTTCTCAGACTGCTGCACAGACTGCTGTCAAATGAACACAGCAACAAAGTGTCTTGGCTTGATGCTGTGACAATGCTTCTGATGGCATGGAGCTCAGTTACCTCAAAAACACTGCTCTTTTATGAAAACTGAGTTTAGTGCCAATGGACATGATGATCACAGAAGGGACTAAGCTATGATATGTGGTAAAATCTTCAAGCAACATTAAACATCAGCACTGGATCTGAAGACTTTGTGCAAGCTGGTAGTGCCATTCCTCCATATGAAGAGAAGAGAAGGATGAATTCTGCTATCTCACAGATACAAATACAGATGCATACACAGATGACCTGAATGCTGATGACTGGAAACCGCTCCCCACATGAGACCACAGTCTACTGGTAGAACAACTTATTCTCTACAAGGCACCTCTTATGTCCCACAGCACACTGTTCACATGCTTCCTCCTATATCCATCCACAGTCACGTAAAATTATTTTGACTGATATAACATACCTGACCCTGGTCAGGTAAGAATACAGTGCAAAAGGAACATGGTTTGACCATAAGTTTCCACTTCAGTCATTAGTAGATGTGTGTAGTGCCCTTTTTAAATAATCTTCTTTGCCTATGAGCTATCCTTGGGTTTTCAGAGTGCTTTTGTGGTGGTCAAAATGAAGTCCAAGCGGGGGTTATGTTGGGTAGTGCAAAGAAAACATGTAGTTTTGAGTGCCAGGAGTTTGGAAGATGATGCTATTGCTGCGATTCTTTAGTTTGGGGATTCTGACAATGATATGATTCCTTTGGACAGTAACTGAAGTGTACATTACATCAAGTACGCACAGTAAACTAAGAATCAGTCAAATGAAGGGGTTTTGCCAAAAACGCAGTGTAAACCTACATCCAGGGATGCGTGATATAAACTATCACCCCGAAAAATGCTAGAACTTCCAGTCTGTAACATGTGAAAATCATCCACAGTAGTTTAGGAGAAATTGCACTTATTATTGAACGTATAATGCAACTACGTATGGAAAAGGAACAATATTGTCCTTGTACGTACAAAATATGCTGTCTTGTGTTTAAGGACATGTCAAAAGCACTGAAGAGGCAAGACTTAAAAGTGTAATTTGACTGTGAATATTAACCATTCAATGAAGTATTTACAAGGTATATTACTTGGGTAAAGTAAATCTAAATTTCAACAAAAAAATACCAAGTTAATGTTGCGTGCAAGAAATTAACTTACTGTCCATAACAGTTGCACTGGAGCAGGTTTCAGTCAGTCCATAACCCTGGGTCACTTTCACACACAAACAGATCTTAATGAGCTCATGAGTATCAGGTGAAAGTGGGGCTCCACCAGTTAGGACCAGCCTAAGTCTTCCCCCCATAAGCTGCCGTGTCTGACCAAATATCAACCTAAAAGACAGAGGCAACTCAATTATTTAAGAACTTATGTTTCAGTTCTTTAACTAACTCTGCAATAACAGTTTGGAAGATAACACTATCATAACTGGAGAGAGATGCCTCTCCATACCCAAGTACAATTAAGTCCTCATTTAATGCTGGACTTACATTCCTGAGAATTGTAATGTAGAGAGAAAACAAGCAGAACAAGCATCTTATCAGCTGTCAAAACAATGTTAATCCAAATCCAAACAATGTACAATAAATGTGATCAATAAATTGTTAATATTAAAGCAAAACATCATGCTCTGTGTTACAGTACACAAGGACTGCCTGTAGTAGTGTGGCAAACACAACTGTTTTTCTAAGCTGAAGGGAATGAACCAAACTTTGTTCCAACACCTTTACCATTTCTTTGAATCTTGTTACATATATTACAGATTTACCAATGGATGAAAAACATTTCAATTATCCAAATCCAAATTAAGTTTCAAAACTGTGTATGAGTCAAAAATATTGGAGGTATTATAAGAGTTTAGGTTTAAATCTTAATTCTTATATATATATACCTTGGGACTGAAAAACTATCTAATTAATGACAGCTATTCAAACATTTTTATTTATAGACCTGAGTGACTATTCATGCTGAATCAAGAACCAATGGAAGGTCTACTCTAGGAGAACTCAGTATTTAAAGACACTGTAACAATTTCACACATTCAAATGCAGGTTCAAATTTTATATTCGTGTGTGCACAAACAAAAATGGCACAGACTACAAAACTTTAAATGCTGGAAATGTCAAACATCTCCATCACTTTAAATCGCCCATGTGCCATTCTTAAGCTTCTCACAAATTTAAGAACAAGAAAACCAGAACCACTTTCAAAATCCCTCAGTTCAAATGAAACTAATTCTGATGTGTTTCTTACATCGTTTTATATTCAGTTCAGTAACACATTACTAAATATGTTATTAAATGCCTATACTGCTATGTTAATATTCATGCTGAAATGCATATTCCTTGGGAGTCTCCTGGAACTGAGCTTCAGTTTCTTGAATTCCTCTCACAGCTATACAACCAAGCCAATTCTACATAATCTAATAATATTTTAAATCTAGCATTCATGCAATAGGTTATCCAGGACTCAGACATCTTTTTGAAATCTGTAGTCATGTTAAATCTTCATCTTGCCTCATAACCTATGACTCCACACTTGTAATTGTGCTGATAAAGAAAGAAAAACAGACACTTTTTCCTGAATTTTGTACTTACATTTAATGTTTTGATAATTTACACATTCCAGGGAAGAAAAAAATATCCCATACTGGAGACAAAAGGAATATGTACCTGTTCATAAGCGGAGTGTCAAATCCTCTCTTCATCCATCCACACTTGTATTTGTATGCAAAGCTGAACAATGCTTGTGTCAGGTCACTTCCTTTAGAAACTTTATCATGTACACCTTTTGATATCCGATCCAGAATTAACTGAAATGGAATGGTAAAAATAGCTTCCATTAACAAGCGCCTGTGTCTATTACTGTAGTAATACAGAACACCCATTTTCATCTCCTCTTCCTCCTCCCTCCTCATCATCTTCCTATCTGGCATATTTTTATGCCATCTCTTAAGTGGACTTCCTAAAATTCTCAGCCTTATGCTCATATAATCTTTTTGTAGTCTCTTATTTTTCCATTATTCTTAGACATTTTCATTTAATTCAGTAGTTCTGTAAAGATCTGACAATTGGTTGAATTTTTCATTCTTTGATAACAGTTTCATTCACGTTAATATGACCTGTAACCTGCAGTTTTAATAAATTTCATTCCTGATCTTGATAACCTCTTTCCACCCACTGTTCCTAACGCCCTTCTTCATTTCTGTATACCAGTGTATGTACACTTTCAGAAACCTTCATTTAACCCACACACCAGAGACCGGCATATTAACACAACCAAGTACTCACAGGAACAGCAGTCAGACAGGTTGGTCGGAGAACAGATGCATCTCCTTTAGTTCCCTTCTTGATCTTACTGGAACTGTCAATCATGGTCAGGGGTGTTGAGTACCCAATGGAAACTCCACACAGCAAGCATACAGATTCTGAAAAACAAGTCACATTTATTAGCTTAACCAAAGAGAAATATGCCTTTTAAAGACATGCCTGTCACTTGAGAACCTATTTTGTGAAATCAAGTGAGTTTCAGACAGTGTCATAAAACAAAGAAGTGTACTTCAGTGAGAGTACTGGATTCAGTGCCAACAAGAAGGGGTGAAGCCAGTGCAAATTAACAGGGCCCAGTGGTTTGCAAAGGGGCCAGATGGCTGATTATGTTGCATATGTTTTTGTCTTTCTGGCTTGTATCAGATGTAAATAGGCAGTGATTTGTCACACTGACAACACTTGTAGCCAGCAGCCATCTCACAAACAACACTCTCTGCTTTGTTTCGCTACTTTCTCCTTGCCATTCCGCCCTTGTTGGAGGGACACAAACCTGCTGTTGGCGGCCCTGTTTGTATTGCTACACAACTAAATCACTGATGGGGATGCACGAATGATCAATGACTATTACGAGCGTATGAAGTCAAAAACACAACTATGCATGTCTAATTAGATGTTATATTATTAATAACCAAAAAACTACATGTTTCAGCCAGCAGTAGCCATCATCAGATTGATGATGGTCACTGCTGGCCGAAACATTTAGTTTTTGGGTTATTAAGAATATAACATCTAATTAGACATACACATTTGTGTTTTTGACTACATACCCTCTTATTAGTTTATATACACACCATGGGGATGGCACACTTCAAAGTGATCAATGACAGTCACAGTGCGGGGGTCATCAACATTCACTCATTTTAACCTCAATATTAATTGTAACAACTGCACTGGTCAGCTCATTTTTACTGTGCAAAAACATGGTCATACAACCACAATTATAAGACAAGCCAAATTTGGGCAAAATTTCCTAACTGCAAAAGAGGGGCAACAATTTAAAATATTTGAAATATTTGAATATTTGAAAAACATGTGTTATAATAGTAACAGCTAAGATGTAGCAGCTGTTACCATAACTATGGTCTGGATGGTCAGGAGTCAGTTCCCTGCAGAGATAGGGTGCCCCTTCTTTGACACAAATTTCCAGACCAGCTCTGGAATCCACTCAGCTTTCTATGTAATGGAAAAATGGGACTCTTTCCCCAAGAGGCAAAGAAGCTGGAAAATGACAATGCACATACATTTCTATACTATGCCAAGGTTTAACAGTACTTGGTGCTATGCCTCCAACCCCATACATCTTCCTGGCACGGTGCTTAAAACACAAGGGCCACATTATCTTTCACATGTAATGTATACTTGTTTTTTGTCAGTTATGTTCACAATAAAATATCAACCCAATCACCAGGATTACTGTCCTCAACCCCAAAATTAAAATAATGTTCATGTGGTACATCTTCCTGAGCAGTACTTGGAAAAATCAGTCAGCTGTCTGCAAACCAACTGATATCCTGCAGTGAGGTCAGTCAATTTGATTTTACAGTCCTGTACAAAGAAAGGTACCTAAACAAACACTTGAATTTTGCAAAGTCATGGCCAAAGCTTTAAGACGCACTTTATTCAGAGTTATATAATTGCTAAATGTCCTTGCCAGAAGACACTAACCACATTACAAATAGCTAAACATTCATACAGTCATGCACACATAACTCGTATGTGAATATTTACCAGTCCTGTCTCCAACAATTATTATTATCTATTGTAAATGTTGTAAAGCCCAAAAATCAGTAAGACATTTTTATACAATCTGCTTATACTTAGACAGCTACAGAACCAAACAAATATGCTACATACATAATCTTGAAAAGTTTTTTTCATGTCATTTGCTTTTTACCTGCAAGAAGTTCAAACACATGAGCTAGTGGCAAATAGCCCAAGAAAACATCATAATTGTAGATGTAGACAGCATCTGAATAGGCCTTTAATGTGCTCATCATGTTTTTATGTGAAAGCACCACACCTTTGGGAACCCCAGTAGATCCACTTGTGTACATGATGATGGCTGTATCTTCTGGAGAAGGTGGAACTTCAGCTGCAACAGAAGGTACAAACTATTCAAATGTACAGGACACAACCACTGATTGTAATAAAATACTGAAAGGCATGAAATAATTGAACAATGAATTAAAAATAATAAGATACAGAATCATCCACAATGAAGTTAAACACACAATCATGCAAAATATTAGTATTTTATTTTCTGTAATTCATACCAGTCATCCAGAATTACAAGTTATTGCTTAAGTACCCAGGCATAGTCTCAGTGATCTCAATGGTGGGTTAAACAGTAATGTTCTCAGTTCATCCAATAATAAAACGAAGGTAAATACACCTTCAATTTGAGACACCACGTCAGCCAACAAATCCCTGCTATTGTCCACATGTGAGACATCTCCAACATTTATACCAAAATATCAAGAATGATAGTCTTGTTTCAACAACCTGCACACCCATTGGCCAAATAAAACCCAACGTTGCCTACCCTCACACTGGTCAAAGACCAGCTCAGTCCACTTTCTCTCAAAGGGCAGCAAAAAACCTCATAATGACTACATGAACTACACAGCCTGGCACCCTGGAAAACACACCACTGCATGCCCTCCCAATTTTCATCTGACCAACATCCCCACCATCCTTCTTGAAATAGGCCAATAAAAATTCCCAAACTCACCCGCTGTCAGCCATCTGGATATTAACAGCAGTCACTCTAAACACCTGTGATAGTTAACCAGAATGGCCATCAAATACTGTCTTTCTCTGAATTACATACACATTTCTAAAAGGCAAACACATTTTTAGGAGGCCTTATGCAGAGTAAACTCAGACTGGACCAGGGTATTAGTGTCCCTCAAACACAACCTGGGCACTTCATGGTTACTGTTAATTAAGTGAAATCACAATACACCAACTTCCTTTGTTCCCACATTACATGAATTCCATTACAATCAAGTATTTAAGTGGTATGCCTTAAATGATTGACAGGGAACCTTTAGGACCATATCCTCCTCCCAAAAGAGAGAGGGGGGAAGATAGGGTAAACAGAAGTAGGTTCATAATTGAGTCAACCCCCAGTATAGCATCACCCTCACTTAGCAGCCATGCAAATCCGTGAAAATAATCTCACTATTATTTAACATTGGAAACCCAGGATGTAGTGCTACCACCGATAGCTGCCATCCCCCAGAGAACTTGGCGATACAAATGTGCCTGTAAACATTATATAATGTCCAATATACTGCTATTGTGGAAGGTATTTAAAGAATGCAAATTGTGTGGGCTAGAATTTGTTTGGTGAGACAGCATAAGTCAGCTACTAATACCTGTGGAAAAACATTTGTCTACACACTACAGAAAAATCATTCAACTATTCTAACAGCCAGTGTATTTGGGACTGGTGATTTTCATTCACTGACTGTACATTCAAACAAGTACTTAGCTCATAACCCTGGCTTCTTGTTTGCCTACTCTTTGTCCTGCTTCCTCACCAGCATATGTTTCAAGTTATTAGGCCTTAACTGTAGAAATGTTCATATGGAAAAATTTCAAAATCACAGAACACACAAAGACAATGATATGGCTGTCAATTCACCATCAGAGAAATGTAACACTACCTGTTAATTACCAAAACTCTTTACTGTAGCACTGAAGTACAGACAAGAGGACAATACTAAATGTTCGTAACAATAAACCCAGTCCTGGCGGCCATGTGGTTTAAGGTGTGGGTCTGTGGCTGCTCGCTTGCTTGAATTGCAGGTTCGAATCCCATCATGGAAGTCTGTCTCTTATAAGTGTTGAGTGTTGTCAGGTAGAGGTCTCTGCGACAGGCTGATCCCTAGCCTGGAAGTCCTACCAATGTGCATGTGTCATTGAGTGAGATCAAGTGCAACAATAACCTCTACACCTACAATGACTAGGTAGACAGAGGTAAAGCTAAGCAAGAAAGAATAAAAATAAATATTTAAAAGAATAAAATAAGTAAATAAAGCACTCAAGGTACTGAGTCTTAAGTTCCAACAACAGAACTTCAACACGCCATGATATGTTTGTTGCATACGATGCATGTCTGAAAGCTGAAGGAAACCAATCCCAGCAACTTCCTTAATCGCAGTGAACAAATACCCAGAATTAACTGCAATATATTGACCTGAAACTTCCCAGCACCTTTGCCATATAGGGGTACTAAACACACCTAACTAAAGTGCGTGGACCGCACTCACAGAAAATTGGAATCGTGGCCATCAGTGTTTTACCTGCCATCACACAAAATGATATAAGTGAAATGTGACGCACTCTCTCAGATAAAATAATGTCCTTCTACACACTATACGATGTGTTTCAAATATGTTACAGATTGCAAAGGCAGGCTATAATCTTTTAACAACCCAAGCTGGATCAGACATGTAAGATGGCAGTACTGGAGGTAAAAGGGTAACTCATTTGACTGTAAGCATAGTAAATTTTGGAACTTACGTATATCAGAGGAAGCTCCATTCTTCACCACTTCTGAGAATGGGATAATTTCAACACCACTCTTATATCCAGAAACATCAGTTTTTGCTAGCTGATCTTCCATATAAATAAGCTTCTTTACTCTCGGAGTTTTTGACAATATGTCCCTAAATTTGGGCAACAGATCATGTGATGTAATAACTACTGACACTTCAGTCTCATTGATCCCATGAGCTATTGCTTCTTCGCCAAGTGTAGCATATATAGTCACCACTGGAAGAAAAAGTAAACAATACACATCACCACTTTCATGATGCACACTTGTAGGTTTTTGTAATGGTGAAAAATGTTCAGGATCACACCACAAAAGCAGAACTAAAGAAGTGAAAAATGCACGAACTTCTGGTAATTAAAGGTTAAACCAAATACAGTCGTACCACTTACATAATCACTCCTTATCCAACTTGCATCCACTGTCAAATCTTACTGTTTCCCATTACAAAATGTGTCTAGTCTTACTCACCAGGAATGTTCTGTTTGAAACAGCCATGAGCTGCTATAAGCCATTCAGCTCGAGTTTCAGCAAAAATGACTACATTTGCTTTGGAAGGTTGTCCAAGTAACCTCAAGCCTCGACCAAAACTTGCTGCAAGTTGTTCTACTTCTATGAATGTTTTCCACTTGTATTCTCCCATCACATACTATAAATACAGTACAACTAATGTCAAGAGAGAAATGTAAATTTCACTGAAACATCTGTAATTTGATATTATTAACCCCTTAATCACACAGGCCACCAAAAATCAGCCTTTTAGAGGTAATATCCTTTTCTTGGCTTATCCCACTTAATATGATGTATAACCACAGGTGAAGTTGAGAAATGGTTTCGACAACACAAAAAATGCCAACATATATTAACACTGACAAAAACTGTTTAAGACAATCACAGTGATGATGGCTTCAATTACTGAATATCAGTGAAGTGAGAATAATGAGTGAAAGGTTTGGGAATTTGTAACCAATAACTCACTACTCTTTCAGCTATTTTTCATTAATGAACTACAATAATTACAACAGAAGGAAAGGATAATGTACACACTTCCAATTCTTTATGATGAGTGGGGGGAGGGGGGGTTGGGGGTTTATGTGCAAATTTGGAACAACGGAACACATTTAGAGGGAATGAAAACATTTCTGCATATTACAGCCTAAAATGTACTGAATGGACTACTCCCCTGAGACTGGCTGTAAAAATTCTTCAGTATAAAAACTTCAGCTTCAAAGTGAGCACTACAAATTCAAATCTGCACATCCACATCAGCAACAAACCAAAAAACTAGCAGCACAGGAGAAAAGTAGAAAAGTATTCCATAATTAGACCTCTATAATCCCAATTAATGAAGCATCAATTAAAAGGGACTACACTCTGAAAAATACAATTCTTTTTCACAGATGAACTGACATAAATAAATTATTTCCTTCCAAGGTGAAAAAATTATGGTACTATTTCTGCATTAATAAAACTGTTATTGTAATTATAGTGGCAGACATTTGTAACTCTGACCAGCTTGATATGAATGCAATTAAAATGAGTTTAGCAGATAAGGGAGTCATGATGATAACACCTAACTCAAAATCTCACCTTCTTGAATACTCGTTTATTTGGCTGGATTTCATCCTCTTCTGCCAGTATTTCACGTGTTCCTAGACAACGTTTGTGTTGATGTAGCTTTGCTACAAAATGCATCACTTTTGCCATTGTATCTATCCCATCACATACCAACTGAACATGGACCTCACGAGGTTCTTGCAAACTTCTATAAGTGATGGACTTTTCTTCTATAGAAACAGGTGCAGCCTGTTAAGTAGCAAGATACAAAAACATTTTTTTCACATTCACTGCAAATATAACTCAATTTATTGCAGAGCAGTACCTACACTCCACTGTGTGCCTTCATGGAGTGGTGCATAATGAAGCACGCCAACGCGCGCGCGCACACACACACACACACACAACTTTACCTTTTCACCTTGTTTTGCAACATATACACATACAAACAATAATTAATAAAAATACACAAGGATTAAAGATCCCTAAAACCACTACTTTTGCAATGATATCTTAGTCTTACGCCACTCACAATAAACATCCACACTCCATTAAAAAAAATCGAAAACCAGACAGAAAAGAAAGTACAACAGAAATGAAAGAAGAAAGATGTGGGGCAGAGCTTTTTTTCTCAGGAAAATGGCCTACCTCATTGGTATACAATATTATTTTGCCCGTTTATATCCATACTATTATTCACTCTGACTATATACACTTTTGGCATGTAGCAACTTTTGCATCAGTAAATACTTCACTATTTTATTACTCATTGTTATAGATCCTGCACCCATTTCAGTATACAACTTATATTTTATGCAACGAATTAGTCATCATGCAGCCATACCTAAGGGGATGACATAACTCACATCTGCAATAGATTTAAATAACTCTGTATACCAATAGTTGCTAAAGATGCACATAGAAAATTTGTTACATTTTGTTACAGCACTTAATACACATAAGTCAAAACACCGCACCAATGAGCATTCTTTACGTTCAAAAAAGATTATACAATAAATTTTTCCTGATGGCATGTCTGTAATTAATACTTACTGTATTACAGAAATAAAAATGACCAACAATACTTAAATTCACATCACAACCCTAAGCTTCAAATTTCATCAATGTGATTAGCAACACACTGTACGACACAGGAGGATTTTGGTGCTAAACACGTGAACAACTACTGAAAGAGTACTTACTTTTACTCTTCTTGACATTGCCTTCTTTTCCCATGGTCTTTGCAATATGAGATATACAGGGTAGGTAAGGATGTCACACACAAAAGTCAGAGCCTTTATAGCCCCTATTGTGCCTTCTATCCAGAGGCTGCTCATGTTCCTACAATAACAAAGTAATGAATAGTTACCAAGCACAGAACATCCAATTTCTTGTTTGTGAGGGGATAGCGTATCTCTTGACTACTTCAAGTGGATCTTGTGTGTACTTTGGATCTGGTTGAAATACCTTTCACAGATAAGCTAAACAAACATAATGATTTTATATAAACAGTGTAACACCTTACATAAGTGTAAGATACAGGAAAAAATCTGCTGATTAAGACATTTATCACAATAAAAAAAAAGTCGACTTCACAGTAATTATATAAACCTGCCTCCTGCTGCACTGGGTGAATGATCTGTCTTTAAGAAGGAATTTTATTTTGGAATACAACTGTATTTGTAATTTATGAAAGGAAGTATCATCATACATGACTGGACAGTATTTCATCTACTTTGTTCCAGTCTATAAGAACTGCTGCTAATGTCAACATTGCTTATTGTACTTTCATATGAACAGCATATGACACTGACCAACTTATTACACCAGGTTTATAAACATCATTTCACATACATAAACTTTGACAAGAAGAGCAATGTCATATAGTTAGTACTATTATATCATAGTCTGGAAACTATTTTAAAGCACATGGTATGCAAATAATTGTTTGTCACTACATATTGAGTGCACATTTCTCATAAGCAGATCACAGTTACATACACAAACATTATTAACATACTGCCGACATAACGGAACTGGCACTGGCAGCTGTAATAATTTTGAAGTATTTACTGTCCTTGAGAATACAGTTAAATTTACTTCATAAAACCTTCACTTGTAACTTTCTTTTTATCTAAATTCCATAGTAACTACCACAGAATATACATCAATCAATTAAGTAACTAGCCAATTAGTGGAATTATGTCCAATAAGTAAGAGGGCTCTTTACCAATGTGTAAGGTGATGACAGCATGAAAGTGATCATTCACCCTCATGTAATTACACTAGGATGCCCTGAGATTTATATCCATGTCCTACATATTTCCCAAGTGTGGTTCTTTGGCAAACAGGCAACTTTACTTTCACCTAACACAATCAATCAACTAAAGACTGCATTTCTGTAACAAAACTTATGCACACATTCTGAATATGAGACATGCAGCTTAATTTATAGAACTTCCGATATTTAAATAAATCAGCCTGATGATGTATTTGTGAATGTGAATTTATGGCTGTCTTATGAAGTGCCATGCTGGAATGCGAGTACTGCTTGCAAGATTTCTCTCTGACAGTTAATACCAGTTCAGCATTGAGTAGGAAAGCACTCTAACTGCCTAAGCATAATTACCAGCAGAATCACTGCAAGCAGTCAGAGATGACATTTTGTTCAAAGCATCGCATGACTTAGACTTAGCTCTTGCAATGGATAACAGAGGTTCTTTCCTTGGAGGCTAAATCAAGCATGGCTTAGAGCCGACCACAGACACAGACTGAACAATCTCACCCACAACAAGTACATTCAATAGCGACCATATTACAGGCTTATGAATTCTGAATACTGTTCACATAGAGAAAACTTCTAGTAGGCTTCTGAGAATCAAAACAGCCAAAAAGAAGAAAATCACTTGACAAGTATGTTGCACACAACAAAGATAACTAAAACGCACAGTCAGATGCCTAAGTAGTTTTTTCATGACAACTTTTATCTGTATAAATCTTATTTATTTTAACATCAAACATTTTAACACTTGTAGTAGTACCAACAACATGAACATAAGTATATTGAAATTAATTTACATACACCGTGACCTCCTACATGTTTTGGCCAAAAACATTCACCATCTTCAGGAAGGTAAAATACAAAGGATGAGTACATCAAAAATGATAATTACTTTACTCATTCTTTGTATTTTACCTCCATGAAGATGGCCATGTGTTTATCCGAAACCCAAAGAAAATGTAGTTCACTGTGTATATAAATTAATTTCAAAATACTTGTGTGCATTTTGTAGGTACCATTACTATATATTTTCAGTTCAGTTCTTGTTTATTTTCCATGCATCCAATTCAATCACAGTGAGAATAAGGATATGGAACTTGTCCTACAGATTTACATATATAAAAACACTTAAGAAAATTTATAAGAAATATATGTGTGTGTGTGTGTGTGTGTGTGTGTGTGTGTAAACTGATTAAGGCATGAATCATGGAACATATGAAGTTGATATAAACACAACGGGGATGACGAATCTTATGATATAAACAGTATATTTAAAATGCACTATGATTACTCAAACCCCAATACATACATCTGTATCAAACAGCCAATGGGCCTCACAAAAAATATTGGTGAAAACTATAGCCAACTGCAGTGAGAATGTTGCTGGCACCAAACTCTGTGCGACTGTCGTAAAGCAATAATGAAATTAGATATAGAGGTATCGCATTGTCATATTCATGCTACTGTATGCAAGCATGGCTACACAGTCCAATTAAATTCCAAGCATTTATACATGCAAATTCAAAGAAACTGAGCTGTAAACATACAAGTTTTTAATATCTTACTCACTTTTCTTCAAACATGTTTCAATTTGCTGCAACAAGGTAAAAAGATATATTAGACATTTAACAACCATACAAATTTTGTACTCAACAATCCTACATAGAGATTCTGCATTCATGTCTCTATGGACCAATTCGAAAGCAGCTGCAAGGTTTAAATACAAATCAAGCACTGTTTGATTATGATGTGTGCTGTGTTACTGTAACAAACTCAGAACAGAATTTACTAAATGAACATCAACATGAAGAGATTCTGTGTATAGAAAATGTGCTGACAGCCAAAATTCGGGAGTTACCTACATGAAATGTGTAGTCAACATGTACTGACAATGCAGCAGCAAAATGGTGCTTGCATGCGCACGCGCGCGCGCGCACACACACACACACACACACACACACACACACACACACATATTCATTAAGAAGTGTACAAAGATTTGCAAAAATGGCTATCAGAATTGGCAATGCAACTGTTCAGAACACAAAAGTTACAGTGCTGGAGCACTAGTTTTGAACACTAATCTTTCTCACAGAATTCTGGGTAACTGTTAAGGTTTACAATGAGAGTTCCTATGGCTCACCTAAGCCCAGAAGACTGAAACAATCAGCTGCTAATTAGCGCAGATGGTGGGCAAAGAGGTGGCAGTAGAATGGTATCACAAAACCTGAAGGCACTTTTCCAGGATGCCAAAAATCACCATGTAATCTTACAAGTACCAAGATGCATGCATCTCTCATTATGCATCATAATTTGACTTATCTACGTTCTATCTGGATTCAAATTATGGTGCTACAGAGATGCATCTAAAGGCATTTTGTCATTATCACCACAGACATAATATTTGAAATTCCAGCTTCAGAAAATTGAGGCATAGCACTAATGGATCACAAAATTGACAAGTAGCAAGTGTGTGTAGTATGGAGCAACACATTTCATGAGCGCATCTGCATCCTGGCTTGTATGTATCGAAAGCAGCGGTGCCATGGGATTGGCCAACCTTGAATAGCAATTAGTACATTTTAACTAAATAAGGCAAAACGCATAAAGAATAATCATTATATATCTGCACTGTTCATCATCACCATCATCATCATCATCATCACCATCATAGAGCTTGCAGGGTTTTAGGCTTCCTGACCTGCTCCGGTCCCATTAATAGTCGGTAAGGTTTGGAGGGTGTAGGGCATGCAATCTACAACCTCTCCTACCCAAATAAATCATCCTCACCTGCCCCAGGTGCAACCTGACCTTACAGATGAGGCTCTGAGAAATGAAGACTGAGAAACATTTCATCTACTCTGGAGGAAATGCCTGAGTATAACAAGGCTGTGTGGAGGCAGAAAGGTAGCAACACTACCACCAGACTTACCAGTTGAGAGACTAGTTATCTCTGATGGGGAAATTCTGAATACTTACAAGTTGCAAATACTATAGCCAGAAAGATCTAACACAGCTGATAACAAAAGCAAAGAAAAGGTTTACACTACTTGGAATATGAGAGTGATAATAGATAAAGAAGAGGAATTGGATGAAGTACCACAACACAGATACATAAAAATTGCCATTCTTAGCAAAACTAAGAAAAAATTATAAGGAAATAAAGATACCAGGAACTACTGTATAATATACAATGGAGTTAAACAAAACATAAAAGCCCAATCTGCATTGTTTACAAAAAGTAATGACATGGTGAATATGGTGCGATTATGTTAAACAACAAATACCACAATCTCAAACTATACGAATCAACAAGATTTCATATATGAGCACTTATACAGTATATCACATTTGGTTTGTGAAGTTTTGGTGAACTGGGCAAGAGATGACTGTTACATGCCAGAAGACAGCAGTGCAGTTGACATAATCATTCTTAGTGAATCGCAAAATCAAGACTATAATCAGTCTGTTGTTGCTGTTTGTGGAATAACATAACTGTTAGTAATGTCTTGTGACATTTAGGAAAAACGTGATGTGTTGCCACACAACTAAAGTTAGATGATTCCTCATGTGCTACCGACTATAGATATTATTATTGATATGTATAGCCCATTCCGTATTTGGTCTTATAAATTGAGCACTTTGGAAGAAAAACAGCAGCGCCGGTCGACCCAGTTGCGATTCCACGGCGCCTCATTCCTATCTATGCAGACATTAACGAGCCTCCTCGAGGCAGCGAATTTTTTTTCATTTGGAACAACATGAAAGCCAAAGTGTGCAAGACACAACCTGCCAGCATCCTTGACTTAAAACAGCGAATTCTGCAGCAGGGATATAGCTGGGGGAACGGAGGAGTAGTACCGCCGCCAAGGGCGGAAGAGGCAACAGCGCGACAAAATGAATATTTAAATGAAAAACATGATTTTTTGTGCTCAACAAATTTTAGATTATTTCGCCAAATACAACGAATTCAATAAATAATTGTGACTTCTCAAAGTACATTATCTCTGTTAGGGGCGGCGATCGTGATTATCTACCCCAGAAGCTAAAAAAAAACAAACCCCTAGCTACACCACTGGTACAGTACACAGTGTCTTGCAGCCATCCCTAACGACTTGCTGCTATGTGTATTAGCGCCTTGTTGAATCGAATGCAGCAGTGCAAAGGTGCCGATAAAATTCACCTGAAAATGTCATCTTCAAACGCTGATAGTTGCAGTTAATTTTCCGTTAAGTTTTGACTACAGGCCTATGTACTTGTTAATAGAGCACTTTTCGTTCGTTCATTAATTATACCACTTCAAATCGTTAGGAGTTTTTGCCCTACATGTATCATCAGTTTCTTTGGGGCCTACTTGAAAATATATACGCCATCAACTCTTTCGAAAAGAAAATGCTAACAGCATTGGCAGCACTTACATGTGCCAACATGAGCTTTCGGTCGTAAACTTTAGGAAACGCAAATTTTATCTTGGCTTACTGATGAACAATTAAACCCCGCGTTAAGCAGTTCGCTTCAAATTTCAAAGCACACATTCACAATTTATCCAGAGCCACCAGATCTCAGAAAACCCCACCGAAGAGCGTGACGAAAGAGTGTACTGACTTTGTACGCATACGGGCAAATATCTTTCGAAAACAGCGTGTTCGAAAGAAACAGGTTTGAAATAAACGTGCTGGTACCTCCCGTTTCTCATCTCATTCTCAAAAAAAAAAAAACCCCCGTTTATATTACATCGTAGGTGAATTACGCCCCAGGGGCCCGCGTTATGAACGTGGAAGTCGAATGCGGCCCGCGAGTGCCGAAATGTTGCCGACCACCACCGCTGAACAACATTCGTCAATACAGAATTATTTATCCTCACGTGCACATGTAACGCGGAGTGCTTCCGCGAGTGGTAACGGGGAAACCCACTAAACGCGCTGTTGGTAAAGTGCTTACTTCCGTCCTGCACTAACACCGAACGAACACAGGAAATCTATGTAAGTCTCGCCATTTATTAAAGAATCAAACCGGTTACTTAATAGTTACAAATTTCTTATATCGCCTATGAGTTACCACACAATGTCCTTAAAATGCAACAGTATAAAAGTGCAATTTGCAAGCCCTATTATTAATAGAATTGTGATATCGTGGTCTACTGCAGTATGTCGCAGGTATTGTTAGCCCAGGCTCATTACAAAGTTTCATCACTCATCTGAACCCGCGGTAATATTTAATGTTGGGAAACCTGCAAATAAAGGAACTAAATATTTCTTATTAAGTCAATGTGAACATGTATTACAAAAGCAACTACCCTAGGAGTAATGACAATAAAACTAAGAATTTGGAAAGCTCAAAGATTACAAAACCAGTAGGTCACGGACCTCTATTCTAAAACAACGTATTATGTATTCTGTGTGCAGTCGAACCAGACCTAAAAGTAGGAGTAACTTGTGGAGGTCAGGCAAATCCCCCCGCCCGTTATTTTTTCTAAGAATAGTTTTTTAGGGGCTACTGAGTTGAAGAGCAGTAAACCAAAAAATTGGGGTCAGAATGGAGGTCAGGAGTGTACGTAAATTAAGGACCGGTTTAAACCAATCTTTATCCTCTTTCTAACTTGACTCCGTCGTAAATTAAAGTTCCTAATACACACGGTCGATTTTACCCCCCCCCCCCCCCCACAAAAAAAAAAAAACACAACATAAAAAAAAAATACAAACAAACAACAACAACACACTGAACAAAAATATAAACAACCAATTCT
>Ga0123357_10001896_pt1 | contig 22727 bp, 14 predicted proteins | sample TergutEmb28metaG_FD_89873 | JGI IMG/M metagenome (GOLD analysis project Ga0123357, IMG submission 89873) | Embiratermes neotenicus P4 segment gut microbial communities from Petit-Saut dam, French Guiana - Emb289 P4 | ecosystem: Host-associated > Arthropoda: Insects > Digestive system > Gut ... | reverse complement strand
GGCCATTATCTCCCAAACCGTTCAACTTTGGATATAGGTGTTTTGGGGTTTTTCGGTATAGTTTAACATAAGGAACACCCTCCCGAAGTCTGGTCCGTTCCTCCTGTTACACCCTGTATAAAGCTGCATTCCATGCTCTATGATAGTTATGATGTATCACAGTTACACTGCTGAGAAAAAATGCAATGCAATACCCAAGGTCTGCTGCAGTGACCACAGTATGCTTCATAAAAGCAACGGCTTAGTCCTTCCTGTGTGTGTGCATGAGTACGTTAACTACTGCTGGACCAGTTAACGAACTGCTTTTCTGCTATTCCACTTAAAAAATAAAAAAAAAAACCATTTCACAGTATCGTGAATCACAGCTCTCAAATTTAGCACAAAGGAACAAATGGTTATTTTTTACAGTGCACAAAATGGGCAATTATTTAATTGAGAGAATATCAATGTGATTCCTGCATATTTTCAGTGTCCATTTAAGCCCCTCTTGCAGCCAGTTCAGCACCAAAGATCACATCACCTCCAGGGCACAACAGAATGCACAGCCAGTAAGCTCCATGCAGCTAGTGTTAATCTCAGATAAGTATCTATGGAAAACTCACACACAAAAGTCAAAAAATAACAATAAAGAACTTTAAAAACTGAAAGTACAGAACTGCATTTTAATTGTGCAGTGACGACATTTTACAGTGAGGACGTTTGCACCGTTTTAAGTGCTGCATAATGTGTTCTATTTCCCAAAAAACACACATCATTCAGCCATTCTATCACTCACAATCCAAGTAATATTCCAATTATTCTTAAATTACATTTAAATGCCTCTGCATGATAAAATATCAGGCAACAGCCCTGACAAATTCCATTTAAATTTTGTATTATAAAGGTTAAATCTGTAATTCCTCTGTACTAGGCATTAGCAACAATCTGAACACAAGCAAAATGGGTCACAACTTCTACTGTTTGTAGCACATGCCCACAATATATGCACCATCACACTACACCAAAAAAGTAAGATGTCAAGGAGAAAGCAGCACATCCATGTTACGGGACACAAGGGAGTTTCAGAGGAGGAGGTAAACAACAGTCTGAGCCTATTTCCTTTGACTTCAATGTATACAGGGCACCATGGGTTGGAGGCATTACAAGTGTGTGTGTGTGTGTGTGTGTGTGTGTGTGTGTGTGTGTGTGTCTCACACACACACAAAATGACATTTAAGCATTTGCCCAACTATGGCTTGCTGCCAGTCACTTGTCAGCCAGGTGCTTCTTAGTGGTCCAAACAGCTGAAAACGACTGGGCCTCACGCAGCCAGAAGTGCGACTCCTCATTGTGCTATCGAGAGACGTTATGAACCACACTCCCTGTAGTTCGAATTGTGTGTCCAGTGATTTTGAACTCTCTGGGTCCCTATGAAGCACCTGCCTGGCAGGCAATAAGCACTTAAGTGATCAAAGCAGTCACCTTGCGTCTACACACAATGTATACCAGTCCCTACTATGCCAGTACACAAGCCTCGCTGCCACATTGGGATGAATGCCTCGATGTCAGTGGTGAATACCTTCATGCCATGTACACATCGAACGTCAGAAGAATGTTCTCAGTGTGTTTTGTTGCGAAGCTCCCTTGCACAAACTTGTAAGGATTCACATCCAAAACACCAAGTCACTGATGTGTAGTTTCTCATACAACACAGTACATCTAGGTACGTGAATATCATTATTTAAACTTGCCATACTAACACATGAACATGCTCCAGTGGCATTTCACAAGCCTTACCTGCTCCTGGAGAAGAGCCAGTTTCCGCACACGCTCTGCTTCAGAATCATCAGACTCAGATTCGGAACTTGTACTTGATTCTGACCCCGTTGTGCTGGATGTGCTGGACTTCTCCACACCCATGGTTCCACCCAGAGGTTCATCAGGAATTTTTGCATACCTACTCAACACCAGAAGCAGTTTCACAACAGAGCCTACTTTTGGAACAAAATCCACCCTGAACAGCTATATTCACCAACAGTTTCCCTTAATTGCAATAACCTAGAACTCAACACATAATGCCTCCAAATTCCCAAATTTTGCATCATAACTTATATAGCGCTGGACCAGGCAAAACATTCCAATGGATTTAGCATTCAGCAACATTCATTATCAACGTAAGAAGTAAACAAATGGAACGAAATATCAGAAAGTACAAACCTAATGCAGTGCAAAATAAGAATAGGAACAGAAGGCACAGTGCTTAGACAGTGGCTGAGGAATTAGTCTTCATGTAATCCGTGTTAAGGACATTATTCCACCCAAAACCAGTGGCAGTACCTTACCTTCAGCTCACTGAATTACTGAATTTCAAGCCAAAATGATCATGTTTGCTGGATTATGACGCATGTCTAACAGCCAGAGGAAAATACTTTCAGCATCACACTGCAGTACACCGCTAAATATGTTATACCCAACTCACCGTAAACTGAACAGAAGTGAGGGTCATGATTCATGTTGTAATGCATGATGGTCAAAGTTACGTAATTCGTCAGATGAAACAATGTCCATCTATGTTTCAATACTTAGCATTTAAAAAATCCAACAACACCACAACTTACATCAAATGAATTCTTCTACAGGGTCAGTAACTTTCAAATAATACCACATTTTACTGACCTCATCTCGAACACGTCCTGCAGTTTTCGTGCCATGGCCACTACGTCATGGTCAGGAGGGTTATATTTGTAGCAGTTTGTAAATATTAACCTGACATCTGCTGCAAATTCACCAGCAGTCTTGTACTCCCGACTGTCCATCTTTTGCTGCAAAACACATCACAACAGTTCCAACTTCTGTATTTCTTTCACCCGTCAGTGTCATGTCACTGATAGCTAACCACAGGGGTTTTCTCCAGAAACTACCTCAGATGAAATATGCACCACATTCTTCGCTAACTTTTCATTCCAGTCACAACTACACAATGAGGGTACAGTCAAACTTCTCCTCTGCACTATCAAAATTTTCCCATTACACCAAAACCACCCAGACAGTACCAGTCAATATACCACATTCACTTGGTTCAATGCTGTGCTGTGCTACAAAATTCACATGGCCATAACAATCCTACAGCTACTTCACACACTGTGTATCCTGATGCAGCAACACCTATGTTAAGTGACAGTTTGTCTGCTGTTAACTGCTCACTGTAACACAAGCAAGTACATGGTATTACCATGCCTACAGATATCACTGGTCCCTGTGTGAGAGGGTTCGGGTGCAGATTGGAGGGGGGGACCCTTATGAAAAATGAGTAACAGTCACTTATGACACGTTTTCTTTAGTTTGAGAACAGTACACACTTTTGACTGGGAGCACTGCCCCAAACAAAATCAGTCAGCTTCAATTCCACTAACATATCCATCACACAAGCAGGTTTCTGCTGCTCTCTTCACATTACATTCTTGGTCACAAATGAATGGGGAACGTTTGATGTGCATGTGAATGTCATACAGGATCTTTATTTTCTGTGACAATCACTGTCACTTCCCACACCCTAATCTGTGCCTGTGGGCAGTCATCCAAGTGGAGTAGGGAACAGGAAATGGCAACTGATAGTTGCCAGATAAAATAATGATCATTAATCAGAAAATGACCATGACTATACAGCACAATCCACTTCCAAATGAAAGAAATGCCTCGACAGTTACGTAAGATCAAGTCAGATATAAGTTACGACAATTTATTGGTGTTACGAAAAATGACGTGGGTGACAAGTGGCAAACAACTAACTAATTACAATGACAGCTACGCACACTCACCATGAAAAAAAACACTTCATAGTCCAAAGGGGATGTGACTTACTAAAACAAGAGTTAAGTTCTATTCAAATGCATTCTTTAGGGGAAGGGTAACCTTCTTCCAGATTCAAAAGTAGCCAGGACAGAGCCTGCAAAGGTCACCTCTAAGACACACAGGAACAGATGACAGACCCAGGTCCCAGCCAATCCGTGCTCTGAAGTGTGAAGTGTAAGCACCCAAGATATAGAGTGGCAATTTGCAGGGCGGTGAAAATGGCCACAAAAGATATAAGCTGTGTCCTGAAGTAACTTTACCATTATTATTATCATGTTTCAGGGAATATTCCTTCATTTACAGCAGGAAGTGTTAATGTGGAGCTACAATAACCGCTCAAACTGCTGTCCACCATGTTCAAAGCACAATTACTGAACACACCAGTAATCACAGTTCAGCTCTCATTGTCTCTGTGCAGTGACCTGAAGGACTCTCAATAGACTTATTAAACAGACCGCTCTGCTGCCTTAATAGCAACGAATAAGAAAACATGATTATCCAATACTTCACAGTAAAAAAACCTCACCAACATAAAACCTACCTTGACTGTTCCAAGATCCATGGGCTTCTTGATAATGTCATGGTAATCATGCAATCCCAGGAGATCCGCATCCACTGGCTTATAGAAGGGCCACGCATAACCCTAAACAAGTACACACCAATAAATAACATGTTTTGAAACATACAGCCCAGCAAGACAAAGTACCAACATATGGACATTCAACAACAAACAGATCTGAACACAAGTTTGCCAACTGCTTCCTTCAACACAATACAAGTTACATCAACATAAACATTTCACAGCTGATTATTATTATTATTATTATTATTATTATTATTATTATTATTCTGTACAGCTCTAAGGATGGTTTACCATAACTACCACTCTGAGGCTGGTGTACCATAACTACTGCTCTGAGGCTGGTTTACTGTAACTACAGTCAAAACATACTGTTGTAGTAGTTATACTAATCTTAATAAGTAGATGATGGAAAAAATCCACACACTAAACAGAGTTAATTATTTTGCAGTCCAGTCCACACAACACAATACTGCAGATCCTAATACTCTACTCTCTACACATAATGGAACACTGAATTATAATAATAGTAATTAATGATGTGGTGCCCAGTCTGGCTGTAGAAGTAACAGAAGGATGGAGAAAACTGCATAACCCTTCTACAAATACTGTGTTAATCAAATGAAGGTTCAGATATGATGGAACATGGCACACACATGCCAAAAGAAACAAACAAAATCCGGTAAGAATATCTGAAGTAATACACATTGCTGAAGAAGACCTAGATGTAGATGGGATATTAAAATGGCTCTTGAAGAAGCACAATTGGAAAACATGGACTGGCTTCATCTTGCATGCTCTTGTGATAACAGTTATGATGCGTCAAGTTCCATAAAACGCACCAATTTTTGGGTAGCTTGGCAACAAATAGGTAATGCTAAGGCGCTCTGCCAACGTAACTAAACCACATTCCAAGTCATATCACTCCATCATACACACACATCCACAGTGACACCGCAGATACAAAAATTAAAGAAAACACTTTATCTAACAACTGGTAATGCAGGCACCACTTAATTGTGAGTCACATAGGAAGTGTAATAATAATTTTTATTGGCTAATTTTGTGCACAAAGGTTCAGCACATACACTGTGTGGTACACATCTGGGACCAACAACAAACAAACAAACAAACAAGCATGCGCATGCACACATGCTTGTGACACACACACACACACACACACACACTTCTAACCCATGCAGAAATTCCACACCTACAGCTCCACACTGCAGGGCCTCAATTTCTTTCACACTTAATCATTTGGCCTCACCCATACTGCACACAGAAATGCATACTAACCGAATGCTTCTTGGAGAAGAGTTCTTTCAGGATTTCATTGCACGCTTTAAGAGAATCATTTAGTTTGTCCTTTGGTTTCCCACTGCTAGGCTGAGGCTGGAAAAGTGAAACATAGTAACTGACAATAGGCAGAAGAGAGCTGACAAAACTCAAACAAGTATGTTCACCTGAACTGTCAACCACAGAGTGATCACCAAAAAACTTTCCCAGTTATAGCAACCCCCCCACTACCTATGAATTACATAAACTGCCAGCATTAAAGCCGGACAAGATCCAAACAATGGAAGACAATTCCACTGTTAAGTTTCACAATGCTTGTTCCAATCATGGGTGGTCCAGTGGGTTTATACATATGGAGTCATTAAACATTTCAACAGCCAACAATGTGACGTATGTACTTCAAGTTGATGCTAAAATCATTATGGTGGAAAAAGGCGTTTTGGTTATATACGGAACCTTCATACCGGGTGGTGTGTTGGGGGGAAAGTGTGAATTATATCTGAACACTAGACAATAATACAACATCCTATCTTACAGAGCCACTAAAAATGCACAAAACATTTTCTTGCAAGCTCAACACACTCAGGAATGATGTACATTCTATGAGCTGTGGCATTAATTACCCATGCCATCTGCCTACATGTCTTCCAGCACATTGGAGCATAACAACTGCGAGGTGTACGTAACATTGCGTGTCAAAGGGTTAACCTTTAGGCACCATGCATCCTATATATAGGACAGACGTACCGCTACTCCCCAGAGTACGCTTTTTATATATTTAGTCAATAAATATATTTAATAATTTTTTTAGACTTTCTGTCACCATCTTCGTTTATTCCTCCACAAAATGTCGTGTATTTCTTAATGTTACTCTTCTTGGTTCATAAAATATTCACATTTTACATAAATGGTGTGCTAAACTGTAAATGTCCAGCTCCAGGGCCAAAGGGTTAAACATGAACCTCACAAATGTCACCGTTCAAACTTAAAGCGAAGCACTCTAATACAGTAGCATACTCATCTGAAGTCAAGTGACCGTGTATTTTCAACTCCAGCTGGCAACGACATTCTCTAATCCTTGCCACCAAAATTAATCATCAACGCACCTCTGAAGGTATGAAATTTCCTTATTTATATTTGAGCACGGCCTTCACAAAAAAAAAAGTATATATATATATATATGGCCCCACTGTAACAAGAACAGGCAAAACCAGTTCTGCTAGTTACCAATGGATGGCAGAAGTTATCAGAATAGTGAAAACCAGTGACAGCACCAACACACTGACAGGTACTGCCAGCAGGGGGTGACACTCAACATACAACTGAGTTCACAGTTTTTGAAATATCAGGCCTCCTGACAGCCATGAGGAAAAGTGTCGAACCCTCATATGACAAACAAAATAAAAAGTGGACCTCTTTTTGTAGAGAATTGAAACAACATGGTGGCGACATACCTGGCTGCTCAAGCTGGAGGACATGAGGGGCAGTGCTGCCTGGTGGAATGGGAGACCGTCCTCAGTCTGCCGTTGAGGCTGCAATGGGATCATACCACCCAACTACATCATCATAAAAGTAAGAATCATCATCAGGTGGCCTCATGTATTTAAAGTGTCAACTCATATGTTCTAAACTATTCCACAAAATAAGAAAATTAAGTATAACAACCTTCTTGATCTGTCGTCCAGACTCTCTCCGCGTTGAGATCTTGGCAGATTTCGATTCTGTGGGCGTAAAAAGTGGGTCAAAAGAATTTGCAGTTGGTGTTGTAGTATCAGCCTTTCTCTTAACTCCCTTTTTCACCTAAAAATAGATGCAGCAGTCAGACAGTGCTGCCATAAATAAGATGAAAACTACATTATTGCCTTATTCAGCTATGAACACCTTCATACCTTGGCGGGCGGAGCAGGGGGCATGACAGGAGTCGGCACACTTTGACTATGAACAGTGCCTGCAGGAGGCGGTTGGCCCTCCATTGTCTGTGCTATGAGGGCCGGCTGTGCATGGTAGCCTCCCGTTGGTGGTGCAACCTGCAACAAGCACATCACACAAACCTACTCAAACAATATCCACAACAGGCAGGCATCCAACGAAACATCAATCCTAATGCAGCATCAAGAACTTGCATACATTTGTTGACCAGTGATTTCCAGTTATAATGTCTATGCTAAATCCATTCCTGTGTCCATGTTATCATCCAACTTTTGTTACAAATAAACTTCTTACAATTGGGTTACAAGAAACACATGCTTCGTTATGGTAACACAACACCCCCCCCCCACCCCCACAAAACACCATCCTTGGATGCCTGCACAAACACAAGATATTGTGGAAGCAAAACTGTCCACCTACCTGCTGTGGAAGTGAGTTGTGTGTGCCATGTGTGAGGGGACCAGATCCTGGAGTTGGAACAGTGGTGGTGGCTGTACTCCCCAGCACCGTAGTGGGGGGTGGTGTGCCCAGAGGCAGATGACCTGAACCTGTCATCGTGGCCACTGGAGCTGCAGGAGATGACTGAACCACAGAGCTGGGAGACGCCCTGATAGTAATCGGAACACTCGATGTCACCGCACCGCCACCACTATTGCTGCTACTGGAGGATGGGCGCCCGCGTTGCCCACCACCTGCACCTGTCAAATTGTTGCGGCCTTTCTTCCCTTTCGGACCCTTTGGAGGTGGTGGGTCCACCTCTACTTCCTCTTTGAACATGGCTGCCACCTTAGCAAAGCATACAGCATAATTACAATCACAGTATGGCAAACTGCACCATTACCTCAAGGTACACAAGCTTGTGCATAATTACCTTTGTAAGGAACAGTTTTTCCAGGGTCTGTGCCATGACCACAACATCCTCACCAGGCTTGTTATAAACGTAACAGTTTGTAAACATTGTGTTGAAATCCTGAATGCATTCCTTGGCACTCCAGTAGTAGTTGTTCTCCAGGCGCTTCTTAATGGTACCAAGATCCATTGGTTGTTTAATAATTTTATGATAATCCTATGGAAACATCAAACCAAATTGCAATCCAACATGACAGCAGCTCAGTATATATGCAAGGTTAACACTGCAAACCACAGTGCAACTCACAGGCAAGTTCAGTTTCTTGGCATCCACTGGCTGATGGAAAGGCCAGGCAAACTGATGTTTCCATACTGCCTTCAGGACATTCTTCTGCAGGAACTGGATCTGGTTGGTGACTCGGCCAGGCCTGTCTGGCTGTGGGACCACAGGGGGTTGCACAACCCCATTAACGGGCTCCACGTGAGGCTCTTCGCGTGGGGGTGGTTCCTTCACTTCCAGCCTTCCTCCTGTCTCCTGCAGATTCACACACAAGTAAAGTATTTAAAATATGACTGTCCCAGCCAAAATACAAATTTCTCTCACACCTTTGCTGCATTACCGATGCGGCTTTGAACTACAGACTTAGACTTCCAATTTGGGAAGATGCAGAAAATTATAGACACATGATTCCAGGTGACCATACGATAATTTTCTGTTCCTTAATTCATGTCTGTCACTTCAGAATTTGGGAAGAGGCAGTTTGCTGATCATCATCTGAATCACCAGGAGCAGCAGTAACAACAACAAGTGCTACATAAATGCAATGCACACTTTCGGCAGATGAGATGATGAAGAGAGCTGAAGCAAGCTCCATAAGTCAAGGACAAGGTGTGTGACATGAGGAAAACCAATGAAACTGATGCAGTATTACTTGCTCCAGTAAATTCTAGAATGAGGCACATGTACTCCACTCCAATGAATTCACTAAAGTTTTCTACCAATTCAATCCAACAGACATAGCTACACACACAGTTACATGCTAAGGGGGACCCCAGAAATAATCTGGATACTCCAGAGCGACATAAGTTACCACACTACTCACACAGAACAAAACCACACAGCCAAACATTACAAAGCAACCAAAGTCAGCATGCTGATCATCCAGAATGAAGCCACAAAACTGAACATTGCAATGGGACCATCAGAATATTATTCCTTCACACCTGAAAAAGCCTAACATTGCAGAGACCCAAGTCAGCATGATACACAGAATGAAACCACAAAGACAAACACTACAGAGTAACTCACATTTGCATGCTATGCAAGCAAAATGAAACCATACAGATGAACACCCAATCACACATCAAGCCAAGCTCAAACCAGGATAATCCACATTTGACACCAGGTGTGCTGGCACTGCCGCTATTCCAATATAACATGCCTTCCATTATTTACTGTGCAATCCACCCTAGGACAGAACTGTCACATGTCCATTCTTTATACCAGTTACAGTATACACACTGTATCACAAAAAAGGTGACCACTTTCAGGGTATTGCACACCCGAAGACCAGAGGAATAAAGTTGTTAGTTTCTGGATGTGCAGGTGCAGATGGGAGCCAAAGGTGATTGTAACACAATGCATGTAACTATACCCTTTGTGATAGACCTCACCAAACACCCAAATTAAAAGGCAAAGTGAACCTTCATGTGTGTAGTACACATCATCGCACATGCTCCATCTACTTCCCTTTGAACCTACTCTTTTCCCAAAACCCTGTGAATATTTCAAACTGTGCCTGGAAACATACTATCCTGCACTCAAGACCAGCAGCACATCATGTCACCAGAACATGTGGACACCACACAAATGGCTACTGGTAACAATTGTACAACTTCTGTACCAACTAGAATCACGTGTTTCCCTTTCTGCTACAACAATTCCACCAAGTTCCACTCTCTTTTGCATCTCTATAAACAATACATAATCCTACAGTCTAGTTCTGGTAAATTGAAACTTTCAGGAAGTGGAAGTGGGGAAAGGAAGAAGCAAAAAGTGGGAGCAGAGTATGCGGTTGGTAGCCATTTTCTGGCACTAGATGTCAGTGACAAATATAAGCCCCAAATACACTGGCCACTAGAACATTAGCAGCAATCAAAGGCACTCTGAAGTGACATTTTACAGATAGCAGTCTGAGTCATATACCCTTGACAGGCGAATACTCACCCCATGTTACCCACATACCTAAATACCCTGCAAGTCTCAGTCTACAAGAACATTGATAACTCAACACCACCTCCCACTACCCTGTACCTTAACTGTATACCCATCTCAATGAGTACACCTAAGGCCTACCCACTGGATATCAGTATTACCCCTACTTGCTCACCACTCACCCTTCCTTTTCATCACACCCTTCACTAACACATATATATTACACTATTCAATGTCAACAGCTACTCCTCGTTGGCTGTTTAGCCTTAAGAAGAGGGAACCCTGTCAGGAATTATGCCATGAACAACACAACATCACACTGCACAAGCACATGTACACCTGTAAGACACATTACAAGAGAAGCTTTACATATTTCTGCATGCATCTCCAGGGCACAAGGCCTACCCATAATGGAGTCCTGATAGCATTTACAAGGGGTGTGAACACAATTATTTTTTAACGTGAAGATACAAAACTCCTGCTGGAAGGTAAGACGACCAATCAGATGAGCACAACCTCGCATTCAGGAACTGACCAGAAAATCAGGGTTGAAATTTTGTGTCTACTGTGTGACAGTCCATTTGACGCTAGCCATTCCAACCCTCAGCAGTCCAGGGGTTAAGGCATCCAACTTCCAGGATAAAGGCTTTGAGTTCAAGCCTCGTCAGCTACCTTCTTTTTTTTTGTACCTTTTCCACTTGTATATCTCATTTTCTTTTATTATTTTATTTTATATTATTTCAAAACTTATTTGCCAAACAAATATATTTTTCACAAATAATGTGAGAACAGTGTGTTGATTTACTTACTATAACACATATACAGAGCTGATGATGTCACTGATGCTCTGGCTCTTTTCTCAGTGTGCAGAAGAGGACAAATGTTACAAAGGAATATGCCTATTACTGTCTGCAACCCTATTCTTTATATCAGTTTATTCCACTGGTTCATCAGCTATTGTTTCTGAGAGTGTACAGTGAGGAGGATGGCACTTGTAACAGAAGTTGGGGAAACATAAGTCAACCAGCATTATGCACATTGTATCAAGGCAAAACACAATACTGACAATTAGCAAGAAAAAAGATGTAAAACATACATCATTATCATTTGGCAAGAATGTCCTTTAACCCGTCAGGTTTGAGACATACCATGCATTGTGCAATGAGTCTCCAGACACTGGTGCACTTAAGTCATGGTGCAGCAATACACACAATCTTATAGCATCTCCGCATGATGGAACACATGTTCAGAGATATTATATGTCTGTCAATGTGTACTTTATAATCAGTAACTGTAAATAAATTAGCACACTGTTCTTATCATATTTCTAAATATATATTTGTACAGCAAATTATGCATAAAATAATGTAAAATAAAATAGCGCTAAATACTAGCCAATAAAAACGTGCAAGTTAAAAGAAGTAATAAAGAATGGTAAATGACAAAGCTCTCCTCACTTTCACGCTACAAGTCAGCGACACCGTAACCCCTGGACTACCAAGGGTTGGTTAGCATCAGATCAACAGTTCCATGGTAGATGCAAAATTCAGTGTCAATTTTGTCTGTAATTTCTGAACACGGGGTTGTACTATCTGATTATTTTGCCTTATGGCAGAGTTCTTTTTCCCTGCGAAGTTTAAAAACAACCAAATGTGCACACCCTGCATTCCACAAACTAAAAAGGGGTTCCTTTAAATGCAGTACTCTGTTCAAGTACAAATGTGAAGCTTCTTTCACTCAGTATGGGTTACAAATCTTCACTTCTAGCAACTCTGCTGACCAACTAACAGTGAATAGCTGCACAAAAATTCCATGCTCATTATAAGCAAAGAGTTCACCGCAATCTCACTCATTTATATTTCATTGTATTTCAGCCCTGTACTGTTGTGTACAAAATGGATCAGCATTTTTAATGCACGTCCTTCGGCCTGTTTTACTTGAAGTCATCAGGTCTTATGTAAACATCATCATAATCATCATTGATGATGACAACAACCTATCACAACCAATGAACTGCTCAATTTTCCATTTATAATCTGCTCTGCTGGTAACACTACTGCTGAAAAATTACTTCAACAACCCCCATGTTGTAAGGTCTGAGGCATAGCCAGAACTTCTAATCTGGAGAAACATGCAAATTGGGGTATTCCAGATGGCAGTGTGAAGTCTGTTAGGCAAGCACCTAACAATGCAAAGGAACGCACTGCCTTCATCCTCAGGGTAGAAGTGAGCCAAACTGGCAATGTGACATGATATGTAAGAGAAATAATAATAATAATAATAATAATAATAATAATAATAATAATATTTATTTACTGCAATTGGGTTGTTACCCGGTGGCAGTGGTTATTTTACATGCAAACAAAACATGAAATTGGTTACTACTAAATTTAAGTTAGGAGGGCTACATGAGAAGCATGTAGTGGCAACTTGGAATCTTGGGAACCATCTCAGCATTTGCTTTTAGGCACAGGGAAACCAAGAAAAATCTGTGTAGCTAGTGGGACAACCAGCGTGAAAAAGGCAAAAGCCATTTAACACCTGAAGAAGGACGTGGCAAGACCAGTTCCCTGTTCCTATACAGCATGGACTGCTCACAAAGAAACACCTTCCCTGTTCATGGACTTCAAACAGGACAAGTTGAATGATTATGCGCACATGGTGAAGCCAAAGCTGAATGTTATCATGCTGCTGGCAAGACTAGAACAGATGAAGTGAATGTTCATTTGTTTACATGCAAGGTGGGTGACACGAGGTCAAACAAAAAAGACATGTGACTGATGGTATCACAATCCTGTGGTGTGGTGTATGAACCAATCATAGCCACTCTCTGTTAGTTCATGTTACACAAAGAAACTTCTAGGTGAATCAGTTCATCCACAGCAGCTCTGCACATTAACTTATGACTGCCTTAGTATCAAAGAGATTCAGAATGCAAAGTTTTGTTGGGAAAACAGCTACAGAAATTATCTGCATAAATGGAGCTCTTATCTTTTACACATGTCTCTGAATGGTTGAAACCTATCAGTATGGGTGCATAGGGTATACAAGATGATCGTAGGAGTGGACAATGGTCAACCATTCAAAACCTTTGGGTGCGAAGTTTTGTTTTTTAACTGTGGCCAGAGATCATCAAACAACCCTAAAATTTACTGGGATCAGGATAAGAATCAAGATTGGGGGAGAAAAAGATCTCCTGCATTGTACACTACAGTCTCACAGAGCAGTCACAATTTGTTAAGCCTTTATCATGACATGGTGATCAGTAACCCATCTTATTCCCTGATCTCACACTTGCCAATATTTATCTACTTCCTAAAGTGAAAACTGATCTCAAAGGAAGATGTCAGCATGCCAAGGACATCCAGAACTTAATGGCCAAATAAAATGCAGTGTGTCTGGATGTACCATATGAATGTTTTGGGCTTTATGGTGAAGCAAAATGCACATCACAGTCAAGGGGAATTATTTTGGAGGGAAATAAAACATGCTCATTAATTATTCCACATCGACCTGTTCTGACAGACCCCAGATGTAGTACTTAGTCTCACCTCATATACTGCCCTAGCTACAGACTGAACAAACACAAGATTCCCGGACACAAGAAATTTCTCTCTTCTCCACAGCATTCTAACCAGCTCTGGGGCCACCCATCCTCCTAATCAATGGGTAACACAGGCTTTTCATCTGAAGGTGAAGTGGCATGGCACTGCAGGTAACCTATCGCCTCAAACTTGTGTCATGCCAAGAACGCATGGCATTATACCTCCATTCCTCAAACACCTTCATGGTGCATTGGTTTACTAAGCACCAGGACTTTTCCCCCACAAACAGGCTTACTGTTTCATAATTTGCATAAACTCTCTGGCACCTAGTCATGTTGGACGAAGCAAATGATACAGTAAACCCCTCCCAGATTAAGAACTGTCAACCACTGCAAATATTTATGGTCTATATCTACGTCTGCATAAGTTTTATCACAACACCTGTGTATGTACACATGCACACAAAGAATGAATATAAAGGTTTGTACAAGCCACCACAGAACTATCCTCTTTCAAACACTATCAGTATGTTAAGAAATAAAACTTGGGACTGCTCGAGCTTTGTAGCCCTAGAACCTGGAGAGGGAAAGGGAAATGCAGAGCTCAGTGCAGGAATGCCCACATGCTTAATGTAAGGCACTCGAAGAACATTTGAAAATCACATCTCAAATGCAGTATACATGAATCTTCAGTTCAGAATCCCATAATTGAAATGAGCAACAATGATATTAGATGTGACCTGGTGACAAAAGGCTAACACGTTCAGTAACACTGCTGGAGACCACCACCATCCTGTCCCACGATTTTGCGTACATTAACCCTTTACCATAGCGACCACAAGCACCACTGGCTATTACACTTACCCCACACAGCAAATAAAAATAAATGTAATGTAATGTATGTATGTATGTATGTATGTATGTATGACTCCCACAAGGAGCAGAAATAACCTGTATACCTTTGTAAAGGCTACACAAGCTTCGCATAAGGTAGGAACTTAAAATCTCTTAGTATTATTTAAATGTAACCTTCATATTATGAAAGTTTAAAAATCTAAGATAATGTCACATACAACACCAGCACCAAGACAGGTACACAGAACTTTGTGTGTATGGCAAATGACGACAGTGAAACACACCATGACACAAGCAGCATGCAGTCACATATCCCCTCACCTTGTTCATTGCACACAGCCTGCTCTCCCTGTCCTTAGTTGCAGACTGCAATATCAGAAACATCCACTTCAACACAACAACTTCCAACACCGTAACTACATTACATCTGTACAATGTCACAATGTGATTAATTACTTGCCCCATTTCCAAAATGCACATTAACTTTCATGGGATGTGCTTGCTACTAGAACACACTGCAACTTTATAATCAGCTTTACCTACTTACTGATTTTAGTCAAAAAGACGACTACAAGTTTTGAGGTCTTGACAGTGGTACACTTGAGGAGTCTGGTGGTATTCTGAACGTTATATGGTTCCCAATATTTCAAAAGAAGCTAACGGTGATCAGCCCTATTACTGCCTGTCCAAATGTGGTCCCACTATACACCCAGGCCACTCCTGCACTTCCCTATTGGCAGCCACCAATGGTCACATTATCTTCATACAACTATGCTAATCAACCGTTTTTGGTACTCTTCATGGACATTGGGCCTCTGACGATAAGACACATTCCTCCAAAATGTTGAAACAACTCACTCAGTGACACATATCATATGTCAGATGCCTGATCTTTCATGGTTTCACATATAATTAGGATACACATGGGGCAGGGCAAACAAAACTAAGTTTGCAAGGTGCATGTCATTACTTAGGCTGATCAGATTGTTGAAAAGTTTGGTTATACTCAGCTGGCAACACTGCAAAAGGTCATCATTTCACACTGCATATGTGCTGACAGCTAACAGTTAAAAATGGCAACTCAACTGGAACAGTCCTCCAAGCAAGGGCAAGGAAACAATTCAGTTTTTGAATGCAAAGGACACCTACAGCAGAATTTCGTCAGCTGGTCGAAGTTCAGAGAAGCAATGTGATCGGCCAGCACTGTGTGTGGCAGAACGGTGTGCACACTAAAAATGGGAAATCTGTCACTTGGAATGGATGTTGGAATCATTCAGAGTTTCGGGTGCCACAAATTGCGAGCATGAGGGGTGCCATCAAATCTACAGGACGACCACAAAGTGCAAAGAATGCCATCTGTCCTCATTCCTGCAACATTATGCCATTAGTGGTCACAAATTTCTCAACCACATTATCTCTGCAGATAAGAATTGAGTTCATCATCACACCGCAGGGATGAAACATTCTGGGTTTTGCTACTGAAGAAGTTAAGGGTTACAAGATCTGCCAGCAGAGTGATGGCCAATGTGTACTGAGTTCATAAAGTTGTGTTGTTGGTACACTGCATGCAACAGGGAACAACCACACTGTAAAACATGAGAACAGTTATGAGCTGCCATTAAACAGATTACGACCAGGGGTGCTGACAAAAGGGGTTTTGCCTCTGCATGACAAAGATGAAAGCTGGATGATCCTTCAAAATATTGCGACCAGTCCAACCTTCTATTACCCAACTGTTAATGGGGCAAACACATTTATTACTGACAGAACCTAGACTCTCACCGTGCAGGGCCAACCCGTCCACCCCAGCTTCCTCGCATGACAATGTGTGATACGCTACCATTCATAGCTGTTACCACATAAATGGGACAAGACATAACAGACTATTTAAAGGACTAACGGTCTACACATGAACAATTCCACAGGCCATTTTATACTACCATAAATTGCCAGACACTGTAACATACTGTGTGCTTCACATTACAGCAACAGCAGCAAGAAACCTGACCCAAATGATAAAAACTGTAAGTACCTTAGGCAGCTCAAGGCACTCTTCTGACAAGCTGAATGATCTGTCTACTAAATCCTACAGGGCACCTGAACATGTGGTACTGAAAAACCCTTTGGCTACTACACAAACTGCCACGGTACCATCCATACAAAACACAAGGGCATATCATGTGACATTGGACACAAAAAAATGAAACATGGTAATCTGACACATCAGAATCATGTACACTTCACTGGAGTGGTATTGAAAACAAATGTGCGCACACGCACAAAGACGCAAAATCTACTAGCAGCAGGAAAACTTTCACGAGGATGAATACGGCAACTCCACCCACCCAACATGCATTGAAATCACATCATGCACCAACGGTAAAACAACAAAGAATATCAAATGGCAAATAGCTATTTGATGAACTGCTGTACTTCAAAATTGATGAAGCTGTTTTTAACCACCTGCGTCACCTGACCTTTCTGAAAAGTTGGACACTGTTATCTTGTGAAGTCGACATCTCTCATCAAGCTTCCTGACCACACTCAATGAGAAATCTCACACACCAGGCAGGAAAACTGGAGCAACTTTATTGACTTAAAAGTGTGAAACGAACGTATGCATTTGCACTGATAATCAAAGGCCAGTAGAGCCAACAGGTTAATGTGCCATGGTGAGCTGCTCAAGAAGTGCTCAGCACCCGCTTTCCAAACCAAAGTACCATGGACACGTTCCACACCGAAAGCAAAATGGATCCTCTTCTGGCACCATAACAACAACTAGTTCATATGGCTTCATTTTTATAAAACTTAAAAAGTTCAATTTTAGGCATCAAGTAAATAACACCAGTTTTACAGAATGTGACCTACACTAATCTTGTTTCCTCAGAATTCAACTGTTTTGAATATGGTGTTATAGTAAATATATGCATTAATTTTTGCTAATGCCAAATTCACTGCATCCTAAAGAAATTTACAGCTGGCAATTTAAATTCATTGTGTAACGCACGGTCCACAAATTTTCCAAAAATATAAGAACTTTCTCAAAATTGTAGGCCATACAAAATTTAGTCAACTGGAACGTGGTGTCCAAGAGTTAAGCATCCCTGGTTAAGGGACTAATACACGGCACTTTTGTACCATGCAGACAGCTGGTGTGACTTCTATAAGTGGATTTCACATTTAATGGGAGGACTGACCATCAACTGTAGGATGACAGGCAGGCAGAAACTTCACTCACAGAACACAGGGTCATACCAACTTACAAAGGAAGTGTATGAGAATTACTTCCATGAAGTCCTTGACATTTAACCAGTGGGCCTAGGCTCATGTCCATCAAGAGAACAGGTCATGTGCTTCTGCTTCAGCTTGCATAGCGGCTATAATCACGTGACTTTCATATGGATATATCACGATACATGGCTACACATCTACAAAGCTGCTGTCACGCCATCACTACAACGAGAACCACCTGTCACTCAATTTCTTACAAATAATCAGTACACGTCGGCGTCATTCATAAGACTCACACCAACGGTAATCACCCACAATGACAGGCACGTTCTGGAAATAATCCCACGATAACATGACTATACAATTCATTCAGCTCTTCTGGAAATGTGACTCCATGTAGTCTGACGGGTGGTCTTGGGCAATGTCACATTCCAGACTAACTTACTCCTTGGCAACACCTCTGTCAGTACCTCAAACCTTGTACCTTCAACAAGCCTGTATCTGCATGTGTGCATGTGTTCCCACATACAAACACACATGAACACACGCATGCATAAACATGCATAAAAACAGCACTCACCGTATTATTCTGGGAAACTGACTCAACCTGCTGCATCTCGTGCTCACTCCTGAAACAAATGAAATGTACACACTTAAAAAGCAATCTTCAGCAAAGGTTTTACTTATAATGTCTAAATTACAGCAGGGGAAACAACCCTGTACACCAGAAAATGGAGGGGGGGAATAACCCAACACATACAACCTTTTAAAACTCAACTTCACAGCCTTGGTCAGAGCACTGTTCAACTGATATGACCACTGCAAGAAGTATCCCCATCAGACAAAAACGATACACATATAACCACTCACTGCCAAATGACCCATTATGGGGTCGCAAACAGTGTGTCCAAGTTTGGAGGAATTTTGTTCACTCCTATCCGACATACTGCAGACGTCTGCTATGCTGCAGGAACCTGTACCCCCTACACCTCCTAAACCCCTCCAACAACCGATTTATATGTCAAGACATAGCAATTGCAGGTCTGTCCCAGCTGAATAATACAGTTCCCGACACAGCATGACTCTGTTTATCGATCGCACCAGATGCTTTTGTTGATTGCTCGCAGGGTTCAGTAACATCACTGGCCTAAGAAATGAGTACTAATTGTTGACCCAAAAGGTTTAAAGTGGCGTACTATATGCACATAGTTCAGACAAAATCAATGCTCAAAAATGGGAGATGTCCACAAAAATCGATGTTTAAAGCTACAGAACACAAATATTCATCCCTTTGTCAGTCCAGCAAAAGATGTGAAAAAGAGTGAGGCTCCACTTCAAAAAAGACAGCTCGTGTGTTGATGTTTTTCATAGAAATTTTTCATCTGCTGGTGGAACAGACCAACTTTAACTACTAGCAACACTTAAGATGGACAAGCATGGCTTACCCACCAACCACCTGGCATTATGTTGCCAGACATGATGACTTTCAGATGGGATACAAATTGAGACACACACTATGCGACTACTGGTCGAGACATAAAGACAACTAACTACACAATTCTATTTTACAGCACAACCATGACACAAGACAGATTTTCACATATACTGTGTTTCCTACACTCTGCAGACAATTCACAGAGACCTGACTGAAGTGAAGAATACGACTGACTATAGACACTATGGACCGTCTTTGACACATTGACCAGGCTTATACTAAATTCTATAACACCTCCAAGCATTTGGCAGTGGACGAGGTAAATGTAAAATTCAAGGGCAGGGTTATCTTGAGGCAGTATATTCCAAAGAAAACATTTCAGCATCAAAATTTACAAACTCTGTGATGAATCAGGGTATACATAATTATGACATGCGAGTGTACTTGGGTAAAGACTCTCACTGCGCCACTGACGACATGACTGCAACAGAAGCAACTGTTAGACAACTGACTTGCAGAGTTGAAGGCTTAGGACACAAAATTATTACGGACAAATTCATTTCATCCCCAAGGCTTTTTTATGACTTGGAGAGACATAAAATAAATTCATGCGGGAGAGTACAGCCCAACAGAAAAGACATGCCCCATGACTGGACCAAAACAACTGAAACTGTAAAGGGGTGATGTAAGGGTGAAGACCAGGGGAGGTTTGACCGCATTAGTCTGGAAGGACAGATGAGAAGTTTACATGCTAACCTAACATGGACCCACAACCAGCAGAGGAAAGTTTTGTGATGACAACTACCCCACAAAACCTCACATCTCGGAACACTACATCTGCACGTGGGGTAAACCAACAATTCTGATCATATGGCCAACAGCTATTCTCTGAGTCAATGTACCTACAAGTGGACCATAAAACTGTTTTTTCTACCTTCTGGATCTAACAGAACTCAACAGTTCGATTATGTTATCTTCATATGGGACTAAATATACCCACCAATATTTCAGGCTCCTTCTGGTAAGGAAATTTGTCTGAAGAAGCTGGAAAGAGCCAAGATCGCCCCACCCCCAGATTGGTTGGAAGACCAAGTGTGATCGCAACAAATGTTGTGCAACTCAACAGCCGCCATAAGGAACACTGTTCAATAAACCATCCACCATACTCTGTGGCTGTCTCTGTTCATCTCGCGGCCACAGGAAGGGCACAGTGTATGAGTGCACCACATGTGACATGAGCCTTTGCATGATGCCCTGTTCCATGGAATATCACTCAGCCCCATACTGCCAATTGGATTTCTGAATGGTTATGGCAGGGATCCACCAACTTGCAAAAATGTAGAGTCACATCAAAATTGTACACACCAGAAGGGTGAAACACAGCAAGTTCCATACAGAAGACCCAAAAACATTTGGTGTCAATGTAGAAAACTTAGTTGCCTGGGTGACCTGGCGCCCAGAATTTGCGCACCCCTGGGTTATGGCTAACTAGTTATGGACCACCCTCTCTACAGTCCCTACTATCTTGCACCCAGTGATGTACAGAAATCAGCACAAAGTAGTGATGTGAAATCAGCTGTCATTTCCTGGCAACAGACAAATGACATCAATTGTTCTGAGCCAGAATACAAACCTTGGTGCAACCATTGGAGAAATACTTAAATGTCACTGGTCACTATGTGGAGGTCTGATTTGTATCATCTGCTACCTACATGCCATCTACACACTACAGTTAGAACATGTCTCAGCCTCAGTGTCTTTCTAAGACTTGTTTCAGTCAAAACACAACTAATTTATGGTCAATCATATATGTATTGACATGTTTTGACTCAAAGAGTCATCATCAGGCCAATTCATGAACCATACTTAAGGTACAAGGTGGTTCAAATATGACCGGGACTGTTTGTGTGTAAATCTGGCAACATCAGTCCCGGTCATATTTGAACCACCTTGTACGTTGAGTAAAAGTGTACATTTTTGGGATCCCAAAATGTTTACAACTCTGAGAGAACGTGGATGCAAATGAAGTTGGTACTACTACATTAATATTTACATTAAAAACTCATCCATGTGTTTTCTTAGAAAATGTTCGAATTGGCAATGCAGTAATTAAGATGATACAATACAATGGGATAGATACCTATGTTAAAGTCATAAATGGTCATTATATAAGTAATATATTATTGCTGAAAGATGTTTTTAATGCTGTTTCCGGCATTATCTTGACATTCCACTGTTCACTATTGTCAAATCAGGACACCTTTTGGGGAAAGTGTCACCCGCCTTCTATGGAAACCAACTAGGTTTTGGACTTCTGTAACAGCAAAGCTAACCGCATGGTCGTGCTATGTAATCCAGTGAATCAGATGCACGAGATGTTGACACTTACAATGTTGATGTTACGGGCTCAGTGCACATAACAATGTTGACAATCTTTGTGGTTGCGATATTCTACTTCCAACTTTCCAAGTAAATTGTCACTCATCAATATTGGTTTTGTAGGAAGAAGTGCACGTGTGTATAGCATGTCAGTTTTATCAGATTTACATCTGCGTTACGATGACTGTCAATCTCTTGTCAGTAACGGTTCTACAGACGCAGAGGGTTCCGATATATGTACTTGTACGAATGACCTTTACGACTCTGTATCTTTGTTACCTATTTCTGAAACACCTTTTGAAGATTACCATACACATTGGCAGACAACATGCGCTGGTGGCTCAGAAAGTCCTGAAGGCCCACCATGCCTAAGTGTTTCATCTTTCTGCTAACAGAATAAGTTTGACAACAAAACGTAACAGGGTAAGGTAACTAGTCTGTCTCCATGTTTTAAAGAATACGAGGTCTGTCTCAAAAGTAAGTGTACTGATTTTTTATTTAAATGTCTATTGGACTCACCTGAAATTACAAGTGATCTCCTTCAAAGTATGACCCTTGGGAAGTTACACAATGGTTCCGT
>Ga0123357_10001895_pt1 | contig 22736 bp, 23 predicted proteins | sample TergutEmb28metaG_FD_89873 | JGI IMG/M metagenome (GOLD analysis project Ga0123357, IMG submission 89873) | Embiratermes neotenicus P4 segment gut microbial communities from Petit-Saut dam, French Guiana - Emb289 P4 | ecosystem: Host-associated > Arthropoda: Insects > Digestive system > Gut ... | reverse complement strand
GAATGGGTGGCAGGATACCTGGCTTTAGCCAAAGACAACACAGCCTGCGCCCTTTCGGAGCTGACGGACAGCGGCTGGCTGAACATGGATGAAGCGAAGCGCATTGGTCTGGATTGGTTTTTTAATAACCCCAACGAATTCTTCAGGCTGGGGCTGTAAATCTTTTTTGGGGTAGTACCAGCGAAGCCGACACCACCCGCAAAGTAAGATAAATCCTCCGCAAAATGCGATAAGGCTATTGTGTTACCTTTTATGCGGCTTCCAAAACACCCGTATTAATACTGCGGTTCCGATTACCACGGCGGACACCATAACGATTATGATGTTCGTTATGTTCAGCCTACCGCCGCTTGGCTCTCTCGCGGGATACAGAGACGGAACTGGCGGCGGATCAAACGCAGGGATGGCGCGATTCGTCGGATCATTCAGGCAGATCCATCCCTGCCCCCATTCTCCCCAAACCCGTCCGTCTGTATCGTTGTACGCATTGTAGACGGAGGTGATGCCGTTTGAAAGGGTGGAAACATCGAACGTTTCAAGCGCCTCCCCTGAGCCTGGCCACGTCCACACAATGATCTCCCCCGCCGCGTTCACTGTGTCATAACTGCCTGTGTACTGATAGAATTCAGCTTTGTGCTCATTGTCAAATGATGCAATGTCATATTTTGAGAGGAGCTGATCCGCCGGGACCCACCCGCTCGGCCATTTTTCATACGGTACATCACTCGAAATCAATATGGCGAGGGCCCATTCCGTCCCGCCTTGCCTATACGTGACGGACAGGTAAACAATTGTCCCGTTTTCAATTGCAGTGGCCGCTTTCGCCGCGCCGGGGGCGATCTGCAATGTGATGTACCCCTTTTTACTGTTAACGTAATAATTACGCCCAACGTTGGTGCAGTCCTGGGCATGTTGATTGAAAAAGTCATTGTCCATGGGTGTGGTAATCACATCCGCGCGGGCGGGTATCACTACACTCAGCGAGCATATCAATAAGGCGGCGATCACCGCGAAGATCCCTTTCATCGTTCTGTCCTTTTGCTTGGTTTGCGTGTTACGCGTATTAAAACCATCGTGCCGGCGACCACAATGACGACCAGGACGATAACAATATCGAGGAAGCTTAGCCTATCGAAAAAACCCGGCGCTTTCGCGGAGTAAAGCCCTGCGTCCGCCGCTGAAAGTTGATCCATCAGTGTCCAGCCGGTCGGCCCGTTGCCTCCCATCATATGCATATTCACAAAGCCCCAGGTTACGCCATTGTCGTCATATGTAAACACAATATGAAGGGACTGGCCGTTTTCAACCGTATGGGCGTTGCCGATAAAATCCGGCGCGTCCTTAAGGGCTACAAAGCCTTTCACGCCATTCGCATAATAAAACTCATCTATAGGCACACAATCCGCTTCGTGCTGGTGTAAGAAAGATATGCCTGCGTACGGCAGAATATCCGCACTGACGGGCGCAATGAAACAGAGTGAGCAAACCACAGTTATTACAAGCGCCGTGAAAAATTTATTCATCTTCAGATTTCCTCCTATGGGGCAGTACTGGCGTGATCGGCCCCTCTGGGAACGGCTTTAGCAGCATTCAATTATAATAATGTGAGGTAGGGGCATACCGCCGGGCACGCTCCACGAAAAGGTTTCCTATAATCTTAGGGCAGGAAAAAGCAATTGGGCAAGGAACCCGATACTGTATGAAAAAACATTCGCAACGATTGAAAACCGGAACGGGCGCGGGAAGTGCCGGCCGTAGCGTTTATAATAACAGCCCTCGGTGATGATGGCGCCGGCTTCCAGAACCAACGTCGTGAGGGCCAGGTTAAGCCCCGCGTCCGACGCGAACCAATACAGCAGCACGACTGCCGGATTCGTCACTATGTTGACCATCACAAGCAGCAGCAGATCCTTCCTGTCATGTTTCCCTGACGCATAGAACACAAGCGCTTCCAGCGCGATCGTTGCGATTAACGAAATAAGCAATGCCTTAATTAATTCCATTGTTTCGCTCTTTTCACCCCAGCCAGCAGCAGGGCCAGTGATGCGGCCGAAAGTACGGCGAACGCCCATACCGGGAAGACGGCCGCTCCCAGCTGCGTCGGCAAATATCCCATAAACAGCCCGAAGGACAATAAGCCAAACGAGAAGCCCTTTGCACCGGGGAAAATCCGGGCCGCGACCCATAATGTCACCGGCATGGTCATATTGAACGCGAGCGTCGAAATCACACCAAACGCGGGTATCAGCGGGAACATAAACAGCGCCGCCGCAACACCGAGCGAAACGGCGGACACCTTCGGTAAGCCAAACTTACCCGCCGCAAAGCCTCCCCCCACTTTACCCAATGCGACCGCGCAAACCAGGATTACCGCCCAAATTCCAGTTTTCCACGGGAAAAGCAGCGATAGCCCGACATATGATCTTAAAACAACGACTGTAAACACGCACGCCGCCGCGGTTATATCCCCTTTTGGCGTAAAATACGCGTTTGTCGGGTATTTATCCCCATACGAAGCTTTCATCGTCAGGATCAGAATTACCGCAATCAGAAGTGAGAATATAATGGGGGCTGGGCGCATCCACGTTCCATTTCCGGTAACAGTCCCGAAATATACGCCCAGCGCGCCGGGAGCGACGAAAAGACCCAACGGTGCGGGTTTTTCGCTTACATTGAGTACATCCAGCCCTCCGCCGACGTGAAACGCCGCGTTCCCTAACCCCGCGGCGACGGCAGCCGCGGCCGGGATGTCCCAAAATATGTACGACAGGCCGACAAGCGCGCACCCTGCCACCGCAAAGATGAAATTCCGGTTCACCTTATCTGCGACTACGCCCAACGGCATCTGCACCGCGAAGGCACAGAAATTGTAGGCGAGTACGTACACAAACCAATACGGCGCGCCTGAAACCGCCCGGAACATCAAAAAAGCACACGCGAAATCCACTAAAAAATGCACGGCGGCGTAGACAGAAACCATCTGTGCGTTTTTACGCATAACTGTTATCACTTCTTCAATATTTGCGTATTAATCAGGTTGTCTCTCGCTGGTTGTACGCCAGTCTTTATGTATACCGGCTTCATCGAGGTAATTCTGGCGCGCCGTTTTGCGCTCTTCTGTCCCATGCGCGGCCATCTTATAATCTGTAAATGACTGTCGCCTTTTTTTGGCCTTTAGCTTTTCTGTAATCTCGTTCTCGATACGTTTTCTGACTGCCTCCATCGTGGGGTTGTCTAAACTTCCATCCAGAAAGACAACGAGCCTGTATGTATCCTCTAAAAAATTTTCTGTTACCAGTACGTTCGCCATTGCGGGAATCCTCCCTGTATATTAATGTTGTCGAGTAAGAAATACAATGTTGTCATCTGAGAAATACAATGTTGTCATCTGGCTCTGGGAAGCCGCGCTATAGGCGGATTGTTGCGGCACCCACCCCGGCTGTACAGCCTATGCCCGATCCAGGTATCCCTTACTCAGCGACTAAATCTATCTCAATCAATTTTTTAAGGTAGCCAAATCTTTTTTTAATCTTGTTCATTCCGGCCCTCCAATTTAATTCATCATATTTTCGTTTTAGGTAGTTATATATCTCCAGCTGGGTATTTTGCCCTGCTTTATACGGTATAATTTTAACTGCCAGATTGTATAGAATTTGTATCTCCGCTTGGCTGAACTCGTTTTCACATGCCTCGGCCAGGAAAGAAGAATTGCTGTCTCCCTGTTCGGAATCGTCGTCCTCGTTGTTATTAATATCCTGTTGGGCGATAAATTCACGTAAAGACAATTGATCCTTATAATTTTCGTTTTTTGTAATGCTGAACTTTAAACTTAGCACTTTACCGCCTTTACCCTTTTTTCCGCTCGGCTCAAATTCATATTTCAGGTCGGTGTATTCCTCCAGGGCCTTTTGACATACTTCCAGTACATGCATTTTGAAATCTGTATATCTGGGGTAATCTTTTGCGTCTATCCCCAGCAAGTCCTTTAGGTTCCGGATGCTGATAGTCCTCTCGCCGGCATATTCGTATTGTTTCAATATCTCGTACATTCTTAGCTGGTTGGTACTTTTAAGTCGTAAAGCGTTCCATAACTCATATGTGAAGTATTTTTCCTTGAATTGAAATATTAAGGGAAGCATATCATCGTGGGCGTCTATTTCGATATACCATTCCCCTTCTTCGTTTTGTGTGAATACGCCTACTTTAAATAATTGAAATAATTTTACTCCACCTGTTTCTAACGGTATTGTCACCACCTTACATAAGAGGTCGGCAATAGTATCTTTGACATAGCTTATGTTTGGTTTACCCAGTTCCATTATCCGCTGATAATCCTGCAGCGAAAAGCGTACGGCTCTGGTTGTCAAATCCCTGGCGTTTATCTTAGCCATGTAGATGCTAAAAAATCTCAGTTCCTGCAGCGTCAGGTTATTGCTCCGTAATTCGTTAAGGATGTTTCTCTTTTCAATGACGTAATCCTCTTCCAATGTCAATGCCTATCCCGACCCTCGTTATGTAATATGGTATATCCTATATTATTTAACAAGACATGTCAATGGCTGTTGTTATCTTGGAATAAAAGCTTTTGTTAATTAAGAAAATCCTTCTTGTTAATTAAGAAAATTGCTCTTGTTAATTAAGAAAATTGCTCTTGTTAATTAAGAAAATTGCTCTTGTTAATTGATCTCTGGAACCCTTGATTTTAGGTGCTTTGCGACAACCGAAAACAGGTATTAAAACAGGTTTAAAACAGGTTTATAAAACAAGCTAACAAACAAGGACAAGCTTCTGCTTAAGATCAAAAAATCACGCGGGCGTAACACGCCCGCGTATAAATGTTATTTAAAATGGAGACAAACAAATGTTTATCATAGCTCATGTGCGGCCCTTAACCATTTTCATTACCTCTTCACGGCTGAACCATTCGGCATCCGGCGCGCAGCTCTCTTTTTCTGCTGTTTCCAATTCGCTTAGAATGTAGGCACGTTGAGCTTCCTCTTGTGCCTTAATTAATTCCGAGTAGGCGGCCTCAGAAATCAGTACGACGTTTTCCTTTTTTGGCCGCGCCACGATTATTGGGTTTCCTGAGAATGCTTCATCACAGATTGCTTTACAATTTCTGGCTAGGTCGTTGACTTGGACGGCCCTCAAATCTATCCCTCCTATCATTTCTTTATCAATATACGTTTAAATTAACGTTTATTTTAACATATAATATAACGCTATGCAATAATTGTCCCTGAACGCTGGTTTTTTATACGGCGGGGCGCCGTACGGCTGCTTCCAGGGGTAATACCAGCGTCCGTGTCACCAGTCGCAAGGTAGTAACATTTCGTAACAATTTAAGTGTTCTAACGACGGTAATAGGCTATATCAGGCTTGTTTTACTTAATAGTTTAGAAATATATCCATAAGGAGCGCCGCCCACAAAACGCGGAAAACATACGCTAAGGGTGATTTTATTTGTGTAAGCCGGAAATTCTGTACGCTAAGGCTTAGAGTAGATAAAAACGCTTTTTGAATCTAGTTTATGTGCTTAGAGTATAAAACGGTTAATATGTCGGCAGTACCCCTAAGGAAATCCTTTGCTCGCATTGTCAGTTTCGTATGCCTACGTTTCGTGAAAAAGTTCTTCCGCGTGCGTTTATATGCTCGGTCATCATTTGAGTTCAAAAAAGTCTCGATCAGGTTTTTCGGTGCCGGGTTTGTGGTTGTAATGATCATCATAGGCGCAACTGTTTTTAGAACAAAAAATCTACGCTCAGGATGCTCTACAATCGTTTATTTTTAAAAAAAGGTATCACAGCATGTCCAAGGTTTACCGTCACTGTACGGGGCCTTTAAACGCGTTTTATGGGCACTTTGAAAATTATGGCGAAAATATCCTAAACTTATATGTTATTTTGGGTTCTCCGCCAGTGCCGGCGTGATTTTTACGTGCGTGCATTGCCCTTTTCCGGAAGCCGGCCGGATTTGTACCCCAAGAGGGTTCGGCGCCGCGTCAGGCGTATGCGTGGTAGCTGTTGCGGAGCCTTCCGCGTGTAGGTTGAGCTTCAGCGATGCTTTTGTGAGTATGTACACGGGCGTGTTATGCCCGCGTGGTTTTTGCTATAAATAAATATAAAAATAGGAAACAATGAAAAAATCTGTTATAATATGGCTTAATGTGGTTTTGGGAGGGATATTATGTGAACGAAAATGAGAATGAAAGTTTTGAAAAAAGTTATGAACTACTTAAATCAAATATTCGTAAAATCATGCAAAGCGAAGAATTTAAAAATTCACTTGAAACTCAAGGCTATTTTATCTCGCGGTTTGGCGGTAACAACGGCCTAGCGATAAACAGCCAGCTACCCGGCGCTACTTATGTCATGAGCAAGGAAGAGTGGGCGCGGAAAGGGCGTGGGGTTGCCGAAAGCGCAAAAGGCGCAGTAATTAAGGTACCTATATTTGCCGGCAGCGACTTAACTACAAGGGACGCGTACTTCGAGAACCTTAAATCAGAGTTAAGCCAAATGTATGTCACGGATCCTTCTTTGCTGCTTGCGAAGAAAAACCTGGATAATACAAATCTAACGATCACTTTGCAGAAAAACGGCTTATGGGGCGTTGAGAATAGCAAGGCGCAAAGGCTTTTAAGTGACAACGACTTTAAAAAATTTCTGGATAAAAACATTTTTAATATGCTGCCCGTTACCTATAAACCTCTACAGGTCTATGATGTTGAAGATACGTTTATCCCTCAATATTTATGGCTGAAAGATGATTTTAAACCGGCCGAAATTATTTCGGACAGCGACGGAACCCCTATTCGCAATGACCGCGGAGAGTACAAGATAAAGAATTCCCCAGAACGCATTTCCCGATTTATTGAAAAAATAGATATAATGATATCGAGCCAGATCGATGAAAACAAAATGCAAATATTGTTTGACGCCTTAAAAAATACCGCGAAAGTGTTAGGTATGACGACGGAGGCGGTTGATCGCACATTATTTGAAGACAATTCCGTAGAAGTGGACGCCCTATGTCTTTACGGCAGCCGAAAAATTCAGTACGCAAATGATTTGTCACTTTTACTGCGAAATGAAATTATACTTCACGAGCTGTCGCACACTTTACTGCACTGGGATATGGATTGTCTATCATTGATCATGGGCATTGATAAATCGGACATAAGCGAAGAAATGAAGGAGGTTCAGGCGGAGGCCTCGGCGTTTATTATAGCGGAAAAGTTCGGCCTTGGAACAGATCCAAAAAGTTATCATTATTTAGCTAATTTTTCAAAGAGTTTAGATCTGTACGAGCTGGAAAGAAGCTCAAAGGTAATTGAAGCGTGTTCAAATATATTATCGGCCCATATCGAAAGGTCACTTATAAAAAACGGTTATGATTTTCATTTGGAGCCTTTGCCCGCATCGCAAATGGATAAAAAGCAAGTAAACGATTATGCCTTAAAATACTTAGAAAGCTGTTTGGATCGTACCAGTAAGTATAAAAACATACTTTCGGATCTATATTCCGCCTGTGAAAAAGCACAGGGCAGGGAAAAGACAAATATTGAAGATCAAATTCGCTGCGTAAATAAATTCAATGATGAATTAATTGAAATGAGGTCTTCCGCGCTCAAATTGGGAAGTCAAGATATAACCGATAGGGCCGAGATATTGGAAATGGTTGATTTTCTCGAATCAACAATGCGTGAAGTTCATAAAAATGAGTTGTTATATAACTCGTTGTTAAGTGAGAATAAGTCTATAGTGATGGAAACTGACACGCTCATTAATAATTTCTCAAAAAAACCTATGGATACTATATTTGAATTATCTAAAAAATATAATAAGGAAAAAGAATTCAATCAATTATCTGATATCGAGAAGAGTTATATAATTTCAAGCCCATATATTAAAGATAATTTGAGTTATATGTTACATAGGGAAAGCGAAATTCCGGTTTTTCTTGAATCTGTGTTTCAGCGCGCCCGTTCGATAGATTCTGTTTCGGAAGAGAACGGCACGTTTATTGAAATCAATTCTATTGACAAATGGGACGCGGACAGCAGGCGGCCATTCACTCCAGGGGAATTGTGCCATCCTGGTTACGCGAATCATGTGATAGGCGTTACGGAGATAGAAATACGGAACGCCAGGAAGACGGCCAATGAGAAAAGCGCTTATTATCCATACAGCGAATGCAATCTTACCGTGTACAGCCGCGATGATAAGCACGGTAATGTAACGGGCTTTACTTCCCAACTTGCCATCGGCGATAAAGGCCAGACATGCCTTACAGATCATTTGGTTCAATGCGTCCGGGGCAACGAGGCCATTAAACCAATTTATGAAAAGTACAGGAAGAGCTTGAAAGATAAAATGTGGGAATTTCACATTATACCGAAAATTTACGGCGCAGGTTTGAATTTTGAAAATGAAAGCAGCTATTCATCCGGATCTGTATCGTCATATTTGGGGAATCATATTGCCGCTGTGAACACTGAAAAACAAATTGGGCGCGGCCAGCTTAACCGATCAAATGCATAGGGGGTAAATTATCAATGTCTACAGGAAAGCCAGGCAAGGGTAAAGATAAAGAGACGGAAGGTCAGGCTCCCGGTATTACATATCATCCCATTCCAATGACAATAGAACTTGCGCGAAGAAAGGAAGAGGAAGAAATCAGAGAAAAATACCATATTGTGAAGGAGGCAAAAGCCGTTTTATTGGGCCAGGCTGAGAGGGGTAATGTCACCGATCCGGATCCCCTTATTATCAGATATACGAATGTATTTGATGTCACGGAGGCTGATTTGCTCAATCATTGGACTTTGGACAAACCCGGCCATATTTCACGTTCTGAAATGTTAAGGATTGCCGATTTTTATTCGGCGCTTGTTGGCCCGGATTTTGAAGAGGTATGTAAAGATATCAAAGCTAAGCTTATGTTTATGTCGGATGACCTATGGGACGATTATGCGAACAGGCTGCCGTTTGAATTGCCTTATTAGGCGGTTTTTATGCAGCCGTCCTGTCTCCCGAAATATCATAACCGAAATCACACTATGTCCGGAGGTTAAGCGTATATTATGGATCTGGAAAGTCTCAGCAATTTAGAAAATATTACGATTCAGCTGGAGGATAACCGAAAAGCCGAATGCGCTGTTGTCTCGGTATTTCCGGTTCAGGAATTGAACGGAACGTTTATCGCCCTTAATCCGGTAGAGGAAACCGGCTTTGGGAGCATAGATGAAATCCAGCTTTTTTCATTGGCGCCTTTGGATCAGAACCATTACGAATTGTCGGTGATAGATGAATCCGTTTTCGATTATGTCTTGGATGCTTTTAACCGGCTGATGGAAGCTTAGGTTTTTAGCAGCTTAGAGGCGTATCTTCCAATAAATTTGGCATTTATGATTTTTAGTGATTAGCAAGCAATGCCAATGAGGCCGCAATTTTGGCAAATTGTGGCCCATTGGCGCTTGTTAGGGGCTGTTGCCCCTAAGACCCCATTTGACCGCCCACGGCGGTTTATTCCAGGTGGTGATACGTTTGGCTGCCGTTGTACGGTACCGGCCTGAAGAATTTAAAGTCTATTTTACTCAAAACGAAAAAGAATACGCGCGGGAAAAGGCGGAAAGCGTCCATATGTCATTGTCCTCGTACGCCAGAAAAATGATTTTGGACGGCGCTGTCATTTACCGCGATGTATCCATCTACGCCAAATGCTTAACCGAGCTTAACGCTATCGGAAAGAATATAAATCAGATCGCCCACAATACAAACAGCGTAGGTGTTACAACGGGCGCCGACGTGAACCAGCTAAAGCGCGAATATGAAAAATTGAAAGAACTGTATATTCAACTGCTGGGTGATATGTCGTAATGGCCGTAACGAATATCCACCCGGTAACTTCCACCGTGAATCTATGTCTAAACTACATTCGGCGCGACAAATTCCAACTGAACGGCGACAAAATGGAACGCCATAAAACAATTACATCGTGCTTAAACTGCGTCGAAATAAACGCCCCGCAAATGTTTGAAATGCAGCGCCGGTATTATCTTGATTGCGGCCACGCCAATAAAAAGCGCCTTGACGGATCCGAAAACCTGGCCTTCCACATGGTTCAGTCTTTTGACAAAAAGATTGATCCGGAACTGGCGAACTTGATCGGGAAACGCCTGGCTGAAGAAATCCTTTCGGAGTATTCCTGCGTCGTATCCACCCATAGCAATTCGGATTATACGCATAACCATTTTGTTTTCAATGCCTATAAGATGGACGGCTCCGGTAAATGGCACGACTGCGACGAGACAAAAAACCTTATCCGGAAAGCCTCGGATCGGCTCTGTAATGAATATGGCCTAACGGTTATAACCGAAAGCCAGGAGTACAAGCCCATCCATTATACCGACAAAGACGGGCGAAAACGATCATATGAACCGACGTATCGGAAGGAAAAGCTAAAAGAAACGCATACGTCTTCCGGGCAGAACAGCTACAGTATGGCCGGGAAGAAAATAAGCGTTTCCATAAAAAAGGAGGCTTCGTTTACCGGGAAAATAAAATCTGATATCGATAACGCGTTGAACTCGGTTTCTTCCTATACCGAATTGCTTCAATCGCTCGGTAAACAAGGTTATAAAATAAACTCAAAGAAAAAAAACGGCGAATGGCTTAAATACACTTCTTTTCTTTCGCCGGGCGGGGAACGGCCGATTAGGGACAGTACGCTGGGCTCTGAATATACCCGCCAGCGGCTTTCCGAAAGAATTACCGAACAGTCAATTAACCGTAATCTGGTCTTAAGTTCAGGTAACCCCCTGGCAGATTACATCCGGGCGGACATAGCCGAAAAGTCAAAGAATATTGAATCGTTAAGCAGCCAGAAGCGCAACAGTAAGAGCGCGGGTAAAATAGAATACCTGAAGAATTGCATATCCTCGAATTTGGACGCGCTGAATACGATGGAGAAATACCGTTTCTCTTCGTTCAATGTTTTTGAAAACCGATTGGTTTCCGTATCGGGCGGCCTTAACCGTTTAAACACCCGGTTAAGCGATATACAAAAGGAAATTCTTAAACTCTCAGGTATGTCTTATGTCATTAAGTACTATGGGTCTTATGAAACTGAATTGTATCGGTTGCAGCGCAAGTACGGCTTGTTACATAATTTTTTCAACGATTGTTATGGCTGTATTTCAAATATACAGAGGGTAGACCGCGAAAACAATAAAACCTATGGCGCGGAAATAAAAAATATCGGCCTGCTTTCCTCCGGCGGCCTGGTCAATATCCAGCATGGGCAGGGCGTAATATCAAACATTCTGGATAACGGTCTGAATACAGATTTGGAATATCCGTTGTGCAGGAAAGTAACAGTGTCGTCTTTATCTTCAATCACTCAGATGAAGTGCGATCCTGATTATGCCGCCGCGAAGTCCGGCGACAGCCGCGCCGCGTACCGTTTTGTACGTTCCGCCCTTAACGCTGAAGAACACCGGCAAAAAATAAAGGAAATAGCGAAGAAATATCCGGACGCGGTCATCGTCGGGGTGCTTGCCGAGGAAGCAGCCGGCAAAAATAAGATCCCCGCAGCGCTGATCCAAAGGATTAGCGAGTTGACAGGCTTGGAGTATGATCACAGTATCTATCAGATAAATAAGGTCGGGCGGACTGGTTCAGGCGCCGCGTATCGGCTGGCGAACCGCCCGAAATTTATCGGCGCTGTACAGCCCGGACGCAAATATATTTTGACGGACGACGTGATTACCTGCGGCGGTACTTTAAGCGAGTTGCGTAATTATATCGAAAGCCACGGCGGTGAGGTCGTACATATAGTTACCGGCGCGGCGGCCAAAAATAGCACAAATTTTACGTTGTCCGATAAAACGCGCATCGCGCTTGAAAATAAATATGGTATAATCGGGTTGAATAATTTCGTGAGGGAGTGTGGGCTATATGGCGGAAAAATCGAATACCTCACCGAATCTGAAGGAGATTTCCTCCTACATTTCAAATCCCTTGACACCGCAAGAGCTAGAATCTTTGCGGAAAGAAATGGAGGATTCATTCAGGATATTCGATCAATTAAGTGAAGAGGAATTTCAGAAAGAGGAAGCTGAAAAAGAATTGAGAGAAAAGAAAAATTCCAGGGCAAATAAATAAACGCAGGGGTGGCGCGCATCCCCCGCGTTCATATATTGCGCGGCTGGCGCCGCCGCTCCGTTTTAACTAGCCTGTTCGATGGCAAGGTACCCTTTGGCGTTGCAATATACATAATCGTCCTGAAGCATTAAATTTTTGTATTTTTTCTGTAATACCGCGTAAAGCTTTTCGGCCCCGCCGCCCGTTATAAATATGTTTTTATACTTTTTAATGTCGCCTTGCAGTTTTGTGTTTATGGCTGTAAAAATTCTGTTCGCGAGTTCTTCGTAGGCTTCGTTTTCGTATGCGCTTACGTCGAAATCCCCGCCGTCGTACTGTATGGTCCCGTTTCCGTTCCGCAGCCAGCGTTCGACTTCATCCGAATCAAGCTGCACTTCGGCGCTCAATACATTCACTATATGATTCACCACGTTAATTACACCGCAGTCTTCCAGCGTAAAACTGTTTTCCTGTATCAGGACGAATTCGCCGTTGATAGTGTCAAAGGCTACGACATCAAGCGTGCGGTACCCGACATCGATCATGAGTGATTTAAGGAATTCCGCCGCGCCTTTTTTCAGCTTCCCGGAGATACCGAAAAGGTTGAGGAAGTATGCCCCTACCCCTTGGGGGTATACTTTCACACTCTTTATCGTAAAACGCTTGTGTTCGCCCCAATATGTTGTATCAAACTCTTTATCCTGAAAAATATCGGTAAATTCGCGGCTGTCCATTTGCTCCAAATAATAACTATACGGCAGGCCCAGGATGAGATCTATGTCGTTTACATCGTCTTTTGCGAGCAGCGCGCAGCATAGGGCGACGAACTTTTCCGTGTAATCGTTCATTGTCCTGTCGTTTTTCCAAATCCGTATAGCTTTCTTGGCGAGGGCGATTTCGCCTATGTAATATTCCTGGTCATTGATTTTGATCTGATAATTCGCTTTGCTATTGAAAAGGCTCTTTTCGTTTTTTTCTTTTAAAACGGTGGGAAAATGCAGCATATCACCGTTTTCGGAAACGGCCTTTACATAACCGTTGCCCACGTCGATAGATATTTTCATGTAGGAGTCTCCTTGGGTGTGATTTTAAGCTTGAAGTTTTTCGCCATATTGTAAATGGCTTGTTCGGCTTCGTTCTCGGCTTCCCCGCTGTCCTCTTTGTGCTGTTGCGTCAGGCTGGCGCCGCCGTTTTCCGATCCCGAACCGATATAAATTTTTCGCAAAATCTCGTTAATGTCCGTTTCGGGCCTTACGTCGTCGGGGATGAAAGGCAGAAGTTTTATAAGAAATTCAAAATAAGCGCTTCGGTCTTTCAAATGGTCCGAATTGATAATTTTTATGTCCAGTTCCTTCAGCGCGGTCTCTTCAATAGATGTTGTTATCCTTTTTCGCATTTTTATCACTCTTTTGTCTGTTTGATAAAGAAGCTGTATCCTCCCTTCTTTTCTGTTGTACATACGTATGCAAATGCATATATGCATTTGTGCGTATAAATCATATTGATGCAAGGATGCATATGCATACGTGGCTGTATCATATCACCTTAGCCGGAAACTGTAAAGTCTTATGTCTCTTATTATGACAAATACTGTCATTGAAATATGGTAAGCTTTAAGGTATAGCCAATGAATAACGAAAGAATGATCATGGATGAAAAAAGTTTCTGAAGCCGCGATAGAGCTAAATGTTTCTCAAATGACGATATATCGGAGGTTGGGCGCTTTAGAAGGAAATTTTACAGAGAAAAAAGGCAACGCTACATATATTACGGATGAGGGCATGGAGGCTTTACGGGCGAGTTTAACTAATGTTAAACAGATGTTTAACGATGATAAGCTAGAGTTAAACGATGTTAAACAGATGTTAAACGATGATAAGATTCAGTTAAACAATGTTAGAGAATTGTTAAACAATGTTGAACAGGCGGAAGACAGTGTTAAACAAGATGCTGATAATGAAATCTTATTTTTAAGAGAGCAAAACATTCTTTTACAGCAGGCGCTTATTAAAGCCGTGGAGCATGATCAGGTGCAGTCTGACAAAATTGCCAGTCAAGCCGAAAAGATAGTCAGCCTGGCGGAACAGCTTGCGGATCTGGTGCGGAATAACCAAATTCTGCTCGGCGCTGAACAAAGCCGCACGCTGAACAACCCTGAAGCAAAGGAACAGAGCCATATACTGATCGACTCGGAAGCGTCGGAACAATCAGCGGACATGCCGAAAAAGAAAAAGTGGCGTTGGTTTGGTATTTTTGGGCACGAGGGCGCTTGATTAACACTGTTTAACATGTGTTGAACAGCTGTTAAACTCTACGTTTAACAGTTGTTCAACAAAAATATAGGATGTTCAACAAAGCGTTACTGTTAATCTGTCCGTGTTAAACAGAAATTACATCGATAGCATTTACTTTGCGTTGGCTGAAAGGGAAAGCTGTCCATTTGCATATCGGCTTTCCTTAAGTTGCGGGCCTGCTCAATGCACCGCCTGGAGGGTATTTATGTCCCCTGTACATACAACCGCCGTAATAGATAACATTGCAGCCCGGCGTGGCCTTGTCAGTGTCGGCATCCTAGCAGCACCAAGGGCTTGCCAGCGTCGTCAGAAGTGCCGTGACGGATACTTCGCGCGGCCTGTGCGTACCGGCGGCCTTGCGGTACTTTACTCACGGTGTCTGGTTCGGGGTGGTTGTGTCAGTTGAATTATGTAACACATAATAATGGATAAATTACAATGTAATTTATGTAATACTTGAAAATTGTGCATGGTTGACTTCTGCATTGCTATGCGCAGGCCGGTTAGTTTAAATATACGCTTTGCAATAAAAGAGGGCGCCCAAGGCACCCTTAATTTGGTTCTTTTTTTAGTTTTTCAATTTCTTCCGTTACAGCCGAGCTGTTTCCTTTCTGTGCCCTGGTTTTCGCGGCGGGCTTCTCCTGTGCCGCGTTCGCCTTTAAAGAAACAATTTCTGTTTGCTGTTCATTTACCTTTGCCTGCAAATTTCTGATCTGTTCCTGCAATTGCGTTTCCCGTTCCATATAAGCAAAAGTACGTTCCTCATAATTACTGAAGGCTTTTTCCCGTTCAGCCTGCTGCTCATTCATCTCCTGCCTTAAGGTATTATATGCCTGTTCATGCGCGGTTTGTTGCTCGCTCATTTCCCTTCTTAAAAAAGTTTCCAATTCGGTTAGGGCCTGCGCCTTGTCAGCTTCCGTTTTAACCCTCGCGGCTTCCACCGCCATTTTTTCGGCCTCCAGCTGTTGGCAGCGTAAAGCCTGGTCCTTTGCCCGTTCCCGGAGTTCCGCGTTTTCAGCAAGCGCTATTTCCGCGTCGTCTACATCCTTTTTCTGCCTTGCAATCACTGTTTCAAGTGAATCAATCTTTTCTATTTTACTGTCAATAATGGCGGCTTTGTCGTCCAGCATTTGTTCAAGTTGTTTTTCGTGTTCGATGGAATCAGCCAGGTCAAAAACTTTTTTATCAAGCTGCTTTTGCAAATCTGCCAGAAGGCTTTTTGCGTCGCTGCTTTGTATTTCCGCCTCGGCAATCCTCTGTTCCATTTCCGATTTTTTTGTTTCCAATTCAACCTTTGCTTTGTCCTGGCTTTTTTGGGCCATTTCACCGACGCCGATTAATATATTCACCGCTGCCACGGTTTGATCCTGTATCGCTTCAATGGCGCCGGCCAGCATCGGCATACGCTGTATAGCCTCTTGCGAGGCGTACATCGTTAAAATGGTATTCATGAAATCATTTTGCGTAAGCCCGCTTTTGTTCACAAAATCCCTAAAACGCTGTTGTATGTCTTCGTTTGCCCGTACAGAAAAAGTATCTGCCATGTGTATCCTCCTATTTACGTAATACTTTAAAATGGCTTAATTACAATGTAATAATTGTAACACAATATATTAATCGAGTCAAATCTATGTTTGCGTGAAATCTAATACTTACAAAATTAATATGGCAGGGTATTCGGCCGTGTATCTTCGGCATCCGTTTTCCCGTCTTTCCATGTGTGCCCAATCGACGTGACCGCATCGACCAGCGCCGCTAAAACAAAAACGGCGGATAGGAATAAAACAGCTCCGCCCGATTGAGTAAACCGGAGGATGTCGGCGTCGCCGTTGAGCGTGCCTGTGAAGGCGATAAATTCATTGCTGAATAAATCCGGCCAGTGAAGTACGTAGAGGACAATGCTTACCCATAGGATGTTATGAACGATATTCGCGGCGCAGAGCTGCAGGTTCCACCTTCCCCAGTACAGTTTCAGGCAGTTCATGACAACCCCCAGGCATCCGAGCAGCAGGATATAGGGTATGAACCTATGAAGCGTCGTTTGCGTAAACGGGTTGATCATCTCAACGCCGCGCGCAATAACATAAAACCGCGCGCCGTTCATTATCATTGTGATCAGCAAGGCTGTGAAAAAAATACACAGGACGATTCCGACGATTGACCGACGGCCCGGAATCCGCACACCCCTGCTGTCGGGCAGGCGGGGCAGGTTGGCGACAGTCCACGGTTTTTGCTTGTATCCGCCCCGGTCGGCTATGGCGAATCCAAACGTAACCCAAAACAACGCTTGCCAAACTCCGTCGATACCCGTTCTTATGGCCGCAGATGCAACCTCGGTGGCCGCAGCTCCTGACAAGACGGAGGTAAACGCCCCTACGCACGCGCAGATAACCGCAACAATCACAGTCACGGTTTTCAATACGGAGATATACAGCTCAAACATAGCCGGTGAAATCAGATAACGCGGCGTCTGTCTGTAACGCTCCGCCAATACGCGCGGCGGGCCGAGCTTTGCCAGCGTGTCGGCAATATCCCGCTCTGCGGGGTTATCCGGCAGCATATCGTTGATATTGGCCTCCAGCTCCCGCTTTACATCGACGCGCTCATTTTCCGGCAAACGCCGGGCGACATCATAAATGTAACGTTCTATCCACTCATTCATATCGTTTCATCCTCTCTCAGCAGATTCTCCATTTCCCACGTCATACGCCGCCACTCGCCGCGCAATTGCGCGTAGAGCGCCTTGCCCCGATCACTTAGCGTATAGTATTTACGAGGGCGGCTGTCACCCGTATCCCATTGGCTATTCAGCAGCCCCTGCGACTCCAGCCTGCGCATCAATGGATAGAGTGTATTGGCCTCAATGCGGATTCCCTGGTTTTCCATGTCCTGCAGCAATAGATACCCGTATTTAGGCTGGCTTAGCCTGCTCAATACGGCCAGAACAAGCGTCCCACGCCTTAAATCCACGATCAGTCCTTGGAGCAGTTCATCCTCCTGCATTCACAACACCTCCTTCAATATAATAATGTATGACACACACTATTGTCAATAATATATTATAATTAATTTACAACCTAAAAAACCGTTTGAGATATGGATCTCAAACGGTTTTTACAATTGCAGTAAAACACAGCGGGGTAGCTTCCGATATTGCCTCAATAATAGGCATTTAAAAGGCCCGTATAGACTCGCGGGTTATTATCCAGGTATCAAGCCGGTGGTTGGCGGGCCCACATATATTCCATTAGGGTAGCGCCGGTAAACGTTAGGTTGTACAAATTACACTTTTTTGCCGACCGCGATAATATTACGAGAAATACCTAAAATATCTGGAACCGATTCTGTCATTTCAATAGCCTTTAGTAACTGCATAGCCGATTTTTTGTCTTCCGGTAGAATGTTTCTTTTATCTCCAATGGCACTGGCAATGCCTTCAACAGCGATGAGATGAATATCTTTAAATCCTGCAACTGACATTTCTGTGATGATTCCGCTGGGCGTATGACTATAAAACAAAGGCATTTTAGGCCCTGCTACTGAAGTGCTCCCTGTCTCCAATGCATTTTTTAGAGCATCCATTCCACCAAAACTATCGACAAGATCCCAGGTAAACGCCGCTATTAAGCCATTGTAACGGCTCATAACCGTACAAATGGCAAGTCTGCCGGGTTTTAAAACTCGAAATGCTTCGGTTAAACACTGTATTCGGGATTCATCCGATTTTAAATGGTATAACGCCCCCATTAACAGAACCAGATCCATACTTTGATCATCATATGGAATGCTTCGGGCGTCGGAGCAGGAACATGAGGCTAAGGGTATATTAATATCTTTACTTCTTGCCTTTGCAATATCAATATGCTTTTGCGCTAAATCCAATAGATGAACTCTATGTCCCATACCAGCTAACCAAAAAGAATAAGCGCCAGTTCCACCGCTTATGTCCGCGATTTCCATTATGGTGTCATCGATATACCGTGAAATAATCTCTTTTGAACGAACATACTCTAAAAGTTCCCAACCCACGCGTCCATCTTCGTCTACTTCCTCGTAAAATGTTTTAACATCATTGTTGTTTTCTATCTGAATCCCCCCTCCCCCCAAAAATAATTTGTTCACTTTATCTCTGCATGTGCGTACTTGTTCCAAGATGACTACTTACTGTTATTCTTGAATATTGACACGATGCCCTGCATCACCAGTCCGGCAGCTAAAAACACACATAGGCCCACAAGAATTGCAAATAGCCAGTCAGATTTCATATTACCTCGAAAACCTATAATGATCGATACTAATGCGCCAATGAATAGCGCGGCGCCCCAAAACAAGCCCATGGCCTCGTCAAATTTGCCCATGTTCCCCTCCCATAGTATGTAAAAATACTCTCTTATTGGTTGCATCCGAATTTTGCTGTAAACTGCGCACAGCTTTGCTTAATCTCTATGTTCGCCCCTTAAATTTTAACACGAGTGGAGGCGGTTAAAAAGCCGCCCGTGTATTTCATTTACAAGTCAAATGAAGCAGGTTTTTTTATTGCCAAGCTTGTTTAACAGTCATTTTTTCTGTTTAACAGGCTGTTGAACATGTTTAACAGTGGAGAAGGCAGTCTAAGGGCCAGTGCAACCAGGCTGCGGTTTTAACCAGCAGGTTCGGTGGCCGTTGTACCCCCAGGGAGGGAGCCATAGCGACGGCCGCAACATATAAGGCGTACCTGCGACGGGCCAGCAAAGTAGGCGCTTCGTTGCTCCGGTCGCACCGGCAACGGCATCACGCCGGGGCTACGTTGCGGGCGCCGGTAGCCAGGCAGGCGGTTCATAATACTCTGGGCGGTGCTGCAGCATCCAGGCGCGGCCCAGTAAGGCCGCCACCACCCGCTTACAAGCCGCAGAAGGGTTGCAGCAACATCCAGTGTGCAGGTCAATAGTAATAAAAAAACGACATAACGCGGTTTCTTATGTCGTTTTTTTCTCTTTACGGTAACGGCACCGACATTTGATATTTCGTTTTGAATATTTTAAACGCGTCCGCGGCGATCTCGCTCGCTAAACAGGTTGGTACGGTCGCCTTTCCCTGCCTGTCGCAGCAGAACAGGTTTTTATCTCTAATAGAGATTTGTACGGTCCGGCATTTGAAACCGCTCTACCGTAGCCTGGTCGCGACGCTCTCCGATAGCATCAGTAGGGTAACCCAAACGTCTTCCAACGTCACCAGGTCCCTGCTTGTCGTCATGGAATTACCTATGCTTTTTATTACGCTGTTTTCATCATTTACCGTCACTGGCGTATGATCCAGGCCGTTTGCGAATCGTTGCAGCATAATCCCTATTTTACCGAAATTGGAGTACAAAAGTCTGGTGTCAGACTCCGCCAGTTTACCGATTGTGGATATACCGAATTTTCGCATTTTCTTGTCCGTCGCGTTCCCAACGTACAGGAGATCCGCCACTGGCAGGGGCCATACCTTATCCCTGTAGTTTTCCCTGTTGAAGTCGGTCACGGCATCCGGTTTTTTGTAGTCGGATCCCAGTTTTGCAAAAATTTTGTTGAAAGACACCCCAATGGACACCGTTATGCCCAGTTCGGCAAAAATCTGTTTTCGGATTTTTTCGGCTATTTCAACGCCGCAGCCGAACAGCTTTGTACTCCCCGTTACATCGAGCCATGCCTCATCTATGCCGAAACTTTCAATCTGATTGGTATATTGGTAATATATCTCCCGCGCTAATTTGGAAAACCGCAGGTAAAGATCGTAATGCGGTTCGACAACGATCAGTTTCGGGCACATTTGTTTAGCTTGCCAGATCGGCTGCCCCGTCGTCACCCCGTATTTTTTGGCGTGCTGATTTTTTGTCAGCACGATCCCGTGCCTGGCTGCAGGGTCGCCGCAAACCGCCACGGGCAGATCCCTTATCTTTGGGTTATATAGGCATTCTACCGACGCGTAGAAGCTGTTTAAGTCACTGTGAAGGATTATTCTGTCATTCATGCTGTCACCTGCTACAAACATACTTTCTGTTATAGAATATAGCAGGAGTCTTTAAAATATTCAATTAAAGAATCGAATAAAATTTCGGTAATTTTTTCCATAAAGTGCTTTTTGCCGCCGGTTACTTCGACCGCCCGTTGTTGGCGTCCAGCGTGTCCGTCGCCGTAACAACACAGTCCTCCGGTTGTTTTATCATCCCGCAGACCCCGGGAGACTGGCTGTCGCAGGCCACCGCGCGTCGTCCGTTCCATGTACTCAACCCGGCATACAAGTTTTGGCGACAGCCAAGTTGCGCTGTTAAAATCGGGGAACTCAAGGTAGTAGTTTTTGTCCGCTTTTGGGGCTCCGGTCATAACGCGGTAATCCTGGTGCGAAACACCCATTACAACATGCCCCTGATATATGGGCGTGGGCCTGGCGGCTACAACAGGGTGCGGGCCTTGCGTGTGGCGGCGTCTGGCGAAAATAAAGTTTCGTAAGTTTTTTCATTCTTTGATATTGACAACGACATTTGTTCGTACTATACTGTCATTGTTCACATGGTTGAACGATACATATCACGAAAGGGGTATTAACGATGGACAAGACAAGTGTTTTGGAAGACCTGAAGAGGATACAAGCCAGCCTCTCCGCGGTTATTGCAGAAATTGAATCTGAAAACGGAGGGGGGGTCAGCGCGACTATTACGGAGATCCGAAAGGTTGCCATTTTGGAGGAAGTCTATAGGGCTCGTGGAAAAGTCACGGTGCGCCAACTCTCCGATTTTGCGTTAAAGTACGGAAAAACACCAGGCTCGTGCGGCGGTTATTTTTCGGGCAAATCTCCGTCCATGACCGGAAATGAGGATGACAAGCGGATACCGGAATCTTTGCTGAAAACGGATTGGTTTACGGGTGAAGGTCGGTATTTGACAGAAGAGGGGTTGCGCGTTGTATTGGATAAACGTGCTGAATGGGGCAAAGATTGGTTAGATCGTATACCGCGTGAGATAGTAAAAAGTGAGGTCAACGTTCTTACGGTAATTACTTTTTAAGTTAACGGGCCGTGACACAGGCAATAAAAGAACGGCATTTCGCCGTTCTTTTATTGCCTTATTTATTTTATGCGGGCGGCGCCGTGCTAAATTCTCTCAATGAACCATGTCCAGTCGTCCAAAAAGAGATAGTACCGTGCTACGTATCCGGCAGGTATACCGCCGTCCTACGGCTCGTAATAGAATGAATCCACATGCCATTTCCAGCTGTTCTCTTTCATGTAAAAAACGAGTGGGTTGTAAAAGTCCGTATTGTTAATCATTATTTCCATTGGGAATAATGTCACTTCGTTCGTATCCGGCTCAAAGACCATTTCGTTATCCGGTATTATGCCAATCCGGTAAGATTCGGCCAGCGTGTTATACTGATACCACTCAAATGCTTTTCCGTTAGCAATGACGCCATCAATATCCTCCGCGCCGGCGCATATCTCCTTCAGCCTGTCATCAATATTTTGGGCCGGATAATCGTTGGAAAGAAACGACAGGGCAATGAATTGAATCACGACGCCTTCAGGCGTGTCCGGATAATCCCCGATATCCACTTGCGTCCCTGCTTTATTAAATTCCCCGTTTTCGTATTGTAAATATGTCGTAACGTCGTAATCGAAAACGTCATAGCTGTAACGGTATACGTTTACGCCGTCATATATGCCGTCTTCATTCTTATCCGAAAGGTCGGAGCCGCCTTTGCCGGTGGCCGCCTCGCTATGTAGAAGGTCTATCAGTTTGCCGCCGGTCAGTCTGTGTATCAGCAGCCCGTCCGTACTCATGTAATTTGTTGTCCGGGTGACTATAAAATAATCATCTTCCCCGTCGAAACGCGCCAATTCTATACTATAAGGCGCGTAGCCCCCGCTGTTGGCAAAGCCCTGGTTTATGAGTTCCAGTTTTCCGTCCCGATCCCGTATGAGAAAACTGTCCGTTATTTCCGTGTCATCGCCGTATTTGTCCTCATTGTCTTTTTTACCAAAGGCTGCGATTGTCTCAATAAACCCGTCGTTATCTATATCTTTCTGAATAAAGCAAATCAGGTCAGTTCCGTTATTGTCTGGCGCTATACCGTAAATGAACCGCATATAATCCTTGCTGCCCGTTGAAGCCGCCCCTTCCTTGTCGGGAACAGGCGCAGCAGCCGTGTCATCCGCCCCGGTGAAAGGGGTTTCGGCAGCCGTTGTCGCGGTTTCTGGCAATGCCGCGCTTGCTGGGCTGGGCGATGCGGTATCATGCGGGGCGAATACGCCCTGTTTCGTGTTCCTGCAGTACGTAAAAGCAGTG
>Ga0123357_10001894_pt1 | contig 22736 bp, 15 predicted proteins | sample TergutEmb28metaG_FD_89873 | JGI IMG/M metagenome (GOLD analysis project Ga0123357, IMG submission 89873) | Embiratermes neotenicus P4 segment gut microbial communities from Petit-Saut dam, French Guiana - Emb289 P4 | ecosystem: Host-associated > Arthropoda: Insects > Digestive system > Gut ... | reverse complement strand
CGCCGATCCCCACTGCCCCGCGCCGGTCTCGGTCGCAAGCTTTGTGATGCCGGAGATCTTGTTGTAGTAGGCTTGCGGGATCGCGGTGTTGGCCTTGTGGGAACCTGAGGCGTTGATGCCCTCGTACTTGTAATAGATGTGGACGTTGTCCGGCAAGCCCAGCGCTTTCTCGAACTGCCGCGCACGGTTCAGCGGCCCCGGCCGATAGGTATGCAGCACATCGAGCACCGGTCCCGGGATATCGAACCAACGCTCATTTGAGATCTCCTGCTCGATGATCGGCGGCGGAAAGATCGCAGCCAACGCCGCAGGGTCAGCAGGCTCGCCGTCAGCGCCCAAATAGGGAGCGATCGGATGCGCCAGGTCGGCCTGAACGTTGTACCACTGAGCCGGCATCTCGCTATCTTCAAGGTTGAAACGAGACCGCTCATGCACGTAGGAAGCCATCAGATACCTCTTTCTTCATCAAAATACCAGTGCTTTCTAGTGTAATACAAGCAAGAGAGCGGTATGGAAAACCACTGGATTGCCGCGTCGCTCTTCGGGGCATGAGACAGGGGGACGGTTCTCTTGTCTCATGCGCGTATGAGACAAGAGAACCGTCCCCCTGTCTCACTCGCTAACGCTCGCAAATTAGTGGATTGCCGCGTCGCGCTACGCGCTCCTCGCAATGACGTAGGGTAGATGGATTGGCGCATCGCGCCGTTGGCGCTCCGCATGGCGGATGTAGGGTAGGCGGATTGCCGCGTCGCGCTATGCGCTCCTCGGGGCGGACAAACGGTGGGCAGAGGCTTTTTGACGCAGAGATTTTTGCGTAGAAGCCACGAAGCGTGACCCGTAACGGCCTTCAGGCCTTAAGGGTCGCGCTGAGCGGCTTATACGCAAAAAGATCAAGTCAAAAGAGAAAGGGACCCCGCTAATTGAGGGGCGGCGGGGTCCCTTTCCAGGCTCTAGGATTAGGAGAGGCTAGAGCCCGTTATAGTGCAAGTGTGTTGGCAAACTTGCACCCTGGGACGAAAGCATGACACTACAGCAAGAGTGATGAGAATGAGAACTGTAGAAGCCCCGTATCGAGACGAGTTGTCATGCCCTTTATCGTCCCTATGGTACTATGATAAACTGTAAAGTAAGTTTACAGTAAAGCCTTTTTTAGAATTCATTTATATTTTTGGGAAATTTTTCTATAGCTGGTAGGTGAAGCATGACAGAAAACGACTTGAAACCTTCTAAGAGACCAGAAAAAGCCCCAGACAGCTTTGTCAGCCTCCCGGACAGCCCTCGCCCAATCGACATTGGGCTCGATCACTTGCTGCCAATTTCTCAGTTTTCCCGCAGCACAGGAATCGCGCGCTCAGCTCTCATTTACTATGACGAGACGGGCGTCTTCCACCCCGCCAGGCGCGACCCCAAGAACAACTACCGCTACTACCGGCCAGACCAGATCATCACCGCCAACCTCATCAGCGTATTGGCCGAGCTTAACATTCCGCTCAGGCAGATCAAGAAGCTCTCGACCCAGCGCTCCGCGGCAGACATGATCGCTCTCTTTGATGAGCATCATGACACGCTGGAAGAACACATAAGGCACCTTGAGCAGTCGGTACAGTTGATTGAGGTCTTTCGTGATCTGCTGAACATGGGCAAAGATATCAACGAGTCAGAGATCGCCGTCAAAACAATACCGCGCTGGGACATTGCGATTGGCCCGGAATGCGAGCCGTTTGTCGAAGCGGGAAACTTCTATCAGCCCTTCCTGGACTTCTACGCCTGGGCGCAGGCGCAGGGGCTTTCGATCAGCTTCCCGGTAGGCGGACACTTTAAGACCTTTGAGGCATTTTGCGATCACCCCGGAGAACCAAACAACTTCTTCCTGCTGTTTTCCACCCGTCCTGACCCGGACGACACCATCAAAGTCCTGACCGCGTACTCGCGCGGCTTTTACGGGCAGCCGGGCGATATCGCCGTGCGTATGGCCCGTGCGCTCAAAAAGAAGCGGCTTACTCCCGCCGGTCCGGTGATCTGCGCCTATATTGAAGATGAAATCAGCACCGTCGATCCCAGTCGCTACCTCATGCAGGCGACCATGCGCGTACAATGAACACAGGACCAGAAAAAGGAGGACGACATGGCTGACCTTGCTCGCTTCAGCGTATCAATGGATGAGGACATGCTGCAACGCTTTGACCGCTACGTTGCGCGCCGGGGGCTTTCCACCAATCGCAGTGAGGCGGTCCGTGACCTGGTGCGCGAGGTCCTTTCACAGGAAGAGATTGGCGACCCGGACACGGAGGCCGTGGCCAGCGTAACGATGGTATTCAGCCATCATGCCCATGATCTGAGCGAGAAACTCGACAGTATCGAGCATGAGTATTACGGCCTGATCATCTCGAAGGTCCACATCCATCTGGACGCGCACAACTGCCTCGAAGTCATCCTCATGCGCGGGCCAGCCGGGCAGGTGCGAAACATCGCGGAATGCCTGCTCGGCGCCAAAGGAGTGCGCAACGGCAAGCTGGTACTGACCACCGTAGACGAGTAAGCGAGTCGCCGGGAACGGCGGGTGTTACTTCAGGTGGGCGCTGCCGGCGCCGAAGAGACGGTCCAGTTCGTCGCAGATGCCGCTGCCGACGGCGTTGACTTGTTCGGCCATAACGGCAACGGCAGTTCCGCCCAGTGGGCTGCCCAGGCGCAGCTCCACGCGATTAGGCCCCGGGTAGCGGCGCAGGATCGCCTTGAAGGCCTCCTGGGCGCCTGCTCCCGCCAGGATGTCTGCCTGGGCTTCTATCGACAGGACCCGCGTCGCAGGGTCACTGCGCTCGACAGCAAACAGCGCCAGGGTGTCTTTCAGGACCACCAGCTGGTCAGCGCGGCCCTCGCTGCGGTCCAGGCGCGCCCGGAACTTCACAATAGCGTCCTCAGATAAGAAATCGCGCGCCGGTTCAAGGACGTTTGGCCACAGGACCGCGTCCATGACGCCCGTCAGGTCCTCAAACGACATCGTGGCCATCATCTTGTCGCCCTTTTTTGTCGGCCTGATATTAAGCGCCGTCACCACGCCAATGAAGGTGCCCTCAAACTCGCTTCTCTGATCCTCCAGCCTCGCGATCGTGCACGATGAGCTGGCCGCAATGACATCCTCATAGCCGCGCAGAGGGTGATCGCTCAGGTAGACCCCGGTGACCTCCTTCTCGAAGCCCAGTTTGAGCCGCTTGTCCCAGTCGCTGTCCTCGGGGGGGACGGCCTGCTCCTCAAAGCCGGCGTCTGCCGCGTCAAACAGATCAAACAGGCTCACCTGGCCGGCCGCGCGATCGGCCTGCTGCTTGCGCGCCGAGTCGATAATCTTGCCGTCCTCCAGCTGGGCAAAAAGCTGGCGGCGCGGATAGCCGGTCGAGTCAAACGCGCCCGACTTGATCAGCGCCTGCAGCGTCTTCTTGTTCAGGGTCTTTTCGCTGACCCGCGAACAGAAGTCCTGCAGGGTCGCAAACGGGCCGCCTGCCTCGCGCGCTTCGATGATGTTTTCGACCACCTTTTCCCCCACGCCTTTGATGCCGGCCAGCCCAAAGTGGATCCCCTCGCCTGGCACCGCCGTAAACTTCAGGCCGCTGCGGTTGATGTCAGGCGGCAGCACGGGAATATTCTCGTTGCGACACTCGCCGATGTAGCGGATCAGGTCGTCGGTGCGCCCCAGATAGCTTGAGAGCACCGCCGCCATCGTCTCTGCCGGGTAGTGCGCCTTGAGCCAGGCGGTCTGCATCGAGATAAAGCTGTAGGCCACCGCGTGGCTCTTATTGAAGGCATAGCCGGCAAACGGCAGGATGATCTCCCAGAGACGCGCCGCCAACACGGCGTCAAAGCCGTTGGCAACCGCGCCTTCGACCCAGTGCTGCTCGTGCTTCTCCAGTTCTTCAAGCTTCTTCTTGCCCATCGCCTTGCGGAGCTTATCGGCCTCAGCCGCTGAAAACCCGCTCATCTCCATCGCCACGCGCATGACCTGCTCCTGATAGACGAAGCAGCCGTAGGTCTCTTCCAGCAGCGGCTTGAGGCGGTCGTCAAAGTAGCTGAGCGGCTCGGCGCCATTGGCGCGCTTGATGAAGGTGTCGGTCGTGCCGGACTCAAGCGGACCGGGGCGGTTGAGCGCATTGGTCGCGACGATGTCGGTGAACTGCGTCGGCTTCAGGCGCTTGAGCAGCGCGCGCACCGACGAGCTTTCCAGCTGGAAGATGCCAGTGGTCGCCCCGCGCTGCAGCATCTCGAAAGTCTTGGGGTCATCGAAGGGGATGTCGCCACGCTTGATCTCTTTGCCATAGTTCAGCTTGATCGCGTCGATCGCATCCTGGATGACGCTTAAGTTGCGCAGGCCGAGAAAGTCCATCTTAAGCAGCCCGATCTCGGCGACGGTCGCGCCGTCGTACTGCGTGATGACCGCGCTTTCCTTCGTGTCCTTTTTGACCGGCACGTAGTTGCTTAAGGTGTCGCGACAAATCACGACCGCGCAGGCATGGACGCCCTCCCCGCGCGAAAGCCCCTCGATAGCCCGTGCGCCGTCAATGATCTGGCGCGCGTCGTCATTGTTCTCGTAGTCCTTGCGCAAGTCCAGACTTTGCTGCAGGGCGTCTTCGATCGTGATGTCGGCAGGGCCCGCAAACTCCTTGCTGATGCGGTCCGGCACCCCGTAGGGGTAGCCCATGACGCGCCCCACGTCGCGCACCGCACCGCGCGCCAGCAGCTTATTAAAGGTGATGGTCTGGGTCACGCGATCCTCGCCATACTTGTCACGCACGTAGTCGATGACCGCAAGCCGGTGGACGTTGTCAAAATCCGTATCGATATCGGGCATCTCCGTGCGCTCCGGGTTCAAGAAGCGCTCGAACAGCAGATCGTATTTGAGCGGATCGACCTCCGTGATGTCGGTCACATACGACACGATCGAGCCTGCGGCCGACCCGCGGCCCGGGCCGACGCCCACACCATGCTCACGCGCCCAGGCAATGAAATCGGCCACGATCAGGAAGTAGGCCGATATCCCCTTGTCCTCGATAATCCCCAGCTCGTAGTCAAGGCGCTCCTGCGCTTCAGGCGGAACCGGGTCGCCATAGTGGGTTTTCAGCCCGTCCTGGCAGAGCTTGCGCAACCAGGACGACTCGGTCTGGTCCGTCGGAACATCAAAGACCGGCAAAATAATCTTGCCAAGCTCAATGTTGACGTTGCACTTCTCGGCGACCTCAAACGTGGTGCTCATCGCCTCCGGGTACTCAGGATAGAGCGCCGCCATCTCTGCCGGCGACTTGCAGTAGAGCTCCGGGTGGCTCTTCATGCGGTCGGTTGCCTCGATCATCGAGTTTGTGCCGATGCAGATGAGCAGGTCCTGGGCGTGCGTGTCCTCTTTTTCCACAAAATGGATGTCGTTGGTCACCACCAGCGGCAGGCCCATCTCGCTGGCCAGCCCGGCGATGGCCGTGCCCAGCTGACGCTCGCTGACCCCGCTTCTATCCAGGGTGATCCCGTGATCCTGGATCTCCAGATAAAAGCAGCCGGGGTCAAAGGTCTTCGCGTAGTATTCGGCCCACTTGCGCGCCTCAGCCGGGTTGCCGTCCTCGAAGCTGCGGCTGACGATGCCCTGCACGCAGGCCGAGGTCGCGCACAGGCCGCTCGCATAGCGCTCCAGCAGCTCCTGGTCGACGCGCGGATGATAGTAAAAGCCGCCGACCGCCGCCTCGCTGCAGAGCGCCATCAGATTGCGATAGCCCTCGTTGTTGCGCGCGTGCAGAATGAGGTGGTAGAGGCGCGGCTTGCCCTCTTTGTCGAAGCGCGAATCCGGCGTGAAATAGACCTCGCAGCCAATGATTGGCTTGATGCCGGCGGCGGTGGCCTTTTTGTAGAACTCGATCGCGCCGTACATAAAGCCGTGGTCGGTGATGGCCATGGCGGGCATCTCGAACTCGCGGGCTTTTTTCATGAGGCCGTCGATGCGGCTGGCGCCGTCGAGCAGGGAATATTCCGTGTGAGTGTGCAGATGGACAAATGGCATGCGAGCAGGACCTGGCTTACTGCGCGCGCGCGGCGGAGCGGCGCGGGGCGGCGGGGCTGGTGGGGCTGGTGGGGCTGGCAGCGGCAGCGGCAGCGCTGGTGGGGCTGGCAGCGGCAGCGGCAGCGGCAGCGCCACCGGCGGCTTTCAGCCGATCGATGACCATCTGGTAGCCGCCCTCGCCATAGTTCAGGCATTTGGCGACCCGCGCAATCGTTGTTGCAGAAGCGCCCGTGTCCTCCTGGATATCAGCGTAAACCTCGCCCGAGTCAAGACGCTCAGCCACGTCCAGGCGCCCAGCGATGTCGTGGATTTCACGGACGGTGCAGACGTCAATCAGAAATTGGTAGCGCTCCTCATCATCTTCAAGGAGAGAGAGCGCCGTCAGAAAGCGCTCAACTTCAGGTGTTCTTACTCGGTCTGTGGTCATAGGATGCTCCCAAAAGTACGGCTGCGGATTGCCTGCCTACCTATGATAGCATACAGACATTTGTCCGTCAGACTTGACGCGCCAGAGAGGGACGGAGAGGGACGGCTGGGCGCTGACGCCGCATTAGTTTGCAGGTTACAGCAAAGGCGCGCCGGGTCGTCGCGCCCTACGGGGCGATTACCAGCCAGAGCGTTTACCGGCTGGCGCCTGTCTGGCGATGACAAAATTACCCCTGGGGTAATTTTGTCATCGCCAGACAGCTGGCGTTAGCTGGAAATGTTCTGGCTGGTAACGGCTATGTAGGGTGCGACGACCCGGCGCACCTTGTTCGGAGCAGCAAAGCAATGCACCCCACAGTCGAAGCCGCCTCAGCTGATGCCGGACCGGATGACAAAATTACCCCTGGGGTAATTTTGTCATCGCCAGGCAGCGGGTGTCAGTTCACGTGGTCCAGCCAGGCGGTGTGATTCGGGTTTTCTCCGTGAACACAGGCAAAGTAGGCTGCCTGGAGGCCCAGGGCGACAGGTCCGGCCGCGCCACTGCCAATTGCAATGCCGTCACAGCTGCGCACGGGCACCAACTCGGCCGCCGTGCCACTCATAAAGCATTCCTCTGCGGTATAGAGCTGCGAGCGCACCAGCGACTCCTCGCGCACCTCATAGCCCGCTTCGCGCGCCAGGGTCATGACCGAGTCGCGCGTGATGCCAGCCAGCACGCCGTCAGAGATTGGCGGTGTGATGACCGCGCCGCCGCGCACCACAAACAGGTTCTCTCCGCTGCCCTCACAGACCTTGCCGTCCTCGTTGAGCAGGATGGCCTCGTTGTAGCCATGACGCACGGCCTCGATGTGGGCCAAGCCGCTGTTCAAGTAGCTTGCTGTGGCCTTGACCTGCGGCGGAAACGCGTTCACGCTACGCTGGCGCCAGCTTGAAATGCCCACGTCAACGCCGGTTGCCAGCGCTTCTTCGCCCAGATAGCTGTCCCAGGGCCACACGGCGATGATCACCTGCACCGGGGCCTCCAGCGGGTCCACGCCCATGCTCCCGTAGCCACGAAACACCAGCGGGCGGATGTAGCATTGCTCCAGCTTATTGGCAGACACCGTCTGTTTGACGGCCTCACACAGTTCTTCCAGGCTGTACGGCAGCTCCATATACAGCAGCTTGGCAGAGTTTAAGAAGCGCTCCATGTGCTCGACCAGCCTGAAGACCGCCGGCCCCTGCGGCGTGCTGTAGCAGCGCACCCCTTCAAAGGCGCCCGACGCGTAGTGAAGCGCGTGGGTCAGTACATGGACCTGGGCCTCCTCCCAGGCGACCAGTTCGCCGTCCTGCCAGATATAATCGACGCTCGGGATAGGCATAGCCTCGCTCCTTCCACTCATTTTGACTATGTAAAAGCGCCGTCAGGTGCGGCGGCGCTTTTAATTAACCGATACTCTTACGCGTTATCTGAGTATAACCCAACTTTTCAAACCTAAGCTAGCCAGGCACTCCATGCTAGTCAAACTCAAGCTACTCAGACTATCCTGACAACCCAGCCACCCAAGCTACGGCTTTGTGTAGCCCGGACTATAGGTGCCCTTAAGTGTGCCGATGGTACCCGAAGTCTTCCATGCCCCTGACGAGTTGGTCGGATAGCTGTGAGTAAGCGTGTGGAGTGAATAATAGAAGGTGAGCGTGGTCGGCGCAGACGCCCCCAGCATCGCCTTCGCCGGGCTCGCGGTGTTCATCGGTGGCAGCAGGCCACCTGTTGGTGGATAACCCGGATGACAACGACCGCAGAAGTCAGTCTGGACGTTGTCCTCAATAAGCGTCTTGTCCTGGCTAGTGCCCGGCGGAGTTTGCAAGTTAGAGAGATTGCTAAAATCAACGGTCCAGTTTCCCAAAAGCGAAACATCGCCTGCCGAGCTGTGCGGCCAGTCACTTGAGCCATCGAGCATCCTCGAATCAGTCGCAAAATCTGCCGTGCCATAGTGGCAAATCGCGCACGAGTTGTCAGTCGGAAGCGTATAGCCCAAGCTTGCTAACTGGTTGATCTGCTCAGTACTCAGGGTGTCGCCAGCGCCTTTCTGTGATAGCCCACCCCGATGGCAGGTGTAGCACTGAGGCACGCCCACGCTCATGCCGCTGACCTGCATCGTCGCCATCGTATGCTCCGTCTGCGTTTCGTGATAGGCGCTGTTGCTAGACGTCGTGACAAGGAGCTCACTTGCAGGGGAGCCCGTTATACCAGACCCAGACGACTTCGTCGCCGCCGACACATTCGGCTTTACCGTCACAGAGAAGGTGGTCTCCGTCGAAGTCGGCGCCGCAGTTCCATCCGCTGTCCCGGTTCCATCTGCCGCCGCGGTTCCAGTCCCGGCTGCCGCCTCGACCGCAGGCTTTGCCGACAGGGCTCCTGCGGCTGCCGACATCACTGGAATTGTTCCGGTTTTATCGTGGCAGTTCGCACACCAGGCAGAAAGCGCATACTGGTTGACTGCCGCCGGATCAGTACCCGGATCAGTCACGTCAACAGAAGCGGTATCTGGTACCGCGGTCTTACCGCCAGGGCTTGCCAACAACAGCTTGTAGCCATACTTCGCGGTATCCATAGTTTTATGGCTGGCATCAATATTATGGCTGGCATCAGTATAGAAATCCCTCGGCATCCAGTTCACGCCCGGAGACACGCCATGCACCGAGTGGCAGGACGTACACGAAAGCGTCATAGGCCCTAAATCAGAAGCAGGCACTTCCGGTATAGGAACCCCGATACGGTGACCTGAATCGTAACCTAAATCAGCCTTATTCGGAATTGCTACGTCACCACCATCAGCCGTATAGACTTGTGTACTATGAAGCAGACCCGTACTACCTACATGGCAGTACTCACAACCCGTCATTCCCGCCCGTATCAAGAAACGATTATTGATCCTTGTGTCGCCTACGCCTTCAGGATCGCCCTGCCCATCGGCGCTATGCGCCGCGTGGCAAACGCCACATTTGTTTGTCGTCGTGTCGTAGCCGCCATGCGGACCGCGGCCCTCGACACCCTCCATGGTATTGGGACCTGTCGCACTGGGCGACACATACTTATTACCATCAGAAGGAAACATCGTGGCGTCCTCTCCAAACATCTCGGGAGTAAACGGCATAGAAGGCTTCGGCATATTAGCTAAAGACACATCTTCTGTGTCAGCCATCGCGCAGGCCGCTGTCGCACAGAGCGCACAGGTAACAGCTGCTGTTACCGCAAGGTAAACGAAAATTTTCTTTTTGGGCTTGCGCATCAAATCAGCTCTCCTGTTTCAGTAGCGAAAAATACAAATACACACAATTTATGATACGCTTCTGGCCGTTCGATTTCAACATGAGTCAAGGGCGCCAGCAAGCATTTACCCACATAAACTTCAATTGAAATCTTCATTGTACGTTTACTCACATTTACACACGCTCAATCCTACTTTGCGCGCTTTGCCAGCGTAAAAAACTCCTTGGGAGTAACCTGTTGAACCTTCGCGACCATCGAATGTGCCGCCACATGCGGATCCCCCACCAGGAAGTAATCCCTGCGACCTGTATGTGCTGCAACCTGAATCGCCGCTGCCTCAAGCTCGCTCAGCTGCGGATCCTCATCCTGAAGCGCATCAAGAGCCACCGGGTCACCTACAACAACGTCCAGCTGCACATCATCCGGTAACTTCCGCTGCGCGATAACCTCCAGTTGCAGAGGAACACGCACTTTGCGCAACTGTAGCAGCAGTTCACGACAGTCTTCGTCTGCAGCAACCTGCTCGATAAACCTCATGTCAAGCGTATAGCGGGGTGTCCGCAGGAAAACCTGCCGCAACAGCGCAACCGCCATCAACAGAAGCGGAATAACCAACAACCAGGCTGGATCAAACTTCAACCCTCCGCGAACGGGAGGCGGCGACTCGTTTTTACTGACCGTGTCGCTGAAAATCTCAATGCGGTCATTGTATTTATCGGCCACATAGATCTGTTCCTGGGAGGCAGCAACGCCGACCGGATAATACAGCTGACCGTCCTCGTTTCCCATTGATGTCACCGTGCGCAGATAGCCTCCCGTGTGCGCGTCAAGGACTATCAGCTCTCCTGACAAGCCATCAACAACCACCAGGTCGCCGTTTGCTGTCAACGCCAGACTCACCGGCAGACCAAACTTGCGACTGGCGCCGTTATACTGCAGAGCGTTTTTGACCGGCAGCGCGGCCCCATAGGTCCAGCTGACCGTCGGCGATGTCTCGATATCGGTCAGCGCCTGGATACGGTAGTTTAAGGTGTCGCACACATACAGCGTGGAGGTCGTCTCGTGAGAAAACGTCAACAGCGCCGACGCCGGATTGTCCATCTGACCGAGCTTACTCCCCCAGTTAAGGTAGGCAAACATAAATTTCCCGTCAGCGTTGGCGATCGCTATGCCGGACTTTGTGGTCACGACAATCCGTCCGTCCGCAGCGCGCACCTGCGCAAAACTCACGCCGATCGGAGACTCCTCCTTAAACTTCACTTCCTTGACAAGCGTCCCGTCCGTCATATAGATTACCAGCTCATTAAGCGCTGAGTCGACCACATACACTTGATTGTTGGAACCAACAGCAATCGATGTGGGAGAAATCAGGCCTGAGGCGGCTGAAAGCGGCTTCTTTTTATCTGTTTGCGCATTTTTTGCCGCCCGCGCGGGGTCCCCCTTGGCAAACTGACGCAGGAAGTTCCCTTGAGCGTCGAACACGGCAATACGCGCATTGCCGGTATCAGCTACATACAGATCGCCATTGGCAGCGACCGCCACATCATTAGGCTCCGAGAGATCAAGCTTGTCTCCGTGGTAGATCGAGCGGATAAACTGGTTCGAAGCGACGGGCGCCTGCGCGGAAAATACCGCGGGGCGCGCTGCGTTATAGATATAAAGAAACAGGAACATTCCTGCCGCGATGAGCACCCCCAGGGTCGTCAGAAGCGCCCACGTCAGACGCCGACGCGCGACCTCAATCGGAAGTACTAATTCCCTGGCGTGTACGGGCGCTTGAAGATCGCGCTCGGTCGGGGCGACCGGCGCCGAAGCTGACGCCGGGATGGTTTTCTTCTTCAGGCGCAGCGGCGGCAGCTTGCGCTGTTTTTGCTGATCTGTCAAGTTTTTTAGTTTGTTTGGTCGCGCATCCGGTTGCGTGCGAGGGCGTGGCGTCTTCTCACTCATTGCCGACCTCCTGCCCCTGCTGTTGGCGGGCCTGCTGCTGAGCGGCCTTGAGCGCCGCCGGTTGCGTGCGTTGCAACTGCTGAAGACCCGCTGACACGGCCGCGTCCGTCGGGTCATAGGACTGCGCCTGCAGATACATTTCCGCCGCATTCTGATAGTTCTTCTGTTGGAGAGCCAGCGTGGCCGCTCTGACATACAAATCAACCGAAGCGGGGGGAATCGCAGCGGCTTGCTTCAGGTTGGCGTAAGCCTCCGCTGGTTTGTGAGATGCCACGAGCGCATCAGCATAACCAGTCAGAATATCGCGCTTCAGGTCAGCATCGGAATCCTTGACCAGCTGGAGCGCTTTCTGATAGTTTACCAAACTCTCATGTGCGCGCCCTTTCGCGGTAAGCGCGGCCCCATAGACATATTGCGCTTCCGCATTTTTTGGGGCGCCCCTGGCCAGGCTTTTTGCGCGCCGTAAGGCGGAGCTCAGGTCGCCTGCCTGAATCTCAAGCAAGGCCAAGCTCGCACGCGCATGTACAACCGTTGTGTCGGTGTTGACATCATGGCCCGCCGCTTTTGCCTGACGAACCGCCGCAGACTCGCTGTCCTGCGCCTTCAGGTAATCACTTTGCAGGCGATTGGTCGGGGTCGGACGCAGCTTCCCCGTGCTAACCAGCACAACCGCGACAATAGCGCCCATCAGCAGCAGTATCGTGACCAGCGCCAGAATCAGCGCCGCACGCTTTTGCTTGTGCGAAGCGCTAAGAATCGCTTGTCGCAGCGGCGTGTTCTTCATCAGTCTCTTCGTCGTCAGTATCCGGCGTATCCGGGGTAGACAGGTCGGCCTCCTCTTCATCCTTTCCATTGAAGTCGTTTTCGTCTTCAAAGTCGTCGCCGCCTTCGTCTTCAAGCTCACTCTCATCGTCGAGGTCACGCGTGCGTTGACGCATGATAACAAAGACAAGAACAACGATAACAATAATCAGAAGAGCGCCTAACACCCACACCAGAGGCTGGGAGAGAAAATTGTTCAAGGGGGACTGCGACGCAGCCTTGTTCTGTGCCGCCTGAGTTGCAGCGTCCTGTTGCGCCTGTGACTGCAACATAAACGCGACCTGGGCCGTCTTCTCATCGCCCTTCTTCACATCCTTGAACTCCTGACCATACAGCTTGACATTATTGCCCGCATTAAAGGTTTTCATGTCCTTGCCGCCTGCGCCTACCATGTTTGCTGCGGGCGGCGCAATCGCGATCTGAAGGGTCGTGATGTCTGTCGCGGCCAGGATTGAGAATGCGGCTAAGGGGGCGCCACCGTTGCCCATCGCGCTACTGTTGTAAATGCTGACCGGCATATGGGCCACCAGGAAGAAGTTATGTGACTTGGTCAACGTGACTGAGTAGGGCGTCATCGCTTTCTCGCTGTTGGCCGTACCGGCAACCGCCTTCGTCGTTGCTGTTGGCTGCTCGGGACTACTGTCAAATTCCCCTTGCTGCTCGATTGAATAGCCACCTGGTAAGTAGAAGCTGAAGGTAGCAGGCAGAGTAGTGGTCGCTGGCAGCGCAACAGTCATGGTCATGCCTGTTGTCGTGGTAGTCTCAAGGCCCACTGCTATCTGCATGCTGTCCAGCGAGGTGACTTCTGCTGCGTGGGCAGCAGAAGGGGTGGCCAGACCGAGGAAAAGCGCCGCTACGAACAGGGACGCGATCACACGGGCACCTGTTGTGCGGCAGACAGAACTAAAGCCGGATGAGGACGAGTTGACGGTCATTATTGCTCCTATCACAAAGATATTTTGTCTGCGGTTCAGTATAGCATGGTAGAGCATGCCCCCCAAAAAAGGGCAGGAATTGCACAGAAGTTCTGTTCTGTTGCTTGAAGCTACAGACGCGGGAAAAGTGGGGCTCCGATGGTGATTTTGGCGCCGGGGGGCAGGGCGCCCCAGGTGGTGAGCTGCTGGAGCGGGGGGGCCTCGCCCAGGGCTTCGGTGCTGCTGCTGTCAAGCGGGGGCAGGCCCAGACGCGCGCAGACCTCAGCTGAAGTCTGCGGCAGGACCGGCGCGGTGTAGAGCGCGACGATGCGCACGGCCTCCAGCGCGGCATACAGCACGGCGGACAGGCGGGCTTGCTGCGGCGTGTCTGCGTCGGCCTTGGCAAGCGTCCAGGGGGCGGAGTTTTCCAGGTAGCGGTTGGTGGCCTTGACCAGGTCCCAGATGGCCTCCAGCGCGCCTGCGTAGTCGAGCGCCTCGTAGGCGGCGTCCACGCGCGCGTAGAGGCCCGCGGCGATCTGGCGCAGCTCGCTGGCTTCTTGCGCGTCTGTGCAGGCTGCGGGGTCGGGCACTGCCCCCTCGCGATACTTGTGCACCATGTTAAACAGGCGTGAGCAAAGGTTGCCCCAGTCGTTTGCCAGGTCGCCGTTGTAGCGCTGCACCATGGCCTCGTCCGAGATCGAGCCGTCCGTGCCAAAGCTCACGTCGCGCAGGAAGTAATAGCGGTAGCCGTCAACGCCAAAGCGGCTGATGAGCTCTTGCGGGGCGGTGGCGTTGCCCTTGGACTTGCTCATCTTCTCGCCGCGTGCCAGCAGGAAGCCGTGCGCAAAGATGCGCTCCGGCAGAGGCAGGCGCGCGGCATGCAGCATCGCGGGCCAGATCACGCAGTGAAAGCGGATGATGTCTTTGCCCACGAAGTGGATGTTGGCTGGCCAGCGCCGCGTGAATTCTGCAAAACGCCGCTTGTCGCCGTAGCCGGTCGCGCTGATGTAGTTGATGAGCGCGTCGAACCACACATACATCGTGTGCGTGGCGTCCCAGGGCAAGGGCACGCCCCACTTGACGTTGGCGCGCGAGATCGAGAGGTCTTTCAGGCCGCCGCGCACAAAGCTGATGACCTCGTTGCGCCGCTGCTGGGGGCCGATGAAATCCGGGTGCTGCTGATAGTAGTCCAGCAGCCAGTCCTGGTATTTGGAGAGGCGGAAGAAGTAGTTCTGCTCTTCTACGTAGCGCAGCGGGCGGCCACAGTCAGGGCAGAGGGGGGCGGCGGGGGCGTCCGCGGAGTCCGCGTCGGCGTGGTGATCGTGAAGATCAAGATCGCTCTCTGCCCAGTAGGCCTCGTCGGGGACACAGTACCAGCCCTTGTAGGTGCCGGGATAGATGTCGCCGCTGTCGTAGAGCTGCTGCGCGAGCATCTGGACTGCGCGCTCATGGTCCGCGTCGGTCGTGCGGATGAAGCGGTCGTTGCTGACGGCCAGCTGGCGCCAGAGCTCCGTGAACGCGGGGGCCAGGCGATCGACCCACTCCCGCGGCGTGCAGTCGTGCGCGGTGGCGGCCTCCTCGACCTTCTGGCCATGCTCGTCAAGGCCGGTCAGGAACAGCACGTCGCGCCCATTGAGGCGCTGGTAGCGCGCGAGCGCGTCTGCGGCAATCGTCGTGTAGGCCGTACCCAGATGCGGCGCCGCGTTGACGTAGTAGATCGGCGTGGTCAGGTAATAGGATCGTTTTTCAGTCATGCAGGATTCCTTTTGTTATCAGACGTCATTTATATCCTAGCAGAGGCGCGCTTGTTCGGACAAAAGGGGGCGGGAGGCCCTGTGCCGCTCGCTTCGCTCGGACACAAGGTCCAGCCCCTGTTTTGCCATCCTGCGCGTCAGTCGCAGGATCCAGGCCTCTCGGCTCCTACTGGATGCTGCGACTACGCGCAGCATGACGGAAGGGGCTGTTTGTCAGCGGGTGGCGGCCTGGCTCCCCCTCCGTCATTGCGAGGAGCAACGCAGTCGCGACGCGGCAATCCACCAACTTTGCAAGCGAACGCGAGCATACTCAGCCCGTGTGTCAAGTTATACGTCCCCTTGACACACGGCTGACAAAATTACCCCTGGGGTAATTTTGTCAGCGGGTTTTGGCGGGGGCTACCAAGATGACGCACTCGCCTTTTATGCTGGGGCGGGCGGCCAGGTTGGCGGCCAGTTTTGGCAGGGGCAGGCGCAGGACCTCCTCGTGCAGTTTGGTGAGTTCGCGGGCCAGGGCGCCTGCGCGCTGGGGGAAGCGCGCAGCCAGCTCGGCGGCGAACTTTGCCACCCGCTGGGGCGATTCGTAGAACACGAGCGTCGCGGCCAGAGGCTCCAGCGTATCGAGCAGCTTGGCGCGCTTGCCGGGTTTGCGCGGGGGAAAGCCCGCAAAGTAGTACGCGTGGGTTGGCAGGCCCGAGGCCGCCAGCGCGGTGATTGCAGCCGAGGGGCCCGGCACGGCGATGACCTCAAGGCCCGCGTCGCGACAGGCCGCAACCAGCGGCGCGCCCGGGTCGCTGATGGCCGGCATGCCGGCGTCGCTCACGAGCGCCAGGGTCTCGCCTGCTGCCAAGCGCTCTACCACCTGCGGGGTCTTGGCTGCGGTAGTTGCGTCGTCAAAGCGCTCCAGCGGCGTGTGCAGGCCTGCGTAGGTCAGCAGTTTGCGTGTGTGGCGCGTGTCTTCTGCCAGGATGGCGTCTGCGCCCGCCAGCACGGCCACCGCGCGCGGCGACAAGTCGCCAAGGTTGCCGATCGGCGTGGCAACCACGTAGAGAGTGGCAGGCTGCAAGGATGAGACAGGGGGACGGTTCTTCTGTCTCATTGCTAATAAGACAGAAGAACCGTCCCCCTGTCTCATCCCCTGTCTCATCAGCCGACCTTTTTCAGTTCGTAGAGGCGGGTGCCCAGGCCCAGGCGCTCGGCGTAGTCCATGGCGTGGGCGCCGTCGATGCCGTGCACGTGCCGGAAGGTGTCCTCGCCTGCGGCGCTGCCCTCGCCGCGCGACCCCGGCAGGCCCGCGGCGCGGGTCACCAGGTCGTAGGCCGCCTGGTCGATAGCCACGGCGTCGCGCGCGGCCAGCACGCCGATGTCGCTGACAATCGGCGCGTCAGAGAGCGCAAAGCAGTCGCAATCGGGCGAAATGTTGGTCATAAATGACAGGAAGATGGTCTTGTCGCGCTTGTTTGCGAGCGCGCCGGCGGCGTGTTCGACCATGCGCTCCAGAAAGCTCTCCGGGTCGCTTGCCCAGTTGATCTCGATGGCGCCATAGGCACAGACCGCGACACACTCGCCGCAGCCGATGCAGCGCTCAGAGTCTATCCAGGAAGCGCGCTTGCCGTCTGCGGTCAGACGAGCCTCGATGCAGTGCTGCGGGCACCAGCTGATGCACTTGCCGCAGTTGATGCAGGCCCCAGGCTGGACTTCCGGCTTGACGCCGGAGTGCATGCGCTGTTTGGCGCTGCGGCAGCCCAGCCCCATGCCGATGTTTTTGAGCGCGCCGCCAAACCCGGCTGCCTCGTGACCCTTGACGTGGCTGATGACGACCATCGCGTCGGCCTCGACAGCCGCACTCCCAATCTTAACCGTGTCAAAGTGCCTGCCGTTTATGCGCACCTCGGTCGCGTCGTGGCCGTCCAGGCCGTCGGCGATGATGATGGGCGCGCCGATGGTCGCATACGCAAAGCCGTTTTCCAGCGCGCACTGGATGTGGTCGATGGCGTTATCGCGCATGCCGGAATACAGCGTGTTCGCGTCGGTCACGAAGGGCCTGGCGCCCAGCTCCTTGACCAGGCGCACCACCTCGCGCGTGTAGATCGAGCTCACAAACGCCGTGTTGCCCTGCTCGCCAAAGTGGACCTTGATGGCAACTTTGTCGCCTTCGCTGATGGTCTCTTCGATGCCGGCGCGCTTGAGCGCGAGCCGGATGCGGTCCAGCATCGAGCGTTTGCGCTCGGAGCGGATCGGGGCGAATTGCACGAGGGCCGTCGTCGGGACGGGAGTGGCGGGAGTGGGTGCGGGTGCGGGCGGATGCGCCGCGGACGCGGCAGGCGTCGGCGTTGCCCCGGACAGAGGCGCGCCGAGGTCGTCGCGCCCTACGGGGTCATTGCCCGACCGAATAGATTGCCCAGTGCCGGGGGCGTTGCGGCCGGTGTTTTGATGCAAGTCTGTTGCCACTCCGGACGTAGGCGCGGGGGGCTCGACCGGCTCGCCCTTGCTCCGCTGAAAACGCTCCACTGGAGCGTTTTCCGGGCGCTCCGCAACGGGGTCGGCGCGCCCTACGGGGTCATTGCCAGGCCGAATAGATTGCCCAGTGCCGGGGGCGGGGTCATTGCCAGGCCGAATAGATTGTCCAGTGACCGTGTCAGCGGGGGCATTGCCAGGCTGGGTAGATTGTCCGGTGCTGGGGGCGGGGTCGCGGCTTTCTGAGGGGCGTCTGAACTCGAACTCGGGGGGCTCGTCGAGCTGGGGGGGCTCTCCGTCAAACTCTGACGGATCAGAGGCCCACTCCACTTCTGACTGAAAGGATGAGAAGCCCGGCTGAACAGGCTCGGGTTCGGGTTCAGGACGGGATACCTGAGACGCCTGCGACGACCGCGGCGGCTCGACGGGTAGCTGAGCCTGAGTAGCAGCAGGCTCCGGATCATAGTCCGGCGTCAGCAGCGGCAGCTCCATCGTGGCAAACAGGGCCTCGTCTTCAGGGATGGCGGGCGGGGCACTGCGCCCAGCACGCGGCCGCGGCCGCTCCACCGGCTGCCCGACGCCTGCCTGCTCCACCGAGCGTCCCCCTCCGGATTGCTCCACCGGACGGCGCCCCCTTCCGGACTCCTCCATCAGACGACGCCCGACACCTGATTGCTCCCCCAGACGCCCACCACCGGACTGCTCCCCCAGACGCCCGACGCCGGACGGCTCCACTGGCGGCGCGACCTGGCTGATCCCTGCCGGGGCATCGGCCGAGCCCAAAAGCTCCCGGGTCGTGATTTCTGTGGGCAGCGCTTCGATTCCGCCCTCCGGACGAACGCCGTCCAGATAAAACTGCGCCAATTGGATTGAAACGGGCCGCTTGCGCTGGCGCGCAAAACTGGCCACATTGATCAGGCTGCTCTTCAGGTCATTGGGATTGTCGCTGCGCGAGGCAAGATAGTCAGCCACCTCGATGGGCAGCGCGGCCCCGATGTCGGCCGCCTTGTCCCGCAGGACCATGATGCGTTCTTCATATGACATTGTCATAGTACAAACCTTTCCCGCTCTTCAGCTTCGGCGAACGCAAGTGCCGCCCCTCCTAACACGCCGGCGTCATTGCCCAAGGTCGCCTGGGCGATGCGCAGGTTCTTGCGCCCCGCCATCGCCTGATGAGTTGCCATATCGGCGGCCCTGCTCACCAGCTCGCCACTTGACTGACCAATGCCCCCGCCAATGAGAATCATCTGCGGGTTAAAGATGTTGATGATTCCAACCAGCGCGCTGGCCAGCACCTCGGCGCGCTCCTGCAGGCTTCGCCCTTCCAGGAACAGCGACTCGAAGTGCCCGACGCCCCCGCAGAGGCAGTCCGGGCCGCTCATGTCAAGCGTCATGTGGCCGATCTCGCCCGCCAAGCCATAGGCGCCGCGATACAGGCTTCCGTTTAAGAAGAGTCCGGCGCCCACGCCGGAGCCCAGCGTGAGCATAATAAAGTCGCTGAGCGAGCGTGCCGCGCCAAACTGCGCCTCCCCCAGGGCGGCCAGATTGGCGTCGTTGTCCATCGTGACAGAAAGTCCCAGGTCGCTTGCAACCAGCGTGCGGACATCAGCGCCGACCAGCGGCACCAGCTCGCTGAACTCGACCTCCTGGCGGCTATAGTCAACTTGCGCCGGAACGCCCAGGCCAACGCCCGCCAGGTCGGAGCGCGCCGCCTGCCCGATGATCGCGCGCGCGCAGCCAATGATGGCGTCGATGACCGCATAGGCCCCCTGTCCCAAGGGGGTCTTCACCCGTTGGTCAACCAGCACGCGACCACGGGTATCGACAAGACCAGCAGCGATCTTGCTCCCGCCAACGTCAATGCCTATCGCGTACTCTGCGGCCATGTCCGACCTCTCAATTTCTGCCCCTGGATCAGAGTCTACTCCGCTTCTTCGACGTCGCCAAAGCGCTTACGCAGCACTATGAACAGCAGCGCGGCAACCGCTACCACCAAGGCGACGACCGCAATGATGACGAGCGGACTGGTCGCGTCCTTAGCCGCGCCCGGCTTGCCGTACTTGAGCGTTGCCTTATAGGTCTGCCCGGCTTTTGGCTGAGCAATATCTGCAAGGTACATATGATTGCCACTTGGCATCTGTCCGCCATCTTTGAAGTCAGGGCTAATGACCGTCCTGTTAGCGGGAACTTCTGCCCCCAGAGAAAGGAACATGAGGTCACAGGGCGGTTTATAGCTGAGCTCAGCGGCCATGACCGCTGTTGCCGTCGCCGCCGTACTGCCCTTGAAGGGATTCTTGGTTGGGAATTCAGCGCGCATCATAGAGTACTTGGTCATGGTAACGGTGTAGAAATCCTGATCACCCTGGGTCGTTGGCTTAGAAGGCGCGAACGCCTGCTCCGCGCCCGTTTGCGTGTCCATCTCGCCCATCCACGTAATTGCCGCCCCCTTTGGGACTGCTATACGGACCTTTGCCGGCAGTTTTGTGGAGCTGGAAAGTATTCCAATCACCCACATATAGTCCGAGTTCTGATCATTGGTGTTCTTGACGTTTACCACTTGCATACCCTGAAAGCTCGTGATGCCATCCTTGCTTACCACGGGAACATTGGCGAGCGCAGTCGCGTCGATTGAACCAGGGGCAGTGGCAGTACTTGTCCCGGTATTTCCGGTACCAGCGCCATAAACGGCGGGCGTCATTGTCAGTATCAGCAGACAGCTTGCCAGCAATAAAGTAAGAACAGAAGACTTCAGACGATGAAACATGCACTCTCCGATCAGACGACAACAGGTTTATTTAAGTGTAACATCGCTTGACCTGAGACGTATGACACGATACGATAAGAAGCCCTGTGGCTGGGTAGCTCAGGTGGTAGAGCAGAGGACTGAAAATCCTCGTGTCCGCGGTTCAAGTCCGTGCCCAGCCACCATCTGACTCGTCTAAACGCCAAATCTTGATGAGTTTAAAGTCTGTCTGGCTGTTTCATACCCCATTATCCCAAATACTGCTGGATTACCGCGCTCCGGCTACGCCTGCGCTCGCAATGACGATTTGAACACTGCCTCTTGCGGCATTACCTGCTCTATCACTTGGCTGGTGGTGTTTTCTTTGGCGGCGCGGCCTTTTTGCTCGGCTACCAGGAAGCCTACGATTGCTATTACCAGCACGAGCAGGATGATCAGCGCCCATACCCACCGGTTGCTCTTTTTGGGCTGGTAGACTTCGGCGGTCTCATTGGGAGTCTGGGCAATGATGATATCGGCCGGTATGTCGCTGCTGGGTATCTCTAAGACATCGGGCAGAAACCCTGCGGACTTGATGACGGCGCGGGCCTCATCAAGGCACAGGCCCGCTACCTGCGGGAGCGCTTTGGGAGGGCGCTCGGCAAGCGGCTCACCGCTGCTTACCAGCACCAGGACATCGCTGTTCTGCGGGAGACGGGCGCCCGCCTCCGGGTACTGAGTGCCCACGGCGCCCTTGCGTGTGGCCGTGCTGTAGTCATAGCGCGTGCGACTGCGCAGGCCCGCCTCCTGGACGGCCTGCAGCGCGGCGCCCTGAGCAAGGCCGAGCACCTGAGGCATGACGACCAACGGTCGCTGGCTCTCATCAGGACCGGAACTCACAACCAGTACCACCCGTGAGCCAACGGGTAACATCACATCTGCAATAGCCATTAAGCGCGCGCTCCTCTCTTAGATAGTTGTTAGCTCCTTTATCCTAGCAGAGGCATGCAGGATATGCCGCAGCCTACATCTAAGTGACAACTCTCTCTCCAGTACCGAGGCGCGCCGGGGTCGTCGCGCCCTACGGGGCGATTGCCGATCAGAACGTTTTCAGCTGGCGCCTGACAAAAGTGACCGGGTCGCTTTTGTCAGCTAGAGCTTGTACGTGGGGGCAGGCTCAATCTCGCCTGTGGCGAGCATCTCGGTGATGCGGTCGCGCAGCACGAACTTCTGGATCTTGCCGGAGGTCGTCATCGGGAACTCATCGACAAAGACCACGTACTTGGGCGCCTTGTAGCGCGCAAGTTGTGCCCAGCAGGCCTCCTTGATGTCGGTCTCGGTCAGCTCGGATCCGGGCGCTTTGATGATGAAGGCCGCCGGGATCTCGCCATATTTCTCATCGGGAGCGGCGACCACCTGGACGTCGGTGACGCCGTCGACCGTGTAGAGGAACTCCTCCAGCTCGCGCGGATAGATGTTCTCGCCGCCGCGGATGATCATGTCCTTGATGCGGCCCGTGATGCGGTAGTAGCCGTCCGCGTCCCGTGAGCCCAGGTCGCCGGAATGCAGGTAACCCTCGTCATCGATGGCGCTGTTGGTAGCCTCGGGCATCTTGTAGTAGCCCTTCATAACCTGGTAGCCGCGGCAGCAGAGCTCGCCGATCTGGCCCGGCCCGCAGAGCTCGCCCGTATCGGGGTCGACCACCTTGACCTCGGCATGCGGCATCACGGTGCCGATGGTCTCGGCCTTGCGCTGCGCCGTGTCGTCAGCAGAGGTCATCGTGAACACCGGGCTCGTCTCGGTCAGGCCGTAGCTGATCGTGATCTCGGGCATGTGCATCTCGTTCATCACGCGATTCATGACATCGATCGGGCAGGTCGAGCCCGCCATGATGCCCGTGCGCAGGCTGCTCAGGTCGAAGCTCGCAAACGCCGGATGCTCAAGTTCGGCGATGAACATCGTCGGCACGCCGTAGAGCGCCGTACACTTCTCTTTCTCGACGGCAGAAAGCGCCATGAAGGGGTTGTACTCTTCGAGCAGCACAGTCGTCGCGCCATGCGTCAGGATCGCCATCATGCCGAGCACGCAGCCAAAGCAGTGGAACAGCGGCACGGGCAGGCAGACGCGGTCATCCGGGGTCAGGCGCTCCCGCTCCCCGATGAAATAGCCGTCGTTGATGATGTTGCGGTGCGACAGCTGGACGCCCTTGGGAAAGCCGGTCGTCCCGGAGGTGTACTGCATGTTGATGACCTCGTCGGCCTGGGTCTGCTCCAGCGCGGCGCGCAGGGCTTCGTCGTCGCCGTGATGGCCCAGCAGCAGCAGCTCCGGCATGCTGTAGAAGCCGGTGTACTTCTCCGGGCCCATGTAGATGAGGCGCTTGAGGTGCGGAAAGCGCTCGCTTTGCAGCTGGTCG
>Ga0123357_10001893_pt1 | contig 22736 bp, 19 predicted proteins | sample TergutEmb28metaG_FD_89873 | JGI IMG/M metagenome (GOLD analysis project Ga0123357, IMG submission 89873) | Embiratermes neotenicus P4 segment gut microbial communities from Petit-Saut dam, French Guiana - Emb289 P4 | ecosystem: Host-associated > Arthropoda: Insects > Digestive system > Gut ... | reverse complement strand
AGGACGAATGCGAATAGCATGAAACTATGTGTAATATTATTGTAATAGCTTTTAAATTGTAATATCAATATTGTGTATATTGGTTGACAATTGTAAATTGTTATATTTGATATGTGTATACTATGACTAATTCCACATCCAGTGGTGCCTGTACACAACGATGGATTCATGGAATGTAATAAAATGAAATGAAATGAAATGAAATGAAATGAAAATTGCATTTGTAAAAATGAAGGAATTGTGCCATGCAGCATTTTGACAAAGACACTTCTGTTCCAATTTCTGTGCCATTAATTAAATTGTTTATGAACAGAGACACTTTGCATTCATTTGAGAGTTGTGGTTGTTATGCAGGTTTGTTAATCTGACATATCCTTTAGGCATTGAAATTTAGTCTCAGTAATAAATTCATATTAATCCATATTATTCACATTACAATCAGGCAAGTAGTATTTCATTATATCAGGAGAATTTTATGGCATATAAAATACTGCCATTTATTTTTTATTCACAGGGCAAGGGGGCTGTTAAGGTTGCTACAATGGGCCAAGGTACAGTATATTTTAAAGAAGCATTAAAAACAGAAACGAACCCGGAGAATAAGCAGGCATATAATACAGAAAACTCCCAAAATGGTATCCCAAATCTTGATCTCATGCATGTGAGTAAAGAGTTTACTGATATTGTCAGTAAATCCTTTTGTTTTAAATTTTTGCAGACCAAACAGTGACTTCAGCTGAGATGCAATGATGATGATGGAATAAGCAGATGTAAATCCAGATACAACTGGTGCAGAGATGAAGTCTATTATAAATCCTGTGTCAAAAGAAAGAAATATTGTAGTAACAAATTTCTTGTACTCTCCATTTATACAGTTCATTCATATGTATGTGTGTGATTAATTACCTCACTTCTAAAATGTGTTATTAATGCAATTAATTATGAAGTTAATCATGTAGCATGCAGAAGTCAGCAAATAACTTTTGAAAATTATTTTAAGAAACTGCCATTAGGATAAACCACTTTGAAGATGGAAGTAAAGTTGGGGGAACAATACTGAAAATACACTTTAGGGAATTATGATATTATAAATTGGATTAAGATGGTTCTTAATGTCAGATTGTGATTTACGGATATATCACAGTTGAGAACTTTCTATTTCTGTATCTGCAAGGATAACTTTAGTTGATTTTTGTCATGCTAAGTAATACGCAACAAAACTGGAATAAAAAGAATGATCATAAAAATAGTAAGAATATTGTGTACAAAAAAGGAATGAAGTAACACCAGTAGTCTAAATGAGTTGGGTTTAGCTAGCCCAGATCACCCACATGGTGTTTGTTAAAGTTTTCAGACTCAAGGGGTTTGCACTTCTTATTTCTCTCATGCATAATATGTTGTCCATCTAGTAAATCCTCTCAATTTGTTAATCCTAACAATATTGTGTGAACGAGTAAAAGTGATGGAAGTCGTAATTACTTTTCTTCATTCTCCTATTTCTTGCTTAGTTGTAGGACCAAGCATTTTCTTTATCAATGTATTATCAGACATTCAGTCTGTATAGTTTATGTTCTAGCAAAATAAAGTATTTTGAATGACATGTGGTTTTATCGATGTGTCCTTGAAGCTAATAAAGCTGTCAAAGTAAGAACACCGATCCAATGTTTACCAATAACAGGTCCAACTTTTGTCTATAAGTCAAGGATAAAACAGCAAACTCATAATTTTAACAGGCTGATCCTTTGCAGGAATCTTATCCATTTCTCAGATAGTTGAACATGAGGAATCAGTAATTCACAATAGAAATCTTAGATATTGTCTTTTTTCATTTTGGTATGTAAAATATTACTTACCCAAGTTTAGTAAGCCCATAATAAGTTCAACACATCCATTTAAAAATGTCAGTAAAACTATGTATTCTATACCAAGGCCATGTGTGAATTCATATGTCAACAATGACATGACTGCAGTTGGTCCAATAGAGACTTCTTTAATTGTTCCAAACACAACATACAAGTAACTTCCAAGGAATGCTGAATAAAGTCCAAACTGTAAAATAGTTACAAGAACATGAAAAAGAAAACACAAACAGGAGTAGCAGTTGTGGTAACAATGACAACAGTGACAACAGCAACGACAAACAAATTGATGGTGATCATTACAATGAAATAAAGTAGTGATAAAATATGGTAAAGATGATTATGACTCGTCATTTTATTACTCGGATGATATTCTGATGATATTCATTTTTATAATTTATAAAAAAATTTCTAAATGCAGTTGTGTCTTAAAATAAAAAACCTTTAATATTAATGCCTTTAATAACGCTTTTATTACTGGCATTAACATACTGACAGAGTTGCTCATGTATCATATTTTCCTGCTTCTGTAATCATGGTATCACAAGGTTAGTGATGCTGAGGAGATAATATGGCTCTGATACAAACACAGCACTTACTCATACCTGTGGACTAAGGCCAGCTAATGAAGCATAAGCAATGCTCTGTGGCATCATTGTGAGCCCCAATGTTATTCCTGCGGTTATGTCTCCTATTGCATCTTGCTTTGTGTATTGTGGCAACCAGTTAAGGATATTTATATGACGAAAAACTCTGTCCTTAATTCTTGCTGAAATTGGTTTCTCCAACATTTCCAGGTAAGTTGCATCACCAATTAATGACACTGAAGTAATTAGAACACAGTAAGTTTAAATAACTCTACATGCTAACATTTTATTTTTGCATGGGAGGTTTGTGGAGTGGAAGTAATGCTGTCAATAAATGCTAACACTAGGTATGTGAAAATATAGGCTAAATTGAAGAGTAACAATATTCATCCCATACCTGTTCATAAGTTTTATTTTTGGACTAACTAACTCCTTTGAGCAGAGTCCATCTTGGCAAGCTAACAGGGTAGTTCTTCAGGGAGTCAAAAAATTCCATACAATTTACAGAAGCTGAAGGTTCATTATCATGCTCACAAGACCCACCCACTTGTCCTTATCCTGAATTGATATTTTCTGCTCATTTTAAAATATTCAACATGATGACATAATGGGTCAGAATTACTGACAAATTGTGAGTCCTACACATTTGCATGAATGTGTGGTTTCAAATACATATTGAAATGTCTTTCCTCTAGCTTTATTTGTAAAGAATTATAAAAACACTCTACTGCTGTTACTGCCTGTAGTCAGTCAGGTATTTGTGATCAGTATTATGTTGTCAAATATGGATTAGGAATGCCACGTTTTCTTCTCTGTATTTCGAGCTTGAAATGATGTGTGTGTGTTTGTTTATGACAGTTTAAGAACAGTAGGTTTGTCCAACATATTCACTGCTATCTAACATACCTTGTGGGCCGGGTAGTTCAGTCAGTATAGTGACTGACTATGAGCTGGACGGTCCGGGATAGAATCCCGGTCAGGACGAGATTTTCTGCCCATCCAGACCGGCCCTAGAACCCACCCAGCCTCCTGTAAAATGGGTACCATGTCTTTCCTGGGGGTTAAGTGCGGCTGTGGCATGCTGCTGACCACTCACCCCTTCTAGTACCGCGGTCATGGAAGAGTAGAGCTATACCTCTACCCACCCTCTGGGTCACACAGGGCTTGTAACAGGATCACTTTACCTTTTTTATCTAACATACCTTGACATGATGACTTGCATCTATACCGAGAGGACACACAATACTGAAAACCCCACATTATATGCCACTTCTCTCTTATGGAAATTAGATATAATAACTAACTCCAAATAGTATTCTTCATTTCACTATAATGATAACTGTTCTTAAAAAAGTATTCTTCAGAAATATTGATCATTGCTCAGTGGGGCTAGAATAGATGTACCGGCTGCCATTTCTTTTTCTAAAATTAAAGAGAATATAGTGTAATTATTGTTAATGTTCAGTATGTTAAACTTTTGCTATGCTATTTTAATATGTTCCGTCTTCTGTGCATTAATCAGATCCAAAATATGTAATTAACCAACAAATGCACTTCATTATTTATGGTATATTTTATTCATGATATTCTCACCAACATGTTTTAGCCGGCATCCTGGCCATCTTCAGGATGATGATTTTTTTACAAGAATACAAATGTACAAATTTAGTTAACTGTGTCACCAACACTCCATAACAATTAAAATTATAATTTTGGTTAAAATTATGTAAGTAATATAAATATATGTTAAAAATGGATAATTATTAAAATCTTGGGATTTAAAGTTGTTTGGTCTGTGCAGGGTGATGACTGATGCAGTCATGTAGTGAGTTTTAGTCCTGTAATAAAGTCAAGGATTAGTGGCTAGGTTAAGAATGTTTGGAGTTATACCCCCACACTTTGATACGCCTACACATTATGCATAGATACAACTTTATCTTCATCATAACAAACACATAAATAGACCTGCATAGAGTGTTTTAACGTTATGCAGGTGGTAAATATACTCACCAATGTGTAAAGGTTTTATGCATCTGAAGGTAATATACTTACCTTTATATTAGTTCTATTCTTACTCATGAACTAAAATTATATCTTGTACCCTCACTGAAGTCTGGCTTCCATGACATGTAATGACAAAGGTATTTCTGCAGTCTTGAGCAACTATATTTAGCATACAGTTTTATGACTGTCTGACTGACAAATCCTCTTATCGTTTTGATGCTTCAGCTGAGAGAACAAAACCCTGGGCACATATTTCACAACACTTGATTTTAAAGTCTTAAAACTAATGCGAAGTTGGGATTGAATGTTTAGCAATCTATCTTCATATTGGAAAGGGCCTGAGTTCAAACCTGGAGGCCAACTATTATGACTGATGTTTGTTACAATTTTCCCCAGATGTTCAAGGCAAATACTAGCATAGTACTCGAAGAGGACATGACCACATTCTTTCACAAACTTTTTAGCGCATTCTACAAGCTAGGTGGATCAATGATCTTTGAAATGTTTGTTACAGTGGTTGAATCATTCCATCACAATATATCATGCAAAATACTGCCTACAGTGTAGGGCACATGTAAACCAAGTACAAGTGTTTTTTGCTATCTGGGATTTTATTAAAACAAACTGTGCTGTGATAATGAGACTGCATTTTGTTGTAAAGTACACCATATATGATGATCACGTCTGTCCATCTAACACCTAGTATGAGCAATTACATAGTCTGTCGGATTTTCATATAATTTGGAATATGAGTCACAAAGGGAAAGGTGGGATAGCATAGTCAGCATAGTGACTGGCTATGAGCTAAACATCTGGGGTGCAAATCCCAGTAGGACCAAGAGATTTTCCTTTTCCAAAACCATCCACACTGGCTCCGGGACCCACTCAGCCTCCCATTCGATGTGTATAGGGGCCCTTTCTCCGCATGAGTGTAATGTGGCCAGGGTCTGATGGAGATACCCATCTATTCCCCCTACAAATCTTCAAAACATGGACAGGGACAACCTCAGTTTTACATATTTATTTAGAAAAGTTGTCTAGCAAGCATTAGTTTTTTGACAATTGAGTGCATGAGAGTTATACTTTACTTAGAGCCAAAAATAATTTCTACCCACACTTTCCAGTTCTTGGCCAATTTAGGTGAAATACTGTATATGAGGCCTTCACCTATTCCTGTTGGGAAAATGTTTCGTAAATATTTGTGCAGTGATAGCGATTTGGATGAAGTTTGCATAAGATGCTGTTGACTTTTTATTGAGTTCTGTGAAATTGGCACAAAGAAGAGCATATTTTTCCTATAGGCATAATTACAATTGCATGTGACATGAAACAGACATTTCAAAATTAAGAATGCCTTGTTAAAATCTGTGTGCTACATTACAGAGTACACCATTTGCTATCTTGTTTATTACGGAGATCTTAAGAATACATAATCCTGTTTACCATTCTATTATTTACCATCATGACAATGTCTGGCAACTGCTTTATGGTAAATAGTTTTCAAGCAATTAGGTGGATACACATTGTTTATGAGTATGAATTACAAACTGCTAATCTACAAAGCAGCACCATAAAAATCTGTTATGGTCACAATGCAAACAGTTGGAAACAAAGGCATATAAAATAATGAAGGAAGAGATTTTATGTACATAATAGAGTACATTATCTTTCAGTGTAATGACAACCAGTCACTTGAAGAAAGGCATACTCCATCTCATGAAACTTTGTGTATAATTGCTTACTCCATGGAGCAGAGTCCTTCTTGAGAAGCTAACCAGTTCTCAGCTAGTCAAGAAATTTCCCCCATTTTGTGGAACCAGAAGGTTCATTATCGTGTGTTTACAAGAGCCTGCCACTTGTCCCTGTTCTGAGCTAGATCAATCCAGTACATGCCCTCTATTCCACGTCTGAAGATCCATCTTAATATTATCCTCCCATCTATGTCTGGGTCTTCCACGTGGTCTCTTTCCCTCAGGCTTCCTCCCCAAACCCTGTATGCACCTCTCCTTTCTCCAATACGTGCTGCATATCCTGCCCATTCCATACTTCTCCATTTGGTCACCTGAATAATATTTGGCAAGGAGTACAGATCCTTATGCTCCTCATTTTGTAGTTTTCACCACTCCCCTCTTAAAACTGTAGTTCTGTATGTCATAATCTACATATTTTTGGATGGCTAACTGGAAGACAAAAGATTCTGCACCCAACGATAGCAAGAATTCCCTGACTTCGACTTGCTCTTACTTTCTTCCTGAATAGGATTTTGATTTGTTAGGTTTGTTCTGAAATATTTGAACTGTTCTACCCTTTCAAAGGAACTATTATCTATCTTTATATTGTGACTTCGTCTTGCCTTCTGATCTCGAGACATGACCACATACTTAATTTCATCAGAACTTACTGCTAATCCAATCTCCTTACTAGTAACTAATGAAGCCTGTGTGTTTTCCTTTATAGGATGTACGCTTCCTCCCAATATATTAACATCAGCATAAACCAGAAGCTGATTTGCACCATTTAATTTCAAGCCACCCTGGTCTACCTGAACCATCCTAATGGCATACACTAAAGCAAAGCTGTAAAGCAATGGTGATAAACCATCTCGTTTCAAGCCATTCCTAATAGGAAACATGTCAGAGAAATCCTTGCCTACCTGGACCCTGTTACACATTTCATTCAGACACAATTTTATTAACCTTATCAGTTTCATGAGGATCCAAACTCAATGAGAAAATTATATACTATCTCCCTGCTTACTGATTTATAGGCTTTCTGGAAGTCTGTAAGTAGCAGATACACTGCTCCATTGTGTTCCCATTTTTTCTCAAGTATTTGACAAATGCAGTATGTATGATAAGTTGTTGACTTGTTGCGTTGAAAACCACTGAGATGATCCCCAGTAATTTCCTCTACATGTGCAGTTAACCTTGAAAGCAGTATGCTGGATAAAATTGTGTATGTAGTTGACAAAATGATATGCTTCTATAATTACTGCAATCTGTTTTATCACCTTTCTTAGGAATTGGTAAAATGAACGACTCCTTCCATGCCTCAGGCAATTCCTCTTTATTCCCAATAGAATGGATAAATTCATGGAGCTCAGAGCGAATTTTCCTTCTCCCTGCTTTTGGATGTCAAGTTGAGGAAGGTTCACAATTTGCTGTGGGCCTGTAGGAGGGTATGCGGGGCAAGTTGGGGCCTGAAACCCAAGGTGGTCCACTGACTCTACCTCACCACTGTTCGGCCGACCATCTCTTTTACATTCTTAGTATGGCGGCCTGGCTGTCAGACAGCTAACGCCAAGAAAAGGCTAAGCAAAGTACAGAGATTGGCATGGTAAGGAATAATGGGAGTGATTCATATGGCTCCTATTGGTGTTATGGGGACATTCACTGGCCTCCCTCTGCTGGATCTAGTGATACAGGGGGAGGCGAGGTTGGCGGCACATTGCCTCTGGAGTTTGGGGTATTGGACTTACCTTCACCCAGTCAAGGACCATTGCATATTGACGCGACTTCAGTTGTCTGATCCCATATTTAGTATCGGAGTCGACATTATGAAGCCAGTCTTCAACCTGGACCCTAAATATAGGGTCACTATATTAACTAGAGAGGAATGGACCTGAAGACCTGGGACTCCACTGCAGTTAAAGGGCTCATCTGGTTTACAGATGGATCCAGGACTGTGGTGGGGACCAGGGCTGGGCTCTATGGGCAATCTGCAGACAGAAGGCTCAGCATCTCTCTAGGAAAACACGCTACAGTCTTTCAGGCTGAGTTATACACAATATTAGCCTGTGTTCATGAAACTGAAACTCAGGACAGGCCTGAGAAATATGTTAGCATTTGCTCTGAGAGTTAGGTGGCTCTGAAAGTGCTGAAGGCTGCTAAAACAACGTCTTCCTTGGTACAAGTGTCAGAAGGTGTTCGACAATATCGCTGCCTGGCACACTGTGGGGCTGTATTGGGTCCCTGGGCATGCCAGAGTGCGAGGAAATTAAATCACTGACAAGCTCGCAAGGGATGATTCTGTTCAAGGGTTTGTTGGACCTGAGCCTTTCTTGGGGTCTCTAGGCAGAATATAAGAAAAAGGATAAAATGCTGGATGGAAAACCAGTGTCTGGTATGGTGGCGTGGTCCTTGTAGTACACAGAGACAGGCCCGAGAATTGATTTCTGGTCCTGACCTGGCTACAAGGGCCTGATTATTATCCATTAATAGGACACAATAGGTTGTTATTGGCCTGCTTACTGGACATAACACCTTGAGAAGACATTTATGTATAATGGGGCTGAGAAATAACCCCACTTGTATGAAATGTGGTACTGAAGAGGAAACCTCAGTCCACATTTTGTGTGAGTGTGAGGCCTTGGCTTCACTCAGACATACACATCTGGGTTCCTTCTTTTTGGACCCTGAGGATATTAGGAAACTAAGTACAGGGGCCATCTGGAACTTTACCAAAGGAATGGGGCTCCTCTAATGTAGTACAGAACATGGGGCACAAAGGGCCTGTCCTAAGGCCTAGGTGTATCGGGCCTGGAAGGGCTTGAATCCAAATACCATTCAACTCAATTCAATACCCTCTGCTTTAATCAATTCTGTTGCGATTTGCTCAATACTTGTGATTTGTGTCTTTTAAGCTTTTCAATAGCCATCTCAACCTAAAGGCACTGGGCTCAGGCACAAGGGTCTCTGCTGCATGTATTTCTGCCTGCCTAATAACAATAACACCATGTATTCAATAGTTGAGAGAAATGGTTCCTCCACCTAGCCAAATACTGTGGGTGTCTGTAACAAAATCACTCTTTACTACATTATTTCTAGGCTGGTAACCCACCTTAAAATCTCAGATATTTTTGATCTTATTGTTATTTGCAAGCTCATCAATTTTAGGTTTCATATATTTCTTCTTTTTGGTCCTGAAATGTCTCCTAGCTTCGCGTTTTACCTTGTTTATATTACTTACATTACTTTGGTTTGGATACCGTAACCACTGCATTTTAGCCCGCTTCCTTTGATGTAAATACCATCATCATTCCTCATCAAACCATGGTTTATGCTGCTTCAGTTCATACAGACCTAGACTCTTTTTAGCCGCAGTTTTGACATTCTCCTCACAGTTTTGCCAAGCCCTCTTTCTGTCCTTGCTAAATGTATCTCAGACAGTGGATAATGTTCAATGTATCTGCACTAGGGACCTAGTGAAGTCATGCACCTACAGCTCTATAGCTGGGCTTGGCTTTGTGTACTATGAAGGCCCAAGTAACTTCTTCTTAAGGCTGAATTCATGTTCTAAAATTAATCTTGCTCCCACAGTCATTAATATGAATGACAGATCACTCATTGTAACACTTGAATTAAGAAATTAAACTGAATACCAGTAATTAAGAACTGAAACCATGTTAGAATGTTTATTAAAACACAGTCTTACACAACAAATATACAAGTTTTCTAGGTAACTAGTTTTGGCTTTGTTAACAAGCCATCATTGGACCTTTTTCTTTATCATGACCATTCAATGAAACTTATCTTTGTGCAATTACACAGTTTATAAAATTTCGCTGGACATACTTGACAAAGAAACAGGTCCAATGATGGCTTATTAACGAAGCCAAAATTAGTTCCCTAGAAGGCTTGTATATGTGTTGTGTAAGACTGTCTTTTAACCCTTATCCTGCTAATGTGGAGTATAGGGTGAGCTCTTAATAATGTCAGCAGATGGCAGATGGGATTTAACTTGGCGTTTAAGAGGTTATGAAACATTCAAATAAAGCTCAATGGGGACGAATCACTTTAAGATTGAAAAGTAATTAGTTCTGCAAGAAAATGTATCAATATTGGTATGAACACTACATAACAACAAACATGCAATAATGTATAGTGAAATTAAAATATATATCCCAGTTCTACCCAAGCCTGAAGCTCTAATGTATGCTGTTTAATGGTTTCAGTAAATGCATTTTACTGCATCTGTTCTTTTTCTAAATGTCAGTGAACATAGTCCTAATTCCCCATCCACTAATATGTGAACTTTCCATGTGATAAAACTTTTGATTCCTCTCCTTACTGAGACCAATGAGCTAACTAAAAGCATATGGCCACAAGCACTGTAGTTGGAAATGATGCATTTCTTATCATGACTTCAAAAGGAGGCAAAAAATGTACAATAACATGCTTTGTGACATTTTCATCATCAAGTATCCACTTTATTGTTTACACAGTCTTTACATTTCAGCTGCAAAAAATATAACAGCTTCATAGAAGTCACTTTTTGTGTTAATAATATAAATCTCACATCACAATGATAAACTATTCATACATATAAGTGCCTACACAAACATGAAAAAATTAACAAAAGAATAAAACCATTTTATGATACAAATGCAAAACAGTACTGTGACACAGCAAGAACACAAAATCAGTATTAGAATGCATCAACCTCGTCTTCCACAAAACTGCTTCTGCTTCAACAGCAACAATATGCTCTGCAGCACAGCGGTATATTTATATAAGGTGTCATAAATTGCAAGATGACTTGTAGAACAGTTTCAATTGCTGCCCCTAATTATGGGCAAAAGAATTTTTAAAGCTGTAACTAGAATACATAAAAACAGCAAATGCGGATGGTTTTATCAAGCACCATGTCTAAATACAACATTTCTTGAATATTTTACCAAGTCTGAATGTGACTAATTGATGACAACAACCTGACCAGCAGGATTTAAATATTATGCTGCTGCAATACGTATCACTAGAAATATATAAGCATTGTTTAAAAATTTACCGCAATTGCTGACAAGTGGATTAATTCATAGAGTTCAACCTTAATGTTTTCAATTAACATGAGCACATAAATTGTATGATTTACAGCATGAATTAAACACAAATCAGTGCTACAAGAGATAAGCATTTTTAAAAGCCAAAGTAAATTACATATATTTCAATTACATTCAACACAATTTTCAAGCTTTCTCTCTTCTCAATGCAAATAAGATTTTAGGCTTAAAAAGACATGATTCCACAATGTTTGAAGCTTATCTGTTCAGCAAACTTACATGTGTTAAGTACAAGGGATTACTTTGTGACACAGATTATGATACAAATGCAAGACATATTGAACTTACCATAAATCCCTATACAATACAAATGCATACATAAGTCTTTTTGTATTCCTTGAAAACAGCATTTGCCACCCGTAATACAACTATATTTAAAAGTGAGTGTTGCAAATGAGGGCAATAAATTTGTTTTAAATTTATATAACTGACTTTGGTGTGTACGACCAAGTTTCCCAATTGTAAAGTACCATATAAGTTGCTATACAGATGCAGTCTAGAAGTAATGAAGGAAACATTTTCACTCTGGAGATACCATTATTGCCACAGAAAACTAAAACATTCAAAACGGTCTTGAAGTTCATTAACCCTTATGGTGAGCTCCAAATAATGCTAGCAAAGGGCAGATGGGATTTAACTTGGTGTTTAAAGGGTTAAGAACAAATGAAATTCTGATATGCCCAGTTTGTTATGCAACTGAATAGTTTCTGGACTGACCAAAATATGACCTACTGCTGCTAGCACAAACTTCTACTATTAGATGTAGACAGAATACAGTCTGCTTTGTCATATATGCTGTGCACATGTGATTGTTGAGTAATGTCTTGTTAAGTACAAGTGTGAGTTGTTATATTTATAACTCTAGCATACCTAGACATGGAAGAATAGCAGGTCTGCATCACACTTTATTTAAGCTCAAAAAATATTCTACAGAAATTTCTGAAATTTTGAAAATAGTTGTTGGAACAGAAAATGGGAGAACACAACGTTTTGAGCATTTCTCCAAGTTCAAAAGTGGCATGACCTCTGTTGCAGATGCTGAATGCTAAGGATGTACATCAACAGGCTAAACAGATGAAAATGTGGATTAAGTGAAGGTCCTTGTCCTCCAAAACAGAAGAATGACTATCTATGGAGTTGCTAACATGTTAGGAACTTCCCTTGGGTCACTTTAGACCATTCTGAAAGACAAAGGACCTGAGAAGTGGTATTCAGGGGACTGATTCCATGCACACTGTGTTTATCTGTGTATGAATTTCTGGCTAAAATCAAAATGACTGTTTAGGAACAATGTCCCCACTTATCAGATTTCACACTGTGGGACTACTCAATATGACATTACAGGGAACGTGATTTAATAGCATCACCATGAATGAAGCAAAATCAAGGGATCCATTTGCCAAGTTTCAAACAATTCACTTAAAAAAAAAAAGCTTCAAATGGCAATGCAATCAATGGACTCACTCTACAAAGTTCCAACAACACCCACTTGATCGTATCACATAAATTACACAAAATCCAATTTTATATACCCAAAAAAATTAAGATAATGCAGTTTGCTCAATAAGACAATGGTTTAGCCATAAAAGACATTAACTTCACAATATTCACCAGTGTAGCAGAAGTTACAGATCTTAGCAATTTTTTGGTCCATGTCAAATGAACACGGCATTGATATTGGTAGTCTCCAGGAGTCCACCTCATAATCATTTTATAAGGGAAATTTATATTTTTCTTGTAAGAGAACAATACGTTTCTACACATTTATATATTAGTGAGATATGTCACATGGATTATGAGGCATTCAGGTTAGTTCTTCCATTGAACAGAATAACTGAGTGGGCGAGCTAGAGAGGGAGTTTTACCACAACAGTCCAGACATTCATTTTCTGTATTTCTACATTGTGCTGCCATCTATGAAGTGAGGTGAACTTACATGTGCATAAGTAGCCCTCATTTTTCTCTGTGTTAAGTCACATGTACTAAAATACCTAATATCTCAAAAATTTTTAAATGTGGCAAATACCCTCTCTGACTCACCTACTCTATTATCTGGTACCTGATCTCCCACTCTGAAATCCATCACCACCCACATTTTGAATAACTGCTGTGAAACATGGGAGAATACTTCCTTCAGTATTAGCATAAGACAGAAAGAAATAATTTATCAATCCACAGATCTTATTCATAACTAAAAATCTGAAGCAGAATATCTGACTGAATTATAGACGAAACACGGCAAGAACTGGAACACTAACCTGAATCATATCCACCAAAAATGTAAAAAGTGACTCGCAAAGACTAAAATATTTTCTGGGTTCCTCCCATTCCTTCAAGTAGACAAGCCTTCAGTATTAATGAAAAATCCAAGTGTCTGAATGAGATATCACATTGCATTCTACTTAACATCCCGACTTTCTTATATACATACTCAATATTACAAATTTTAATATTCAACAAGCTACACCCATATGAATTTAAAAAAAAAAAACTGAGTGTGCACCACAGGTGTAGTATAATATATGCAAGGGAGATTAGGATAATATAATAATTTAAGAATAAAAAGAAGCAGGTCCTGCTTTATATAGGGCTGGAAATGAATTCAATCTGAAAGGACCCTTTGTTTCATTTGAGGCCTTGATATATTCAAGCATAATATCTAAACTAACGCAATCGTTTACTGATTTGAGTAATAAGATCATCAACTCGAGCAGAGGCTCCTCGGAACTTAGCCGGCTCTGGACCAATCATCTGTATGAGTTGTGGGACATCTTGCTGTGATATCTGACAGAAACGATTCAGAGCTTTCATGCATCGGAAGAGGTGCTCTTCTGGTGGATTGCTGTTGAAATACTGCAGCAGTGCCATTGTCAACTCCACAGCTACATCATCGAATACCTGTACAGCACAGATATTACTCCTATAAGACACTAGGAACTCTTTTGACAGACAGACACAACTATATTTTGCAGGTTTAAAAAGAGATAAAACTGCTGTAAATCTGCCAATATTTGTATATACTTGACTGAAATAATGCCAGCACAATAAATCTGAATCATGATTACACAAGAGAACACTCTGAATGTAAGAACTGAGCTTTATAAGCAGCACATATTTAAATGTTTCCATGGAACTGGCATCTACAACTGAAGACGCAAGTCTTCTTGGACGTGGTGATGTGTCATTCACCCTCTTCACACAATTCACCCATTGACACAGCATCACATCCCACTAGACTTACATCTTCAGCAACACTGCTGTAAGAATCTCAGCTCTCACAGTAATGTCAGCAATATTTGCAAAACATTTTATACGAACTATGTGTGTAAGACTCATAAACAGAAAGCATACAGATCACTGTAACAGCTCTGCAAACCAACAGGTGTTTTGTATATTCTGGGATGCTGTGCAGCATCAAAGAGTAATTTGTTACTGACATCCTAGACCCCTGATGATGGGACCAACATGCAGCCCTCACACATAAGTAACAAACTACCCAAAAGCATAATATCCCAGAAAATGTATGACCTCAGCTACACCACAGCAACAGCCTAAAATCTCACATCAGAGATGCATTATCCCAACATAATTGGATAGTTTCTCATTGCTTTCATCTTATCTGTATCCATGATTTCAGACTTGTCTGACACTTCAGTCACAGTACATTCAGTTTTGGTTTAGGTAATTCATAACACTGTAATTTTCAACTTTCATCTCAGGTAGTAAACATCAGCAGCAGTCAGCAAGGGTAAAACCCTGAGCCTATCACTCAGTATGCCAAAAAATGCATAAAATATCCTAATCCATAATTTTCTGTACTAACTTTTTCCTGCATTCTTAGAACATGATTTGAGACTCACTGTAACAGACAATGCTAAGTTCCATACATTATCTTACAAAAGATGGCGTCGAGTAGCAAGCACAGTTTGATCGAGAGAGGAAAATTTTTTTTCAGTGTACAGATGATATGAGTGTGGAAAAAGCTTTTGAAATTAACCACCAGGGTTCTGAAAGAAAAGTAATAACTGAAGAACTTGAAGACCTACAAAGGGATACGGTAGAACTCAAACAAGTTCTGAGTTCAATAAAAAGGTGTTCTGTGAAGGAAGTGATACTATCAGAAACTAATCTTATTTCAGCCAAGATAGACAGTTTGAAAGACCTAACAGTAGATAATACAGACAATGTAATACCATGGTCAGATGTATTTACTGGAAGAAAAAAAGCATCATCTACGTTACAGAATAAACCTCGCCAAATGCCGGTGATTAACAACCGCTATGACCTATTTTCTCTCAATGAAAGATATGATAGTGAAACAATCAGTTCAAGTGCAGGGCAACAACTTAAAAGTAGAGGTGATTACAACAAGAAAACTTCAAACAAGAAACAGAATAAGATTATAATTTTAGGAGACAGTCACGTGAGAGGCTGTGTCCAGGAGGTGTAACATAACCTAAGACAAGATTTTGAAGTTCAAGGGATACTGAAACAGGGAGCAAATGCTGAAATAATAGTCAATACATCAACAAAAATCACTGGTAAACTCACAAAAAAGGACATAGTAGTTGTGTGGGGTGGCACATGGGACACACGGAGAAATGAAACGGAGAAAGGGTTTCATCAGATAATAAACTTTGTTACAAATCATAATCAAACAAATGTTATTGTGATGAGTGTATCATATAGATATGACTTGGATCCAAAATCATGTGTAAATGATGAGGTGAAAGTGTATAATAGAAAGTTAAAAAAACATTTGAGGGTATTTGGTAATATATGTGTCACAAAAGTAGATTCTAATAAGGACCTATTCACAAGACATGGTTTACATATGAACTCAAAAGGAAAAGAACATATAGTTAAGAAAATAGTGAAGGCAATTAAGGTTATGTTGAATGAGAAAAAGAGTGACCCAATTATAATGAAGGACAAAGAAGACCTAAGGGTAGAGAGTGAAGGAATAGAGTTAGAGACTACTACTATGGAAATAGAAACAAATCTGAAAAATCTAAAAAAGGACAAGCAAACAAACAATGAGTTAGAAAATAAGCAAATAGGTACATTAAGTCTTGATATAGCAGGCACAAGATCATCAATTAGGCAAAAGAAAGCCCCTAAATCTATGTCAAATGATTTTTTATGGTAGTAGAATCTTTAAATACAGATAGCCAGTTTCCTGTAAACTCTTCCAGTTTACCTAGAACTAAAACAATAATAATGGTACATAAAAAGAAACAGATTTGTTGTAGTAAAAATTCTCAATCTAGGATAAATCCTTTATCATTCCCTATTGATCCAAATAAGTCTTTCACTGTATTTCATCAGAACATAAGAGGGTTAAGGAATAAAAATAACGAACTGTTATGATCAGTGTTACCTACGCTCCCTCATATAGTATGTTTAACAGAACACCCACTTAAAGAACAAGAAATAGAAACCCTATCCATAGGTCACTATATTCTTGGTGCCAAATTTCATAGACAGAATCTAAAGCACGGAGGTACAGAAATTTTTGTACATGAATCTCTACCATTTACAAATATCAATCTGCTAGAATTCTGTATGGAGCAGGATAGAGAGACATGCGCGGTCAAAATAAACTTACTAACCACTATGATACATGTAATATGCATTTACAGATCACTCACTGGCAAATTCGTATGTTTTATAAAAGGTACAGCCGCTATTCTAAATCAACTCTGTAAACCAAATATTGAAATTATAGTATGCGGCGATATAATTATAGACTATCTTGATGAAAATTGCTACAAATGACAACAACTGGACACTTTACTTGCTACTTGCTACATACAACTTAATTAGTACTGTGCTATTTCCAACCAGGAGTCTAAAAGGATCAATTTCAGCAATAGATAACATATTCATTGATATATCTCACAAAGACAAATATACCTTATACCCTCTTATAAATGGTTTGTCTGACCACGACGGACAGATAATACAGCCAGAAAACATAAACATGCAAAAGCAACCAAGTGAATTTGGAATTGTACGGAACTTTAACAAGCACAGTATGAATGACTTTAAGACAAAACTGAGCTATGAGATTTGGGACACAATTTTTGGTGACAATGATGTTAATAAAACATTTAATAACTTCCATAATATTTTTAAAGGATTTTTTACTCAAGCTTTCCTAAAAAGAAAAAAGACAGTACTTGTATGTCAAACGGTATAAAGAAATCCACAAGCCACAAAAGGGAATTATATCTGTGTAGCAGAAACAGTAAGAACCCAAACCTTAAGGAATATTCTAAATTATATTGTAAATTATTATCAAAAGTAATTAAAGAAGCAAAAATATTACCATACAAAAAAGAGATTTTAACCTCTTATAATAAAACAAGGACTACTTGGAATATTGTTAAATCTGAAACAGGGAAAAAAAGAGGGAAAGAAAAAATATCATTACTGAATGTTAATGGCAAGTTAATATGAAACGAGCAAACAACTGCAAATTCTTTTAATTACTATTTTTTAACAATAGCAGAGAAATTAACGGGAGCAAACCAAACTTATAAATTGAGTCAACTAAAAAACAGAGTGCCTATACACTATATACTTCAAAATTGTAGGTATTCTTATCCCAATATTCAGTTCAGGTACACATCAACTGAAGAGACAGAAAAGATTATAAAATAATTAAAGACAAAAAATGCACATGGATACAATTAAATTTCAATCAAAATTCTTAAATGGAATGCTCCTTTAATAGTTCCCCACTAACATACATTTTCAATAAATCTCTTGAATTGGGTTCTTTTCCATCTATATTAAAATACTCAACAGTGATACCAATTTTTAAAACCAGAAACAAACTTAATATGTCCAACTTCAGACAAATACCTTTATTAATATCCTTTCCCAAGATTTTTGAGAAGATTATTTATACAAGAATTTACGCACATGTAGTCCTACATAAGATACTGGCAAATGAACAATATGGATTCAGAAGCAGCCTTTCTACTGACAATGCTTCTTGCACACTAATACGTGAGGTCTTGTCTGCAATGAACAACAAACATATGGTTGGAGGAATTTTTTGTGATTTAAGTAAGGCCTTTGACTGTGTAAATCACAGAATCCTATTGGCAAAATTAGAGCGCTATGGAATAAGAGGAACATTTGGATCCTTCATTAAATCTTATCTCACAGAGAGATATCAAAGAGTTGCATTAAAGGATAAAACTAATACTGTTTACTACTCAAACTGGGAACTTGTTAAGCATGGAGTACCACAAGGTTCAATTCTTGGCCCTTTATTTTTTTTATTATACATACATGATTTGCCCTCAGTAAAAGCTAAAAATGCTAAATTAGTGTTATATGCTGATGATACTAGTCTCATTATCAGTCCAGTCCTATAGAATTTGCTAATAAATTAAATGTGGTTTTTGCTAATGGTTTCGGAATAATTAGGAATAATTTGCTATTTCTAAACTTTAACAAAACTACATACTTGCACTTTCGAAGAAAGGACAGTCAAAAACTTTATTTAAACATTACATTGCAGAATAACCAAATTACTAACAGCAGAAACACCAAATTTCTCGGCCTAAGTATTGAAGAGACATTATCATGGAAATGTTACATCAATCATTTTAATTACAGGTCGAAATGTATCTAAATTTCAAGAAAATTTAAATGTAATTTTTGGTCAAATATCTGAATGGTTTCAGGAAAACTCTCTTTCTTTGAATATTAACAAAACGTACTTCATGCAATTTTCCAACAAATTTTCAAATGATTTTGATTTAAACATCACTTATGAAAATAACTATATCTCTTCAGTAAATGAAAAAAAATTTTTGGGAATAAACATCAACAATACTTTAACATGGCTAACACATATTGAAAAAATTGTTCCAAAACTATGCTCGGCATGTTTTGCCATGAGGTCAGTTAAACCGTTTGTTTCTCAACAAACATTACGAATAATTTATTTTTCCTATTTCCATTCTATAATATCCTATGGCCTAATATTCTGGGGTCATTCATCTCATAGTGTAAGAGTTTTCAGTTTACAGAAGAGAATTATAAGAATCATGACAGGGAGTGGAAGCAGAGATTCATATAGAACATTATTTATCTGTCTAAAAATTCTTCCAATTCCTTCTCTTTATATTTTTCTTCTTCTTCGGTTTGTTATAAAAAACAAGGATTTGTTCACCACAAATAATGAGATTCATAAGATCGATACTAGACAACGTAATAATCTTCATCTTCCATCTGTAAGCTTAAAAAAGTTTCAAACCGGAGTATTCTATATGGGTATAAAGATATACAACAGTCTTCCTCTACATATTAAAGAGGACACAAGTAACATTAATAAATTTTTATCTCTACTTAAGAATTTTCTTAGTGAGAATTCATTTTATTCACTTGGAGATTTTTATGATTTTTGTAAGTCAAAATAGTCTTAAGGAATTTTTCAGATTATTGTTCTATGTACAATGTTATACAATCCATATGGGAATCCGTATAGGAGCCACCATATTTTAAGTTAATCCAGCTTTCAATCATTTTCAGTCTTTAAACTAATGGTAATAAATAGGAATATTTTATTTTTTATATTATAAATAATATGTAATCCTTTTTATAATATTCACCATTGACTTATACTGTATGTAACAGTGAATTAATATATGTATTTCTGACTATTTCTATATCCATGTGGTTTAACCCTTGTAATGGATCAATGGAAAATGAAATAAACTGAAACTGAAAATAGGAATCACATATTATCACGGCTGACTTCAGCATGCTATGCGATCAAGGTTATTACACCTCTCATGTGAGAGGATACTTTGAAAATAATTTATTATTCATATGTACATTTGATAGTAATATACGGTATAATTTTCTGGGGAAACTCACCACATAGTATTGATATTTTTAAGATTCAAAAACAGATAATTCGGATCATGACAAAATAAAGAAGTAGGGATTCTTGCAGACAGTTGCTTAGAAGACTAGAAATTTTGCCTTTACAACCCCAATATATATTTTCTGTATTATTATTTGTGGTAAAGAATAAAGATTTATATACAACCAACCATGAAATCCATTACATTACCACAAGATCAAATATAAATTTACATCCTCCAGGGTGTAACTTGACTGTATTCCAAAAGGGAGCTTATTACTATTGTATAAAGTTATTTAACCACCTACTATTAAAAACAAAAAGTCTCACAAATGAGAAAAAATTATTTAAACCAGCTTCCATGAGGTTTCTTAACTTACATTCATTTTATACAACGGAGGAATACTCTGAATACAGTTACAATTAAGAATCATGGTTTCTGGATTAACTGTTAACTCATCTCTAATAATTTTAAATTATATAGTAAATAATACATGTTGCATACTTGAAATATACTTTGACACAAAATGATGTCAAGCACAACCAAGAATGATTACTAATATATATGATAAGGAGCTGTTTTATATTAGATGTATTTAACAAAATGACAATTTCTATATCCTTAAGGTTATTGTAACTTAATTTGGATCTATGGAATGCGAAAAAAAAAAAAATTAAAGTTTATAACAGTTGTTGTAAAGGTATCTTTTGTACTTCCTTTTTTCCTCAGTGTGTGTTCCATTGTACTGTTAGTTAGAATGAAAAAATACTGCATACTACTACTTAGGAGAAAAAGATTATGAAAATCAAACTTCACTTGCTTCCATGTCTGCCTTTTTTCTCAAATTTCTATGAATACAAAAACAATACCCAAAGTTGTTGTAGTTAAATCTACAATTATACTACTGCTCAATAATTTCTTGATAAGTCAAATAATCAAGCTGCATCACAGTCTGTTTAGTCACAAATAACATGCAAATAACTGCAACATTAACAAATGTTATATCCACTTTAGCAATGGGGTGTTAATGAATAAGTATTTATCTAATTACTGAAGTGCTAAAACAACAACAGTTCCAAATTATGACAATGCCTAATAAGAGGAGAAGGAATAGTAAGAGATATAAATGCTAGTATTTTTAGTCTGAATCAGAAATTATTAATTGTTCTATACATGTTTCTTAAACATCATATATTTTTCCTGCTACTGGTACCTTTGATATGCACCCAGCAGGCAAAAGTCTTCTAAGAGTTTTGTTTTGATTCATTTTCTGAAAAAATTCAATTGGAATACAGCTACAAATACCCAGATTTCATTTTCTGCATACTTCCAGCAAACAAAACTTATTATACTCAATTATGTAAGTATCTAAATATGTATGAGAATTAAAGTGTCATACTGAAGAGAAATGAAAATTATCAGCAGAATGAATCATTTCATGATATTTTAGGCCTATGACAAGTAAAAGATATTAAAAACAACCCTTCACTTCCTTGAAAAGATGTAATGTTCTTTCAGCCACACTACCTACATGCAGTTCACTCATGTTACAGGAGCTGGCAGACACACAGTTGCAACTGAATTGAAAATATCAACGTACAAGGATTGTTTCCAAAAACTAAGGTGCTCACAAATGTCTGATGTATTACTGTGATGGAGAGGCACAAGTAAGCCTTAAATCAAAATAATGCCTCTTAATAATTTTAAATGTATTGCCATTTCTTTCTTTTCCTAAAAAAAATTCTACCATAAAATTCCCATACTTAAGACAAGATAGTCATGCCAGATTGTTAACATAATTTTAACCAATTACAAATGTTTTGTTTAAAGATTCATTTAAAAAAAAAATGCTGCTCATCTACAGAGCTGTGTAGAAACCCTGACAGATGCTTCACTTTCAAAAGAATCCTGTACAAAGAAAAAAAATTGGTATTGATAAATCCTCTCACTTTGTACCTTAATCTACCACACCAAATTCATGAGTTATACTAAGATTACTATTCAATCCTAGTCTATTCTGACATAATGTGTGTCATGGCTAACATCACAAGTTACCAGTACAGATGAATGAATGACTTGGGCTCCACTTACCAAGTGAGTGGAAATAATATTAACATTACAAATCCAAATGGCATACACAGGTGTTTTTAGAATCTGCACTCTCAGAAAAACACATTTGGATCCCTGTTTCCCTTCAGGCTAGTATTATTCATTCTGCAAAGTGACAATGCCTTGTCCTGGTTACAGGTACTGATTTTGTAAAAATATTACACCAGTGAAATACTATCATTTAGAGGTATAAAATGTCATGTAAGTAATAATGAAGTTTCACTGTAAAGTGGACAACTTGTCTAGGAGTTCAGAAGGCATGCCAAATCAAGACAAATTTAAACACATTTATTTACATCAACTGAGCTTAAGGGTGCTTAACCTTTTGGCGCCGGAATTATTTTTTTAAATTTTAGCACACTCTGTATATAAAATGTGAATAAAACAGGAACCAAATAAGTTAGAATTATGAAACAAACTGCATTTTGAAGAGAAAGAAACGGAGAGT